>Ga0114957_1001016_pt1 | contig 33209 bp, 24 predicted proteins | sample BantaG_FD_87175 | JGI IMG/M metagenome (GOLD analysis project Ga0114957, IMG submission 87175) | Marine algal microbial communities from Bantry Bay, Ireland - BantryBay_4 metaG | ecosystem: Host-associated > Algae > Red algae > Unclassified | place: Bantry Bay, Ireland | collected 2014-11-21
CCCAAAACAGCTAATGGTTTTGCAAGTGCTCCGGCAAAGTCGACTTCTCCTCTTTGTAGAAACCGGTAGGCGTACTGCAATATAATACCCAAAACGATGAGCATCAATACTGATGGGATACTAGTTTTTTTTGATATGCCATTGAACAAAAAAGATAAAATAACGATTATCGATGCTTCAATGATGAGATTATTCGAAGATAAGATGTCCATGGTGTGGATAGTTTTAAAATCTAAATTTAGCACTAAAATTATCGTAAAAAATACTACGGAGAAACAATTTAACTTTTAGAAGTTATTTTAAACTTTTTACGTTCAAACGAAAATCAGTCATTTTTTCTACCATTTGAAGGCTTTCTCTATTTACATATCATAACTACGGAAGAAAAATAATGATGAAAATGGTAGAAAAAAAAGAGTGGTCGAACAGCGAACGAAAAAAAGTTAAATGACTTTCTAGTTCAAAATAGAAGATGTTTCAGCTTTTGACAGGCTTAAAGCATCTCATTCCTGTGAGTAGTAGAATGTCTTGTAGAATAATAGAAAAGTTGTATATTTGCAGCGCTGAAAGGATATAAAGAGTATTCATGAGGGGACCAATAAGTCCTCTTTTTTATTGCTGAAATTTTGAAAAAACAGCCATTTTATCTGTGGTTTGTCAAGTTGATTTAGGTTATTTTGATATAGTCGAAATCTTTTGAAAATATTATAATGATGTTTAAAAATCAAGTAGAAACGCTTTTGAGCGACGCACTTGCAGAAGATGAAAATTTATTCTTGATTGATTTTTCGATTACTTCCGACAATACGATAAAAGTGATTTTGGATGGCGATGAAGGGGTGACGTTGAAAGACTGTATGAAAATAAGTCGGGCCATAGAACACAATCTGGACCGAGAGGAAACTGATTTTTCTCTAGAGGTGGCCTCTGCAGGAGCAACCGCACCAATGGTAGTTCCGCGTCAGTACAAGAAGAACATCGGGCGAAAATTGGAAGTTCGTACCGAGGATGATGAATATGAAGGTAGCCTAACCGCGATTTCAGAAGAGGGAATTACCTTGGAATGGAAAGCACGCGAACCAAAACCAATTGGAAAAGGGAAGGTTACGGTGCAAAAGAGTAAAGAAATCGGTTTTTCCGATATAAAAGAGGCTAAAGTTAAATTGAAATTTTAAAAGATTCCCGCCTTCGCGGGAATGACAACAAATAAATAGCATATCATGGAAAATATTGCGTTAATCGAATCTTTTTCGGAATTTAAAGATGATAAATTTATAGATAGGGTAACCCTAATGGCCATCTTGGAAGAGGTGTTTCGTAGTGCTCTCAAAAAGAAATTCGGTTCAGATGAGAATTTCGATATTATCATAAACCCTGATAAAGGAGATTTAGAGATTTGGCGTAACCGTATTGTAGTAGCGGATGGTGAGGTAGAGGAGCCTAATGAAGAAATAGAGCTTACTGCAGCACGTAAGATAGAGCTAGATTTTGAAGTGGGTGAAGATGTATCTGAAGAGGTAAAGCTTATAGATTTGGGAAGACGGGCAATTTTGGCCTTACGTCAAAACCTTATTTCTAAAATTCATGAGCACGATAATACAACCATATATAAACAATTTAAAGACCTTGAAGGAGAAATCTACACTGCCGAAGTACATCATATTCGACACAAGGCCATAATTTTGTTGGATGATGAAGGAAATGAAATTATTCTTCCGAAAGATCGTCAGATTCCTTCTGACTTTTTTAGAAAAGGAGATAATGTGCGTGGTATTATTGAAAGTGTAGAATTAAAAGGAAGCAAACCTTCGATTATCATGTCAAGAAGCTCGCCTAAATTTTTAGAGCAGTTGTTCTTTCAAGAAATCCCAGAGGTTTTTGATGGCTTGATATCGATTAAGAAAGCAGTGCGTATTCCTGGTGAAAAAGCAAAGGTTGCTGTTGATACGTACGATGATCGTATTGATCCGGTTGGCGCATGTGTAGGTATGAAAGGTTCTAGAATACATGGTATTGTTAGGGAATTGGGCAATGAGAATATCGATGTGATTAACTGGACCGCTAACCCGCAATTAATGGTAACAAGGGCTTTGAGTCCGGCTAGGGTTTCATCCGTAAAACTGAACGATGAAAAAATGACCGCTCAGGTCTATTTGAAACCAGAAGAGGTTTCCAAAGCAATTGGTCGTGGAGGGCATAATATTCGTTTGGCTGGGCAATTGACCGGTTATGAAATAGATGTTTTCAGAGAAGGTGTCGAGGAAGACGTGGAATTAACTGAATTCTCTGATGAAATCGATGCATGGATTATCGAAGAATTCAAAAAAATCGGTATGGATACTGCAAGAAGCGTCTTGGAACAAGATGTTGCAGATTTGGTAAAGAGAACCGATTTAGAAGAAGAAACAATTTCAGAAGTTGTACGTGTACTAAAAGCAGAATTAGAAGAATAACTATATATTAGCAGTGGTTTAGAGCTATTGCGACGAACAGGAATCAGTATTTATGGCAGAAAATGCAAAAATAAGGCTTAACAAGGTGCTTCGGGAGCTTAATATCTCTTTGGATAGGGCTGTAGATTTTCTTGGTTCGAAGGGTCACTCCATCGAAGCAAGGCCTACCACCAAAATATCCGATGAGGTATATCAAGTGCTCCAAGATGAGTTCCAGACTGATATGAGCAAGAAAGTTGCATCAAAAGAAGTCGGTGAGGAAAAGCGTAAGGAGAAAGAAGCTTTAAGAGTTCAGTTAGAGCAAGAGCAAGAAGATAGGCGTCTCGCTAGAGAGCGTCGTGCTGCTGCCTCACAGGTGATAAAGGCTAAAGTTGAGCTTTCAGGGCCAACCACGGTAGGTAAGATTAATTTAGATGCTCCTAAGAAAAAAGCTGTTGTAGCTGAAAAATCTAAAGAAAAGCTAAAGGAAACAGTTCAGGAGACAGCTAAAGTTGAAGAAGCGCCAAAAGAAAAAAAGACGGCGGTAGCTAAGAAAGAAAAAGGGCCCGCCACGGAAGAGGCCGTTTCTGGCTCAGAAGATGCAGATGCAGCTCCGGAAGTAATTGAGACCGAATACAAGAAACTTTCGGGTCCCAAAATTATGGGTGATAAGATCGATCTTTCAAAGTTCGCAAAACCCAAGAAGAAAAAAGAGGAATCGAAAACAGGCGGAAGCACCGATAGAAAAAAACGACGAAGACGTATTGTGAGCAAGGCCAATACTACTGGTGGAGCTAGAGGCGGAAATCAACGCGGTAAATCAGGTGGTCAACGTTTCGGTGCGCCAAAAGTGGAGCCTACCGAAGCTGATGTTCAAAAACAAGTTCGCGAAACCCTTGAAAAGTTGCAGGGTAAATCGAAAAAAGGAAAAGGAGCCAAATATAGAAGAGACAAAAGAGATCAGCACCGTCAACAGATGGATGTTGATGCCGAGCTGCAAGAAATAGAAAGCAAAACGCTAAAGGTTACCGAGTTCGTAACGGCGAGTGAGGTGGCAACCATGATGGATGTCTCTACCACAGAGATAATCTCTGCGTGTATGTCGCTTGGTATGATGGTGACCATGAACCAGCGTCTAGATGCCGAAACACTATCAATTGTTGCAGAGGAGTTCGGTTACGAGGTAGAATTTATTACCGCCGAACTAGAAGAGGCTATAGAGGAAATAGAGGACAAACCGGAAGAATTAAAGCCAAGAGCGCCGATTGTAACCGTAATGGGTCATGTTGATCATGGTAAAACATCGTTTTTGGATTATGTGCGACAAGCAAATGTAATCGCAGGTGAAAGTGGGGGTATCACCCAGCACATTGGTGCCTACGGTGTTACTTTGGAAGACGGACAGAAAATAACATTTTTAGATACACCGGGTCACGAGGCTTTTACGGCGATGAGGGCAAGGGGTGCGCAGGTAACCGATATTGCTGTAATCGTAATTGCGGCAGATGATGATATAATGCCTCAAACAAAGGAAGCTATTGCTCACGCTCAAGCAGCAGGGGTGCCAATGGTTTTTGCAATCAACAAGATAGATAGGCCAACAGCAAACCCTGAAAAGATTAAAGAAGGTCTTGCGAACATGAATCTTTTGGTAGAGGATTGGGGCGGAAAAATACAATCACACGATATTTCTGCTAAAACAGGTGATGGTGTTAAAGAGCTATTAGAAAAAGTATTGCTCGAAGCAGAATTGCTAGAGTTGAAAGCTAATCCGGATAGATCTGCTATCGGTACAGTGGTAGAAGCATTTTTGGATAAGGGTCGCGGCTACGTGTCTACTATTTTGGTTCAAAACGGAACCTTGACCATCGGAGATTATGTTTTAGCGGGTACCAACAGTGGTAAGATTAAAGCCATGCAAGATGAGCGCGGCAAGGAAATTGCGAAAGCAGGTCCTGCTACTCCAATCTCGATTTTAGGATTGGATGGGGCGCCACAGGCGGGGGATCGTTTCAATGTAATGGAAGATGAACGTGAGGCCAAGCAAATAGCTACCAAGCGTTCGCAATTGCAACGTGAGCAGTCCGTAAGAACGCAGCGCCATATTACCCTAGATGAAATTGGGCGTCGAATTGCATTGGGCGACTTTAAAGAGCTTAATATCATACTTAAGGGTGATGTTGATGGTTCTGTGGAAGCACTAACCGATTCGTTCCAGAAACTATCTACCGCTGAAATTCAAGTGAACATTATTCACAAGGGTGTTGGTGCGATAACAGAATCTGATGTGTTGTTGGCATCTGCCTCTGATGCGATTATCATTGGTTTTAATGTAAGGCCAATGGGTAATGCCAGAGATATGGCCGATAAGGAAGAAATCGATATCCGTATGTATTCTATTATTTATGACGCCATAAATGATTTGAAAGATGCAATGGAAGGAATGCTTTCTCCGGAAATTAAAGAGGAAATCACCGGTAATGCCGAAATACGGGAAACGTTCAAGATTTCTAAAATCGGAACCATTGCAGGTTGTATGGTAACCAATGGTAAAATCATTAGGAATGCAGGAGTTCGCTTAATACGTGATGGTGTTGTGGTCTACACTGGCGAGCTGGCCTCTTTGAAACGATTTAAAGATGATGTTAAGGAAGTTGCTAAAGGATATGATTGTGGTCTGCAGATTAAGAACTACAATGATATTCATGAAGGAGATATTGTAGAAGGCTTCCAAGAAGTAGCAGTTGCCAAGAAGCTAAAATAGTTTTAAAAGCATTTTAATAAAAGTGAAAACGTCTCATGAAAGTGAGACGTTTTTTTATGGAGTTTTCAAAAGAACTAATTGAAATCAACCGCTTTTTTTAAGGATGGGTGGATTCCTGAGCGGACTTTTCAATCGGTTCGGGAAGAAGGGGTAGTTCTATAATGAAATTCTTGACTTAAGTGGGTTTTAGGTTTAAAAAAAAACCCCCAGAAGTCTTTAGGACCTCTGAGGATTATATGAATTCATTTCGCATTTGGTTTATGCCTGTACAAGCCTATTTTTGTTGTTTCAACAACATGGCCTGAGGGTACTTTTTACGTACCTCTTTAAACTTTCTTTCCGCATCTATTTTTGATTTGAAACGGCCCACTCGTACTCTGTAAGTTGGAGATTTGAAATCTACCCTGGATGAGAGCTCTGGGAAGTCGATATTTGCCATAGATTTAAGCTGCTGTGCCTTTCCGTCCGAACTTACAAAACCGACTTGAATCGTATAATATTCATTTTCAACAGACGCCGAATACGCAGCTAACAATTGTTCTATTTTTTCGTCTTGTTCAATAGTTACTTTACCCTTTTGAGCAGTAACAAAACTTAGGGTAAGTAGTGTAAACGTAATGTATGCGAGTATTTTCATGCCTTGTATGGTCTTGGTTTCATGTGCGTTAGGCAAAAGTAATTTTTTAAAGTTTAAACAGAACGAAAATTTTATTATTTAGAATAATTATAAATTAGAAATTATCAATACCTTAAGATTTACAAAATAAAGTCTATGTCGTATTTTTGCCATCGATTTAGGAACGTAAAAAAATGGGGTTTGTTTCCCTTAAATAGTAATAATCGTGCCATAATCGTGATAGAAATATTCAAATATGAAAAAGGTTTTTAATCGCCATCAACTCCCTAAGGTTTTCACTCTTAGTCTGTTAGTTTTTCTACTCTTTTCTATTTCTCTAATTGCTCAAGAACCTGTTGTCGAAGAAATCGCTGCTGCTCCTGTTGCGGAAACCGCTAGCGATGCTGGTGGTGATGTCGCAAAAGGGAAGACGCTTTTTCAGCAGAATTGTGCTGCATGTCACAACTTGAAGAAGCGAATGACGGGTCCCAACCTGTACAAGGTAGAGGCGCGTTTGGCTGAAGAGGAAGGTTTGGATAGAGAGTGGTTGTACCGTTGGATTAAGAATAGTCCGGGAATGATTAAATCCGGCGACCCGTATGCTGTAAAAATTTACAACGAATACAATCAGGCGGCAATGACCGCTTTTCCTACGTTGAGTAATGCGGATATCGATGATATTTTGGCGTATACGGCTGCAGACGCTCCTAAACCTGCTACTACTTCAGTTTCTACTGATGGCGCAGTACCGGGTGGCGGCGGTTCTGGAATATCCAACGAAATCATTTTGGGTGCCTTGGCTTTGGTGTTCGCCATGTTGGTGTTTATGCTTTTTGCGGTGAACAAAACGCTGCGGAGAATTGCTGCGGCAAACGGTATTGTGCTTGAGGCCGAAGCAGCAACAAAAAGAAAGCCGATTTGGAAAGCTTTTGTACAAAACCAATTCTTGGTCTTGGTCAGCGTTATTTTCCTTTTGCTGGGGAGTGCATATTTCGCTTATGGGTGGATGATGCAGGTTGGTGTGGACCAGGGGTATGCACCCATTCAGCCGATTCACTATTCGCATAAAATACACGCTGGGGTAAACAAAATCGAATGTAAGTATTGTCACTCTTCGGCACGTAAATCAAAACACTCCGGTATTCCTTCTTTGAATGTCTGTATGAATTGTCATAAATCTATTTATGAATATTCCGGTAACGGTGAAGGGCCGACCCAAGAGGATTTGGAGAACGGGTACACCAATGAGTTCTACACTGGTGAAATCAAGAAGTTGTACGCTGCCGTAGGTTGGGATGAGGCTAACAATGAATATACCGGTGAAAGTAAACCAGTGGAATGGGTGCGTATTCACAACCTTCCCGATTTTGCTTATTTCAATCACTCACAGCATGTTGAGGTTGGTGGTATTCAATGTCAGACTTGTCACGGGCCGGTAGAGGAAATGGAAATTATGTACCAATATTCTCCTTTGACAATGGGGTGGTGTATCAATTGTCACCGTGAGACGAATGTAAAGGTAGAGGGCAACGCGTATTACGAAAAAATTCACGCAGAACTTTCCAAGAAATATGGAGTAGAGAACCTGACCGCAGCTCAGATGGGCGGTTTGGAATGTGGAAAGTGTCATTATTAATAAGAAGGATCAGCTAAATACAGAGATAAACGTATGGCATCAAACAAAAAATATTGGAAGAACGAAGCGGAGTTAAATCCCAACGATTCCATTGTTGAGACGCTAAGACAAAACGAATTTACAGAGCAGATACCCGTTGACGAGTTTTTGGGCGATAAGGAGAATCTTTCCGCCACAAATACAAATCGCAGGGATTTTCTAAAGTATGTAGGTTTTAGTACTGCAGCTGCTACTTTGGCTGCCTGTGAAGGTCCTGTGGTGAAATCCATTCCTTATGTAGTTGCTCCGGACCGCATTGTGCCAGGTGTAGCGAATTTCTATGCAACCACCATTGCAAACGGTTTCGATTTTGCTAGTATCCTTATCAAGACTCGAGAAGGCCGACCTATAAAAGTAGAGAATAATACCGATGCCAAAGTTGGCGGAGGTGCCAATGCAAGAGTGCAAGCTTCTGTGCTTGGGTTATATGATAGTACACGTTTGCAGGGCCCGATGAAAGGCGGCGAAAGTGTAGAGTGGAAAGAAATCGATATTGCCGCTAAATTAGCCTTGCAAGGGGGAAAACAAGTTGCTTTTTTAACCCAAACATACGCTAGCCCTTCAACGACAAGGCTTGTTTCGGAACTTGCCGCAAAGTATGCCAATGTAAATCATGTAACCTACGATGCTATTTCAGAAGATGCGGCTTTAACTGCTTTTGAGTCTAGATATGGTGAAAGAGCTTTGGCTGATTATCATTTTGAGAAAGCGGATACCATAATTTCTTTCGGTGCCGACTTTTTGTCTGATTGGCAAGGTGGTGGTTATGATAGTGGTTACTCTAAAGGACGTATTCCGAAGAATGGAAAAATGTCCAAACACATACAATTCGAGTCGAATATGTCGCTTACCGGTGCAAATGCCGATACGCGTATTCCATTAACTCCTTCTCAGCAAATGATTGCCTTGGCTAATTTGTATGCCAAGTTGAACGGGACTTCTGCTGGAGGCGAGCTTCCTGAAAATGTTCAAAGAACGTTGGATGCTACTGTTGCTGAAATCAGAAAAAACAAAAGCGGTGCGGTTGTAGTAACCGGACTCAACGATACAAATGCACAAGCGGTCGTTTTGGCTATCAACGAAATGTTGGGCAGTAGCGCGTTTGATGCACAAGCACCGAAGTATGTGCGCCAAGGAAATACTAATTCAGTAAATAGGTTGGTTGCCGATATGAAAGCTGGTAAAGTTGGTGCGCTCATCATGGATGGCGTGAACCCTGCTTACAGTTTGCCGAATGCGGCTGATTTTATCGAGGGAATCAAAAGTGTGGAACTTTCCATATTATTCTCGACCAATTATAACGAAACTGCTGAAGTATCGCAATATGTTGCGGCATCGAACCATTATTTAGAATCTTGGGGTGACGTTGAAATCAAAAAAGGCCATTTCAGCCTAATGCAACCGACCATTAAGGAATTGTTCGATACAAGACAATTTCAATCGGAGGTGTTGGCTTGGATGGGTAGTGAGCGAACGTATTACGATTACATAAAAGAAACATGGAGTAATGGCATCCTAAACGGAAGCGATTGGAATAAAGCGTTACACGATGGTGTCTTCAGTACAGCTACTGGAACTATGATGACCTTAGATGGTCAAGGTGGAGACCCAGTGGTTATTAATGTGCAACAAGATAAAGAACTATCGGCAACAGCTGGTGAAGAATCTACCGCGACTTCTGCTATTTCAATCGATAATGCGATTAGAAGTCTTGTTGGTACGAGTATGGAAGGTATGGAAATGACCTTATACTCCAAGGTGGGTATGGGCGATGGGCGACAGGCCAATAACCCTTGGTTGCAAGAATTTCCTGATCCGATAACCAGAGTTACTTGGGACAACTATGTAATGGTTTCAAAAGCAGATGCTGAGAAAATCGGATTTGTGAATGAAAATGTTGCGAATGGAGGTTTGGACGGTAGTTATGCCAATATTACTGTAAATGGTATAACTGTTAAAAATGTGCCGGTTATTATTCAGCCAGGACAAGCAGTTGGTTCTATTGGATTATCATTAGGTTATGGTAAGAAAGCCGGAATGAAATCTGAAATGCAAACAGGCGTTAATGCCTTCCCTTTGTATCAAGATTTTAAAAATGTACAGTCGGTAACTATTGAAAAAGCTGCCGGAAACCATGAGTTTGCGTGTGTGCAATTGCATAAAACTCTAATGGGTAGGGGCGATATTATCAAAGAAACGACCTTAGAGATTTTCAATACGAAAAATCATGCTGTGTGGAATGAGGTTCCTGTGGTTTCATTGAACCACCAAGAGGTGCCAGCGACTTCCGTAGATCTTTGGGATAGTTTTGACCGCTCAATAGGGCATCACTTTAACATGTCTATCGATTTGAATGCATGTACCGGTTGTGGTGCTTGCGTTATCGCTTGTCATGCTGAAAATAATGTCCCAGTAGTAGGGAAGCAAGAAGTGCGAAAATCTAGGGATATGCACTGGTTGCGTATCGATAGGTATTATTCTTCGGAGGAAAGCTTCGAACAAGATAATATCAAAAAAGACGAGTTTGACGGACTATCGGGAGACAAAGGTTCTTTAGGTGGTTTTGGAGAATTGGAAGATCCTTCTGCAAATCCGCAGGTAGCCTTTCAGCCAGTAATGTGCCAGCACTGTAACCATGCACCTTGTGAAACTGTTTGTCCGGTTGCGGCAACGTCGCACGGGCGTCAAGGTCAGAATCAAATGGCATATAACAGATGTGTTGGTACACGCTATTGTGCGAACAACTGCCCATATAAAGTACGTCGTTTCAACTGGTTCTTATACAATAACAATGACGAGTTCGATTACCATATGAACAACGATTTGGGCAAAATGGTAGTGAATCCTGATGTGAACGTACGTTCTAGAGGGGTTATCGAAAAATGTTCAATGTGTATTCAAAAAACACAGAAGACCATTTTAGATGCCAAACGAGATCGTCGTTTAATTGTGGATGGCGAATTTCAAACTGCTTGTTCATCGGCATGTTCTAACGGAGCAATTGTCTTTGGGGATGTAAACGATAAGGAAAGTAAGATTGCCGAGTTGGCCGAAAGTGATCGTATGTATCACTTATTGGAGCATGTGGGTACTAAGCCAAATGTATTCTATCATGTGAAAGTGAGAAATACCAACGAAGCATAACCAATATATAAAGTAATTATAATAGAAGTCTATGGCGTCGCATTACGAAGCACCTATTAGAAGACCCTTAGTAACTGGGGACAAAGGCTACCACGATGTAACTGTGGATATTGCCGCTCCGGTCGAGGGCAAGGCGAACAAGCATTGGTGGATTGTTTTTTCCATTGCCTTGATAGCTTTTCTTTGGGGAATAGGATGTATCATTTATACGATATCTACCGGTATCGGTACGTGGGGTTTGAACAAGACCGTTAACTGGGCTTGGGATATTACTAACTTTGTTTGGTGGGTAGGTATCGGTCACGCAGGTACATTGATTTCCGCTGTACTTTTATTATTTCGTCAGAAATGGAGAATGGCAATCAACCGTTCTGCAGAGGCGATGACCATTTTCTCGGTAATTCAAGCAGGTTTGTTTCCGATTATTCACATGGGTCGGCCTTGGTTGGCGTATTGGGTATTGCCAATCCCGAATCAATTTGGTTCGCTATGGGTGAACTTTAATTCGCCGCTACTTTGGGATGTATTTGCAATTTCGACGTATCTATCGGTATCACTAGTCTTCTGGTGGACGGGATTACTGCCCGATTTTGCGATGCTACGTGATAGGGCAATTTTACCTTTCCAAAAGAAAATCTACAGTTTATTAAGTTTTGGTTGGAGTGGCCGTGCAAAAGACTGGCAGCGTTTTGAAGAAGTATCATTGGTATTGGCAGGTTTGGCGACACCACTTGTGCTTTCTGTACACACGATTGTATCCTTTGACTTTGCAACTTCGGTAATCCCAGGATGGCACACCACGATTTTTCCACCGTATTTTGTTGCAGGTGCAATTTTCTCTGGTTTCGCTATGGTGAACACGCTCTTGATTATCATGCGTAAGGTGTGTCACTTAGAGGATTATATTACAGTGCAGCATATCGAGTTGATGAATATCGTTATCATGTTAACGGGGTCTATTGTAGGTTGTGCCTACATTACTGAATTGTTCATGGCATGGTACTCTGGTGTTGAATATGAACAATATGCATTTTTGAATAGGGCTACAGGACCTTATTGGTGGGCGTATTGGGCAATGATGAGTTGTAATGTATTCTCGCCGCAATTTATGTGGTTCAAGAAATTACGTACGAGTATCATGTTCTCTTTTGCAATTTCGATTGTGGTGAATATTGGTATGTGGTTCGAGCGTTTCGTAATTATCGTAACCTCGTTGCACAGAGATTACCTTCCATCTTCTTGGACCATGTTTTCTCCCACTTTCGTGGATATCGGAATCTTTATCGGTACAATCGGATTCTTTTTTGTGTTGTTCCTTCTATATGCAAGAACATTCCCTGTTATCGCTCAGGCGGAAGTAAAATCGATTTTAAAATCCTCTGGATCGAAATATAAGAAACTTAGGGATGCTGGAAAGCCGCTCTATCAAATAGCACAGGGAAATACAAAAGTGATTCCGAAAGATGAGTTGATTACACAAGATGTATTAATGGGTGAAGTAGTTCCTCCAACACACAGTACGGAGCAGAACTCTGAACTCCTTGGAGCTATAGGTACTTTTGATGCGACAAAGGAAACTGCCGATGATTTGAAAAAGGTAAAAGGTATTGGTCCGAAGATGGAGAAAACATTGAACCAAATCGGAATTTTCACTTTTGCGCAGGTAGCGAGAATGACCCAAAAAGAATACAATTTGTTAGACTCGATTACCGAAGCATTCCCCGGAAGAGCTGAACGTGACGATTGGGCAGGACAAGCAAAAATATTGAACAGTAAGAAGCAGTAACAGTGCGCAGTAAGCGGCGAGAAATTTTTCTGCCAACTGCAACTGATGACTGCCAACTAAATATAAGTTAGAATAAGTTGTTAGTCGATTTGAACTTGACACTTGAACTTGAATTTTTAAAATATGGCATCTAAAGTTTTACATGTATATTACGATGACGACGATGTGCTAATGCATGCCGTTAAAAAGGTAAAAGCTGCCAAACACCATATCGAAGAGGTCTATTGTCCTTTTCCTGTGCACGGTTTGGACAAGGCAATGGGTCTTGCTCCAACGCGTATCGCGATTACGGCCTTTATGTACGGCTGTGTTGGTTTGGCTGTTGCGATTGTAATGATGAATTTTATTATGATTAAAGATTGGCCGCAAGATATTGGTGGTAAGCCTAGTTTTAGTTATTTGGAGAACATGCCGGCTTTTGTGCCTATTATGTTCGAACTTACTGTATTTTTTGCTGCTCACTTGATGGTAATTACGTTCTACATGAGAAGTAGGTTATGGCCTTTTAAGAACGCGGAGAATCCTGATGTACGTACAACCGATGACCATTTTGTGATGGAAATTGAAATACACGATAACGAAAGCGAATTGAAAAATCTACTGGCGGATACTGGTGCGGTAGAAATCAATATAGCAGAAAAAAACCTTCATTAAATATGAACAGTTTTATAAAAATAGGATTGGTGATGAGTTTGTTGATTGTGGTCGCATCATGTTCCGATGATAGCAAACCCAATTACCAATACATGCCCAATATGTACGAGGCAGTAGGGTATGAAACGTACCAACAGGTAGATTTTCTGCCAGGTGGTCAAGAAGCCATGTTGCCAGTAGAAGGGACCATTTCTAGAGGTTGGATGCCCTATGAATTCGAAAATACCATCGAAGGTAAGGAGTTGGCCAGGTTAAAAACTAGCCCCTTGGATTCTATTAATCAAGATGAAAACCGGGCTGTAGGTGCTCAGTTGTATACGATCTATTGTGCAATTTGTCATGGCGATAAGGGCGACGGTCAAGGTTGGTTGGTAAAACAAGAAAAGATTTTAGGGATACCAAGTTATGACGATGCTGCCAGAAATATTACAGTAGGCACTACCTATCACGTGCAGCAGTATGGTTTAAATGCCATGGGTTCGTATGCATCACAGATGAATAATGAGGAAATGTGGCAGGTTTCAGAGTATGTCATGCAATTGAAACAAGACTTATCAAAATAATACATAGAAGTATATGTACACGATTTCAAGTAGACTAAAAATGGCATCCATCATAATGATGGTGGTCGGTGCTGTGGGTATCGGATGGGGATTTTTTGCCGCACCTAGTACCGAAGCACAGGCCATGGAAATGATTGCTGCTCACGATGATGGTCATGGAGGCGGACATGGCGAGGAAACTTCTCATGAAGCGGCCGGTGAACATGATAGCGTAGTAGCACATGGCGAAGAACACGCTGAGGATGCTCACGCCGAAGAAGGTGGTCACGCGATGTCCCATGCAGAACACGTACTTCACCAATTACAAAATAAACCGTGGGCAGCGCTATACGTAGCAGCCTTCTTTTTCTTTATGATTGCCTTAGGGGTGTTGGCCTTTTATGCAATACAAAGAGCTGCACAAGCAGGTTGGTCTCCTTTGTTATTTAGGGTAATGGAAGGGATTACTTCCTATTTGGTGCCGGGGGGCATAATTGTTTTCGTAATCTTAGTCTTGTCTGTAATGCACGTGTATGGGAATCATTTGTTTGTTTGGATGGATGACGATGTAGTCGCCTATGATAAATTATTACAGGGCAAAGCAGGATTTTTGAATCCGACCTTCTTCCTTATACGTGCCGCTATTTTCTTGGGCGGATGGATTTTATATCGCGAATATTCTAGAAAACTATCTTTGGCACAAGATGAAGCTGATGACAATGCCAATTTTAAATTGAACTTCAGAATATCCGCAGGTTTTCTAGTATTCTATTTGATTACGGAATCAATGATGTCTTGGGATTGGATTATGAGTGTTGACCCGCACTGGTTCAGTACCTTATTTGGCTGGTATATCTTTGCCAGTATGTTCGTTTCGGGCATAACGGTAATTGCTATGGTAACGGTATATTTGAAATCAAAAGGGCATTTAGAAGATGTAAATGACAGTCATATTCACGATTTGGCCAAGTTCATGTTCGGTATCAGTATTTTCTGGACCTACCTATGGTTCTCTCAATTCATGCTAATTTGGTATTCCAACATTCCTGAAGAAGTTACCTATTATGTCACCAGAATCGCAGATTATAAACTGCCGTTCTTTGGTATGGTGGCGATGAATTTCTTATTCCCGGTGTTGTTGCTGATGAATAGCGATTACAAGCGAATCAATTGGTTTGTTATCATGACCGGTATCGTAATATTGACTGGGCATTACATGGATATTTTTAATGCTATTATGCCGGCAACTGTAGGCGACCAATGGTTTATAGGAATTCCTGAAATTGGAGCGATTCTGTTTTTTGCGGGCTTATTTATTTTCTGGATATTCAGGGCATTGGCTAGTCAACCGTTACAGCCAAAACGGAATCCATTTATTGAAGAGAGTAAGCATTTCCATTACTAAGATTTAAAGTATAATAGTGCAACATACGATGACGACATTATTGATATTTATTGTTCTGGTTCTAGTGGCAATTGCAATTTGGCAAATGACCAAGATATTTGAACTGTCACAGTTGAAGACAGAAAACAGTCAGATTGCTAACGATTCGGATAACAAAAACAACGGGTACATGCTGTTCGCCTTTATGGTGTTTACTTATTTGATTACCATTTTTTGTTTTTGGAGGTATACAAAGTTCTTGTTGCCAGAAGCGGCTTCAGAACACGGTGGAGGGTATGACAGCCTTATGTTCTGGTCATTCTTCATCATCTTTATAGTGCAATTTATCACGCAATTTTTATTGCATTATTTTGGGTATAAATACCGCGGTAGAAAGGGACAAAAGGCACTGTTTTATTCCGATAACGATAGGTTGGAATTTATATGGACGATAATTCCTGTTATCGTTTTGGCAGGGTTGATTTTATTCGGCCTGTATGCATGGACGGAAATAATGGATGTCAACGATGAGGATGACCCGATGATTGTAGAGCTTTACGCACAACAGTTCAACTGGACTGCAAGGTATGGGGGAGAAGATAATGTATTGGGAGGAGCAAATGTTAGAATGATTGATATCGATAAAGCGAACGTGTTAGGTTTGGACGAAGGGGACACTTATGCTACAGACGATGTAATCGTAAAAGAATTGCATTTGCCAGTAGGTAGAAAAGTGAATTTTAAAATGCGTTCACAAGATGTACTGCACTCAGCATACATGCCGCACTTTAGAGCACAAATGAACTGTGTGCCCGGTATGACGACTGAATTTTCGTTTACGCCTATAAAAACTACTGCGGAAATGAGATTAGAGCCAGATGTGGTCGATAAGGTCAAAAGAACCAATGTCATACGCGCAAAACGAGCGGCAAATAACGAAGATAATTCTGACCCATGGGTGTTTGATTACATATTGCTTTGCAATAAAATTTGTGGTAGGTCGCATTACAATATGCAGATGAAGATTATTGTGGAGACCCAAGAAGAATATGATGCTTGGATAGCAACACAACCTACATTTGGGCAAACTATGGAGATGAATGCTCCTGAAACTGCAATGAACGCGGTAGAAGGAGATGAAATACAGTAAAATCATTCTCGCTGAGAACTGATTTACTACTTAAAAGAGGCTATAAAAAGAAGATTAATATATTAAAGAAAAACGGTTATGTCAGCAACAGCACATGCACATGTAGATGAACACGCTCATGACGATCATGGACATCATCACCACAAAGAGACCTTTGTAACAAAATACATTTTTAGTACTGATCACAAGATGATTGCCAAGCAGTACCTGATTACTGGGGTGTTGATTATGGGTTTTATCGGTATTGCTATGTCATTGATGATGCGGATGCAGTTAGCATGGCCGGGCGAATCTTTTTTGGTCTTTGATACCTTTCTGGGTAAATGGGCACCAGACGGAATAATGGATGCGGATATTTATCTTGCCTTGGTAACCATGCATGGTACCATAATGGTTTTCTTCGTGCTCACGGCAGGGCTAAGTGGTACATTCAGTAACTTATTAATACCCTTACAAATAGGCGCGCGAGACATGGCATCAGGTTTCTTGAATATGGTTTCCTTTTGGTTGTTTTTTATGGCTAGTGTCATTATGGTTATTTCCTTATTTGTTGAGGCGGGACCGGCAGCGGCAGGTTGGACGATCTATCCGCCTTTAAGCGCATTGCCAATGGCGCAACCAGGTTCAGGAATGGGTATGACGCTTTGGCTTGTTTCCATGGCAATATTCATTGCTTCCTCGTTATTAGGTTCTCTCAACTATATTGTAACTGTTATCAATTTGAGAACTAAGGGTATGTCAATGACAAGATTACCCCTGACTATTTGGGCCTTCTTTGTTACAGCTGTAATCGGTGTGATTTCTTTTCCGGTATTATTATCTGCAGCGTTATTGTTGATTATGGATAGAAGTTTCGGAACATCGTTCTTCTTATCTGATATCTTTATCCAGGGTGAAGTTTTGCATTACCAAGGTGGTTCGCCTGTTCTGTATGAGCATTTATTTTGGTTCTTAGGACATCCTGAGGTATATATTGTATTATTACCGGCGCTAGGTATCACTTCAGAAGTAATGTCTACAAATGCGCGTAAGCCTATTTTTGGGTATCGGGCGATGGTTGCTTCGATTTTAGCGATTGCATTCTTATCAACAATTGTTTGGGGGCACCACATGTTTATATCTGGTATGAATCCGTTCCTTGGTTCGGTATTTACCTTTACGACATTATTGATTGCAATCCCATCTGCGGTAAAAGCATTTAATTATATAACGACCCTCTGGAAAGGTAATTTGCAGCTCAACCCGGCGATGTTATTTTCTATAGGATTGGTATCTACTTTTATAACAGGGGGTTTAACTGGGATAATTCTAGGTGATAGTACGCTTGACATCAATGTACACGATACGTACTTTGTAGTTGCACACTTTCACTTGGTAATGGGTATTTCTGCGCTTTATGGCTTGTTTGCGGGAGTGTATCATTGGTTCCCGAAAATGTTCGAGGGTAGGATGATGAATAAGAACTTGGGTTATGTACATTTTTGGGTAACCGCAATCTGTGCCTATGGGGTATTCTTCCCGATGCACTTTGTTGGTATGGCAGGCGTTCCTCGGCGCTACTATCAGAATACAGATTTCCCGATGTTCGATGAATTGACTGATGTTCAGGTACTAATGACGGTTTTTGCTTTGATTGCGGGAGCAGCACAATTAGTGTTCTTGTATAACTTTGTCAGAAGTATGTTCTACGGAAAGATAGGACCTAAGAATCCTTGGAAATCTAATACATTGGAATGGACAGCCGAAGTGAAGCATATTCACGGGAACTGGGATGGTCCTATTCCTGAAGTGCACCGTTGGGCTTACGATTATAGTAAGGTCGATGAGAATGGCGAATACATTATTCCGGGACAGGATTTTGTTCCGCAAACTGTCCCATTGCAAGAAGATGAGGAAGAATTACAGCATTAGAGAAACAATATAAGTTTATAAAAAAATGCCCAACTTTTTCAGTTGGGCATTTTTATTGCTAGTATGTTTGTAAAGAAAAAGATATTGTTTTTTGTAATATCTTTAATAATTGAATGTAGCTCTTGAGCATGCATGTGAGATGTTTTTGATTCTGGCAACAAATTTGAAGGTAGCTGTTCATTAATATCCGATGACGCTAAGAATAAAAGAATACTAAAATGAAAAATGTAACTATCATCCTTTCCTTACTTTTCTGTTTCCAAGCGTTTGCGCAGCGCAAACCTAAAATAAAAGGAAATAAGAATGTCATAGGGGTTCAAGAGGATTTACCCCCTTTTAATGGTATCGAGCTTAATGACGACTTGAAAATCCAATTGGTAAAGGGAAGACAGGAAGGTTTGTTTATCACGGCAGATGATAACTTGATAGATGTGTTGAAATTTGAAGTGGTAGACGACGTGCTTCAAATCGGTTCGTTTTACAAGATTGCGGGCAAAAAGAAATTGGAAATCATAGTGAACTACGCCCACTTGAATTCCGTTGTGGTGCATGATGGTAGAATCGAATCTAAAGACAATTTGGTAACCGATGTATTTGATGCGAAGCTTTATGGCTCGGGAAAATTGGAAATGAACGTAAACGCCTCAACTATTAATTTGGAGATGGAGGGAAATAGTTCAGGTGATTTAAACTTTCAATCTGATTCGTTGAATATTATTTTGAAAGATAGGATAGATGTAAAGGTGTATGCGAAAACATCGGAATGGACCAAGGTGCAACTTTTTACCAATGCTAATATTAAATTAGAAGGGACCGCTTATGCAATGAGCGCGAAGTTATATGATAATTCTAACTTTAGGGCTTCAAAATATAAAGCTGAGGGGGTTCAGATTTTCGCTGAAGGTTCTCCTAGTGCTAGGGTGTTCGCCAGTACAGATTTTGAACTGAATTCAAAAGGTTCTTCCAAAACATATTTAAGCGGCAATCCCAAAATCGAGATTATAGAGTTCTTGGATACTTCTGAACTGCATAAACAAAAGTCAAAATAAGATTGTATTGCCTTTATGATTAAAGTAACAACGCCGCTCTAAATTAATTTATGAGGGCGTTTTCTTTTACTTAAAAATCTATCAGCTCGTTTATAGGTCTCCATGCATTTCCATCTAACTTATACCAAATAGTTATCCAAGATTTAGACATCATTTTCCAGCTTGCCTCTTTGAGTTGCGCACCTTTAGAGTCTGAAGTTAAGGTTGGAAAATGCTCCGCTATCAAAGCATCTGATAATACTTGGCTTAAGTTTTCTTCGGTTAATGTTCTCTCTGAAGATTCATCAGGCGCACCATATCTCTTAATTACTTTACTATAATTGAGTTTTTTCAACTTTTTAGCCCGCTTCTCAATGTGCTTAATTTCTTTTTTTGTGTACGTGTCGACCGCACTAGTAGTATTGTTTTGAGCTGCGCATGTAAAGCTAAAAACTAGTAGTAATAGAAACACGATAGTTCTCATTTTGTAGTGTTTTGATAATACGTTTAAATCGTTTGATTTTTTTATAAATATATACGCATCTTCATTTAATAGTTCTGCAAATCTTATCATACAATAGCTGGTAATCATTTTTGCCTTCATAGCTATATGCTCTCAATGAGCTATCGGAGCGCTCATGCAATGTTCTGGGATTCCCCAGCCATCGACCAAAACCCCTATATGAGGCCTTAGTTCAGTGCATAGTCGTTCTACACGTTGGCGTATTGCCTTTGATTTAGTACTTCCTATATAGCCTTGTTCCAAGTACCATTCCGCATCTTTTCTGATTTCATGCAAGGCATGCAGTGTTCCTAGTTTTTTAAAGAGTATTTTGTTTTTACCCTCGGGCATAGTCGTTACACAATCATTGTAGGTGCTGTACGCCAACTCAGTAGCATAGGCTTTGCCCAAAGCGACCAAATGTGTCTGTACTTTCATAAAAGCTTGGTATGAGGGCATTCCTTTTTTAATGTAACCCCGAATTCGCATCGCTAACGTATAGGTAAGTCTTCTGGTGCGATAATCTAAAGCATGTTTATGGAATTTAGGGTTGTACAAATGTCCCGAATCCACCTTATTGGCGTATAAGGGATTTATCGTAGCCAACTTATTACTCAATTGTGTTCCCAGTAGTTTTAAAACCGCCGAAAAACCGGCACTATTAAATTCTGCTTTGAAATCAGAAAGCACACCTTTGGCTGCTAAAAGAAGCAATACGGTATTGTCCCCTTCAAAAGTGGTGAAAATATCCACATCGCCTTTTAGATCCGCAATACGATTTTCAATCAGGTAACCTTTGCCACCGCATGCTTCTCGGCATTCTTGAATAGTATCGTTAGCATACCAAGTGATAATCGATTTTAATCCTGCAACTTGTGTTTCTACCACCCGTTTATCGGGCTTAGATTCATCGCAATAGTCTTCCATCATTTTGTCAAGTGTAAAATGATAGACGTAGGCACTTGCAACAAGTGGAGTCAATCGCAATTGATGCGTGGGATAGTCCATTAAAAGGTCTTCCTGTATTTTAATACTATCATTAAACTGTCTTCGCTTTAATGCGTGTTTAACTGCTACGGCCAAGGCAATTTTCGCGCCGCCCAATCCAGCTCGTGCAACGCATATACGCCCGCCGACTAGAGTGCCGAGCATGGTAAAAAAACGTTTATTTGGGTTCTTGATATCGGAGTGATAACTACCATCATCTTTAATTTCCCCATATTTATTCAGGAGATTTTTCCTTGGCACCGAGACTTGGTTGAACCAAATTTTGCCATTATCTACACCGTTCAAACCTAACTTATACCCATTGTCTTCGATTTTTACACCGGGGAGTAGCTCGTGCTTTTCATTGCGCACAGGTACTAGAATCGCGTGTACGCCTTCATTTTTACCATTTACAATCAGCTGTGCAAAAACCGATGCCATTTTGGAGTGTAGCGCATTGCCGATATATTCTTTGTTGTCATTATTTCCCGGGGTATGAATAACTAGCTGATCGGTATGCTTATCGTAGGTCGCAGTGGTTTTAATACCCCTGACATTAGAGCCATGTCCCGTTTCTGTCATTGCGAAACAGCCCAAAAGGTTCGCCTCCCCTGTTTCAGTAAGATATTCATCATGATGTTTTTTAGTACCCAGTTTTTGAATACTACCCCCAAAGAGTCCGAATTGCACGCCGAATTTAATGGTAAGGCTACCATCTACATACATCATATTTTCAAACATATAGGCATAGCCTTCCATATCGCCCGTGCCACCATACGCTTCTGGATAAGCAATTGCCCCATATCCTCTTTTCGCCAAAAATTTTACCTGCTGCAACACGACTTCGCGGAATTCTTCTTTTGTTCTGTGGATGTCCCAGTCGAAAATTGGGTCATCTAAAAAAGCTCTAAACCTGTCTATTACTTTGGCGTGTTTACCTTTTAAGATGGTATCGAGTTCTTGCGCATCGTAATAATCAGAAGTAATTTCATGTTCAACTTCCACATCGAACAAATGATTATAGTGGTTGGGTTGAATGCCAAGATTGATTTCGATTTGCTTTAGTTGTTCATTGAATGTAGTGTCGGGTTGGTAAAATGAAGCCATTCGTTGGCTCAGTGAGCTAAGAGGGTACGTATCGTTTTCTAGTAATTTGACTTTAGAATTGTAAACCAACTGCTTCCAGCCCTTAAGTTCTGAATCGGCAGGCGGGTTGTCTCTTTTCAACCACCCTCCTAATAGTTTTCTATCTTCTTTATTTAACGTGGCATCGTCCTCTATAGCTTTTTGTACTACGTTTATTTCAGATGTGGACAAAAGGTCATCTGACCAAATCACATAGAAAAAAGGGACATAAGGTAAAATATGAAGAGAATAGTTGTGCTTTTTCATGTCTTGAAATTACAAATTTTATTTCTTAAAAAAGTCTTTGCCTCTGACTCTTAATGCGCAGCGGTTTTTGCTCTTTTTCTATTACCTTTGTTAGGTTATGAACGAACACTTAGACCCGACTTCCGATAGTTTTTCTTCGCAGGAGTTGGATATTGAAAGAGCATTGCGCCCCATCAATTTCGATGATTTTACGGGTCAGGAGCAGGTGCTTGAAAACCTTAAGGTTTTCGTGGAGGCCGCTAACCAAAGAGAGGAAGCCTTAGATCACACCTTATTTCATGGCCCTCCGGGATTGGGCAAAACTACCCTAGCGCATATTCTTGCGAACGAGTTGGGTGTGGGCATCAAAATTACATCTGGTCCTGTTTTAGATAAGCCCGGTGATCTTGCTGGCCTATTAACAAATTTAGAAGAGCGTGATGTTTTGTTTATTGACGAGATACATCGCTTGAGTCCCATAGTGGAAGAATACCTCTATTCCGCGATGGAGGATTACAAAATCGATATTATGATCGAGACGGGCCCCAATGCGCGTTCTGTTCAGATTAACCTGAATCCGTTTACGCTAATAGGTGCAACTACCCGATCAGGATTGTTGACTGCTCCCATGCGCGCCAGATTCGGAATTCAAAGCCGATTACAATACTACTCAACAGAATTACTTTCGACAATAGTAGAACGTAGTGCGGATATTCTCAGAGTACCGATTACCCAAGATGCTGCTATAGAAATTTCCGGTCGCAGTAGGGGAACTCCAAGAATTTGCAACGCCTTACTTCGTAGGGTTCGCGATTTTGCCCAAATAAAGGGCAATGGTGCTATTGATATGGAGATTTCAAAATTTAGCTTAAAGGCTTTAAACGTTGATGCTCATGGCTTGGATGAGATGGACAATAAAATTCTAACTACGATAATCGATAAGTTCAAAGGTGGCCCCGTTGGGATATCTACTATAGCTACCGCTGTTTCTGAAAGCTCGGAAACCATTGAGGAAGTGTATGAACCTTTTTTGATACAACAAGGTTTTATCATGCGTACTCCAAGAGGTCGAGAAGTTACCGAATTGGCCTATAAACACCTAGGTCGTATAAAAGGCAGCGTGCAAGGCGGACTTTTCTAAACAGAAAACGAACAAGACTGTCACTTCGAGCGCTCCCGATAGTTCGTGGGAGAACTTGCTTTGATAAATTTATAAAACATACCTCCTTTAATTCTGTGACGCGCGACAGAGTGGAAAGAATGAAATTGGATCTTTTAAAATCATCTTAGATATGGTTTCAAAAAACCAACTGAAAATAGACAATGAAAATGCCAATTACCTCTAAAATCAGTTCCGATTCTAACAGCGACGCTAAACCTCTAATAACAGTTTCACAAAGAGAGGTTTTTAAAAATCGCAAACGTATTCTCAGAAATCCCTTGCCTTTTCATAACGAACGTTTCGAAAAACATGGTGATACTTTTATGGTCCATATTGGTCCTTCAAGTAAAGTGGTCTTCACTAGAAGTGCAGAGACGATTAAGCACATCCTTCAGAAAAACCATAAAAATTATCATAAGTCCTCGTTGCAATCCAAAGACTTGGCTAAGTACATTGGTCGGGGTATTTTAACTTCAAACGGAGAGTTTTGGCGTACTCACCGCCGAATGGTGCAGCCGGCATTTCATAAGAAAAAACTAGAGGGGCTTTTGGGAATAATGCTTTCCGTAATACGAACTGAACTGAAGGAGATACTATCCGATACACAACAAGATATTTTCCCGATAATGGGCGACCTCGCTTTTCAAGTAGTTGCCAAATCTCTTTTCAGCGCTGGTAATATTCGGGAACGCATGCGAAAACTACAGCGCATTACCATGACCAATCAGCAAATGCTGATCAAAGAAATGCGGCAACCTTATCTAAAGTGGTGGTTTCATTTGAGCGGTGCTATCAAAAAACACGTCGCTTTTTCAAAAGACGGACAAAAAATTCTCGATGAAGTTATTGAAGAACGTGTAGCCTCAGCAGAAGAAAAAGACGATTTATTAGACATGTTGTTGCGTGCGCGCTATGAAGATGGCACCGCCATGTCGCGCCAACAGTTGATAGACGAAGTTTTGATTTTATTCACAGCTGGTTTTGAGACTACGGCCAATACGCTTAGCTTCACTTTATTCCTTATCGCGAAACATTCTAAAGTTCAGGAAAAATTGTTCAAAGAGGTTGGTCAAATCGATTTTGAGAGTGAAGATTTAATGCAGTCAATGGGCAAGTTGCCATACACAAAACAGTGTTTGGAAGAGGCCATGCGTTTGTATCCGCCAGCTTATGTAATCGATAGGGTGAGTTTGGAGGAAGAAACCATTGATGGCCATACCTTCAAAAAAAATACAGTCTGGCTAATGAGTTTGTATGAGTTACACCGTCATAGCGATTTTTGGGAAGACGCTTCGGAATACCATCCCGAAAGGTTTAATGCCGAAAACAAGAAAGACTATTCAGACTATTACTTTCCTTTTGGCGCTGGCCCTAGAATGTGTGTAGGCAATAATTTTGCCATGTACGAGATGATGATGACAGTCGCATTATTGGTAAAGAATTTCAAGTTGTCAACTTCAGTCGATGAGGTTGAAATCAACCCTTTGGTTTCTCTAAAACCCGTGCGCGTGCCTATTGAATTTACCAAAAGGTAGTTGTGAGAGGTACTCAACCATGTTACTCGCTTCAAATGCTATTTAACACTACTATCTTGCAAATGGGAAAATATCGTATATTTAATTTGTAAATACCTTGTAGTCAGGTATTAACTATAAAAATAATCCTATTTATCATTCGAATTAGATCTGTGTGATTATTTAGGCACAACAACAACCTAAAACAAATACCATGAAAATTCTAAAGTACATTCTACTGGGAGTACTAATTTTGGCCGTAGGTCTTGGCATCTATACGGCATTGCAACCTAATGCCTTTGAAATACAACGAACACGGGTAGTTAAAGTGCCTGTTGAAGTGGTTTATGACAATGTTTCTGATTATAAAAATTGGGAAGGTTGGTTACCTTGGAAAGAAGAAGATCCAGATATGATCCTTACCTATAGTGAGCAAACCAAAGGAGAAGGAGCAGCCTATAGTTGGAGCGCAGTAGACGGCGACGGAAGTATGAAAATGGTTAAAGCAACACCCAATGAAGCTATTGTAAACGAGATAACTTTTGAAGGCATGAGTCCCTCCCAAGGCCTATGGTCCTTTAAGCCTGTCGAAAATGGCACTGAGGTTACTTGGGGAATGAAATCAGAAGAATCCCCATTTATGATGAAACTGGTTAGTGTCTTAAGTGGCGGATACGACAATATGATGGGGCCAATGTTCGATAGAGGTTTGGAAAAATTGGACAGTATCGTTCAGATTCAGGCGAAGGACTATTTTCCTGCCGCCGCATGGACCATGGGAGAGATAACTAAGAAATCAATAGCCGCACAGACATTTATCGGTTATCCGCACGTTTCGAACACCGAGGAGGCCATGCAGCTTTTTCAAGAGTCGATGCCAAAAGCTGGTATGTACGCAGCCAAAAGTGGTTTGCAGCCTGATGAGTATATGCCATCTGCGATATATAATAATTGGGATATGGAAACTGGGGAAGTTGATTTTCTAATTGGCCTCTTTCTGCATAAAGATTTGCCACCTGCGGAAGGGATGACTAAGATTACGCTGGCCAAGGGTGACGTGGTTATGGTATCAAAGTTCGGAAATTATGGAATAGGCGATGAGCAAGCACATATGGCTATTGCCCAATTTATGGAAGAAAACAATCTAACACCGGCCGGACCCGTTTATGAGAAGTACGTTAACGACCCTACATTGGTAAAAGAAAAAGAAATTCAAACGGATATCTATTATCCTGTAAAATAGGTTTTTAAAGAATCAAGACTTCCTTTACCACTTCGTTGGCGAATACAAAGAAGTCTTGTCTCTTGATTCTATAAATCATTCCTTAAGTATTGTTCTTACGCTATTTCAAAATCGCATTCTCATCTGAGAACTTCTTGTAGCTGAAATAAATTGCTCCTAAAGCAAAGGCAATCAGAGAAATTAACATAGCAGAATATAGACCCATATCTATGGTGCCTGCCATAATCTCTTTTACGCCAAGACCAATATTAAGGACGGGGATAAAAACAGTGGCCCAAGTAAATTCAATGCCCGGCATCATGGCTAAAACCAGTGGAATAATAATTACCATGATAATAGGGGCGGCCTTGCTCTGCGCCTCCTTAAATGACGACGCTCCGGCGACAAGCGCGATTATAAAGCCCGCAAGAAAAATAGCAAACGGAATCAACAAGAGCATAATCATTGTTATGGATTGAAAGTTCAGCATTCCATCAATAGCTGTTTTGAACATTGCAGGAATTCCGTCAATAAATTTTAAGCCTAGAATTAGACCCACTAGATTTAAGAGGGCAGGGACAAAACCTAAGATGGAGGCTACAATTGCTTTGCCTAGCAACACTTTAAATTTTGATATAGGTAGCGATAAGGTAGTTTCTATGGTTTTACGCTCTTTTTCGCCGGTCACTAAATCAATGGCAGCTAATAAACAGCCCCCCCACATAGTAAGTATAAAAAGATAGGGGATAAAACCGCCAATTCGTTTTCCAATAAGCTCTTTTTCCTCGCTTGCCTCCTTATATTCTTCTCTAAAGGGGGTGAGTTTTTCAGTAGAAATCTGCAGTCGACCCATGCGTTTAGCTTTAAGTCTTTCCGCGTAGATTGCCAGCATTTTCGAAACACGACCATTTACGTTATCCTTCGTCCCATTTCGATGAATCTGTACGTTTGCAGTTCGCAAACTATCCATTTGGGTCTTCCAATCTTTTGGAAAAACTACAACGGTCTGAGCAGTTTCGTCGACCACCAAGGCTTTAAAATCCAAAGAGTCTTCATATGTGGTAATCTTATTTAATGTGTCGCTAGCTACTATGGCTGTAAAATCTTCAGGAGCATTTACCAATCCAATCTCAATCGATTTTTCCTGCTCACTTTTATTAATCATTTCCGTGACCTTAATCATTCCGAAAATCAGGATCGGTACCAATAGGGTGGGCAGCACAATAGAGTTGATAATGGTTTTTTTGTCCCGCAGCAGCTCTGTAAGCTCTTTCTTTATAATGATATATAACTCGTTCATTTTAGGCTTCTTTAACGCGGTTGATAAATTCTTGTGTCAGGTTATCGGCTTTCATGTCCCTTTTAAAATGCTCAAAGGAATCATTGTAGATAATCGACCCCTTATCGATAATCGCAAGATCATCGCAAAGTAGGTCGACCTCGCTCATGATATGGGAGGAGAAAATTACCGTTTTGTTGTTGTCTTTCGATTCCCGAATCAAATCGATAATACTGTCTGCGGTAATGACATCAAGCCCAGAAGTAGGTTCGTCGAATATCAGCACTTCGGGATTATGGATCAAGGTACGTGCGATAGAAACCTTTTGTTTCATTCCCGTACTCATTTGTCCTACTCGCTTTTTACGAAATTCGTTTACGCCTAGTTTTTCAAAAAGGTATTCTTTACGCTCATTATAGGCTGCGGTTGGCAACTTGTAAAGCTTTCCAAAAAAATCTAATGTTTCGTCGGGGTTCAAACGTTCATAAAGTCCCGTTGATCCTGTGAGAAAACCGATTCGTTTTTTTACTTCCTCATTTCCTTCCGAGATATCGATACCATCTACGACTGCCGTTCCTGAGCTTGGGTTAATGATTCCGGCTATCATGCGAAGGGTCGTTGTTTTCCCTGCTCCGTTAGGCCCAAGTAGTGAGAAAATGCGGCCTGGTTTACATTCAAAAGAAACGCCATCTACCGCATTTACGGTAACAGTTTCTTTTTTAAACCCTTTTCCTGTTTTGGAAGTAAAGGATTTCGTTAGGTTGTCTATTTTAATCATAAGCTGGGTTTAGTTGTATTCTACGTGTTAGTTACAAAAATCGTAAAATGTTACATGAATTACCGAAGTATTTGATTTTCTCTTTCAATTAGAGCTGTTAGGGCCATACTTTCCATTCGGTAAATATATAGGAAATCGTATTTTAGCTGGCCAATGAATATGAAGAGCAGATACGCACAGTTGATTAAAACCGAAGCCGAACGCCTCGGTTTTTTGTCTTGTGGCATATCAAAAGCTGATTTTCTAGAGGAAGAAGCACCTCGTTTCGAGGCATGGCTCAATAAAAATATGCATGGCGAAATGGGGTATATGGAGAACCATTTTGACAAACGTTTAGACCCAAGACTTTTGGTAGACGGTGCTAAATCGGTAATCTCACTACTCCTAAATTATTATCCTGAAGAAACGCAAATAGAAAATACTTTTAAAATATCTAAATACGCCTATGGGAATGACTACCATCATGTGATTAAATCAAAACTAAGAGAACTTCAAAATTTTATATCTGAGGAGATAGGGGAAGTTAGTGGTCGTGCTTTTGTAGATTCCGCTCCAGTTCTTGATAAAGCATGGGCAGCAAAAAGCGGATTAGGTTGGATCGGCAAACACAGTAACTTAATTAGCCAAAAAGTAGGTTCATTTTATTTTATCGCTGAGTTGATTGTCGACCTCGATTTAGAATACGATACTCCGATAACGGATCACTGTGGCACCTGCACGGCTTGTATCGATGCCTGCCCAACAGAAGCGATTGTAGACCCCTACGTAGTAGACGGTGGTAAGTGTATTTCCTATTTTACGATTGAGTTGAAAAATGAAATTCCGAATGAATTTCATGGAAAATTCGATGATTGGGCTTTCGGTTGTGATATCTGTCAAGATGTATGCCCGTGGAATAAGTTCTCAAAATCGCATTCAGAACCCTTGTTTAATCCACATCCTGATGTACTCTCGATGACAAAAAAGGATTGGCAAGAAATTACGGAAGATGTATTTAAAAAAGTATTTCAAAAGTCTGCGGTAAAACGGACTAAGTTTTCAGGGTTTATACGGAATATAGAGTTTTTGAAGTCCTCACCCGAAATGTCCTCACCCGGAACTGCCGAAAATGGCAGTCCCGACCTCGCCAAAGGAGAGGTTGGACATATTGGTGACAAAACCATATAGATTTCGCAACAGTTTCCCTCCTCTTACCATCGACGAGTGAGGTACGATTGAGAGAAAGGCACGGATTAAGGGAGGTCTTTTGTTGTAAAACCATAAATTTTCAGAGCGGTTAAAAAGGACTACAACGTTTTCGTATTGCTTATGTCCAATTTTACGATTAAGTTTTCGCAAATCAGCAGTTTAAAATACTATCTTGTTAAGCAGATTTACAACCAAACTTTGAACCCCTTATGAGCTTGATTAAAAAACCACCACTAAGTTTTTGGCAGATTTTCAATATGAATGTTGGGTTTTTGGGCATTCAATATAGTTTTGGTTTACAGCAAACTGCCATCAATCCCATATTTTTATATTTAGGAGCGCCAGAAGAAATGTTGCCTATTTTAAATATTGCCGGTCCGATTACCGGTTTGGTGGTGCAGCCAATAATCGGTGCCATGTCTGATAAAACATGGTCTGACCGGTGGGGTAGACGCAAGCCCTACTTTTTGATCGGAGCGATTATCGGTAGTATCTGCTTATTCGCCTTCCCGACTAGTCCCGTGTTATGGTTTGCCGTAGGATTATTATGGATTTTGGATGCGGGTAACAACATGGCAATGGAACCTTATCGTGCTTTTGTGGGTGATAAGCTACCTGAAAAACAACTGAGCATGGGTTACCAAATGCAAAGTTTGTTCGTTGGTGCAGGAATACTTTTAGCCAATGGATCCATTGTTTTATTTCAATATTGGTTTGGCGGTGATTCTGTTGAGGTGGCTGGCGAGATTCCGAAATGGTTATACTATTCGTTTTACATTGGAGGTATTTTGTCGATAACCACCATTTTATGGTCAGTTTTTAAGACCCCTGAAATTCCCCCTTCCGACTCCGAACTGGTCGAAATCAATCATAGTAAAAGTCTTCATTTCAATCAACGTCTAGCAGAGCCATTCACTGAAATCGGTAGCGCTATTCGTGAAATGCCATCTTTTATGTGGAAAATAGGAGCTGTATATCTATTTCAGTGGTACGCACTATTTGTCTACTGGCAGTATATAACTCCGTTATTTAAACAAACGATGGGCTATTCAACATCGGAAGCTGCCTCACAGTCTGCCCAAATGAGTTTAACCTACAACATTGTAACTATGGTGGTTGCTCTTGCCCTTGTGCCGCTTACGCTAAAATATGGTGGAAAAAAGATTTATGCCCTTAGTTTAGTGGGTACAGGTTTAGCACTTTTTGCCGTTCCATTTATTAGCGACCCGTATTCAGTTTTGGCGCCAATGGTTTTATTCGGAATTGGTTGGGCTGCCATGATGGGTATTCCCTATACCATGGTTTCAAAAGTAGTTCCTCAAGATCGTAGGGGTGTCTATATGGGCATTCTTAACATGATGATCGTCATTCCAATGGGTATCGAGACCTTGACATTCGGTCCCATCTATAAATACTTGCTAAATGGCAGTGCCATAAATGCAATCTTATTCGCTGGTGCCTTCTTTATAATTTCAGCGGTATTGGCAATGCGTCTAAATATGCCTTCAGAGAAAAAAGAATAAGGTGTCGTTTGCCTGTAACTGATTGCATTCCCCTAAATTTGTTTTTTTAAACCCCAACCTATGAGCAAACAAAAGACGAGGAGAGAAGCTTTGGTATACCATGCGAAGCCGCAACCGGGAAAAATAAAAATAGTTCCTACCAAGCCGTATTCTACACAACGTGATTTAGCATTGGCCTATTCTCCTGGGGTTGCTGAACCTTGTTTGGAAATCGCAAAGGACAAGGAAAATGCCTATAAATATACTTCAAAAGGGAATCTGGTTGCCGTAATCTCTAATGGTACTGCTGTTTTAGGGTTAGGGAATATAGGGCCAGAAGCTTCAAAGCCAGTTATGGAAGGAAAGGGCTTGCTTTTTAAGATTTTTGCGGATATCGACGGAATGGATATCGAAGTAGATACTGAAGATGTTGATAAATTCATAGAAACCGTGAAAATGATCGCTCCGACTTTTGGGGGTATCAATTTAGAGGATATCAAAGCCCCGGAAGCTTTTGAAATAGAGCGAAGACTTAAAGAAGAGCTCGATATTCCTGTAATGCACGACGACCAGCATGGTACTGCGATTATTTCCGCCGCTGCACTTTTAAATGCCTTGGAGATTACCGGAAAAAAAATGAAAGATGTTCGCATTGTTGTTAGTGGTGCTGGTGCCGCTGCAGTGTCTTGTACGCGATTATATAAAGCCTTTGGTGCAACTGACAAGAATATCGTAATGTTAGATAGTAAGGGTGTTATTAGAAGCGATAGGGATAATCTTTCAAAGGAAAAATTGGAGTTCGCCACAGATCGTAAGATCGATACCCTAGAGGAAGCGATGGTTGATGCCGATGTTTTTGTCGGACTCTCGATAGCGGATATCGTATCGCCTGACATGCTGTTGGCCATGGCTAAAGACCCGATTGTATTTGCAATGGCAAACCCGGATCCTGAAATCAAGTATGATTTGGCCATAAAAACGAGAAAAGATATTATCATGGCGACCGGTCGTTCAGATCACCCTAATCAAGTGAATAATGTGTTAGGCTTCCCTTTTATCTTTAGAGGTGCTTTAGATGTTCGTGCAACTGCAATCAACGAAGCAATGAAAATGGCTGCGGTTAAAGCATTGGCCGAATTAACCCGTGCCCCTGTGCCAGAACAAGTGAATATTGCATACGGTGAAACTCGAATGACCTTTGGTCGGGACTATATTATTCCCAAGCCTTTTGATCCTCGATTGATTTCTGAAATCCCGCCTGCTATTGCAAAGGCGGCGATGGATAGTGGTGTCGCGAAAGCTCCCATTACAGATTGGGAGAAGTATAAGGAAGAATTGATGCAACGCTCGGGAAATGATAATAAGGTCGTACGGTTATTGCACAATAGGGCAAAAATGAATTTGAAACGAATCGTTTTTGCAGAGGCCGAGCATTTAGATGTGTTGAAAGCCGCCCAGATCGTTCATGAAGAAGGTATCGCGATTCCTGTTCTCTTAGGGAATAAAGAAATTATTTCCGAATTGAAACAAGAGTTGGAATTTGATGCTGATATTGAGATTATCGACCCCAAAAACAACGATTCCAGAGATATGCGAGACCATTATGCAGCTAAGTTCTGGGAAAATAGAAGACGAAGTGGTACAACGTTGTATAATGCCAAGTCAAAAATGCGGGAGCGCAATTATTTTGGGTCTATGATGGTCTTGGAAGGCGATGCCGATGGTATGATTTCTGGCTATTCAAGGGCGTATCCTAGAGTTGTAAAACCAGTATTCGAAGTAATAGGTAGGGCTGCCGGAGTTACTAGGGCGTCTACGGTTAACATTATGATCACCAAAAGAGGCCCACTTTTTTTGGCCGATACATCGATTAATATAGATCCCAATGCTGAACAAATAGCGGAGATTGCCCAGATGACGGCTAATGTGGCTTCAACTTTCGGGTTTGACCCCGTGATGGCAATATTATCGTATGCCAATTTTGGCTCATCCGATCATCCGAATGGTAAAAAAGCAAGGGATGCTGTAAGGATATTGCATAAAGAGAATCCGAACTTACTAGTAGACGGAGAGATACAGGTCGATTTTGCCTTGAACAAAGAACTGCACGAGAGTCAGTTTCCATTCTCGAAGTTAGCTGGTAAAAAGGTAAACACGCTAATTTTCCCCAACTTGGAAAGTGCGAACATCACTTATAAATTACTGAAAGAGCTAAATGGGGCGGATTCAATAGGTCCGATAATGGTAGGGCTGCGAAGAGCTATACACATATTACAGTTGGGAGCCAGTGTTGATGAAATGGTAAACATGACCGCAGTTGCCGCGATTGATGCCCGAGAACGCGAAAAACGAAAAAAGGCGAAAACTGGGAAGTAATATACAGTTGGCAGCAGCAGTAGGCATGCAGTATTCAGTTGGCGGTTGCAGTGGGTATAGTTTTTGGTTAGTCATGAGTTATGAGCACTTTCTTTATTAACCTCTTTTCTTTCAGCGATTCGCTGTGTTATAATTTGTAAGTAACAATTTTATTAATTTCACCAAACACCAAACACCAAACACCAAACACCAAACACCAAACACCAAACACCAAACACCAAACACCAAACACCAAACACCAA
>Ga0114957_1001018_pt1 | contig 33196 bp, 29 predicted proteins | sample BantaG_FD_87175 | JGI IMG/M metagenome (GOLD analysis project Ga0114957, IMG submission 87175) | Marine algal microbial communities from Bantry Bay, Ireland - BantryBay_4 metaG | ecosystem: Host-associated > Algae > Red algae > Unclassified | place: Bantry Bay, Ireland | collected 2014-11-21
CGTTTTGACCAAGCGACCTTCCGCTGCCATCGAACCACTTTTGTCAATTACCAAACTAATATTGACTGGCGGAGAATTCAAATAAGCCTCTTTTTGACCAGTCGTTAAACCAATTTGTAAGACCGCTTCGTTGCTCGTCGGAGAGACCTGATTATTGCCCCAGCGAACGTCCAATCCGACCGCTAAGTTACCCTCTGGTAAAGGCAAATTATGCGTATGATAATTGAAGTATTCTTCCACTACAATTTCATCAGGTTGTGGGATAATCATTTGTGCAGATTTTTGTTTGCTCATGCCCATCGAAGCCGAAGAATAACCTCGTTGAGCCAACAATAAAAAAGGAGTATTGAGCAAAATAAATAAGGCTAAAAGTTTATAATTTTTCATCTTTTAAATTTTATGTTCTAAAGCAAATGAGGTGCTTAAGAACCATTTTTTTAATAATAATAATTTCGATATAAATCTACGGGGAAGGGTAGGAGAGAATCAAAAAAAACGTTTGTAAAGGCTTGGTAAAATAGCTTACAAGGTTTTACAGAAGTTTACAAAGATTAGATTTATTGGAAATTGCAAGATGTAAAATACTGATTGTCAGTATTTTATGATATTTTAGATTGTTTTTTGGAAAACAAAAATTAGAAAAGAGAAAAAAAGTGTTGAAGAAAATAATTAACTTTATAGCATGAATGAATTGGAGTTTTTTTATCATTTAAAAAAAGAATTGCTGCGGAAATATCAGGTAACTTATCCTCAATGGAAAAGGACAATACATGATTTTAAAGGAAAAGAAATCGCTAATTTTCAAGAACTTTTAGAAGAAAAAGTGAATAGTAGAATTAGTGAAAAATGGTTTTACACACATATAAAACCAACTGAAAATAAGAAATTGCCGAGGATGGATATGCTTGATTTGTTGAGCCAATTTTTAGATTTTTCTGATTGGGAAAACTTTAAATATGAGCATCAAATTCGCTTGAAAAAAGAGCAGAGTTTGGCAATTGAAAATGACAAAAAATTAAACTCATTTCCAGTAAAAAAAATAGCTGTTATTGCCTCCCTATTTGTAGTATTTGCCTTGTTGGTTTTTTCTTTTTTTTATAAAAAAAATGAGACCTGTCAGTTTTGTTTTAAAGATGCGGACACTCATGAAATGATTAAGAATCAAGGCATCGAAATTGAGATTTTTCAAAAAGGAGAATCATCAATTATGCAAAGAATAAATACAAATGGTTGCTTCCAATGGAAGTTGAAAAATGAAAAAATCACCTTCGCAATTAATGCACCTTATTATCATTCAGATACAATTTCGAGAGCAGCGAAAAATCAACTATCAAAAGAAATCATTTCCCTAAAAAAAGATGATTACGCTTTGATGATTCATTTTTTTTCTACGTCAAATTTTGAAGATTGGAAAAAAAGAAGAAATCAACTCAATCAAATGATTGCCGATGATGCCATTATTTTTCAAGTAGAAAAAGGAAATACGATGTCAGGTTTGGACATGTTAAATAAAGAAGAATTTATTGATCGATTGACTTTACCAATCAATAGTTTAAAAAATATTAGAATTATTCATTCCATTTATCAAGACGAAAAGATTTATCGCTTGAGATTTATTTTGGAGGAATAAAAACCTAAAATTATGAAAAAAATAATTCACGTAAATATATTGTTATACATTTTAGTTTTAGTTCCTCAATTGGTGTTGAGTCAAGCTGCTACGATTACAAAAGAAGCTGCATATCAACAAATGGAACAACAATTCGAAGCTCCAAAAGTCTCTTCCGAACAATTATTTTTATTTGAAAAAAAGGGAATTCAACATCTCAAAGATTTTATGAATTTAGTAGAAATGCTTTCGGCTGAGGAGGTTGATCCTAAGTTTCGAAGTAGGTTAAATATAGCTGCAGAAAAATATTTTTCTTCGCCAACGGATTCTTTGGTTTTTACTTTTGAGAAAAAAAACACCTCGATATCTGTGGAAGATTTTTTAGAAAATTTAGAAAAAGGCAACTCAAAATTACAGAAAATTAAACTCTCTAATTTTAAATCAACCACTCCCACTTTCTTAGAAAAAAAATACACTTGGAAAGTCTCATTTGTATTTTCACAAAAAGAAAATGAAGAGAAAAATATGATGGCAGTTTTTATTTTAAGTAAAGAAAAAAAGAAATTTGGAAGTATTGAGAAAGAAGTTTGGGAAGTGTTGTTGGAGAAAATAAAAGAAGAAAAATAAACCTCATCCTCGATCCTTTTCCTTTTAGGACAAGGATCGAGGATGAGGTAATCATTTTTTAATTCCAACCGCTTGAGCCATCGAAAAACAAGCTTGCAATAAAAAACCACCCGTCGGCGCATCCCAATCTAACATCTCTCCAATTACAAAAATCGACGGATATTTTTTCAAACAAAAATCAGGATTCACTTCCTCCAAATCAATTCCGCCAACCGTTGAAATGGCTTCTTCTATTGGTCGCAAAGACTGAATCGGAATTTGTAAATGTTTTACACTAGTAATAAACACGGATGGTTCAAGGAAATATTTTTTTTCCGAAAAAGATTTTAGCAATGCGATTTGAGTAGAATTCAAATTTAATGCTTGCGCAAATGCTTTTGTTTTTTGAGCCTTGTTTTTAATTTTATGCAATAATTGTGCTCTGGAATTAAGTGGTTTAAAATCAATATTTATGGTTGGAATATTTCCCTTCGAAAATGCTTCTCGTACTTTCCAAATGAGCGGATAAATTGCGTTTCCTTCCAATCCATGATCTGTAATCATCGTTTCCCCTTTGACTTCAAAACTATCAATTTCAATTTTGATATTTTTTAAAGGCTTCCCTGCATGATGTGTTTTAAAGTGGTCAGACCACTCGATATTTAAACCACAATTAGACGCTTGAAATGGTACAGTTTTGATTCCAATTTTATCGAAAGCAGTTGTCCATTTTCCATCTGAACCTGTCTTCGACCAGGATGCTCCACCGAGTGAAAAAATAAAATAATCTGCTTCCAAAATCTGTTCCCTTTCTTTATTTGTAACAATACAATTACATTTTTTATCAAAGCCAATAAATTCATGATGAACGAAAAAATTAACTCCTTTTTTAGCCAGTCGATCTTTTATTTTTTTTAAAACTTGAGCAGGTTTAATTCCTTTTTCTGGAAAGATTCGACCACTCGTTCCGACAAAAGTTGGGATGCCTAAGTCGGCTAGCCAATTGCTCATTTTCGAAGAATCATTTTCCAATAGTGCTTTTTTCAAAAAATCATTGGGCAAATAATGTTGAACTAAATCTTTCCCTTCCGCTTTGTTCGTCAAATTAAAACCACCATTTCCAGCTACTAAAAATTTTCGCCCGAGCGTTTTCCCTTTTTCATAGATGTCGATGTCAAAATTATCACACAAGCGATCTGCTGCCATCAATCCAGCAGCTCCTCCTCCGATAATGATGATTTTTTTTTGAGCCATTTTGATTACTATTCTAACGTGGTGGTCTGCTTCAGCTGACCTAAAAAAGAATTTCCCCTTAGGATTTTATTCAAGGTCAGCTGAGTAGGCTGACCGTAAATAATTTCCCAATTTTTTTAATTTATAATTAATTTATTATCAGTTATTTTTTTTGAAAAATACGTGTAAGTATTGTTATTGGGAAATAATATTCATTTGCTGTCAGCCTGTTCAGCTGACCTAAAAAAGAATTTCCTCTTAGGATTTTTTTTCAAGGTCAGCTGAAGCAGACCACCACGTGTTGAAATAATTGCAAACCTAATCATTTTCACATCATTCAAAAAACAAAAAAGCGGTTTCATCAATTAAGATAAAACCGCTCTTGCGATATAAATTTGAATATAGATTAAACTGTTTCCTGAATATTGTTTTTCTCCCAATATTTAGCAACTAAGTCATGTAAAATTTCTTCTGAAAGTGGCTTCCCACGATATTCTTTAATCAATGGATTTTCCTCCGCTCTTCGCAAATCATCAGGATGAGAAGAAGTGGAAAGCATCACAATTATATTTTCAGCTTGCTGACTACAATCTAATTTTTTGTATTCTTTCATAAATTCCCAACCAGTCATTTTTGGCATATTAATATCTAAAAACACCAAACTTGGTTTTGGGTTTTCTTCATCAAATGGGCTTTTAAAATATTCCAAAGCTTCTATTGCATTTGTTTTTACAATAATTTTATGAGTGCATTTTGCGTCTTCGATGACCATTTTGTGATATAAATTAGTAGCATAATCATCATCTATCAGTAAGATACAATTTAATTTCTTTTCCATTTTTTTGAAATTTTTTATTCAAAAGGGCAAAACAATTTAGCCTTTCTCTGATTGTTAGGAATATGTATTATTTGAAAATAAACAAGGAGGGAATCGAAGTCGAAAAGAAATATAAAACCTAAAGTACTGATTTTCAATTAGTTATAAGTTACTCTTTTGCCATTCTTTAGGATAAATCCAAATTCTATTCCAGTTTCTGAGAGTTGTGCTAAGTTTTTGGTTTTTATAGAAAAATTAATTCGGGGCCTTTGCCTAATCGACCAACAACAATGGCATTTTGGTCAAATTGTTTTCCCAAATCAATTGCCTCAATTTTCGAAATATCTAAAATGAACAAACTCTGCTCTGCTGCCCAATCCTTATTTCTAGGAACGCCAAAACCTTCCGCAAATACCCATTGCTTATTTTTTGCGAAATCCATCAAAAGGGTATGTCGTTTTTCATTTTTCGAAGGAGAAAGTAATTGAGAAAAAGGATTCCAAGCTGAAATGAAAGCCCAGGAAAATACATTATTATCAATGAGAAATTCTTCTAAATCCCGATTTTCTTCCCCAATTCGGAGTTGCAAACCCAAATGTTTGACTTCATAAATTGTTGCTAAGTAAGCATCTCGAAGTTGTTGGTCTATATTCCTTGAATTATCATCCATATCTTTATTATAAAATCTACAAAATTGTACCTTTGCGGAACTTTTTGAGGAAAACACAGTTATTGCCTGTTTTGAACATTTTCATCAATTTAACAATTAAAAATCGGCAACTAACTATCAAAATTAAAAAATGGATAAGAATAATTTAATTGGGATGGTCTTGATTTTTGTTTGCCTAATGGCTTATATGCAATTAAACCAACCTACTACTGAGCAATTGGCAGAGGAAGACAGACTTCGGGATTCGATTGCGATGGCTCAAACAACCGTAAATGTAGATCAACAAGGAAGTACTTCAATTGAGAATCCTTCCACTTCTATCGCAGAGTTGCCCGACTCTTTGAAGCAATTGGAAATGGGTAAAAAGTATGGATATTTTGCAGCAGCAGGAAGTGGAACTGAAGAGAACCCTGTTTTGGAAAATGATTTGATGAAAGTCACTTTCTCAAGCAAAGGAGGGAAAATCAAGGAAGTGTTGTTGAAAGAATATGTTACGCTTTTACCAGATTCTACTGGAGAAAATATTAAGTCTGCCTTAAAATTAATGGAAGATCAGAAAGATCGGTTTGATTATATTTTTCCTATTCAAGGAACTGGAAAAGTAAGATCGGGCGATTTATTTTTCAATACTCAGCAAAATGGAAATACCATTACTTTTCGAGCAGATGCTGGAAATGGAAGATATTTTGAACAAAAATATTCATTGAGTCCTGATAATTATGAATTGGATTATGATATTAAATTTGAAGGATTGAATAACATTGTGCAATCTGGCGAATCGAATATTGAATTACATTGGAAAAATTACTTAGGGAAATTAGAAAAAAGTACTTACTACGAAAGAATTTATTCTAGTACTTATTTCAAAGCGGCAGATGATGATATGAGTTATTGCTCATGTACGAGTGATGGCGAAGAGGACGCAGATGGAGAGCCAATTGCTTGGTTGTCTCATTCCAATCAGTTTTTTAACAGTTCGTTGATGACCGATGGAAAACCTTTCCAATCTGCATTTATGACGACAAAAATGTTGACGGATGAAGATGATGATTTGAAAATATTAGATTCAAAAATTAAAATTCCTTTTGGTCAATCTGCTTCTGAAACATTTGCTATGAAAATGTATATCGGGCCAAATGAGTTTGAACGATTGGCGGCATTTGATAATGAATTGCAGGATATTGTTCCTTTTGGGAAAAGTGTTTTCGGTACAGTAAACCGGTGGATCGTTCGCCCTTTGTTTAGTTTTCTTTCTGGATTTATTCCAAGTATGGGGATTGTAATTTTGGTTTTGACTTGTTTGATAAAACTGGTTTTGTATCCGTTAACTTATAAAATGTTGTACTCTCAATCAAAAATGGCAGCTCTCAAACCTCGGTTGGCAAAGATGAAAGAGAAACTCAAAGACGATACCCAAGCGCAACAAGTGGAGAGTATGAAAATGTATCGAGAGTATGGCGTGAATCCGATGGGAGGTTGTTTACCAATATTTTTGCAGATGCCGATTTGGATTGCTTTGTATCGCTTTTTCCCTGCAAGTATTGAATTTAGACAACAAAGTTTTCTGTGGGCGACTGACCTTTCTTCGTATGATGCATTTTTTCAATTACCATTTGAGATTCCAATGGTCGGTTCACATTTGAGTTTGTTTACTTTGCTTTGGGCGGTGACGACTGTTTTGTACACCTATTATAACACGAAGCATATGGACTTTTCAGGGCAACCTGCAGCCATGAAATATATGCAATATATGATGCCGATTATGTTTATGGGATTCTTTAATAGCTATGCTTCAGGATTGACGGCTTATTTGTTTTTCAGTAATCTTTTTAATATCGGGCAAACGTTGATTACGAAAGAATTCATCATCGACCATGAAAAAATAAAATTGGAATTGGAGGAAAATAAAAAGAAACCGAAGAAAAAAGGTGGTTTTCAAGAACGAATGGCTTCGATGTTGGAAGAGCAAAAGAAAAAGCAAGAAGCGGTTCAAGCAGAGCAAAAGAAGCGAAAGAAAAAGAAATAAAATGGCGGTTAAACTGATTTATTATTAAAACTGTTTTTGAAAAGAGGTTCAATGTTTTTTGGAAAATTCAAAATTCAAAATTTCTCATTCAAAATTAAGTCTATTATATTTACATTTCAAAAAAGCAACGGGAATGAATACATCGAAATGGGTGTGTTCATTCCCGTTTTTATTTGGGGCAAGCCAAAATTTAGAACTTGCTGAACAGGTACAAAATTATTACATTTGATTTTTAAAACCAATAAAAAAAAATATGGCAAAATTAAGAAGGAATCACGACAAGGCAAGTGGAGGAGGACTACTTTCAAAGTCAGTAGTTTTTGCAGGCATTTTAGGTTTGTTAGCGTTTCTATTTTCCCAATCTAATGAAAGCGAAACTCCCCAACAGATTGGTGACAAAAAAGAAAAATCAAAAAGTGTTGAAATCGAATTTGGAGAAGATGGTTATACTTTACCCACCGATTTTTTTCCAACATCAACTACTGGTGAAATTATCGAACATACCTATTATGCCATGTCGTACAATGAAGAGCACGAGCAGCCAGAGTGGGTCGCTTACGAATTGACCAAAGAAAGTATTCGAGTAAAAAATGTTAAAAGAAGTGGAAATTTTCGACCTGATCCAAAAATTAGAAAAGGTTCTGCCGTCAAAAACGATTATCGAAGAAGTGGTTATGATCGAGGACATTTGGTGCCTGCAGGTGATATGGCATTTAATAAAAAAGCAATGTCCGAAACTTTTTATCTGAGTAATATGAGTCCGCAGATTCGGAATTTTAATTCTGGCGTATGGAGACAATTGGAAGAAAGTGTTCGAGATTGGGCTTGGGATAACAAACATCTTTATGTGGTGTCGGGCCCCGTTTTGACGAGAGGAATTTTGGATCAAATAGGCCCAAATAAAGTGTCTGTGCCAGAGGAATATTATAAAGTGATTTTGGATTATACGCAACCGAGTTTAAAAGGTATTGCGTTTTTGATGCCGAATGAAATAGGTACGCTTCCGATGATGGATTATGCTTTGAGTATAGACGAGGTGGAGGAAATTACTGGGATTGATTTTTTTCCTCAAATAGATATCGAAGAACAAGCGAAACTGGAAAGCAAATATGACGTAAGGTCATGGAGAGTAGATGGCAACAAAGAGCGAGCAAGAATTGAAAAAGCAAAACAGTTAAAAAATAAATAGCGAAGTGACTATCTTTAAAATTATAGTCGAAAGTAGAGATAAGGCATGACTTGTCTCTACGGTAACACATAAAATAAAAAATTCAATAAAATGGCAGATAAAACAAAATTCATCGAAGACATTAACAATGGTTACACCTTCAAAGGAGGTTCGATCACTCTCGGTGGAGCAATGATTGACAAAGAATGTCAAACTAATTCTTTGGTAAAAATTCCCATGAAAATGATGAACCGTCACGGACTCATCGCAGGTGCAACTGGTTCTGGAAAAACAAAAACTTTACAGATCTTGGCAGAGCAACTTTCTGCGAATAGTGTCCCAGTTTTATTGATGGATATCAAAGGTGATTTGAGTGGAATAGCTGCATCGAGTGGTGGTCATCCAAAAATTGATGAGCGACATGAGAAAATTGGAATTCCATTTGAAGCGGGCACAAGTCCTGTGGAATTTTTGACATTGTCTGATGAAAAAGGAGCAAGGTTGAGAGCGACGGTGACGGAATTTGGACCAGTTCTTTTTTCCAAAATATTAGATTTGACCGATACGCAATCTGGAATTGTCGCAGTTGCTTTTAAGTATTGTGATGATAAAAGTTTGCCATTGTTGGATTTAAAAGATTTTAGAAAAGTGTTGCAGTTTATGACGGGCGAAGGAAAAGATGAGGTGCAAGGTGAGTACGGAAGAATGTCAACTGCATCGACTGGAGCAATCATTCGAAAGATTGTAGAATTGGAACAACAAGGTGCAGATATTTTTTTTGGAGAGCGATCTTTTGATGTAGATGATTTGACTCGATTGGATGAAAATGGAAAAGGGATGGTTTCGATTTTGAGATTGACTGATATTCAAGATAAGCCAAAATTGTTTTCGACTTTTATGTTGCAAATGTTAGCGGAGGTGTATGCTTCGTTTCCAGAAGAAGGAGATTTGGAGCAACCGAAGTTAGTGATTTTTATCGATGAAGCGCATTTGGTTTTCCAAAATGCTTCGAAAGCATTGCTCGAACAAATTGAAGCTATCGTAAAATTAATTAGATCAAAAGGAGTCGGACTCTTCTTTGTGACACAAAATCCAACGGATATTCCAGATGCTGTTTTAGGACAATTAGGTATGAAAATCCAACATGCACTTCGAGCATTTACTGCTAAGGATCGAAAGGCAATTAAATTGTCTGCACAGAATTATCCTGATTCAGATTATTATGATGTGGAAGAATTGTTGACCGAACTTGGAATAGGGGAGGCCTTGGTAACTGTACTGAATGAGAAGGGAATTCCGACACCACTTGCGCATACTTTGTTGCGTGCACCACAATCGAGAATGGATGTTTTGGCAGATAAAGAAATCAATGCGATTATTAAAAAATCTGTCATCGTAGATAAGTACAATGAGGAGATTGATCGAGAAAGTGCTTACGAAGTTTTAAATGAAAAAATAGAATTGTCGCAGGAAAAAGAACATCAAGCTGAGTTGAAAAAGCAACAAGAGAAAGCTGAAAAAGCAACTACTCAATCTCGACGAAAAGAAAAAAGTGTGATTGAAAAAGTAACGAGTAGTTCTGCTGGAAAAACGATTATTCGAGAAGTGACGAGAGGTTTGTTGGGTGCGTTAGGTATTCGAACTTCTTCGAGGAGGAGGAGAAGTAAGAATAGTTGGTTTTAAACTTAGAAGGAGAAGTTGAAGTAATCCGGGATTTAAAATCCCTCTTTTCATTTTTAAAAAAGAGAGTAGGGAATTTAATTCCCGAGCTAAATTACCATCTCCGTATGAACGTAAAAAAAGCATTGCCGTTAATTCGGCAATGCTTTTTTTTTTTGGAAAACTGAAAAATTTAATTTTTCCCAGGCAAAGCTAATTGAGTTTTATCCTTTTTTTTAATATTAAGTTTTGTTCTTTTTTTCATGGGAACATAACTTTTTTCATATCGAGTCCAAGGTGTTTTTTTATGATTATTCTCTGCAAAGTAAGTTAAGATTGTCTCCATTTTTTTTGCGTCCATATATCCTGGAATTGGTTGAATCAAAGATAAATCGTCATTCAAAAAAGCAATAGTCGGATAAGATAATCGACCTTTTAGGAGATCAGCAGCTAATTGATTGTAGCCACGTTTTCCACTTTTCACATATTTATATTTATTTCCGTCGAGAATGATGGTTTCTTTTTGTTCTGCATCAAATTTTACGGCGTAGAAATTTTCATTGATATATGTGATAATTTCTTTGTCTTTAAAAGTAGTCTTATCCATCTTTTTGCAATAGCCACACCAATCAGTATATACATCGACAAAGACTTTTTTCTTTTCTTTTTTCAATGCATCTTCGACTTCACTCCAAGTCATCCAATTGACTCCATCACCACTTTTATTATCTACTTGTCCAAATGAAATAGTACCACTCCAAAGAGTCGCAAACACAAGTAGAAAAGGAATTAATTTATTTTTCATTATAAAAGGATTAGTATGTTTTTAGAAACGATAATTATACCGAATTTTCACTAAGTAAAATAACAAACTCATAACCACAATTACAAACCTTTGAGCATTTGAGATAGTGACTTTAAAATAAGTTTAACTTATATTAAGACTTAGATGAAGTTTTGCTGACAATATACCTAACACATTAAGATTGTAAAAATATTCTATCATTATTAATTACAATCTTTCTGACGAGAATAAACTGTAAAGTATCTTTTCAATATGTTAAAAATTGAAAAAAGTGACTGCCTGAATTTAGGCAATCACCTTTTTTTTTTGTAAAATAGTGGAGATAATTTGCACGTAGCTGTCTGCTGAAGCAGACGGCTACGTGCAAATCTATTCTACCCAATCCGCAATAAAAACATTCGTATCAGATGTTCCTCCATTATTTCGATTGGAAGAGAAAACCAACTTCTTACCATCAGGTGAAAACATCGGAAAAGCATCAAAAACATCATCATGTGTAATTTGTGTCAAACCAGTTCCATCCAAATTTATCATATACAAATTAAATCGAGGACGACCTTTTCCAGCATTTTTATGATTAGAAGCAAAAATTACTTTCTCCCCTGAAGGATGGAAAAATGGTGCCCAGTTCGCACCACCCAAATCTGTGATTTTTTTCAAATCAGAACCATCCACATTGCACACATATAATTCCATATTGGTAGGTTGCACCAAATCTTTTTTCAAGAAATCTTTGTAAGTTTTTTGATCTTCCGCAGACTGAGGACGAGAAGCTCGAAACAATAATTTTTTGCTATCAGGCGAAAAGAATGCACCACCATCATACCCCAAACCTTTGGTCACTTGCTTTTTGTTAGAACCATCAATATCCATTGTCCATAATTCCAAATCACCTGATCGAGTAGATGTGAAAACAATCGTTTTTCCATCAGGAGAAATCGTTGGTTCGGCATCGTAACCCGGAGCGTTGGTCAATTGTTTTTTGATATTTCCATCCAAGTCCGCTACAAAAATATCGAAGTCAGAAAAGACTCCCCAAACATATTTTCCATTTACAGATCTAGGAGCATTAGGACAAGCTTCATTTCCAAGGTGAGTCGAAGAGTAGATAATTTCTTGATTGCCGGGCATATAATAAGAGCAAGTCGTTCTACCTTTTCCGTTACTAATTAGTTTTGGCATTTCGCCTTCATAACCTGAAATAGGCATCGTATAAATTCGGTCACATTCCGCTCCCCACTTTTCATTGGATGCTTGGAAAACCAAATTTTTATTATCAAAACTAAAGTATGCTTCCGCATTGTCGCCACCAAAAGTTAATTGCTTTAAGTTAGCAATATGCGTTTCGCCAGGGAATAAAAGTGTGGTTGTATCCATTGCACTTTTGGGTGCTTCACCATGGTGACCATGAACTGCATGATCGCCAGAACCATGATCGTGATTATCTGCTGTTGTTTTTTTATCATCAGATTTAGTTTCTGTTGCAGTTGAGTTTTCGCAACTCCAAACTCCAACTAAAAGGAGTAATGTAAATAATAATTTGAAATTCATAATTCAGTTATTTTGTTTAGTGAAAAGGAGTCAGGAGTGAGACCGAGAGCAAAGCGATCAACCTCACACCTGACTCCTACTTTTTGCAAAAATATAATAATTGCTTCATGCATCATTCAATTAATTGTCATTTTATTCCGTTTTTTGCAAAATATTAAAACACAGTATATATGTATAAAACAGCTTTTTTATTCTTTCTTTCCATTTTGTTTTTCACTTGTGGAAGTGATGGAGAGAATAATTCCTCCAACGTCGAGCGAAAAGTTTTCCATTATATCCAACATCGAAGTGTCACTTCACTTGATCCTGCATTTGCCAAAAGTCAAGCGAATATTTGGGCGATTGATCATTTATATAATGGCTTAGTTCAGCTAGATGATGACTTAAATATTCAACCGAGTATTGCTAGAAGTTGGACGATTTCGGAAGATGGATTAACTTATACTTTCAATTTGAGAGATGATGTTTTTTTTCATGACAATGAGATTTTTTCTAATAAAAAAGGAAGGAAAGTAGTCGCAGAAGATTTTGTTTTTAGTTTTGAAAGAGTGTGGCAAGGTTCGATAAATTCTCCAGGAGGTTGGATTTTTAATGGAAGAGTGGCAACAGAAAAACCTTTTCAAGCCATTGATAATCAGACCTTTGTGGTGAAGTTGGCAAAACCATTTCGACCGATGTTAGGAATTTTGACGATGCAATATTGCTCGGTAGTTCCAAAGGAAGCGGTGGAAAAATACGGAGCAGATTTTCGAAAAAATCCAGTTGGTACGGGGCCGTTTAAATTTAAAAGATGGTTGGAAAATCAGTCGCTATTTTTGACAAAAAATAAAAATTACTTTGAAAAAGAAAATGGTCAAGCTTTGCCTTATTTAGATGGTGTACGAGTTTCATTTGTCGGAGATCGGAAGACCGCTTACTTGGAATTGATTGCTGGGAAAATAGATTTTATGTCAGGTTTGGAATCATCTTTTGTCAATGAATTGCTTTCGTCAGAGGGAGAATTGTTGTCGAAGCAAGCAGAGAAATTGACGTTTTTAAAATCGCCATTTTTGAATTCTGAATATTTAGGTATGCGATTTAATGGGGAAGCAAATAATCCTTTGACCAATAAAAAAATTCGGCAAGCACTCAATTATGGTTTTGATCGAGAAAAAATGTTGCGAACGATGCGGAACAAAGTGGGGAAACCTGCGAACTCAGGTTTTACTCCAATTGGTCTTCCTTCGTTTTCTGCGGCGCAAGCAAAAGGCTATAATTTTGATCCAGACAAAGCTCGACAATTATTATCAGAGGCGGGTTTCCCAAACGGAAAGGGCTTGCCAATTATCGAACTTTTATCTACAAAAGATTATGAAGACTTGTGTACTTTTATCGCTCGACAATGGGAAGACATTGGTGTGAAAGTGCAAATTGAATTGGAAGAATCAGCGACGCTTCGAGAGAAAATGAAGAATGGACAAGCACCATTTTTTAGAGGAAGTTGGATTGCAGATTATCCAGATGCGGAAAGTTTTCTAACTGTTTTTTATGGGAAAAATCCTGCACCGCCTAATTATACGCAATTTAAAAATACAGAATTTGATGCGCTCTACGAAAAAGCATTAAACGAAAATGATGATGCCAAACGTTATAAATTGTATAATCAAATGGATGCGATTTTGATTGAAGAAGCACCAGTAGTTTTTCTTTTTTATGATGAGACAGCTTGGTTTGTGAAAAAAGGAATAACTGGTTTGAGCAAAAATGCGATTAATTTGTTGTCCTTGAAACGAGTTAAAAAGTAGTTCAGATAGTAATTTAAAGCACATAGCTGTCTGCTTCAGCAGACCTACAAAATGAGCGTAGCGATTCTAACTCAAAAAACTATCGAGTAATTATTAAAAAGAAAAATAATTTTAAAAATTAACGTTCTTTGACCAATCCCGTGGTCAGACCAAAGTTGGAAATAAAAACGACCGAAGGAAGTGTTATTTTCGACTTTGGTCTGACTTAAAACACGGGATTTGTCAAAGAACAAATTAAAATGAGAGTTGTTGATTTTTATGAAGATTCGCTGCGCTCATTTTTTACGGTCAGCTGAAGCAGACCACAACGTGATATAAATGCCAAAAGTAATATTTGAAGACATCGGCGAAATGTCCTACCAAAAAGCATGGGACTTCCAAACTCAACTTCACAACGAAGTCAAGGAGGCTAAAATCGCTCGTCGAGAATGGTCCGAAAAAGACAAAGCCAATGCTGATAAAAAAAATTATTTAGTTTTTTGCTCGCATCCAGCAGTTTATACTTTGGGGAAAAGTGGCAAAATGGATCACCTACTTTTAAATGAAAAACAACTGGAAGAAAAGGAAATCGAATTTTTTAAAATTAATCGAGGTGGCGATATTACTTTTCATGGGCCGGGACAACTTGTAGGCTACCCGATTTTTGATATGGATGAATTTTTTACAGATATTCATAAATATGTTCGATTTTTGGAAGAAGCGATTATTCGAACGTTAAAAGATTTTGGCGTTGAGGCAGGACGAGAAGAAGGCTTTACAGGGGTATGGTTGCCTGCAACTAAAACTCAACCAAAACGTAAAATTTGTGCCATCGGAGTTCACTTGAGTCGATGGGTGACAATGCATGGTTTTGCTTTTAATGTAAATACAGATTTAAACTATTTTAACTATATTGTTCCCTGCGGAATTGATGATTCAGACAAAGCGGTGACGAGTCTTTCTGCTGAAATTGGCAAGATGGTTGATTTAGATAAAGTTAAAATATGTTTGAAAAAACATTTTGCTGAATTATTTGAATTTGAATATGTTTGATTTTTTGTGAAAGTATTGTTAAGTCAATGAAATCAAGCATTTTTTTTAAAAATCGAGAAAACTGAAGGTAGGGGAGTGCGCTAAAAAATTGTTATAAAAGTTTATGAAAAAAGATATTCCACAGCACAAAGTTGAAGATTTAGCGATTGCAATTGTACCTCGGGAGGAAGTAATTCTTAATCCAGAAGAAGATTTATGGGACACTTATATCATCAATTTAAAAGATGAAAAAATCAAAAGTGTTTTGATAGCTTCTCAAGGATATGGAGAGATCGAAGGCGAAGAAATGAAGACAACCACGTTGCGACATTTTTTTGAAGAAATTGGGCCTTTGGAGATTTTAAAAATAGAACCCATCCAACGAAGATTATTTGACTTGACAAATGAGTATTGGGTCAGTTTTAATTTCGATGGTTATATGTATGATAAAAAGTATGTATTTGTCAAAGGAAGTATTGCTGAATATAATTTTACAATGATTCCTTTTATCAATAAAAAAGGTGTGATGATTCGGTGATTGGTTTTTAGTTTACTAGTTGATATGTTTATCAGGTAATCAGGTGCTTGCAAAACATCAACATTCCAATTTCGTTCGCCTGATTACCTACAAAAAAATCCCGTAAGCTATGAAAGTAAATTTCACCTTTGTATTTATATTGTTACCAATTTTTGCTTTCAGCCAAGTGGACACGAGTCCTACTAAAAATGACTCGATTGCATTGGACTCATTTCAACTAGCCTTTCAAGAAATCTCAAAAATTATTGCACTAGATTCTACCGATGCGAATGCCTACATGGAACGCGCTGATTTGATTTGTGGGGCGCAAGATGAAGCTTATTTTAAAACCATATTTGGTAAGGAAGAAATCTATAATCAAGCGATGGCTGATTATGATGAGGCGGTAAAATTAAGTCCATACAATTATAAACCTTACTTGAAAAGAGCGATCTTAAAAGACCGTTTTTTTAACTATAAAGAGGCGTTGGAGGATTACGAAGAGGCATTGACCTACGCTTATGTTTTTGATAATAAAATTAAAATTAGAGTTCATCGAGCAAGACTAAAAGCAAAATTAGGTGCTTATGAGGTAGCGATAAAAGATTTGGAAAAGGCACTTATTGAAGATCGAGAAAATGCTGCATTGTTAAATACCTTAGCCTTGATTCATATGGATATCGAAGACTTTGAGAAGGCGCTGAAATATCTCAATCGAAGTTTGGAATTTCATCCAGAGGATGCTTTCACTTTTGCAAATATTGGTTACGTCGCACTTAATGCTGGTAAATATCAAAAGGCAATTAATATTTACGATGACCAAATTAAGAAAGAAGGAAATCATAGTTCTATGTTTAATAATCGTGGTTTTGCAAAACATAAATTAGGGCAAAACGAAGAAGCTCTCGAAGATATTAATCATGCCATCGAATTAAATCCACTTAATTCTTTTGCCTTTAAAAATCGAGCTATCGTAAATTTTATTTTGGGAAAAAATGCCGCCGCTTGCGAAGATTTGAAAATGGCTAAAAAATTAGGTTACACTACAGAGCATGATGACGAAGTAATCAAGATGCTTTTTGATAAGTGCCTAAAAGTAAATCGAAAACCGAAGTGAAAATAATGATTAACTGTAAATGGTGAATGGTTAATATCGCTTGGTGTTAACCATTTATCGTTCAAAATAATGGTATTCACCATTCATCGTTAATCATTAACCATTAAGAAACTATTCTTCAATCAGTTCGATTAATCTATTCAAATCACTATCGTTGGAGAAGTTAATGGTGATCGAACCTTTCCCAGATTTAGCATCTCTTTTCAATTGAATTTTGGAGCCTAAGTATCTAGATAGTTGATCTTGTGCATGTTGATAATCGGCTGGAAGGCTTGATTTTGCTGACTCTTTAAGTGCTTTTGGTTCTTTCGATTTTTTAATAATCTTTTCCAAAGCACGCACAGAAAGTCCTTCAACCAAAATACTATTTAACAATGCCACTTGACCAGCATAGTCATCCACACCAATTAATGCACGAGCATGACCCATCGAAATTTTTCTTTCTTTTAATGCTTTTTGCACCTCTTCTGGCAACTTCAATAAACGCATGTAATTGGTCACAGAAGTTCTACTACTTTCCACTCGCTCCGCTAATTTTTCATGGGTCAAATCAAATTCATTGACCAATCTGTGATAAGTGATCGCAATCTCAATTGGATTCAAGTCAGCTCGATGCGTGTTTTCCACCAAAGCCATTTCCATCATTTCAGCATCATTCGCTACTCGAATAAAAGCTGGAATTTCTTTGAGTTCCGCCAACTTGGAAGCGCGCCATCTTCTTTCTCCTGAGATCAATTGATATTGACCTTCTGCCATTCTTCGAACGGTGATCGGCTGAATTAATCCATGAATTTTGATAGAATCTTTTAAGTCATTGAGGTCAGTTGCATCGAAATTTTTTCGAGGCTGATCTGGATTGACTTCGATTTGTTCGATTGGAACGAAAGCAAAATCTTTTGATAAGTTTTGCACTAACTCTGCACTTGGTAATACTTTTTTAGAAACATCACGATCCATATTTGATTTGATATCACCTAAAGTTTTTCCCAAGTTTAGATTGAATTTTGATTTTTTCTTTGACATGATATAGAATTAATTAGCTTTGGACAACTGAATCGTGTCATTATTTTTCAATAAAAACTCCTTTGCTAAATTTAAAAAATTCACACTTCCCTTGCTCGCCGCATCATACAAAATTACTGGTGTATGCAAACTCGGTGCTTCTCCAATTTTTGAATTTCTATGAATAATGGTATCATAAACTTTCTCATCAAACGCTTCTTTAACTGCACCTACAACTTGGTTCGCCAACCGTAATCGACGATCATACATTGATAATAAGATACCTTCGATTTTTAGATCTGCATTCAAAAATTCTTTCACCGTATTAATTGTACTCGTCAATTTTCCTAAACCTTCCAAGGAAAAAATTTCACATTGCACAGGAACGATAACCGAATCCGCTGCCGTCAAAGCATTCACCGTAACCAAACCAAGCGAAGGCAAACAATCAATAAAAACGTAATCGTATTCATCTCTAATTTTATCAACAAAAGTTTTTGTTACATACTCACGCCGTATTTTACTGACCAGTTCCAATTCAGCATCAACCAAACTAATATGGGAAGGAATTAAAGAAAGATTGGGCGTTTCAGTTTTGATAATTACATCATGTGGATCAGCATCATTAATCATACAATCATAAATGCTCAACTCAAAATCATCATCAAAAACGCCAACACCAGAAGTCGCATTTGCTTGAGGATCACAATCAATCAACAAAACCTTTTTTTCCAAAACGGCCAAACAAGCAGCTAAATTTATAGCAGTTGTCGTTTTTCCTACTCCACCTTTTTGATTAGCTATCGTAATTACTTTTCCCATGTTTTTGTTTTTGTAAATTGATTGTTAGAAAAATTAAACAAACAATTTAATATGTTTTCTTTGGTAGAGACAATGCATGCCTTGTCTCTACAAAAGTTACAATTTATAATTCAATCTTATTTCCAATAGTCGGTAAAATAAGTTCTTTTCCTTTTTTCTCAAAAGCATTTTTTGCTGCCTCGTGATCTATTTCGATAAAACCAAAGGTATCAAAATGACAACCCACAATTTTGTCACATTCAATAAAGTTCGCTGCAATCGAAGCATCATCATATCCCATGGTAAAATTATCGCCAATCGGCAAAATAGCAAAATCTAACTTTGGACAAGTCATTGGAATCAATTTCATATCTAAAGTCAGAGCAGTATCTCCTGCAAAATAAAAACATCCCTCCTCATTCCAAATTACAAAGCCGCCAGCATTTCCACCATTACTTCCATCGGGCAAAACACTTGAGTGAACCGCATTTACATATTTTACTGTTCCGAAATCGAAAGTCCATTTTCCACCATGATTTAATGGATGATGTTTAAATTCTTTTTTTCCAAACCAAGTCGCTATTTCATAATTGGAAACTATCGTCGCATCATTATTTTTAGCAATCGCTTCCACATCTGCCACATGATCGAAATGACCATGAGAAACCAAAACATAATCAGCTTTGATGGTGTTAATATCAATATGATTGGCCTTTTCATTTTTGGAAATAAAAGGATCGAATAAAATAGTCTTTCCCTTGATCTCTATCGAAAAAGTTGATTGACCGTAATAAGTTAAATTATTCATATAAAAGACGCTTTTGATTTGAGATTTTTTAAAGGCTGACAAAGATAGTAGGATTTATAAAAAACCATGTAATGGATTTTTATAAATTTGTATTTTTTTCCGTAGAGACAAGGCATGCCTTGTCTCTACCCAATAATCAATTAATTAAAATAAATGATCACCATAATTTCTGGAACGAATAGAAAGGGAAGTGCAACTGAAAAATTTGCCAAACACTTTTATAAATTGATAAAATCAAAAACTAAGCATCCTGTCAAATATTTTTCTTTGCAAAAATTGCCTAACGATATTCTTCATATAGGCATGTATGATGGGAAAAAACAATCTAAAAAGTTGCGCAAAATTCAAGAAGAATTGATGATTCCTGCGGAAAAATTTCTCTTTGTAAGTCCAGAATATAATGGAAGTTTTCCTGGTGTACTAAAATTGTTTTTAGATGCTTGTTCGATTCATGAATATCAACCAACATTTAAAGGTAAAAAAGCTGGACTCGTCGGCATCGCATCAGGTCGATCAGGAAATCTTCGAGGTATGGATCATTTATCTTCTATTTTAAATCATGTAGGAACAGAAGTGATGGGAGCCAAATTACCCATTTCGCAATGTGAAAATTTGGTCAATGGGAAAGGCGTAATTTTAGATAAAGATACTTTGGCAGCGATTGAATCTCATGTGGATGCTTTTTTGAAATATTAATAAGATGAGAGGCAGATAGTAAGGTGGTGGTCTGCTTCAGCTGACCTGAAAAAGGAGCGAAGCGATTTTTTCTTCAAAAAAATATCAAGTAGCGGAAGAAGATATTTTTAGAAACTACGTTTTCTATTGTCCAGCTACTTTAGTTCTAAGTAAATTAGGCGTTCCATTGCTTCGCATTTTTTACGGTCAGCTGAAGCAGACCACCACCTTACTATCTGCCTCCCATTTTTTAATTCTTTCCTGTCTTTTATTTTTAAAAAAATCCGCACCTTTGCCCCTCAAAAAAAACAAACTTGATAAAAGAAGTCGAAATAAAAATTCAACCACGAGCCATTGATGATATTAATCTCATCAAAAAGGAAGCACTCAAAAAGGCGAAGCTAAAACCTTCTGCCAATACGGAAGTTGTCGTGCGTCGTCGTTCGATAGATGCTCGTGGCTACCAACCAGTTTATCGACTTTTAGTGACCATATTTGTGGATGAAAAACCAGCGGCTGAACCTGCGATTTTGGATCAATTCAAAAATGTGGAAGATGCGCCAAGAGTAATTATAGTAGGTGCTGGGCCAGCGGGATATTTTGCCGCATTGGAGTTAATTGAGTTGGGATTGAAACCCATAATTTTTGATCGAGGAAAGGATGTTCGAGCCAGAAGAAGAGACTTGCGAGCGATTCAACAATTTGGAGAAGTGGATCCACATTCCAATTATTGTTTTGGTGAAGGAGGAGCAGGAACTTATTCTGATGGAAAACTTTACACCCGCTCTCACAAGCGAGGAAGCATTGCCAAAGCACTTCAATTATTAGTTGAGCATGGAGCAGTTTCAGATATCATGGTTGATGCACATCCACATATCGGTTCCAATAAATTACCCAAAATTGTTGCAAATATTCGAGAGACGATTCTAAAATATGGTGGAGAAATTCACTTTGATTCGCATGTTACGGATTTTATTTTTTCCAATAAAAAAATAAAAGGAGTCATCGTTAATGACCAAGATGAACACTTTGGCGAAGCAACTGTTTTGGCAACAGGACATTCTGCGAGAGATATTTACCAACTACTTTTTGATAAAAAAATAAGATTGGAAAATAAACCATTTGCACTTGGCGTGCGAGTGGAACATTCGCAAAAGTTGATTGATAAAATTCAATATCGACAAGAACAGCGGGAAGAGAATTTGCCAGCAAGTAGTTATAAATTAGTTTGCCAAATAGAGAAACGAGGCGTTTTTTCTTTTTGTATGTGTCCAGGAGGATTGGTTGTTCCAGCAGCAACAGCACCTGGCGAGATAGTAGTCAATGGCATGTCGATGTCTCGGCGAGATTCCCCATTTGCGAATTCGGGAACAGTCGTGGCGGTGGAAGAAGAAGACCTTTTGCCCTTTGCACATCATGGCGTTTTTGCAGGTTTAGAATTTCAAAAAAGTGTAGAAAAAGCCATGTGGGCATTCGGTGATGGTAGCCAAAAAGCACCTTCGCAGCGAATGACAGATTTTGTCAATAATAAAATTTCAAAAGATTTACCAGCTACGTCGTATATTCCAGGAGTCGTTTCTGCACCTATTCATGATCTTTTACCCAAAGGAATCTCTCATAAGTTACAATTGGGCATGAAAGAATTTGGTCGAAAAATGAAAGGATATTTTACTGCTGAAACGAACGTGATCGGAACGGAAAGTCGGACGAGTTCACCGATTCGAATTCCTAGAAATCCAAAGACTTTGATGCATGACGAGGCGGAAGGATTATTTCCATGCGGAGAAGGAGCAGGTTTTGCGGGAGGAATTATTTCGGCTGCGATGGATGGACAGAATGTGGCGAAGGCGGTGGCGCAATTTTTAAAATAAGGATTTGGTACGTAGAGACAAGGCATGCCTCGTCTATACTCAAAAAAAGAAAAATGAAAGATAAAGTAGATTTAATAGCACGTATTTTTTTGTCCTTAATATTTTTGTGGGAAGCATATGACACCATCAAATATTATAAATCTTCCAAAGAATCTATGAATGGTTATCACATCACTTGGAACCAAGATTTCCTTTTGTGTAGCGCAATTTTTTTGATGATTTTTGGAGGCGTTTTGATATTGACAGGTTATCGGTCGAAATTAGGAGCGGTACTTTTACTGCTTTATTATATTCCAGCAACTTTTATTATTTATTCATTTTGGAATGATCCACCTGAATTGTATCGAGTGAATTCAATTCAGTTTATGAAAAATTTGGCGATCATCGGAGGACTGATGATGGTATTTGTAAATGGAGCAGGAAGGTATAGCATCAAAAGATTATTTGCAACTACGAAAGTCAATTAAAATTGCATATTATCGACTCATAAAGGTGACAACATTAGACTTCAAGTCACCTTGTAAGTAATTTAAACTAAAGTCTTCGAATGAAATCCTATTCCTTACAAGAGTTGAACGAACACCTGAGAAGGGTAGTGGCATTGAATGCCCAGGATGCCTTGTGGGTGCGTTGTGAAATCGCTCAATTGAATGAGTCGAGGGGACATTATTTTATGGAGTTGGTGGAAAAAGAAGAAACGATTACCGCTAAGGCAAGTGCCATTTTGTGGATGCGATCTTACAATAAATTATTGCGAGAACATGGTCGAGGGATTCGCAAAGTTTTGAAGGAAGGAATGGAGGTCATGCTAAAACTAAAAATCGAATTTCACGAAGTGTATGGCATGCAATATTATGTGGAAGACATTGATACAAGTTTTACTTTTGGGAAATTAGCGTTGCAAAAACAAGCGATTTTAGCAGCATTTGAAAAGGAAGGTTTGTTGGGAAAAAATACAGAAATTTTCTTGCCTGCCGTGCTACAAAAAATTGCCATTATCTCTTCCGAAAGTGCAGCAGGTTACCAAGACTATTTAAAACAGTTGGAAGAAAATGTTTTTGGGTATGTCGTTGATAATCAATTGTTTGCAGCAGCGATGCAAGGAATAAATGTCGAAGAAGAAATCCTTTTTCAACTTAAAAGAATAAAAAAACAAAAGGATAAATTTGATGCAATTGTTATCATTCGAGGAGGAGGTGCAAAATTAGATTTGATGGCCTTTGACAATGAAAAAATTAGCCGAGTGGTGGCAGGTTTTCCATTGCCCGTTTTGACTGGAATAGGTCATGATATAGATGAATCTATTTTGGATAGAGTAGCGCATTCAAGTTTAAAAACGCCAACAGCGGTCGCAGATTTTATCATTAATCATAATTTATTTTTTGAAAATAAGTTAATGCAAATGGGTTCAGAACTTAGCTTTTTGGCTCAAGAAAAAATCCAAGAGCAGATATTTATTTTGCAAAATGTCGAACAAACTTTGCAATGGCAAACAGAAATTTTTCTAAAAGATACGTTGCAACAAATTTCACTTTTGGAAAATGAAATGCAACAAAATGCAAATTCATTTTTCCAAAAAGAAGAAAAGAAATTATCAAACTTAGAAGCCATTTTTGAAGTGTTAGATCCTGAAAAAATATTTGAAAGAGGATTTAGTTTGACTTCAGTTGATGGAAAAATAATCAAGTCGATCAACGATCTTGATGCTAAAAAAGAAATAGAAATTACGACTCAATTATCAGACGGTATCATTAAAAGTAAAACGAAAAAAATAGCTAAATAATGACTTACGAATCAGCCTTAAAAGAATTACAAGTGGTCATCGAAGACTTACGCAACGAAATGGTCAGCGTGGATGACTTGACTGAAAAAGTTAAACGAGCGAAGGAGTTGATTGATTTTTGTAAAAATAAATTGAGACATGTAGGGGAGGATTTGGATGGGATGTTTTAGGATTATGATTAATCTTTATTTATTCCAAAAATATCCTTTCAAAAAAAATAGACTTTACTTCAAGAAGATTATTTTGTTCGATTTTTGAACCTACGATAATAAATTGGTTTTCCCCATCTTCGATAATTGAACGTGGAAAAATATCAATTCCATTTTTCTTCAGAATATATTTTTGAACAATGTTTCCTTTTTTATCTATCTTGAGAACAGTTGCATAGCTCTTCATCGTTTCAGAACGATTGTTTGAATATAAAATAACCGTTTCTCCATTTTTGGTTATTAGTGCCTTAACAGGGTAACCTTTAAATCGTTTATGCCACACTACTTTTTCTCCTTGAAGATTTAAAATTACAACATTAGATTTCCAAACGCCAAGATATTCATATCCAATGACGATCCAATTTTGGTTATTTTCAGGAATTACTGTTTCTATTCTTAATAAAGGAAAACCCTTTATTTCACAAAAAACATTTTTATTAATCATTCCTGCATGATTAATAGAATTGAATTCAAAACCTATTTGTGTTGAATTATAATGAGGGATGGAAACGATACTATGTGCATTTTTGAGGAATACATTAGGAGAATAGAATGAATGCTTAAAGTGAATGTTTTGTTTCCAATCGACTTTATGATTAAAATTTATTTTCCAGATGGAATGCTGTGATGCTGTTTGTCTTGGTCCAATAACTCTATAAGTTGACATATTTCTACCTAAAGGGATAATTATTCCTGATTCGATTTTTAAAATTTTATTTGGAGGCTGATAACAACTCGTTTGATAAATGGTGTCAAATTTAACCGTACCGATTGAATCGAAAATAATCATTTTTAAATCAGTAAGATGAATAAAACCCATATTTCCACATCGATAATTTTTAGTTTTTACATTTGAGAATCCAGTAAAAGTTCCGTCTTTATTTGAAACTACATTTGTTTGAAGGTTGAAATCTCTAGACCATAAAAATTCACCATTTGAATCCCAAGCTGATAATGTAGTTTCATTTGAAGATGGATATTTTTGTTCAACAGAACGAATAAAATATAAGTTTGGGGATGCCTTAAAAATGTCAATAGCCCTATGATTTTTTAAAGGTCTAAAAATAGATTTTAAAACTGATTGTCCACTTGATAGGTTTTGACCCAAAAGAGAAATAGCTAAAAAAATAATAACTCGTTTTTTCATAAAAGAAAAACGAGTTATTATTTTTTTCATTTTGAAGCAATAAAATTTAAGGTTTTTATTCGGCGATATCGCATTCACTTCTATTTTAGAAGGTAGACCAAGTCAGATCAGATAATTTGATTCATTTGCTTTTTTTCTTGAGATATTCATTTATTTTCTCTCGTGCTTCTTCATGAGAAAAAGACTTTTCTTCTTCAATCTGCTTTAAACCTAAATCAATCATTCGATTTTTTTGTTCTTCGATTTCTTCAGTTGAAAGTGGTTCGTCTTTTAAATTTTTAAAATACATTCTCACTTTTTCCAATAAAGTAGGATCATTAGTTTCTACTAATAATCGAAGTAAATCATTTTTTATATCTAATACACTCATGACTTTTTTTTTCAAAGATAAAATTTATTTCCAAGTAAAACGACTTCCCAAGTCGTTCTCCGTTCAACGAGTTTGCAAGTCGTTTCTTACCGACGACTTGGAAAGTCGTCTTACTCCACCTTAATCACTACAGGCACCGCACTCACCTCCATTTTGATTTCCCCATTTCCATACTTTGGCAAATCAATTATTTCCCCTTCCTCATTTTTTCCTTCCACTTTCCAAGCAGACATCGGACGATATTTCGAAGCAAATTTAATAGTTGTAATTGTATTGTTATCTCCTTCGATTGGTCGCCAAGCCACAATGTGCGTCACCGTTCCATCTGCCTTTCCTAACTCATAAATCCAAGCTTCCTCATCTTCTTGAATCACTCTCAAAAAATGCTTATCTCCCAAATGATGCAAAAATGCTTGCCAAGCCACAAAGGTTTGTTTGATTTGAAAATCAGTTGACAAGGAACTCACTAATCCACTTCGAGTAAACAAAGAAGACTCTTTATTTTCGTTGGCATAGAAATACCAAGTCGCTCGATCCACACCAGTTCTCGCCAACATCAATGCACCTCGCACCGCATACAATGCTTGCGCACGCTCAGAAACACACTCTCCATGAGTGCATGATTCAGTTCCTCCATCGGAATCCCAACCCCACTCTGTCACATAGATCGGGAGCTTCGGCAAGTTGTGATCTCGAAATCTGATCATGTTCAAAATCGCTCTTGTTCCATTATAAGGATGCTCAGGATGAGTGGCAATTTGTTCGCCCTTTTCATTATACGACCAAGGTGTGAGGTGCGTATTAATAGCGTCGATATTATTTTTTACCTCAGGCGTAACTCTTGCACCGATGTAATTTTTGAATTGACCTTCGTATTCATTGGCTGGAAAAACTGCTTGAAGTGCGCAAGGCAAAACGGTGATTTTTGGATCAGCATCTTTGATTCCTTTAGTCATACCGTTGAGAATTTTTTTATAAAAATCTGCTTCGTAATACCAAGGTTCATTACCTGCTTCAATTGCATCGACCAAACCATTTCCAGTTGTTGGCCCAAAATGTTGAGCGAAATTATAGCCAAATTTGTAAGCAGATTCATAAGGTGTATTCCATTTATCTTTTGGAATATCTCGGAACTGAATACTGGTTTGTAATTTCATTCCACCTTCTGTCCACGTTTTATATTCTCTGTCCCAGTCGAGCCACCAATTGACTTCCGTTCCTTTTCCTTCTGCCATTTTAACATAATCTGGCGGCGTGTCAGGATCCAAAACATCCCAATTTAGGAAATGATAATTACGAGCATGACTCGACACTTTTTCAAACAAATCTGCTCCTCGACCTTCGGGAACAAGGTCAGCATATTTCTCAAAACCCCAACCCCAAATTCCATTCACCCCAAGTATTTCACTAAAAGTATTTGGGTTTATTTTTGTTTCAGGCATTTTTCCAAATGGGCCGAACTGATCGTAAATATCAATTTCCCAAATAAAAACAGTACTCCAATCTTTATCAATTAATCCATGTTCGATTTTGACAAAACGAGCAGGTCGTGCAGGCTCAATAATCGTCGTGACCGTTTGCAAAGCGTTTGGATCGAGGTCATTTACTTTCGTCCAATTTTTTCCATCTTGACTAATTAATAGCGCACTTGTCTCCGCCGTTTTATCACCTGCCCAATGTCGAGTATCGACCCAGCCAATGTTTTGAATTTTTCCCAAATCAACCATTACCCATTCTTTTGGAGCAGATTCGAGTGCAGCAATTTCAAAAAGTTGGAAAGCTGTTTTAGATTTTATAACAATAGAATTACATTTTTTGATATTGTTTGAAAAACGGAGGACTTGGTAATCATTTGCCTTTTCATATTTTCCCAAAGATTGCAGTTGGTTACCTTTTTTGATAAAAATTTCAATTGGTTGAACCACGCCACCTGCTTTCAACGAAATGCTTCTTACCTTTTGCGGTTTTTTAAAAATGATTTCTAAAAATGCTTCCCCGTTTGTCAGTCCAATGTTGGAAGTGGTGGAATTTACATTTCCATCAACCGCATTTTTTGGAGAAGAAATTTTGGAAGCATTATAATTTTCTTTTTTCGAAAAATGATTGATTAAAATATTCTGATCTTTTCGATTAATGAAATTAGTAGGAAATGGTGCTTCACTTTGCCAATGAGATTCTTTTTTTTCATCCAAAACTTTATACGCCATTTTGGGATTGGTGGAGGAAGTTACTTTACCGCCAATGGTCAAAGAAGGAATGACTCCTGCGTCAGGATTCCAGCCTTGTTTTTTTTCTTTTTGAGTTACTTTTTTAAAATTAGTGGTCTCATTTTGTGAACAAGCAGAGAATTGGATAAAGACAAATAGGAAGAGCAAGATATTTTTCATATGTAGTTTTTTTTATAAATGTGTTTATTCTTGAGCGTTTAATTTTTTTACCACAGATTACGCAGATTTTCACAGATTTAATAGTGGTGCGAGAAAACTGTATAATCTGCGATGAAATTTGCAAGTAAAAAGTTATAAAACGATCTAAAAAGCTTTTAATGTCTAGTTTATCTAACTATTTTTCCACAATTTGGCTAGAATTAAATTTTCCATAATAATCGGCATTGTTGTTGAAATTTACGTTATTTGTAATATATTTTTCCACCCGTATTTTAAGAATATTAAAAGTTAGCTTAATTGCTACATTATTGCCTCTAAACTCCGACTTAATAAACCCTCAAATTTTAGACGAATTTTTCAAAACGCGTTCTTTTTGAGCGGTTCGTAATGGTTACTCCTCCTAGTTGGAATCGTTACATTATATATTGATTCGTTGAGAAAGTTTATATTTATCAGTCAAGCGAAAATTAAAATTAACACTTCTCTTCGATCGTTTTTGATTTCAATTTTAACTTGACCATGAAACTTATCAACGAATAACATTTTTTAATCCCCAACAATTGAACTTATGTTGAATAAAACACTACTTGTAGTCGTGGCATTTTGCTTTTCATTAAACCTTCAGGCCCAGAATTGGGATGAGCTGAACAATCAAGTTTTGACTTATTTAGGAAATGGAGAATATGCAAATGCGCTATCTTCGGCTCTCCGAGCAAGAGAAGTCGCCAGAAAACAATTTGGCGAAAATAATGCAGATTACTCTGCCAGTTTACACAATTTAGCAAGTGCACATAAAAAATTAGGCGAGTTTACTCCCGCCGAAATTTTGTATTGGGAAGCACTCAAGATAGACAAAGAAGTACTTGGTGTCAAACATCAAAATTATGCTTTAAGCCTTTTTGGATTGGCGAATTTGTATAAATTAAAAAAAGATTATCAGAAAGCAGAATCCATTTATTTGGATGCTTTGGATATTATGAAAGCGGCAGTTTCAGACGATCACCCTGATTACGCTTTGATTTTGAGCGATTATGCAGATTTGCATACAAGTTTGGGAAATTTCAAAAAAGCAGAAAATAATCTGAAAAAAGCCAAAGAGATAACCCGATATTCTGTGGGAGAACGTCATCAAGATTATGCAGGTATTTTATTTAATTATGGAAAATTTTATAAAAATAAAGCAAATGTTCCTGAAGCAGAAATTTCTTTAACAAAGGCTTTAGAACTTTATAAAACTACAGTTGGGGTCAATCATCCTGATTATAGAGATTGTAAAAGATATTTAGATAATTTATATAATCCAAAATATGAATTGTATAAAGCTGCTCCTTCAGAAGATCTTCTTCCGATAGAAAGACCTGCACTTGCTTCTTCTAATACCGCAACAAAAAAGAAATGGGATTCGTCAACGGAGGTCATTACTGATCTTGGTGGTGGAGATGTAAAAGAAACTGTAGAGAAGAACAATTCTTTAGCCAAAGGGCCATTGGAAAGACCTGCCAATCAAACGAAAACGATGCCAGCTGCGCCAGTTGAAGAAGTGGTGACTCCTCCTGTAGTTGTTGCACCACCAAAACAAAAAGTAAAAAATTGGATGGATTATAGTTTTGAAATGGACAGTTATACACAAGCTGAAAATTATACTGGAGCAATCGAAGCAGGTCAAAAAGCATTAATGTTGGTGAAGGAAGAGTATGGCGATGAACATGAAAATTACCGAACGATTTCTTTAAAGTTAGCAGATAGTTATGAAAATGCTGATATGCTAGATCGTGCGATTCCATATTATGAAAAAGACTTGGCGACGATAGAAAAGAAGATGGGAAAAGATAATACGACTTATAGAAAACGTCGAGAAAGTCTGTTGAAAGCTTACGAAGCGACAGGGCAAAAATCGAAAGCTAGGGATTTTTACAAAACATCAGTTTATGGTTCTTTTGCAAAATTTAATGCTGCTGGATTCCAAGATCAAAGTCGGATGATGGATAAAATGCAAATGGAAATTGATGACTATTATGCTAATTCGAAGAAGTTAGGTTTTTTGGTTTCAGGCAATGAAATGCAAAATTTAAATTTAGGATTTAAAGGAGTATCGACCGATGCTGCCTTGGGAATTAAAAACTCCATGACAGGTAAAATTGAAACTTACCAAAGCCAATTGAGAGATAAATTAAAGCCTAATGAAGCTGCCATTGATTTTCTTCGAATGACTAATCAAAAAACCAAAGAGGGTAATTATTATGCCATCATTACTCGAAAAAATAAAAAAGAATCTATTATGGTTCCTTTGTTGAATGAGAGTAAAATTAACATGTTGATTAATTCAGCAGCAGATTCTCCAGATAGTTATATTCAAAGCACAGATCGAAGTAATCAATTATATCAATTGATTTGGGAACCGATGGAAGAACATTTGAAAGGGGTGAATTTTGTACATGTTTCGACAGTTGGAGTTTTGAATAAAGTGGCATTTAGTGGACTGATGGATCGTCAAAAAAACAACTTGGCGGACAAGTATGAAATCTATTATTATTGTTCTCTTCGGGATTTTATTAATGATAAAAATAAGGATGTTAAAAATGAAACAGTTTCGTTTTTTGGAGGTGCAGTTTTTGGAAATGGAGGAACAGGGAAATTGGATTATTTGCCAGCTACAAAAGATGAGGTAAATACATTTAAAGTAATTTGTGCAGCTAAAGGTTGGACAGTAAATACTCAAATTGATGGAGAAGCTTCTGAAAATAATATTAAAAAATTGAGTGGTGGAAATGCGCCAGGTGTATTGCATTTAGCAACGCCAGTTTACTATCAGCACTTGGAAGAATTTTCTGGAATCGCTTTGTCGAATGCAAATGATAAAATTACTTCTACTAATTTTCAAGATGATGCGAATGATGGTTTGTTGAATGCCAAAGAGATTTCTAAATTAGATTTATCCAAAACAAATTTAGTGCTTCTTTCAGCAACGGAAACTGGTTCAAATAAGAATAGTGCCAAAGGAATTTTAAGTATTCAACGTGCTTTGAAAGCATCTGGTGTAAATACTATTTTATTTAGTCAATGGAAGGTGCCAGACAAGCAAACACAAGAGATGTTGTCTCTTTTTTACTTCAATCATTTGAGTGGAATGGATACACATAAAGCATTTTATACTGCGCAAAAAGATATTCGAAAATTATATCCTTCGCCTTATTTTTGGGCTGGATTTATTTTGATTGAATAAGTTTTTTTGGAAAAAAAGTTTTCCTGCTAGATTCCCACTAGGGCTGTTAGCGCTTTGAACGCTAACAGCCCTTTTCATTAAAAAAAAACACGGGATTTGTCGATATTCAAAGAATGCTTACCTTCGCCGTCAAAAAAAAACGCATTGTTTACGACCTCCAAATCATATTATCTTCTACACAAGTTTCTTGGGATATTTCATCGAACAGTTGATCTTTTTCAACTCTTGCCTTGGCGGTTGTATCGCTTTTTTAAATTGTTCTTTCGAGGTTTTTGGAATTTAAGGAAAATGACTTTTCGTTCTCTTATTGATCGTCCAATTCAAAAGATATTTTATTGGATTTCAGAAGTTGTAATTGCATTGTTAGAAATTTTTGGAATAGGAGAAATTTACGAAACGATTTGTGATTTTTTCAAACCAAATACTCGACCTCTGATGGATTGGGAAATAGAAATGGCGAAAAGTATTTTTGGAAATTCTATCAATTATCAACGAGTACGAATTGATGAATCTGCCTACCTTGGTCCGAAGCAAACCCATTTTTGCTATGTCAGTTTTTATATCATCAATAGTTGGGGGGAAATGCAAAACAGCACCTTGATTCATGAATTAGTACATGTGTGGCAATATGAAAATATGGGCGCAGTTTATATTCCACGAGCACTTTGGGCGCAGACAACAGAGGAAGGATATAACTACGGCGGCAAGGATAATTTAAAAATGTTTTTGTTAAAAAATAAAACGCTGTTTGATTTTAATCTCGAACAACAAGGTGATATTGTAGCAGATTATTTTCGATTAAAAAATGGAAATAATATCCGCTGGGGAAATGCAAATGCTTCTCATTTAAAATTATATGAAAAAATCATCTATGAGAAAATAGATAGAAACGAAAGCCAAGTCTAAAGCTATTTTTCCAAAAACAAATTCGTAAGTTTGCGGAGTTGTTAAATATGATTTCGTAATTACGAATTCAATTATTCAACCACAGAAACAGAGACAGGACACAGAGAGCACAGAAATAGCAATTAAGAATCTCTGATTTCTCTGTGTCCCACCTCTGTTTTCTCTGTTTTTAAATTTAAAATCTTTAGATTTATTTTAAATAATGTAACTCATTTAATAACTTCGAAGTAATGTTAATTGAACTAATCTCACTCGACGATAGTTCTTTAATTTTTCACTTATCAAAACCGAGCCTATGGTCAAATATTTTCTCAAAAAGAATGGAGCATTAGAGATGTTAGATAAGCCGGAACCATCTTGCTGGGTAAATATTTCCCCTCCTTTTAATAAAGAAGAATTAAGTCGCATTGCCAAACAATTCGAAATCCCTTTAGATTTTTTGACGGATTCGTTGGATGTCGATGAGCGTTCTCGTTACGAGCGAGAAGATGATGTGCGATTGATAGTGGTGAATACTCCTTTGCTCAACGAAATGAATGCTGAAAATGAAGCATTTTACATCACCGTTCCGATTGGAATCATTTTGACGATAGATCATATCATTACTATTTCAGCTTATGAAAATCCGATTCTTCAAATGTTTATTGATGGAAAAGTGAAGAACTTTATTCCAACGGATGAACCAGCTTTTGTGCTGAAAATATTGGAGCAAAATGTATATCGTTTTTTGAATTGTTTAAAAAAATTAAATCTCAAGCGAAATTTAATTGAGAAAGAATTATATGATTCGAGTAAAAATAAAGAGTTGCGGCAGTTGCTCCGTATCGAAAAGAGTCTAGTCTATTTTGTGAATTCACTTTCTGCCAATGAGTTGTTGAAAATGAAGATGAAGCGATCTGATTTTCTTCGAATTCGAGCGGATGAAGACAAGACAGATTTATTTGAAGATATTATTATTGACAATACTCAGGCCTTGGAGATGTCGAATGTTTACACCAATATCTTGAATGGAACGATGGAAGCGTATGCTTCGATTATTTCCAATAATTTGAATCAAGTGATTCAGCGATTGACATTGATTACGATAATATTGATGCTGCCGACCTTGGTGGCGAGTCTTTATGGAATGAATGTTCCCTTGCCTTTTAAAGATTCTCAATATGCTTTTCCTTTTATTATTGTTTTTTCGATTGTGATTAGTTTGTTGTTGGCGTTGTGGTTTAGGCGGAAGCGGTTGTTTTGATCTTTTTTGCTATTTGATAGAACGCAGATTGGGCGGATCGAGCGGATTTTGCAGATCTGATCCCATGGTATAGCTCTCGTCAAATCCGCTAAATTCGCTCGATCCGCCCAATCAGCGTTCCATCAAATATTGGTAATAGCTACCCTTTTCCAAATATTATAAGCAAGAATTAAAAATAACTTTTCCCAAAAAAGATCC
>Ga0114957_1001024_pt1 | contig 33073 bp, 25 predicted proteins | sample BantaG_FD_87175 | JGI IMG/M metagenome (GOLD analysis project Ga0114957, IMG submission 87175) | Marine algal microbial communities from Bantry Bay, Ireland - BantryBay_4 metaG | ecosystem: Host-associated > Algae > Red algae > Unclassified | place: Bantry Bay, Ireland | collected 2014-11-21
CCTCAGTATATGGCTGTTTATAGCTTTCTTAGAGCAATTAGCGACCAAACAGGACCTTTCTAGTCCTAGCCTTCTTTAAGCACTCTGCGTCCAGAGAATCAATTTGTTCTTGTCTAGTTAGCATATTCATATTTTATAAAAAACACAAAAATTTAGATAATTGGGTTGTGATTTTGTACAAAATTCCCCACAAAACACCCTAACCACCCCTAACTACCTGATTATCAGCTATAAATAAAAAATCTGGTCAATCCCGTCCAGACCGCAAAAGCCGCTCAAGGAAACTTGAGTGGCTTTTTGTATTATTGAGTGCATATTCTTCCTAGTTATTTTGTTTTGATGAATACATTCCCTATCTTAAAGCATATTCAAAACAAAAACTATGGAAAACCTACCATTCACCCTACCGCCTGATCCCCATTTCGTATACATGCTTTACAGTCCTTCTCACGATGTGTATTACAAAGGATATACAAAAAATCCAAAGAAGCGGCTTGCCCAGCATAACGCAGGAGAAAGTACCTATACAAAAAATAGATGTCCTTGGCAGCTAGTATATCTTCAAGTGTTTTCGACGCAAAGTGAGGCTTTGAAAAGAGAGCGTGTGTTGAAGCGGCAAAATCGTCCATTCCTAGAATCATTATTGACGCATAAGATTAATGTCTTGGATACAGTCACTTGCCTAAATAGCTTCCAAAAAATATTTAGAATGTAGAAGTCGGGAAGTAATGGAATTATCAGATATCTCTATTGCTAGAGGTAGCTTCCAAGTATTTTTTAAGCTTTAATTCCATGCGTGTTTCTCCATCCAATAAACGATTGAGGAAATCATCCTTCTCTTTTGTAGATAATTTTGCCAACTCTTTTTTATAATTAAATTCCTGTTTTTTAATCGTTTTACTTTGTTTGGCTGCTGTTTTGATCAGATGCTCATCAATTGAGAAAAAATCTATAAAAGATTTTAGCGAACTGGTAGTTTTTTTGAGATTGGCTGGAATAGCTGGAGGTGTAAAATCAGTATCTTCATTTCCTTCAGTATAAAAATCATTGTCGTCCTCTTCTTTGTATATTTCCGCAATTGATAGCCAGGCCATGTACAACATTCTATAATCTCCATTGATGATCGCTTCTCTTAGTGGCACAAAATTTCCAATATCGTAATCATCTTCTTCAATCCAACCACCACCTTCCTCATCATTAAAAGTCAAATCCATTACAATGACTTTCTTATTTTGAAAAAAATTGAGTGAACTTTCTAAGTACTCTGGAGTGATAGCATAGGATAGGATTTCCTCTACATCAACGAATGCCTTTGGAAAGCGAAACATCAAACGACGAGTCCCCCAATTAGTAATATACAGCATTGCGTCAAAGTCATCGGTCATCAATTGCTTTTCATCTCCTCTAAAACTGGAGAAATGGTAAACAAATGTAGCTGAAGTAGAAGTGACCTCTCCTCTACTAGACAAAGCCTGAATACGTTTTAACTGCTTGGCAGTTAATGGTTGGTCAACCGTACGAAACTGATGTTGTTGAAATTCTCCCATCGTATTTTTTATTGCGTCAAGATAATAATTTATGTAAAAACAGCCTAATATACTATCTATATTTGGTAATAAGTCCTCTAAAAATTATTAACGACCCGGGAGGATTACATAATCGTGTAACAGAAATAATACATTTATATCCTTTTACATTATCTGAGACCTACGCTTTTCTACAAAGCAAGGGATTACGATATTCTTATCAAGAAACCGCTAAGGTTTATATGACCTTGGGAGGTATTCCTTTTTATTTGGAAAACCTTCGTAAAGGGGAAAGTTTTGCTATCGCTATCGAACGTATTTGTTTTTCTCCAACAGGGATTCTAAGAAACGAATATAACAATTTATATCAAGCCTTATTCAATAACGCTGAAATCCATCAGGCAATTGTTGCTGCTTTGGCCACTAGTCAAAATGGTGCTACGCATACTGAAATTCTTCAAAAAACAGGTATGACAAATTCTGGTAGCTATCAAAGAGCTATTCAGGAATTAATCATTTCTGATTTTATTATCGAAGTTGTTCCGTTTGGTCAAAAGAGAAGAGGTGCCTTCCTTCGCCTGGTTGATGAATACTCTATTTTTTATCATCGCTTTATCAAACCGAATAAAAAATATGTCTCCGGCATCTGGCAACAATTATCATCTGGCCAGTCTTATAGAATTTGGACAGGTTACGTTTTTGAATCTCTTTGTTATAAACATATTGCTGCTATCAAAAAAGCGTTGGGAATAGCAATGGTATATACCGAAATTTCTACGCTTAGAATTTTTGGTGACGATAAAAAGCAGGGATTTCAAATCGACCTAATTATCGATCGAAAAGATGAAAGTATTAATTTATGTGAGATTAAATTTCACGCAGGACCATTTACCATTGATAAAAAATATTACCATGAGTTGATTCAAAAACGACAACGATTTATAGATTTTACCTGCACTAAGAAACACGTCTTTTTGACCTTTATTTCTAATCATGGAATAACGGAAAATAAATATGCACTTGAATTAGTAGATGCGGAAGTACAATTAGAAGATATGATCAATGGATAGACTTTGGTTTCTATCGTTAAATAAGTTAAGACACTATGCTTCCTATTTTTCCATCACGCTTCGTTACTAAAATGGTTATTATGCGGTGCATAACGCCCATTTCAGCGCCATTTCAGCGCCTTGATTGATGAAAAAATTCTTTGCCTTTTATCTCAATCTATTTAATCGCCATTCCTTAAATCAATTTCTCTAATAAAAAACACAAAAATTCCTCGTATAATTGTATCTTAGGATCAATAACAAAATTACTTTCTATGAAAAATTTTATTTTCCTCCTCTCCTTTTTCTGCTTCGCAGCAATGGGATTACAATTCACAGCTTGCAGCAGCAACAGCAGCCCAAAAATCGTCAAGCAAACAGACACCACCGCCAAGGAATATACCTCCGCGTATATCTGCCCGATGCACTGTGTCGGTAGCGGTAGCGATAAGGCCGGTACCTGCCCCGCCTGTAAAATGGATTATGTCGTTAGTGAAGTAAAGGCAGATCCGCATGAAGGACATGATCACTCCCAAGGAGACCATTCTGGGCATAACCATTAAGAAATGGCGATTAAATAAAAGAGTGTTCGGTGGAACCGGAGGGTGAAAAAGAGTAGAGGTGATTATCCAGATAATCTGATTTTATACTCGGACTACTACCCGTGTTCCACCGATCACACCATTTTCTATAATATCTGCGATCTCCAATCGCTTTAAGTCGCCCAGTTGTTGATTCAGCAATTCCAACCGCTCGCGGGTTACCGCCAGGGCAACGGACTTATGGTGGGCATCCTGCTGACTTTTTCGTGCCTGTGCTGCCGCTCGGCCAATCCCATTATCTGTTATTACACCTTCTAAAAATCCATTTCGCTGCGTAAATGTAACGGTGATTTTTCCTCCTTCCGCTACATGCGCTACGCCGTGGATAATGGCGTTTTCCACAAAGGGCTGAATCAGCATAGGCGGAATAGGTGTCTCTGAATCCGTCGTACCGATCCGTTCAATTGAATAATCAAAACTATTATTCCTACTCATTTTTTCCATCGCTAAATAATTCTCCAAACTTTGGATTTCTGCTTCTAGCGAGATAGCCGTTTCACGAGAATTTTCTAAAGTAGCACGCATAAGTTTGGAAAATTTAGCCAATTGATAGCGGGCGTCACGATGGTCGGTAGCGTTGATTTTACTTTGAATGGTATTTAATACATTGAAAATAAAATGAGGATTCATCTGTAACTGCAACGCTTTTTGCTCTAGCTCTAATAAATGTTTTTCCAGCTCCAACCGTTCCGTTTTTTGACGCGCTTCCTGCCGAACTGCTCGTATACGTAGTGTGAAAAACAATCCAATTAATAATAACGCTAAAACAATACTACCGATTCTAAACCACCAGGTCTCCCAAAAAGGAGGTTGAATCGAAAAGGCAATAGATTGTTCTTTACTGGCAATTCCTGCGGCATTCACTGCCCGCGCCCGAAACACATAACTCCCCGGCGGAAGATAGGGAAAGGCACTCTGACCAATCGCCTGTGGTACAGACCAATCAGTGGTCAATCCATCCATTTTCCACTGATACATGATCGGTGTCGTTTGTCCTAAATGAATACCTTTATATTCAAAATTTAAATTGTTATCACCGGACTGAAAACGTAGCGTAGAATCTATCTGTCCCCAATGGTTGAGCACATTCGCATACGCGGTACGAGCGAGTGAGTCATAGGATAACCGTAAATTGGTAATAGAAAAGTGTGGAGGGATCGTATTTTTTTCCAGGTCACGCGGCGTATATTTCATCAATCCACCGATGGTGCCAAACCAAGTCGTTTCACCCGAACGCAATACCGCACTTTCGCAAGTCTCCCCTCCAGTGAATCCAGCTGCTGCTCCTTTAAATTCCACTGTACCCAATTCATCGCGACCACTACTGACCGTTATATAATCGACACCTAATTGATTCCCTACCCACAGCTCATTTTCGGATTGAAAAACGATTGCATAAATATTGTTAGACGTCAATCCATCTGTTTCTGTAAAGGTGGAAAAGACGGGCTGGTTACCATAAAGATGAACATTAAAAATACCACCATTCGCTGTTCCACCCCAAAGATATCCGAGTGAATCTTCAGTAAGCGTACGGACATAAAGGTCGGGTAATCCATCGTTGCGATCAAAGTTTACCAGGGTGCTGTCATTTTCCAGATAGCCGATTCCACCGCCACGAGTAGCATACCATAATCGTTGCCATTGATCCAGATGTAGGTCGTAAATGGCATTGATTGGGAGGCCATTTTTTTGTGTAAAACGACTGGTCTGAAAAGTCTGTCCAGTGCTGTCGCGTGGATCAATGGACAGTCGGGTGATCCCTGCATCCATCATCGCAATCCAGATATTGCCCAGACTATCTTCAATAATATCCTGAATGAGTTGGCCTTCGATTCCATCCCAGGGCTGAAATTGTCGGTAGCTATTGCCGTCGTACATCTTCAGTCCATCGCCTTCCGTCCCGATCCAGATTTGATTTTTTTGATCTATACAAATCGCACGACATTTGGTATCTGCAAAATTTCGGTCACGGCTGAAATTAGTAAAGGTGGTTCCGTCGTAGGTGACAATCCCTCTACTCGTCCCCAGCCAAAACTGCCCCTCGCGGTCTGCACTGATGGCGTAAATTTCTTTGTCTGCTAGTCCATCTGCCTCAGTATATTGATTAAATCGTTGGTTTCGTGCAGCATATTTGGTGAGGCCGCCGCCGGAAGTGCCGAGCCAGTAATTGCCCCATTGGTCAGAGAGAATGACTTTGACATTATCGCTTTCCAGTCCTTCGATTTTACGTTCATTGAGCCATAGTTGGGTACTGTCGCGGGGATCGAATCGGTAGGCGCCTTCGTTGGCCAGGCCCACCCAAACGCGGCCTTGCGGATCTGTATGCAGCGTGTTGATGCCGAGTCCTTCTTCCAGATTATCGGAGTACATAAATCTTGAAATGGTTTGTCCATCAAATATATTAATGCCTCCGGTAATGGTGGCCAGCCAAATTCGTCCATCGGGCGTGGCCGTGATCGCTCGGATATGATTGCGGTTGAGGCCGTCGGTATCGTCTATTTTTTTAAAAGTATTATTACTAAAATAAAAAGCACCTTCAGTTGTGGCTAGCCAAAGGATTTTATCGGAAGCAAGGAAAAGATCTTCTACAAAAATATTTTTGGGTAGGGTAGGGACGGGCTGGAATTTATTATTTTTCAAATGAAATAAGCCGCGGTCTGTGGCGACCCAAAGTTGGTGGTCGGGTGTTTCTAAAATATCGGTAATGCGTTGTACGCTTTCGGGAAATGGGTGATTGTAAAAATCAGTGCCATCAAAATGAGTGAGTGTTTTGGCGCCACCGATCCAGATTTGTCCGCTATGATCTTCGTATAAGGCACTGATATACCGTCCTGCGGGGCGATGGTTGCCATTAAATTTTTGGAACTCCTGACCATCGTAGCGAGTCAATCCTCCTCCCCAGGTACCGATCCAAATATGTCCACGACTGTCTTCTAATAAGGTGTAGACCTGTGAATGGCCAACGTTTAAAGAAGGGAAATTTTGAGCAATAAACTCTTGTGCAATCGAGGGAGCAATTGTAAAAAAGAATAAAAAAAGCAGTATTGTTTTATTAATTAAATTCAGAAAGTTAAATTTAAAATGATTACTCGGTAGCAAAATTAATAAGCGTGCCTGTCTACCGGACAAATAGACCGATTTGTCGCACACTCAATTAATATAATATCCTAAGCCAATTCTAAAACTGCGTTCACCTTGTGTGTCAAAGTCAAAGCTAGTAGATTTTTGTTCGGTTGCTGTCCAAGCTGGATTATCAACTCGAATAAAATCCATCCCAAAACTAACATTGATAAAGTTAATATTTAAATCGACAAATAGACGATTAGTGATCGGAATTTCTATATGTGGAATAAAAGAGAGGAGGATTCCTCCATTGTGACTGCGGCGCCGAAAAGCAGAGGAGGCTTCCGGAACCGCTTCGCCTTGGTAATAAAATAGGTCGAAAGCAGTATTGAAACTGAAAGAGACACGATCAAATAACCGTGATTTTAAGCGAGCACCTAATTCAAACCGTACTGCTGCTTCAATATCCTTGATCTTGAAAACGGTACTGTCGAAGGGAACCTTTCGCGTACGCAGGCGCATTCCTAATTCGATTTCTTTCGTGAATTTTTTATCGGGATTATTGGAAAACCAGGCGATGGTCGTGCCTTTATATTTACTGTCGTCAAATCGTTCCAGATAAAGATTCGGTTCGCCACGACCTCGATCCCCGAGGTAGAAATTCGAGTACACCTTAAGCGCGATTGTTGGTTCCTGAGCAAAAACAGCAACGGCAGAAATAAAGAACAGCGTAAACAATAAAAGCTTGGTCATCAGGTAGTTGAATTTTGATATTTCTTAAACGAGGTACAAGGGAAGGAAGTTGTTTTACAATTTCATCGCAAGCGTAATTATTTTTTCATATTACATTTTTGGATCAATTGTTGTTGCTTATTTTTCAAACCCCTAATAATAAATAAATGCCTAAAAGTTTCCAAAGACGACAGAATTTTTTATATTTGTCCTAAGAGCTTATTTAAATTCCATCTAATCATGAAGATTTGGACAAGCACTTACAGAAGGAACAGCTTTACATTTTTGAAACACTATAACATTTAAGTACATGGGAAAGATAATCTCTCTTTTGAACCACAAGGGTGGTGTCGGAAAAACAACCAGTGCCATTAATATCGGTGCTGGATTAGTAGAATTAGGACAAAAAGTGCTACTCATTGACCTTGATCCTCAGGCCAATCTCACCTTATCACTAGGTATTCCAAGACAAAAAATATCGATTTATGAATCTATTCGCGGTGAAAGCGAACTGGTTCCCTATACCGCCAAGGAAGGAATGGATGTGATTACTTCTAGCCTTGATTTATCAGGTGCTGAAATGGAACTTATCAATGAAGCAGGCCGTGAGTATATCCTGCAGGAGTTATTCCAACCGGTATTAGAAGAGTACGATTATATCATCATTGACTGTCCGCCATCTTTAGGGTTATTGACATTGAATGCATTGACAACCAGCGATTACGTAATGATTCCGTTGCAGACAGAATTTCTTGCATTGCAGGGTTTGACGAAGATCAAGCAGGTGATTGACAAGGTGCGTTTCCGTTTAAATAAGAAATTACAAATTGGTGGTGTAATTGCTACGATGTATGATGCACGTAAAGTGCTGAACCGTGATGTGGTGGCTACGATCCAAAAATATTTTGGTGAAAAAGTATTTAAAACACTTATTCGCGATAATGTAACCCTCGCTGAAGCACCCGCACAACGTAAAGATATTTTTGCTTATGCAAAAAGTAGTAACGGAGCAAAGGATTATCTCGCATTATGTAAGGAAATTCTGGAGCGTACCGCTGTAGTAGAAGAAGTACAATCGTAAAAACCGATACCATTTTGAACCATTAAATCCACGATTGTGAGTAAGAAAACGTTAAAAGATGGGTTGGAGCGTCTCTTCGGTTTACCACCGGTAGATGTAGAAGATGAAACCGCTTTCATGGGAGACAACGTCTTACCAACACCCGAAAAAGAAAAACCTGCTCGTACTAAAAGAGCAACCCAATCGCGTAGCCGAGGCGGTAGTAGTAAGAGTTTTACAGCTGATTTGGAATCTTTATTCCGATCTGTAGTAAGTGAATCTGAAGCAGAAGAAAAGAAAAAAGCGGCTCGTAAAAAACAAATGCAGCAGGCGGCTAATAAATCATCTGATACGGTGCGTAGACCCATGAGTGGCCTTGATGCCCTCATTCGTCAGACCGCAGATACTACGAAAGCGGATGCGGCTCGTGCTGCTGTGCCTAAAGAGAAAAAACGGGTAACTTTTGTTTTTGATAAAAAGAAATTGCTACAATTGAAATCTATTGCCAAACAAGAAAAGGCATACCTCAAAGATATCATCGGTGGACTGATTTCTGATTATCTCAAAGGAAAAGAACGTGACGGTGAAAAATCCTCACCGGACTCGCCGAAATAGTGCAACTCGTTCTTAGTGCGTAACGATTAATTTCTAGTACTTTTTTATAGTGAAAAAAATATCGGCTGATTCCATCATAGGGGTCAGCCGATTTTAATTAGGAATCGTTCATTTGAACAAACTTTTTATGCAAACCATATCCGATTTCCGATATTTTTACGACCATACGATTCTGCCCGAACTGATACGGATGGAAAATAAACGCAAACGACTCATCTGGTTATTTTTTGCGAGCATATTCCTGTTTATAGGAATTGGTTTTTTGGCGATGTATCTCAACGTTTCTACCATTACTTTTTTCCTGATGATTCCTCTGGGATTTTATGTAGCCTATCTATTTTATAGAATTCAACAATTTATTAAAACCTTTAAACCCAACATAGTCAATCTTATTCTGGACTTTATCGATGATGATTTACAATTCAATAATTCGCTGCGATATGATAGTGAGCAGTTTATTGGTAAAAAACAATTTAAGAAGAGTCGCATATTTATGTCTAATGCGTCGTTTTATAAAGGAGAGGATTATATCAATGGTAAGATTGGAGAAATTCCCTTTGAGATGTGTGAACTGAAAGTAAGGGAATTGTCCAGGGTGAGAGATCGGTATAACTATGTGTTTCGGGGCGTGTTTATGCGGGCTACGATGAAGCAGACGGTACATGGATCTATTTTGATTTTACCAAAAGCGTTTAAGCAATACCTTAACCTTACGATCAAAGCCTTCGATAGAGCAGGAGGAGAACAACTGGAAGCGGAGGAATTGGAGCCAGCATTCAGTGAATATTTTTTGGCGTATGCGACCGATGATGCCCAGCCTCGATTTGTATTAGATGAAGAAATCCAACAGAAAATTGTGAATTATCGTACCACCATCGGTAAGGAAATTTACCTTAGCTTTGTAGATAATGATTTATTTGTGGCCGTCACTGAACCAAAAGACATTCTAGAGCCTTCTATATATAAATCAAATGTAAGTTTTGAATTAGTACACGATTTTTTTAATGATATTCAGTTATTACTAGGTATTATTCAAGATTTTGACGGACGAAAAATTTAAGTCCAACCTCGGATTATCATATTTCAAAAAATATACTTTAGCTAAAAGCTACTACAACATGAACAAATTTTTCTTTCCCATATTTTCGCTTTTCTTGATTCTTGGCGTGGCTTGTACACCCAAGGCAACCAGTAAACTGGCCACTGAACAAGTATCACCCGTTCCGACAGAAAAATCACTGTTATGGAAAATTGAGGGTAAGGAGCTGACACAACCCTCTTATCTCTATGGTACGATTCACATGATTGATAAAGACGATTTCTTTTTGACGGATTCGACACTAGCTGTTTTTGATCGTGCTAAAAAGGTCGTCTTTGAAATTAACATGGAAGAGATGTCCGACATGAGCGCCATGTTTTCGATGGTAGGAAAAATTATGATGAACGATGGGACGACGTTAAAAGATTTGCTTAGTGAAGCAGACTATAAACTCGTCAGCGATCATTTCTCCGGAATGGGATTACCGATGATGATGTTGGAACGTATCAAGCCAATGTTTCTTTCCGCAATGGCTAGTGGAGATATGGATTTTACGGCACCGATGCCGGAAGGTGGAGGAATGGGAGGAGACATCAAGTCCTATGAAATGGAATTTATGGAAATGGCCAAATCCAAAAACAAAGGAATGGATGGACTGGAAACTATTGACTATCAAATGAGTGTTTTTGACAGTATTCCTTATACCGATCAGGCAAATATGCTGGTAACTTCTGTTCGCTCCGGCGAAAATGGAGAGGCAGACGAGATGACCAAAATGGTTGAAATATATAAGCAACAAGACATTGTAGCGATGCAAAGTATGTTTAAAGAAGATTCAGAAGGTATTGGGAAATATGAAGATATCTTTCTGAAAAATCGTAACCGTAACTGGATTCCTGTCATGGTAAAAATGGCTACTGAAGCGCCTACCTTTTTTGCGGTAGGAGCAGGACACCTGGGAGGTGAGAATGGCGTCATCGCTTTGTTGCGAGAAGCAGGATATAATGTATCGGCAGTGATGTCCAAGCCCGTAAAGGTCACGAGCGGAACGAAGTTGTAGTGGTTCGTGATCTTAGCGCACCGCAGATATGCGATTACCTGACGAGATCGAAGTGGAATCGTTTTACCTCTTATTCTAAACATAGAATCCAGCTAACCAGCCAATAAAATCTAATGTTTACCTATGAAAGCCGCCTCCGCTAAAGAGATCAAAACTGCTCTTTCTAACCTCACCCAACCTGAATTGGTAAAGGTATGCCTACGACTGTCCCGTTTTAAAAAAGAAAATAAAGAACTACTTACCTATCTTTTATTGGAGACGGACGAAGCATCCTACATTGAAAGTGTAAAGGGAGAAATTGATTACGAGCTGGAACAGGTCAATCGTCGGAACTATTGGTTTATCAAAAAAGGGATTCGCAAGACCTTGCGAATGGTCAAAAAATATATCCGCTACTCTGGTAACAAAGAAACCGAAGTGATCCTCCTACTCTATTTCTGCGAACGTATCAAAGCTTTCTCTCCTTCCATCAAAGGCAGTCGGGTACTGATCAAATTGTTGGCACAACAGCAAAGTGTGATTCGTACCGCGATTGCAAAATTGCACGAAGATCTCCAATATGATTATTTACAGGAATTGGGCTAACTTATTATTCGGCCATTCCTAACGCTTTAGTTATCCATATACTTTACCGGAGAATTGGTATTGTAAAACACAAACGACCAAATATCCGCCTGTTCATCAATGATCTTAGAAGTAGGCTTACCTGCTCCGTGTCCAGCATTGGTTTCGATCCGAATCAGCACCGGATTTTCGCCCTTATGCACCTCCTGTAGTTTAGCAGCAAACTTAAAAGAATGTGCAGGCACCACCCGATCATCATGATCAGCAGTCGTAATCATTGTCGCTGGATATTCGGTATCTGCCTTTAGATTATGCAATGGAGAATAAGACCGTAGGTTTTTAAAATGCTCCACATCATCGCTGCTACCATATTCGGGAATCCATCCTTTTCCTACTGTAAATTTGTGGTAACGCAACATATCCATCACGCCTACTGCCGGCAATGCTACGGCGAATAAATCAGGACGCTGAGTCATCGCGGCACCTACGAGCAGACCTCCGTTAGAACCACCAGCAATAGCCAGTTTGTCCTTACTTGTATATTTTTCATTAATCAAATATTCACCAGCAGCGATAAAATCGTCAAAAACATTTTGCTTATTGTGAAGCATTCCACCCTTATGCCATTCTTCACCATATTCACCACCCCCACGTAAATTAGGCATGGCAAATACGCCGCCATTTTCTAATAATAAAATACGGGAAGTACTGAAAGAAGGCGTCAAACTGACATTAAAACCACCATAGGCATATAAGTATGCAGGCGCAGTGCCATCCATTTTTAATCCTTTTTTATGGACGATAAACATGGGTACTTTGGTGCCATCCTTACTCGTATAAAAAATTTGACTTTCGACAAAATCTTCAGGGTTGAATTTTAATTCTGTTTTATAAAATTCAGTAGAAGCGCCGGAGCTTACGTCGTAGCGGAAGATCGTAGGAGGGTAAGTAAAGGAAGTAAAAGTATAGAATAAAGTTTTGTCTTCTTCTTTACCACCAAACCCGAATGCGGAACCTAGTCCAGGGAGTTTGATTTCTTTCATATTACCACCATCGTAATCGTGCTGGTAGATTCGGGTAGTTGCATCCTTGAGGTAGCTGGCAAATAATTTTCCACCACCAGTCGAGATTCCTCGCAATAAATTATCATTTTCCGGAATCAATTCTTTCCAGTTTTTTGGATCGGGATTGTTGATATCTAGTTCGATCAAGCGATACTTAGGTGCGTCAATATCCGTTTGTACCAGCATTTTATCTCCAATATTATGAACGACTGAGCTTTTGTTTTTATAGCCTTCAAAGAGCGTAACAAATTTACTGTTTTTCTTGTCCAGGTCTTTGTAATACACCGCGTAGCCATCCGTACCAGGAGCTGCGTAGAGTACGAAAAAGCGTTCATCCTCCGTTACACCGCCGTAGTGATACATATTTGGATTGCTGGTATCCTGATAGATGAGTTTGTCCCTGGATTGATCGTCACCGATTTTGTGAAAGTATACGCTGTGGTTTTTATTGTCGCCACTAAATTCTTCTCCTTTCTTTGGAGCAGGGTAGCGGCTGTAGAAAAAGCCGTCTCCTTTCCAGCTTGCGCCGCTGAACTTTACCCATTCGAGTTCGTCCTTCAGTTGTTTTTTGGTTGCCACTTCCATTACGTAAAATTTCTGCCAATCCGAACCAGCATCCTGGCGAGAGAAAGCGACATATTTATTATCATTAGAAAAACCTACTAAACCGATAGCAGTTGTCCCTTCTTTGGAATAGGTATTAGGGTCAATAAAAACTTCTGGAGTACCATCCAGTCCTTTTTGGAAATAGATGACGGATTGGTTTTGCAGGCCATCGTTTTTATAAAAAAAATAATAATCTCCTGCCTTGAAGGGAGAAGAAAGTTTGGGATAATTAAAAAGCTCCTCATAGCGTTCTCGGAGTTTTTCGCGGAAGGGAATTTGGTTGAGATACCCTTTGGTGACCTTGTTCTGTTCGCCGACCCAGCCTTTGGTATCTTCAGCGTTGTCATCTTCGAGCCATCGATACTCATCGTTAATTTCAGTGCCGTGATAATCGTCGGTTTGTTCTACTTTTTTAGTATTGGGATAATTCACAGAGATTGCGTTGTTTTTGGTTGCGGTTTCCGTTTCGGAGGGAGCGCATTGGGTGAAGAAGCAAAAAAGAAAGAAATAAAATATGGATTTTTTCATGGTAAGCGTCATTTATTTTGTCAACATTCCTAAGATAGTTTAAATTCTTAGTAAAGATACATAAGGAATATTAATTGGGAAAATATATAGCACATTTTAATAGTGCAGGATTAATTTGTCCGCCAGAAGTATGGGGTGAATAAAACCAGAATGGTAAATAATTCCAGCCGTCCAAGCAACATTATAAAAACCAAGAACCATTTACCTACCGGAGGTATATTGGCAAAATTATCAACTGGACCAAGTTCACCGATGGCTGGGCCTACATTACCTAGCGTAGTTGCTATTGCCCCGATGGAGGTAAGTATGGGCTGCTCAAAATCATTAAGAATAATGGACATAATGATGGTGCTGAAGACAAATATAATAAGATAAATAAGGAGGAACACTAAGATGTGCATGAGTATCCTTGGAGGTACTATTTGCTGATCTACTTTTACCCGAACGACTCCCCGAGGATGTAACAATCGTTTAAATTCCAGAATAGAGGTTTTAAAAAAGACAAGGTGTCGAATAATTTTTATTCCACCACTGGTAGATCCTGCACAAGCTCCAACAAAAAGCAGGAGGAAAAATAAAAGTGTCAAGGCAGGCGCCCAGGAGGTATAGTCTGCCGAAACAAATCCGGTGGTCGTAATGATGGAGATAATCTGAAATGTGGCATCGCGGAATGACTGCTCAAAAGAAAGGTCGGTTACCTGATGGATGGTTGTTGATACGACTAACATTAAGCCGAGGATCAGGAAGAGATAAGTCTTAAACTCATCACTTCCCCAAACCTTTTTAAAATTACCTCTTAACGCATAATAAGTAATCGTATAATTGGTGCCAGCTAAAAACATAAAAAAGGCAATGATATACTGAATAGCTGGTGTGTTATAGTGCGCTATGCTGGAATTTTTGGTAGAAAAACCGCCAGTCGCCATCGTGGTTAATCCATGGTTCACGGCATCGAAAAAAGTCATCCCCGTAAAAAATAAAATGATGGTCAACAGCACCGTTAGTCCCACATAAATAAACCAAAGCCATTTGGCGGTATCCTTTATTCGGGGATGAATTTTATCGGAGGTCGGGCCAGGTGCTTCGGCAACAAACAGCTCTACACCACCAATCCCCAACAGCGGAAACAAGGCAACGGTCAACACAATGATCCCCATTCCGCCCAGCCATTGGGTGAGACTACGCCAATAAAGAATACCGTGGGGCAATGCTTCAATATCATTCAACACCGATGCGCCGGTAGTGGTAAGACCGGAAACACTTTCAAAAACAGCATTGGTAATATCTGGAAAGGTATCACTAAGTATATAAGGCAGACTACTAAAAGCAGAGATGCTCAACCAACCTAGTCCGACAATTAAGTAGCCTTCCCGTTTACCGATATTTTTCTTTGTTTTTCGAGTGGAAAACCAAATTGTACTACCCAGAAGAATAGAAACTAGTGCGGAAATTATTAAGGAGAAACTATCCGTTCCACCATGATAAAAAGAGAAGGGCAGTGCGGTAAGCATGAAACCGCCTAGAACTAGGATCAGTACACCGAGGATGTTTAAAACAATTTTAAAATTGACCACTATTTAAATATTTCTTCTACTTGGTGAATAGCGTCTGGCAAGGCCAGCACAATGACTTTATCGTTTAGTTCAAAATAAAAATCTCCACCAGGAATAAAACTCTCTGTTCCACGAATCACTCCTGCTATAATAGAATGTTCAGGGAGATGAAGTTTTCGGATAGGATGTTTTAAAATTCGATTCTTTTTATGAATGACAAATTCTATCATCTCTGCATCTACCCCGTGAAGGTTGGCAATGGCGGCTACTTTTCCTTTTCTGATAAAGCGGAAAATAACATTTGCGGCCATCAGCTTTTTATTAACAATAGAATCAATGCCCACACCAATGTTTTGTGAAATATGGGTGTAGTTGACATCATCCACTAATGCAATCGTTTTATATACCCCGGTTTCTTTTGCCATCAAGCTCGTAATAATGTTCGTTTCCGAGTTGTTGGTGAGCGCGACAAAGGCATCCATCTGGTCTAAGCCTTCTTCTTTTAGTGCGTTGATATTTCCAGGTGTGGCATGAATAACGAGTCCTTTATTTAGTAACTCTACGCACTTATTTTCCTGCTTCTTATCATTTAATACAATTGTTAAATTATACTTTTCTTCTATCAGTTTAGCCGCATTTATAGCTAAATCTCCTTCCCCTACGATCATTACATTTTTAACGGGTTTTAGTTGTTTGCCAACAAAAACCATCGCTTTATCCATCTGGTGATTTTGGATAGCAAGATACAACTGATCGCCCTTTCTCAATACCGTATCTCCTCTTGGAATAATAGTTTCAGATCGCCTCAGCAAGGCTACAGCCTTAAACATAAAATCGTGTTCTGACACCGCAATATCCTGAATACTTCTGTTGATTAGCGGACAGGTAAAATCTAAGGTAAATCCGACTACGGAAATTTTACCATCTTCAAATTCAAATAAATCTGAAAAAGAAGCCCGATGTAATAAACGAAGAATTTCTTGCGAAGCCAACTGAATCGGAGAAACCAATACATCGACTCCTAAGTTTCGGAATCGTTCTTCTTGCTCAGGTTCAAAATATTCAGCGTTGGTAATTCGGGCAATCGTTTTTTTTGCACCAGCTTGTTTGGCCAGGATCGCCACTAGGAGGTTGGTCTTTTCAGAAGTAGTGACGGCAATAAATAGTTCGGCATTTGATACCTGCGCCTGCTCCATTATTTCAACAGAACCTGCATCCCCTCTTATGGTCAGTACGTCCAGTCTAGTGCTGGCATTAGTTAGTACTTCTTCATTCAGGTCAATAAGCGTAATGTCTTGGTTTTCTTTCGACATCAGTTCTGCCAAATGAAAACCAACAGCACCTGCACCTGCAATTATTATTTTCATAGAGAATTAAACCGTAAAATCGCAGATTTGTTTGTTGGTATGGCAATTAGGAACGTTGATAAAAAATATTTCGCCTTTTATCTCAATCTATTTAATCGCCATTCCTTATTCAGTCCGCCCTAACTCTTCCTCCTATTATTTTCTTTTCTCTGTATTTATCCCTACCTTTAGTTTCTACTGCAAACTTGCAACATGACGAGAGGAATCTATATCGGGATACTTTGCTGGCTGATCGTAGCCAGTGTAGTCGCTGACGCTTCGTCAGTGCCTGATCTACTGATGACTACTCCCACCGAAATTTGTGATAATGGGTTGGATGACGACGGTGATGGTCTCATTGATTGTTACGATCCAGATTGTTGTGGTATCGCTCCTTGTGATTTACAATATTACGATCCTTGTGCTTTGCGTTGCGTAGAAGAATGGCAACCCCAAACGCTGGCCATTCGACGAGAATGGACGTCTTCTGATAATAACTGGCATCCTTATAATACCCCAATTGTGGTAGACTTAGATGGGGATGGCGAAACAGAGATCGTCGGTAATAAAGGGACTTGGAATGGGTTCGTCGCCTATAAAAATCTCTTGGTATTAAATCCTTATGACGGTTCCGTCAAAGCAGAAATTAACACGCCCTGGTTTCGTCATCTGGCTGCCTCTTTGTGTGCGGGTGATGTGGATACCGATGGTAAAAGTGAATTGTTTTTTCGAATATCTAACACCTGGAATAATCCAGAAGCGATTCGGGGACGGATGGCCTGTTATTATTTTGATGGAAACGATTATGTTGAAAAATGGACATCCCCTCAATCTGTTCCTGCTGGTATCCCTTCTCTGTCTGATCTCAATGAAGACGGTATTCCCGAATTAATTATTGGAAAATATATCCTTAATAGTCTGACGGGAGCGATTCTGTTACACGGCCCGGAAAGCGGGGGTGATGGGAACGGTTTGTCTATCGCTGCAGACGTTCTGCCTGATGATTTTTGTGCGGACTGTCAACATAAAGAACTAGTAACAGGTAGTGAAGTGTATGCGGTATATTTGAATCCTAATGATCCGACGCAAAACCGGATGGAGCGTGTCAGTCGCGTATTTAGCGGTAGCGGCAATCAGGGTGATGGATTTACTGCGCTAGCAGATATGGATATGGATGGAGATCTTGATGCGGTAGTGAATAGTCCAAACGAAGGAGAAGGTACTACGACTCTTTATGTTTGGGACTTACAGGAACCCATTATTTTTGACCATGTTGTCATCTCTGCTACGACGGAAAGTCATTCTTCTTTGCCAGCCATTCGAGATATCAACCATGACGGTTTACCGGAAATTATCATAACGGCCAGCCATTCCTTACAGTTATTCAATTTTATTGATGATCGACTGGAAGAGCAATGGCAAATCGAAACTACGGATTGGTCTTCTCGGTCAGGTGTCTTGCCATTCGATTTGAATGGTGATGGATTTTTTGAATTATTACATCGGGATGAAGATGTTTTTAGAATTATAAATGCAGATGATGGACGTGTATTGTTTCAAGATTCTTGTCGGTCGTCTAATCTCTATGAATATCCGATTACGGTAGATATTGACAATGACGGCGAAACGGAAATTCTCTGCTCTTGCGAAAGCGAACTACGTGTATATGGTTCTGCTACGGCTCCATGGGTGTCTACTCGCAACCTTTGGAATCAGTATGCCTACCGCTATACGAATGTGAATGATGATGGAACGATTCCAAGAGTTCAACAGTCTCCGCAGGTTCCCGGCAATCGATTTAATGGGTCGCTTCTTCAATATGCTAATGAATTCGATCAATCTGTTTTACGGATTGAATTACCTTCGGATACGATTATTCAGCTTGGTCAATCTCTTCCTTTGCGATTGCAGGTGGAAAGTAGTGATGAGGTATTTTTCCAGTGGACGCCCACGGACTATTTAAATTGTTCTGATTGTCAAACCCCGCTTGCTACACCACAAACCAGTGAAGCTTATCAGGTAATGGTCAGCAATGAAGTAGGGTGTACCGCCACCGCAAAAATTAATGTTCGAGTCGTTTCTTGTGGAAAAACCGATATAGCGATTCCCAATGTTTTTACGCCCGATAACGATGGGCGGAACGATGTTTTTGAGGTCTATGTGCGCAATGATCTTAACCCTGATGGCTTTATTCAAATATACAATCGTTGGGGAAAAGTTGTTTTCTCTGCAAATAACCTTAGCAGTGGATGGGATGGTACTGTTCGAGGTAAGCTAGCGCCCTCAGAAATGTACACCATCAAAGTAGGGTTTACCTGCGATGATGGTGTAGAAAGTATTATTGGTGGCGAATTGTATTTAATTCGCTAAGGAATGTTGATAAAATAAATTAAGACACTATGCTTCCTCTTTTGCCATCACGCTTCGTTACTAAAATGGTTATTATGCGGTGCATACCGCCCATTTCAGCGCCTTGATTGATGAAAAAATAGTTCGCCTTTTATCTCAATCCATTTAATTGCCATTCCTAAAATAATTAGTAAATTTTAGTTTCCTAAAATCAAGGGCAATCCATTCTCTCCTCCTCCTACGATAATCACTTTCGAATTAGGTGAATTAGCCAATTCAAGGGTGGCTTCAATTCCTTTATCCTGCAAAATTTTATCGGTCAAACTCGCATTTAGAATACGGTTGGATTCTGCCTTTGCTTCTGCTTCGATAATCTTTCTCTCAGATTCTTTCCGTTCTCTATCCAGCAAGAAATCATACTGAAAAGCCAATTGCTCTTCCTCTAGTTTTTGTTCGATGGCTGCCTTTAATTTTTCTGGAAGCTGAACAGATCGAATAAGGACGGCATCTATTACGATATATTTATCCTTTACTGCTTTGAGGGTATGCTGTTCGATTTCGTCCTGAATAGCTTCCCGTTTAGTAGAGTATAATTCTTCAGGCAAGTACTTACCGATCACCTCACGAGTAGCGGACCGGATTTCTGGTTTGATGATTCGTTCCACATAGGTAATTCCGATTTCATCGTGCAGGTGCCCAATCTTTGCTGGGAGTGGATTAAAACGGTAAGACAATTCTACGGCAATAGACAGCCCATTTTTAGACAATACGTCCATTTTTTCAAAAGCCTCGTTCACTCGTACATCGTAGATATACATTTTGTTCCATGGGGCAATAACGTGAAATCCCTGATCGTAAACAGTCTCCTTATCCAGTCCTCCACTGAAAGGTCGGAATAGCACTCCTTTTTCTCCCGGATCAATATTAAGAAAAAGACTATTGGACAAACTAATTAAAATGACTAATCCAATAAAAGCCACGATGGCAAATCCAAGTAATTTATTTTGTTTCATGTTTAAAATTTTAAAAAACCTTCGTATATAAATTTAGTAAATAATGAGCCTTAGATTATCCAAAGGACAAGCTCAATTAACTACCCTCAATATAAACAACAATTAATGATAATTATAAGTTTATGGATAAATACAGACATTATTTAGACGTAGAATCGAATTTTGGTCTCTTTTACCCTTAAAACAGTGAAGCCGAACCTATTTAAATACCTTATTTTTACCAATATGAAGAATTGGATTAAAACGATATTGTTGTTCTTGGTGACGATACCGATGGGATCGTTGTCTATACAAGCGCAATCGTCTGGTTTTTTTGCTCCAGCTGATTCGCTGAATAAAGCCCGTTCTTATACCCTTGTTGGCGGAACTTCAGTAGGCTATGTGGCCACGATGATTGGATTGAATGCTGCCTGGTATGCTGATTTTGACCGCTCTCGGTTTCATTTTTTTAACGACTGGGGAGAATGGAATGATATGGACAAAGCGGGGCATTTCTACGCTGCTTATAATGAAAGTCTGCTTCTTTTTTATGGGGGTCGCTGGGCGGGGATGTCGCGAAAAAGAGCGCTTTGGATGGGAGTAGGTTTTGGTACCTTATTTCAGACGAGCATTGAAGTCATGGATGGTTTTTCTACCAAATGGGGTTTTTCTGTTGGTGACATTGCATTCAATACTGGTGGGATGGCTTTGCTTGCGGCACAGGAACTGGCTTGGCAGGAGCAGCGGATTACCCTCAAGTTCTCTGCTCATCCAGTAAAGTATCCTGGCACGATACTTCGATCTACGAATGGCGAAACTACCACGACGCTTCAGTCGCGTGCGGATGATCTTTATGGTGAAAAATTTTATGAAACCTTTCTTAAGGATTACAATGGTCAGACCATCTGGGCATCGGTTAATATCCGATCTTTTATGAAAAATAAAAATTCAAAAATTCCAGCTTGGTTAAATGTCGCCGTTGGGTATGGAGCAGATAATTTGCTAGGTGGGTTCGCGAATACATGGACGGACGAAAATGGGCATCGGTTTACGACTACGGAGATCGACTTTCCTCGTCGTCGGCAATTCTACCTTTCTTTAGATATAGATTTTACTCGGATCAAGAGCAAAAGCCCGTTTATAAAGGGGTTGTTGATTTGTCTGAATGCGTTAAAATTTCCGGCTCCTTCTCTGGAGTGGAATAGTCATGGCGGTGGATTTAGGTTTTATCCAGTATATTTCTGATCAAGGAAGGTAATCTTATGAGAGCCTGTCTACCGGAAAGAAGATTTTGCCAACATTTCTACTCTACATAAGACTGTCTTATCACCAATGCAAATTGATTATTTTCTAACGGAAGGTATCCCTGATCGTAACAGAAGTGGTAAGTTTTTCCAGCTTTGGTTTTATAAATATTGGTAAAATAAGAAAATTTAAAACCATGTTCCAGTAAACGATCTTTGGATACTTTAGATTTTCCGTGTGGATTTAGCTGCGCGAGAATACGACGATTTTTGCGCAATATATTATTGATATTTCGCATGAAATTGGAGTGGTCACTATTCAGTTTATTATTATAGGAACTGCGACATTGATCGGAACAAAACCGTTTGTCGGCTCTACCCATGAACTCATCACTACATTCTTCACATTGTTTTTTCATAATCTGTTTTAATTAGGAATGTTGATAAAATAAGTTAGGACATTATGCTTTATCTTTTTCCATCACTCTTCGTTACTAAAATGGTTATTATGCGGTGCATAACGCCCGTTTCAGTGCCTTGACTGATGATAAAATAGTTCGCCTTTTATCTCAATCTATTTAATCGTCATTCCTTGCTTGCTGTTCAAGATAAAACTTTTCAACCAAATAACCAATTTTTATAAAAACAATTGACGTTTACATTTAGAACTTGTCTAGACTTCCATTACTTTCGCGTAATGATGAAAATCTGGACCAGCTCTTATTACAAAGCAGGACGATCAAAATATGTAGCAATAATTTTTCCAAGAGTTTCAAAAATAAAAATTACTTTTGCTTTCAAGATTTAAAAAATAATTAAAAATTAAAAACACCAATGGCAGCTAAAAAATCAATCAACCCCAGTTTGCGTGCCGCAGATAATATCCGTATTCTTTCCGCCGCAATGGTCGAGCAAGCCAACTCCGGTCATCCGGGCGGTCCTATGGGCGGAGCTGACTTTGTTCATGTATTGTTTTCTGAGTTTATGGAATACGATCCTTCCGATATGGCTTGGCCATTACGAGATCGATTCTTCCTTGATCCGGGGCACATGTCGGCTATGCTATATAGCGTGCAAGCCTTGTTGGGAAATTATAAAATGAGTGATTTAAAAAAATTCCGACAGTGGGGGAGTGTGACGCCTGGTCATCCGGAAATTGATGTGAAGAGAGGAATTGAAAATACTTCGGGGCCATTAGGATTAGGTCATGCGTTTGGGATAGGCGCTGCAATTGCGGAGCAGTTTCTGGTGGCGCGTTTTGGTAAGCGAGTTGGACATCACACGTATATTTATATTTCTGACGGTGGCGTACAAGAAGAAATTTCACAAGGTGCAGGCCGATTGGCTGGACATCTGGGGTTAGGAGGAATTGTGATGTTTTATGATGCCAACGATATTCAACTCTCTACTGAAGTAGATGAGGTGACAAGAGAAGACACGGCTAAAAAATACGAAGCTTGGGGATGGCATGTAGTCACCATCAAAGGAAATGACCACAACGCGATTCGCAAAGCGATCAAAGCAGGGAAAGCTGAAAAAGACCGTCCGACATTGATTATTGGTAAAACGATAATGGGGAAGGGAGTCCGTGGAGATGACAATGAATTATATGAAGGAGAAGTAGAGTTGCATGGTAAGCCACTTGGTAAGTCTAAGGGTAATTATGCATTGACGATTGAAGGATTAGGAGGTGATCCCAAAAAGCCTTTCATCATCTTTCCAGAAGTAGAAAAACTATACACTAAATCTTTGGCGGCGAAAAAGAAAAAAGCAGCTAAACGAAAGGCGAGTTTTAAGGCGTGGATGACCAAGGATAAAAAGAAGGGGAAACTTTTTCGTGATTTCTTTTCTGGTAAAGCACCAAAAATTGACTGGGCCTCTATTGAGCAAAAAGATAATCCTGCTACCCGTGATGCGTCTGGCGCAGTGCTGGCACACTTAGCGGATCATGTTCCGAATATGGTCGTCGCTTCTGCTGATTTGGCCAATAGTGATAAGACAGAATATTTTTTAAAGAGAACCAAGGCGTTTAAAAAAGGAGACTTCTCAGGTGCCTTTTTACAAGCTGGTGTTTCCGAACTGACGATGGCAGCGCTCTGTACAGGGATGTCATTACATGGTGGTGTGATTCCGGCGTGTGGTACTTTTTTCGCCTTTTCTGATTATATGAAACCCGCTATTCGGGTAGCGGCCTTGATGGAAGCAAACGTCATCTTTATCTGGACACACGATGCTTTCCGCGTAGGCGAGGATGGCCCTACCCATCAGCCGGTAGAGCAGGAAGCGCAGATTCGGTTGCTGGAGCATTTACAAAATCACAGTGGTAAAAATTCTTTTGTGGCCTTCCGACCCGCTGATGGGGACGAGACGACAGTATGCTGGCAACTATGTCTGGAAGAATATCACCGACCTACTGGTTTGATTTTATCCCGTCAGGGAATTAAAGACCTTCCTGCTCAGGGTAAAGGTGGTCGATATAAGGAGGCATTGCAGGCCGTAAAGGGTGCGTATGTGGTACATGATAGCAAAACGAAGCCCAAGGTTATTTTGGTGGGGAATGGTTCAGAAGTCGCTACGTTGCTCGAAGGAGCTGCATTATTAGAGAAAGATAAGATAAAAGTACGGGTGGTATCGGCACCGAGTGAAGGTCTGTTCCGCAATCAAACAAAAAAATATCAGGAGTCTATTTTACCAGCAGGAGTGCCTAAATATGGACTGACTGCCGGACTTCCCGTTACCCTTGCCGGGTTGGTAGGAGCTGATGGAGAAGTACATGGATTAGATCATTTTGGGTATTCAGCGCCATATACGGTACTGGATCAAAAGTTTGGATTTACCCCTGATGATGTATATAAAGAGGTGAAAAAGATGCTGAAAAAATAGCCGAACGGCATTTGAGCATATAGCGTATAGTAATAAACTGCTGTTGTATTGGGTAACCTCAATGCAGCAGCAGTTTTGTTATATTGAGATATAACGTAAGGTGTAAGAAATTCTGTTTCCAGCGTTTACTCCTAAATTTTATTCAAATTTCGGAAATACCAGCGAAAGCCTGCTCCGGTCTTAATAACTAGAACGTTGACTCTTTCAAGGAGTTGAAAAGTTTTCTCTATTAATAACATGGGCCAAATCATTTTTGATTACTATACAAATGTAGGGAACAAAGAGGACTTTAGATAGTGAGCTATATTAAGCCTACGTTAAGTTTTTTGTCAAAAAAACCTTTTTATCTTGTTGAGAAGTAACCTTCCATTCTTAATCACGTATATTTTTATTAGATATAATTATTAAATTAATTTATTACTTAATTTTTCCTCTGCTTAATATTTCCTCTAATTAATAAGCTTTCCTTAGTAATTAAGTTCTACCTTCTGAAAACCTATCAGACTAAATCAGTAGTATACCTGATTTGGCCAGACTTCCAAATGAGTTTATCTTAATTTATTTATTCATCAAATAACTTAAATTCCATGCGGTATTTACTCAGAATTTCTATGTCCCTATTGCTCGTCACGTGCGTATTTACGAGTTGCGAGAAAGAAGAAGATTTAATCCCACAAGACCAACTTGAAGAAACCGACAAATATTCGGAAGCTTATCACCGTGAAGTAGTAGATACGTATATGATGCTATTTCATTTAATAAATACAGTGGTACAAGAAGCAATTACCCAACCACAGCTTTATTTCTTATCGGATGAGGCGATGGGTGATACTCGGATGGGTTGTCCTGATGCGATTGTGACAGGTCCAGCTTACCCTAAGCTTATGACCTTAGATTTTGATCAATGTGATAATGCTGGAATCAGGTATGATGGTACGGTTATGATAACCTTTAATGCACCACTCGGAGATGCCGCAGCGGCTGGTCCGGAGATTGTGATTTTACCATTTATGAATGCGATGGTGAATGGGTATGACATTAATCTCAATGGTCAAATCCAGTTGGAACAAACGAGCGGTTTTGAGTATGATTTTATGCTCGTGGGTGGAACGGTATCCAGTGCAAGAAATGGGGTAATGACTGTGTTACCAGATGGTACGATGGGTAGTTTCGGTACCAGCTTTGATCCTGCTACAGACGATGTAAATGATCCAACCAGCTTTTTGGACAATCCCTTTTCGGTAGGATTAAAAGAAACAACGGCTGTCTGTACAAACAGGAATGGAGATGTTTTAGCTTCGTTTTGTACGTCTACTGATGTAGATGCCCCCTTCACCTTAGAGCCGATGGAATGTAGCTGTCCTACTGATGGATTGCTCAATATTGCGGATGGTGCATGTGGTGATGGAGGAGCAGTGAGTAGTTATGATTTTGGATTTATTGACCGAGGTTCCGACCCAGATTGTAATAATGATGTGGAGGAACTAACACTTTTAGAGTTTATCTCGTATGAGGGGGAAGCGATTACAGCGACAGATGGTGTATTTGCAGGTATGACCTCGACTGTTATTGGAGTAGTAGAAAGTAATGCTACTACTGGCAGTAATGAATCACTTCAGTTGACGGATACTGGAGATGGAGCAGGATCTAATGGATTTTTCTGGACAGACCCTAGCGAATCCTCTTGTGGAAATCTAAATGTGGGGCAGGACATCTCAAACGTTATTCCTACCGGCGAACCTTGGATTAATGAATTTCATTATGATAATGAAAGAGGTGATAGAAACGAAGCAATTGAAATTGCAGGCCCTGCAGGTCTAGATTTAACGGGTTATTTCATTGATCTGTATAATGGTTCCGGAACATATAATACCATTGAGTTAAGTGGTGTTATTCCTGACGAAAATATGGGATATGGTGCGGTGTGTTTCCCTTTTCCAACTAATGGGATTCAAAATGGACCAAGCGATGGCATCGCATTATACCGACAAAATACAGTCAATGTTGAATTTTGTGTACCACCATCACTATAAATTCCCTTGCCAAAATACGGAACTTATTATTCAGCCATTCCTAAGTTGAAAAAAATCAGGCCCTACCCAATAGATCTGCTATTGGGTAGGTTTTTTTTTATAGTTTTTCTTTTAAAAATGTACCAGTATGTGAACCTTTAACCTTTACAATTCCTTCTGGCGCTCCTTGATAAACCAAGTTTCCACCCGTCTTTCCTCCATCCGGTCCCAAATCAATCAGCCAATCGGCAGACTTAATCACCTCCATGTTATGTTCAACCACCAATACAGTATGTCCTTTTTCTACCAATGCATTTAGCGCATCCAGTAATTTTCTAATATCGTGAAAATGCAGGCCTGTCGTAGGCTCATCAAAAATAAATAAAATGCGTTCTTTTGTATTTTCTTTGTTTAAAAAAGAAGCCAACTTAACGCGCTGTGCCTCTCCACCAGAAAGCGTGCTGGAAGACTGCCCGAGTTTAATATAGCCCAGTCCTACACTGTAGAGGGGCTTAATTTTTCTAACCACCTCTTTTGTATCTTCAAAGAAATCAATGGCTTCCTCAATACTTAAATTTAGGATGTCAAAAATATTTTTTCCTTTATAATTTACTTCTAATACTTCGGACTTAAAACGCTTGCCATAACAATCTTCGCACTCCAATCGTACATCAGCTAGGAACTGCATCTCTACCACTTGTTCTCCTTCTCCCTGGCAGGTTTCGCAACGTCCACCTTCTACATTAAAAGAAAAGTGTTTGGGTTTATACCCTCGAATTTTTGACAATTGCTGGCTGGCCATCAGGTTACGAATAGCGTCATACGCTTTGACATAAGTTGCTGGATTTGAGCGGGAAGATTTACCAATCGGGCTTTGACTAATCATCTCAATTTGTGTGATCTTTTTTAAATCACCAGTAATCTCATCGTGCATTCCCGGAGCTGTCGTATAGGGTTCGCCCAAAATCTTTTTTAATCCTGGGTACAGAATACTTTTTACCAAAGTTGTTTTGCCACTCCCGGATACGCCGCTGACTACGGTGAGTGTATTGAGTGGAAAGGTAACATCGATGTTTTTTAAATTATGCTGACGCGCTCCTTTGACTTCAATTTTCCCATGTCCTTTTCGGCGTTTTTCAGGTAATGGAATCTCCATACGTCCGCTCATATATGCTGCTGTGAGGCTGTCTGGTTCTTCTGTATGAATCCGTTTATAATCGCCAGCAAACACAACTTCTCCTCCATGTATACCTGCGTGTGGGCCCATGTCTACAAGGAAATCAGCATTCTTGATAATGTCCTCTTCATGTTCTACTACAATAACCGTATTCCCCAAATCACGTAAAGATTTAAGTACCGTTACCAGGCGGCCAGTATCTCTGGGATGAAGGCCTACGCTGGGTTCGTCGAGGATGTACATGCTACTGGTGAGGTTGCTACCGAGGGTTCGGGTGAGGTTGATGCGTTGTGTTTCTCCACCGCTGAGGCTAGCAGAAATACGGTTTAGCGTAAGATAGTTTAGTCCTACGTCTTTCATAAAGGCTAGTCGATTATTTACTTCGAGCAACAATCTTTTAGCAATAGTAGAATCGTGTTTGTTGAGTTTTATTTTTTTGAAAAAATCAAGTAGCTCATCAATTGGCAATTCCACAAGATCCGTAATAGGCGTATCAATAATTTTGACGTAGGAACTCTCTGGTCGGAGGCGAGCGCCTTCGCAATCTGCACATCGGGTACGTCCTCGATAGCGAGCCATCATTACGCGATTTTGGATTTTATACATTTTCTGTTGCAGTGCTTCAAAATAATCATCGATGCCATCGAAGTATGCATTACCTTTCCATAGTAATCGTTTTTGCTCACGCGTCAGTTCGCCGTAAGGTTTATGTACCGGAAAGTCGAAATGATGCGCATTACTTAATACCGCTTTCAACCATTTGCTTCCTTTTTCGCCACGCCAGCAAGCGATAGCATTTTCATAAACGGACAAAGAAGGATTTGGGATAACCTTATCTTCATCAATCCCCATTACACGACCATACCCTTCGCAACGTCGGCAGGCACCGTAAGAATTATTAAAATTGAATAGCTGAGGCGTCGGGTCAAGGAATGTCATTCCATCCAGTTCAAAACGATTGTTAAATGCCTTGTTTTCTTTGCCCATTATATCTACAATCGCATCTCCTTCACTTTCGTAAAAAGCGGTTTGTGTCGAGTCTGCAATTCGTTTGTTATTTTCTTCTTCAGATTTGTCTACCACGAATCGGTCGATCAGTATCCAGATGTTTTTAGGCTGATAGACTTCAATAGATTTTTCGAGATCTAAATTTTTTTCCTCTAGCACGTCCTGAATTTGATGTAACTTTTTATCAAAGAAAATCCTTGTGTATCCTTTTTGCATTAAAAGATTCAGTTCTTGTCCGAGGGTACGTTCGAGGTATTTTTTTTGTAAAGGAATAAAGAGTTGAACCTTGGTACCTTTTCGAAATCCATTGATATAATCTACTACGTCGGCTACTTCGTGTCGTTTGACCAGCTTGTTAGAAATGGGGGAGTACGTTTTACCGATTCGAGCGTAAAGCAACCGGAGGTAGTCATATATCTCTGTGAGCGAACCTACCGTAGAACGTGCATTGCGGGTACTGACTTTCTGTTCGATTGCGATGGCTGGGCAGATACCTTTGATATAATCTACTTCAGGTTTTTTCATTCGCATCAAAAACTGACGGGCATAAGAAGAGAGGCTTTCCACATATCGACGTTGACCTTCGGCATAGAGCGTGTCCATCGTAATAGAGGACTTTCCCGAGCCGGATACACCGGTGACGACAATGATCTTATTGCGGGGTAGGGTAAGGGAGACATTTTTTAGATTATTACCATTGGCTCCCTTAATTTCTATGAACTGACTAATCTTTTGTCTACGAGGTTTAGAAAGAATAGCGGAAGACGTATTTTTTTTGGCCATGGAGGAAGTATGTTTTTATAAAAAATCAATTTTTCAATAAGAAAGTATTATCCCCATGTAACTTTTGCAAATAATTGTAGTCTGAATAGGGGAATGGCAGAATAATTGTGTCTTAATGAAAGAACTGAGGTTATAATAATGAGTATTTTAATCTTAGTGCCGCCAAATTTAAAACATTTTGGTGGAAAAACATTAAAAATAACGCTTATTTCTGTGTAAATGAGGCATATATTGAAGAAGGACAAGCTAGAATAACGATCCTATAGTCCCTGTTTATTATAAGATGCCGTTAAGAATACCGTTAATTTTTTGTTAACAATACCCTGAATCGGGCAAACGATAGTAAAAAGTCCTAATTTAGTGTTGTAATTGAACAAATTATTTCAAATTTTATTTTCTCATCAAAATTTTTGTCTATAGCATAGTAACTTCTACACTTTATTTTTAATTTTTTCATTTAGCGAAAAAAAGTATAGTTATGCAAGTTACCAAACTCAACGATCAAGAGTTGATCAATCAGTATATTGGCGGCAACGACCGCGCCTTCGAGGTTTTACTGACTAGACACAAACAAAAAATCTACACTTCTATTTATCTGTTCGTCAAAGATCACGCTTTGGCTGAGGATATTTTTCAGGAAGTATTTATTAAGATTATCGACACCTTACGGAAAGGTAAGTATAACCATGAGGGCAAATTTGTCCAATGGGCGATGCGTATTTCCTATAATATGTGTGTGGATTATTTCCGTCGATCTAAGCGTCGACCAAAAGTTTCTCCAACGGAGACTTTTGATATATTCGACATTTTGCCTGTAAAGGAAGAAAATGCTGAACAAGCAATTATTCGTAGCCAAACACATGATAAAGTGAGAAAGCTAGTGGATATGTTACCTCCTGAGCAAAGAGAGGTAGTTATTCTACGTCATTATGCGGATATGAGTTTTAAAGAAATTGCTCAATTGACCAGAGTAAGTATTAATACTGCCTTAGGTAGAATGCGTTATGCATTGATTAATATTCGAAAGATGGTGGAGGAGAAGGAGATTGTGTTGCAGTAATCTTTTAGAGATATTCTTGTATAGCTTTTAAGTTAAAAAACGTCTATGCTTTTAGCATAGACGTTTTTTCTAACTTTGATAAAAGTTGTATCCTCAATATTAGATAATCATTCCCGCCCCGACGGTTTCATTCGTCCCTTCATCTACCAGAATAATACTACCTGTAATTCGATTTTTTCGATATGGGTCTACAAATAAAGATTTTGTAATTCGCAAAGTAACCCGACCGATATCGTTCATCTTAATCTCTTTGTTTTCTAGATCGCGATGTAGCGTATTGATATCCAATCGGTATTTAACATCTTTGATCATACAACGTGCTTCCTGAGTGGTGTGCATGATGGTGTATTTACCTTTTGGTGTAAGTGGTCGTTCATTAAACCAGCTAATCATTACATCTACATCCTGTGTGATTTCTGGTTGATTATTGACCCGTACAATCATGTCTCCCCGACTAATATCAATCTCATCTTCCAGTAGTACAGTTACAGACATCGGTGGGAAAGCTTCCTCAAGTTCTCCATCAAAGCTATCAATTTTTTTAATTTTAGAAGTAAACCCGGAAGGCAATACCATTATTTCATCCCCTTTTTTCATAATACCACCAGCAATACGTCCTCCATAACCGCGATAATCATGATGTTCATCGGTGTTAGGACGAATGACATGTTGAACTGGAAATCGGCCATCGATAAAATTATAATCACTAGCGATATGTACATTCTCTAAATAGTACATCAGCGTAGAACCATCATACCAAGTCATTTTTTCTGAGCGGTGAACCACATTGTCACCTTTCAGCGCAGAAATAGGAATAAAGTGAACATCTTTTACGTCCAGTTTGGCTGCAAATTTTTCAAAATCCTCTTTAATTTTTTCGTAGGCATCCTCTTTATAATCCACCAGATCCATTTTATTGATACAGACCACCAAATGTGGAATTTGCAAGAGGGAAGCAATAATGGCGTGGCGGCGAGTTTGCTCAACGACTCCGTTACGCGCATCCACTAACACGAGTGCTACATTAGCGGTAGAAGCTCCGGTGACCATGTTACGGGTATACTGGATATGACCAGGCGTATCCGCTATGATAAACTTTCTTTTTGGTGTAGCAAAATAGCGGTATGCTACATCAATGGTGATCCCTTGCTCTCGCTCTGACTTAAGACCATCTGTTAGCAGTGCAAGATTTACTTCGCTTTCACCCCGTCTGAGGCTACTGGCTTCGATCTGTTCCATCTGATCCTGAAAGATTGATTTGGAATCATAGAGCATACGACCTATAAGGGTACTTTTTCCGTCATCCACGCTACCTGCGGTGGTGAAGCGGCATAATTCTGAAGATTGATAATCCATGTTTTAATTGCTATTGGCTATTAGCAGTTAGCTATTAGCTGGTTAATTTTATTTATATAAGTAAAGTACTTAATTTTTCTACCTGGTATTTACGTTAGAAGGGGCCAATAGCTAATGGCCAAACGCCAACAGCCTAAAAGTATCCCTTCTTCTTCCGATCCTCCATCGCCGTTTCACTTCGCTTATCATCTGTTCGGCCTCCACGTTCTGTCATACGAGTAGTAGCGACTTCTTCGATGATATCATCAGTGGTAGTTGCATTAGAAGCCCAAACGCCGGTGCAGGTCATATCTCCGATTGTACGGCAGCGCACCATCATATTTTTTACAACTTCGCCCGGCTTTTTTTGGATAAATTTACAATCGGCTAGTAATACACCGTCGCGTTCAAAGACGTCTCTTTTGTGTGCATAATAAAGGCTTGGTAGTTCTACCTTTTCCATTGCCAGGTATTGCCATACATCTAATTCGGTCCAATTACTGATAGGAAATACGCGGAAGTGTTCGCCGAACTGTTTTTTAGCATTAAATAAATTCCATAGTTCAGGACGCTGGTTTTTAGGATCCCATTGGCCGAATTCATCGCGGTGAGAGAAGAAGCGTTCTTTTGCGCGAGCTTTCTCTTCATCACGGCGGGCACCACCGAGGGCGGCATCGTATTTACCTTTTTCGAGGGCTTCGAGTAGCGCTACGGTTTGAAGTCCATTACGGCTAGCGTTGACACCTTTTTCTTCCACGACCATGCCTTTGTCGATTGCTTCCTGTACAGAACCAACGATTAGGCGAGCACCAGTGCGTTTGACGAGCGCATCTCGGTAGGCGATGGTTTCATCGAAGTTGTGGCCCGTATCAATATGAAGGAGTGGAAATGGAATTTTTCCAGGATAAAAAGCTTTTTGAGCTAGATATACCATTAAGATAGAATCTTTACCACCGGAGAACATGAGCACAGGATTTTCAAATTGTGCAGCTACTTCTCGTAGAATAAAGATAGACTCAGATTCGAGTTCTCTGAGGTGATTAAGTTGATAATCCATTATTATTTGTTGTATTTTAAAATAGGATTGATATAATTGAAAATTTGTTCCACGCTCTCTTCTAAAGATAGCTGATCCGTTTTAATTTCGATGGTAGGGTTGATTGGTGGTTCGTAAGGAGAATCTATTCCGGTAAAGCCTTTGATTATTCCTTTACGGGCTTTTTGATACAGGCCTTTTACGTCTCTTTGCTCGCAAACTTCGAGGGGAGCGTTGATGTAAATTTCAATAAAATCTGCTGCTCCAATAATTTCTTTGGCAAAATTACGAATTTCCACGGTAGGACTAATAAAAGAGTTTAAAGTAATAATACCGCTATTGAGATATAATTTAGCAATTTCGGCGATTCGTCGGATATTTTCTTGGCGATCTTCCAACGAAAAGCCGAGATTATTGTTAATTCCAGAACGGATATTGTCGCCATCTAGCACCTGTGCAAAGTAACCACTGTTGTGTAATTTACGTTCTAAAGCTTCTGCAATGGTGCTTTTGCCACTACCAGAGAGTCCTGTCAACCAGACTACTTTGCTACGCTGTTGCAGGCGTTGCTCCCGATCCGCCTTGGTAAGTAACCGATCAAAAATAGGATGTATGTGATTTTCCAAATTATATATTGTTTAATAGTCCAAAAGTGTAGGAATTATCTTTCAATATCATCCTTTTTTCCAGTAATTTTTCTGATGGTTCCAAGGGGGGCCATTTGCCATGCTCTTTCGTGGAAATAATAGATGACTAGTTTGATGATGGATTCTGCGATGGCGAC
>Ga0114957_1001030_pt1 | contig 33001 bp, 20 predicted proteins | sample BantaG_FD_87175 | JGI IMG/M metagenome (GOLD analysis project Ga0114957, IMG submission 87175) | Marine algal microbial communities from Bantry Bay, Ireland - BantryBay_4 metaG | ecosystem: Host-associated > Algae > Red algae > Unclassified | place: Bantry Bay, Ireland | collected 2014-11-21
AAAACTCACAAAACCAAAAATGTTTCTTTTGGCGTTATTTTTCATTTTCTCAATCCACTGATGCTCAGGCATCACTGAATTTCCAAAATCAAAAATTTCATCCAAAATATTCCATTTTATGCAATTCGTCAATTTTCGGAGTGGACTCAATTATGAATGCTAAGCGAGATTGAGCATTCTCCTTTGGCGCTAAATTAGTGAAATTGGAGCTAATTTGAAATTATAGAATTACATGAATAGCGCTATAAAAAGAATCTTACTCTACTGACCATTTTATTTGAAGTGCCACAAGAGAAGTCGGACAAGCACACACTACGAATGTCCACTGGTCATTGTTTGCTACACACTGTGTGCTAACACATTAAATAAATGTCTAATTTATAACATATTAAGAAAAATATTATTTAATTTCACCATTCGAGTTTATTTATTGGAGCACTATATCCCCATGTATCATGGCTAAATCGCGTAAGAAAAAGAGTAAGCAGCTAAATTTTGATTTTCTCAAGGATGAGCGAATCCCAAAACTATTGGGGCTTCTCAGCATATTCACTGCCATATATCTGCTAGTTGCCTTCACATCTTACTTATTCACTTGGAAAGAAGATCAAGCATTTGTGCTCAATTCTGGCTTTGCTGCTATGAGTGGAGAAGCACAATATGAAATTGCAAATTGGCTGGGTAAATTTGGAGCTACAGTCTCTAATTTTTTCTTTTATGTGCTTTTTGGTCTACCCTCTTTTGGTATGATTTACTTGCTCAGCATCATTGGTCTTGCTAAACTGCGTGGATATCCAATCATACATTATAAAAGAGAATTGCTGTATGGCATGGGAACCATATTCTTACTGTCAGGAATTTTCGGCTTTTTCTGCATCAATATGCAGTTTCCTTTTGGCGGAGGATTTGGGAAGACGACGGCGAGCTGGTTGATCACCATGGTAGGAGATGTTGGTGTATATATCCTGATCATAGCGCTGGCAAGTGCTTGTATCATTTGGGCCATCAACCCCAATTTCAACGATTTCACATTGCGTCAGTACGTATTTCAGATGGAGACCAACTTCAATGACTTCTTTGCTCGTTTTTCATTCTTTTCTAAGAGTACGAGTAAGAAGACAAGAACTGCACCGTCACTTGCTACAACTAATGCTTCTGGTGGAGGCCAAGCAGAAGATCCTGAGGGCTGGTCGATTGCTTCAGATAGAGTAAAAAATGCGGAGACTAATATTGCTAACCCTGAAGTTGGTAAGGAAGAAACTGGCAATCAGCTAAAATTAGAAATAGGACATCCTCAAGTACAAGTCTCTGGCGGCAATTTTGAGCCTGCACTTGAAATAGAAGAAACGCCAAACATCGTCCCTTCTGCCGCTCTCAATCAAGAGGAAATGGAGATCACAGAGGATGATACTATCGACAAAGGACTCTATGACCCTACGCTTGATCTAAAGAGCTACGTACCACCCAGCACAGATTTACTAATTGACTATAGCGATGGCAACTATGAGGTAGATAGAGCTGAACTAGAAAGAAATAAAGATCAGATCATTGAGACCTTGTCTCATTACAAGATAGAGATCGTAAAAATCAAGGCGACTATAGGACCCACAGTTACACTCTATGAAATCATACCTGCGCCAGGTGTACGGATCTCTAAGATTCGAAACCTAGAAGATGATATTGCTCTTAGTCTAGCGGCGCTTGGCATCAGAATAATAGCACCAATACCAGGCAAGGGTACCATCGGTATAGAAGTGCCAAACGCGAATGCACAGACGGTAGCGTTGAAGGAAGTCCTCAACTCAGAGCGTTTTAAGTCTGCAAAAATGGAATTGCCTATTGCCTTAGGTAAAACTATTTCAAATGAAGTATTCGTAGCCGATCTGGCCAAAATGCCTCACCTCTTGATAGCGGGTGCCACTGGACAAGGTAAGTCTGTAGGTATTAACACGATCTTAATGTCGCTTCTTTACAAAAAGCATCCATCGCAAGTGAAGCTGGTATTGATCGATCCGAAGAAGGTAGAATTATTCCCTTATTCTGCCATAGAAGAATACTTTTTGACTGCTCCACCGAATCAAGAGGAACCGATCGTAACCGATACCAAGAAAGTGGTGGCTACGCTAAACTCTCTTTTGATAGAAATGGATGAACGTTACAATCTGCTCAAGAAGGCGAAGGTGCGTCACATCACGGATTACAATAAGAAATTTACAGAACGCAAGCTCAATCCTAATAAGGGGCATAAATTCCTTCCTTATATAGTACTAGTCATAGATGAGTTTGCGGATCTGATCATGACAGCTGGAAAAGAAATTGAGAATCCAATTGCTCGACTCGCTCAACTATCGCGTGCAGTAGGTATACACCTGATCATTGCGACACAGAGACCATCTGTCAATATCATTACGGGTGTGATCAAGGCCAACTTCCCAGCGAGAATCGCATTTAAGGTGACTGCTATGGTCGATTCAAAAACCATCTTAGATACGCCAGGTGCAGAACGACTTATTGGCCGTGGAGATATGCTACTCTCTTATGGAGCAGATGTCGTCAGACTGCAGTGTGCTTTCATTGATACCCCAGAAGTAGAAAAAGTAATAAGCCATATCGAAGATCAACCGAATCACCCTAAGCCTTATTATCTCCCAGAATTTCATTCTGAGGATGACGAGATAAGAGGCGGGGCAGGTTTAAAATATTCTGACCTAGATGAAAACTTTACCGACGCTGCAAATCTCGTAGTAACCTCTGGTATTGGAAGTACATCTATGCTACAGCGCAGGATGAAATTAGGATACAACCGCGCTGGTCGTATTATGGATCAGCTTGAAACTCTTGGAGTAGTTGGACCGTCAGTAGGATCAAAAGCTAGACAAGTACTAGTGCATGATGCTGTCGAACTGGAACAATTATTGGAGGAATTAAAGCGTAGGAAATAGGAGGCTTTCCGCGAAAGCGGAAGTCATATTGAACCGGACGAATGTTAATTTAACAATCGTTCGGTTTTTTTATGCCTTTTTGTCAACAACTCTATACCTATCAAATGTTAATACATTGCAATAAAAAATATATTTAATAAATGAGTATTATATATTGCCTATTCTGCCCTCATTTTCAGATGATAAAGCATAATAGATAATAATCACTTCTTTCCGACTACGAGCTATTTTTGCCCAATAAAACATCAAAAAGATATTATTACAAAAATAAATTAAAATTTATTTTGCTAAAATTGAGCTCTTATTGAGCTCATAATATGCTAGTGCAAACTTGATTTTATAGTAGTCAATCTTTTCGTCAAGCGCTTCAAAGATAGGCCTCAAAGTCAACAAAGAATCCATACTTTTGAACACCTCCAACATCGTATCTAACTCTTTCTCGGTGATAAATCTGAAGATGTCAACATCCTCCCCTCCCGCATATAATTGACTCAAATGCGAGTAAATCGTATTTGGATTTAGGTCTCTATTTTTGGCAATCACTTCGACGGACAAACCGTTATTAAACATCTCCAAAGTCTGTATATAAGTAGCTCCTTTTATGTTGGCTCCCTTTTTAGATTTCTCTAAGACGTACTTCTTGATCTCTTCTTTAAATGCCTCTCCGTACATACTCAACTTGCGCTCCCCCATTCCAGGTATTTGCAATAGCTCTGGATCGGAGGTAGGCTTCTTTTCACTCATTGCATAGAGCGCCGTATCTGCGAATACAATATATGGTGGTACACCCTTTGCATTTGCAATGCGAGCACGCAATACTCTAAGTCGCTCAAACAATTCATCTTTAAGCGCTTCAGATTTCGTTTTGGTTTTCGTGGCTTTCTTGGCCTCTTTCTCTCTTTCTAATTTATAGGCAAGACTAGCCAGCTCTATCTTTTCCTGACCATATAATACCTCTTTACCTAGGTCACCTACTCTCAAAAAATTATGTCTATCATATTCTATTTCGATCGCACCTAGATTGATCAACTGAGACATGAAGTAAGACCACTCTCTTTGAGAAAATTCTCTACCAGCACCATAGGTTTTAATTTTATTATAACCTTTTGCAAAAATCTCTTGCCGCCCAGATCCTCTGAGTACATCAATCAGCACATTGGTTCCCACATTTTCATTCAATCGTATCAAAGCAGAAAGCGCTTTCTGAGCGATTACCGTTCCATCTATATAGGTAGGTGGATTTTTGCAGACATCACAAGCACCGCAATTCTCCTCCAGCTTCTCTCCAAAATAATTCAACAGCATTTTACGTCTGCACGAGAGTGACTCCGCGTACTGCTGCATCCGATCTAACTTCGATAACTTCAATTGTAGATGTGCTCCCCCATTTTTTTGAAAGATATCTCTGAACACTGCCACATCTCTAAACGAATAGAACAAAATCGTCTCTGCCTGCGAGCCATCACGACCCGCTCGACCAATCTCCTGATAGTAGCCCTCTATATTTTGCGGTAGATTATGATGGATCACCCAACTTACATTGGACTTATCGATACCCATTCCAAAAGCTACCGTAGCACAGACAACCAAGATCTCATCATTAATAAAATCCTCTTGTACCTTAGCTCGGATATCGTCTGACATCCCAGCGTGATAGCACATCGCTTTGACCCCTCTATCTTGCAGTTTCTTGGATAACTCCTCCGTATTTTTTCTGCTTAGACAATATATGATGCCTGCCTTATAGGGTCGATCTTGAATGAAAGCAGCGATTTGTTCCAGTTTTTTCTGCCCAGGGCGTGCTTCTAAGAATATATTTGGCCTATCGAATGAAGACACAAAAGTTTGTGGATCATCCAACGAAAGCTGCTCGACGATATCTTTTTTCGTGATGCGATCAGCAGTTGCAGTTAGCGCAACCACTGGGATGCCAGGAAACTTTAATTTCAACAATTTGAGTTTCTTATACTCAGGTCTAAAATCGTGACCCCATGAAGAAATACAATGCGCCTCATCGATAGCAAATAAACTGATTGGTAAATTCGCCAAGGCATTCAAAAAAGTATCCGAAGCTAATTTTTCTGGAGACACATAAAGCAACTTTAAGTTACCATTATACAGTGCAGACTCTACTCCTCTTTGATCCACACTAGATTGCGAGCTATTCAAATATGCTGCGGTGATCCCGACTGATCTCAATGCCTCTACTTGATCTTTCATCAGCGATATCAAGGGTGACACTACTATACATGTCCCAGGTAGCATCAGTGCAGGCACCTGAAAACACATAGACTTCCCTCCTCCCGTTGGCATCAGCACAAGGCTGTCTCTTCCTGACAAGATGGTTTCAATTATCTCTTTTTGATTTGATCTAAAAGAGCTGTATCCAAAATATTTTTGCAGGACTAGCTCTGGGGATAAGGATTCTTTCATGATGCTGAAAGATACAAATTTCTTGTCGAGTAATAAAGAGGGTATTGTTTTTTTGGGACCTGCCAGACCGCCGCAAAGCCTACGCCGCAAGGCCTTGGGATTGCGGCAGTCTGGCCGTTATGTTTCGTAGCTCGTTATTCACTCGGCCCTGCGCACCGATTCCGAGAAAGAGCTCGGTATCGGCGCTAGGTCTGTCTCCCCCTTGCCAACCCGACTAGCTATGCGGGGTCGACACTACTGCACAGCACTAGGTCATTTTGACAGAATTTAAATCTTGCATGCCTCGCCAGTAGCCTCGGTTCCTTCTCTAAATAGACCCGCTGGGTCTATTTTGCTTTGCAACGTTCAGTCATGCAGCTCACTTATCCGTTCGTTCGGCCCTGACACCGATTACGAGAAAGAACTCGGTTTCGACACTTGGTCTGTCTACCTCTGCCTTCCCAACTTCTGGCTAGGCGGGGTCGACCCTACTGCACAGCACTAGGTCAAATATATAAAAATCCAAATCTGTGTCTCTTAACGTATGTATAATTGAGAATTGACATTCGAAAAAAGAGGAAAATATCACGAATTAGCTTTGAGTCCACTCCGAAAACTGACGAATTGCATAAAATGGAATATTTTGGATGGGACTGACTGTTGCGCAGCAATATTGGTCCAGTTGACCAATATAGGGAAGGAACTGTTGCAGACCTGCAACAGCAAGCAATATCTCTATAAGAATTCTAAACACAATAGCAATAGCGTGCAATAGCTTTTCAGTGATGCCTGTGCGACAACTTGTTGGCGTGCCTGTGCGACAACTTGTTGGCGTGCCTGTGCATCAGTGGTTTGAGAAATGAAAATATCGCCAAAAGAAACATTTTTGGTTTTATGAGTTTGTCGGAGTGGACTCAGCTTAAATAAGGAATATTTGCTTATCGAGGTATAGTATCAATAAATTTGACCCTAGAAAAAGTTTAAAATAAAGAGCAGACACAAATCAATGACGACACCAAGACTTCATATTTTCTTCGCGCTATATATGGTGTTTTCCTGCGTCTTTGTCGCAGCCCAATCCAATGATTGTGGTTGTACGAATTGCCCTCAATTTATGCCAGATAATTTTCAGGGGGATTTTTTAGTCAATGTTATTGGAGCTACCAATGATGATTTAAGCGATCCAAATCAAGGAATTTGCGAGATACGTTTAGAGTTTGATCATCAGTATATAGGAGATCTTGCTATTTTACTTACCTCACCATCTGGTCAAGAAATTGAACTAGTTGGCCCTATCGGTATGTTTGGTGATACAGACTTATCTACTTGGGATATTTCATTTGTCCCCTGTGCTGAAAATCCCATGCCCGATCTCGGCTTCGGTATTTGGCAAAATGAAGAGCTTACAGCTCAGAACTTTGAGTTTACCGGAAGTTATCATCCTTTCGGTGGCTGTCTCGAAGACTTCAACACTGGACCTACAAACGGCACATGGACTTTGACCGTAATTGATGATCAGGCTATTGATTTTGGGACTTTCATCGATTATGAGATAATCTTTTGTGACGAGGATGGTATCAATTGCAATTCTAATCCATGTGGTGTTTTTGCCAATGCAGAAGCACCTAGCTTTGCTTGCGATGGAGATGTAGTTGAGATTGATGCGAGCTCTTCAGTAGGAAATTTCTTCCAATGGGGAACGGTTGATGGAAGTTTTGTTGGCACCCCATCGGGGCCTTTTGCCCAAGTATCTGAGTCCGGCACCTATTCTGTTACAGTTTCTGATAATGGAGATTGCCCAGAGGTAGCCACTGTCATATTTAATACAGTTCCCGAATTACCAACTATTGATATCACAGCTTCCAACCCGTTAGATTGCAATAACACAGAAGCGACCTTAGTAGGAGTCACAAGCGTATCCGATAATTTGTTTGTAAACTGGATCATTGGAGAGATCATTGATCCAAATAATATTATACCCATCAGCACTGAATTAGACTTGACTATATTTGAGCCAGGTACTTATACGATGATCGTAGTCGACACAGAAAGTGCATGTTCTCAAAGTGCCTCCATTACTATAGCAGATGAAGCAATTCCTCCGAGCATCGAGACCCAGGCAGATGGAAATTTGTCTTGTGGTGTAGATGAAATAGATATTTCAGCTACTTCCAATTTTAATAATTCTAGTTTTGCTTGGTCAGGACCCAATGGATTTTCAAGTACTAGCCCAACCAATACAATTACTACTTCAGGAATATATAATGTTACTGTTACCGCACCTAACGGGTGTATTGATTCTTCTCAAGTGATCGTACTTTCAGATACACAGGCTCCAACTGTTGGTATCGCAGTTTCGAATGTCTTAAACTGTACCAACACGACTGCAGAACTGGCCATAATTACTTCGGATGAGATCAATGCATTTATTTGGTCTGGTCCAAATAATTATAGAAACGATACAGAAAGAAATCCCACTGTAGATCAAGCAGGCACATACAATTTAATAGCAACTACGGCAAACGGGTGTGAGACTGACTTAGATATTACTCTCTTGGAAAATACGGAACAGCCTGTCATCCAAATTGGAAATAATTATCAAATTACTTGTACGGATAATACGGTTAGTATCGATGGAAGCGGTTCTAGTCAAGGGGCTCCATTCAGCTATGCCTGGTTTGATGAAAATGACCTCATTATTAGTTCAGAATTAGCTATAGACATCTACAGCGAGGGTACATTTTCATTGGAGATAACCAATTCCGAAAATGGCTGTAGTAATTTGAAATCCATTTCTATTCTTGACCAAAGAGATTTACCAGAGGTAGAAATACCCATACCAGATACTATTACTTGCTATAAGCCAACGGTGCAATTGCATGCCCACGATCCAAATAATAAAAACCTAGAATACATTTGGTCTGATGCACAAAGCAATATTATAAACACCAATCCAAATGCTAATTCAATACATGTAGATCAAGAAGGAATATATGATGTAACGATAATAGATCCAACCAATGGATGTGAATTTATCTATTCAATTAATGTAGAAGCTGATCTTGAGGTACCCGATATCAATATCGATGCTAATAACAATAGCATTATCGATTGTGACAACCCTTCCCTATTTTTAGCGAGTAACTTGATCAATTTAGATGTAAATGAGGTTTCCATAAATTGGACAACAGTTGGTGGAAACTTTGTAAGTGGGCAGAACACTTTAAATCCAGAAGTTAATGCCGCTGGAGTTTACCAATTGGAAGTTACAAACTTAAGCAATGGGTGTATCGATGTGGCTAAGATAATCATCATGCAAGATGAGAACATTCCACTGGCTTCACTAAATAATCCAGGAAATCTGACCTGCACCACTGAATCAGTTATACTGAGTACTACCGCAGAAGGGAATAACCTAGAAATAGTTTGGTCACTAGATGGTGAAGTTTTGCAAGATGCAAATACCAATGAACTAATAGTGGATCGTCCAGGTGAATATATGGTGATAACTACAAATACTGAAAATGGATGTACAAGTCTAGATGAGATCATAATCTCACAAAATATCGAAGCACCTATCGTGGATGCAGGGGAGGGATTTGAACTTCAATGTAATATCCCTGTATTTGAATTAACCGCCTCCGTAAGCAGTAGTGATGATTTTATAATTGAATGGGATGTCGTAAATGGAAATATCGTTCAAGGAGAATCCACCCTTAATCCTATTGTAGATCAAGCAGGTACTTATACCCTTCAAGCTCTCAATACTTCCAATGGGTGTACAGCTTCAGATGTGACAAAAATAACAGTGAACGAAAACATACCCGTAGATTTAGTTGCCGACATCCAAGATCCAATCTGTGAAGGCGACTTAGGATCTATCTCAAATCTAGAGGTACTAGGTGGGGTAGCTCCCTTCATGTACTCTATAGATGGCGGCGCCACTTATGCCAAAGAGTTAAACTACGATCAATTGACATCAGGCACTTATCAATTAGAAGCTTTAGATGCTAATGCGTGTCCTATTAGTAATACAGTAACCATTGAGGAAGCTGCCGATATTGCAGTTAGCCTAAATAAAGAAATCAAGATCATCTTAGGTGATAATGCGGTGCTACAAACTAATTTAATAAATATTGACCCATCTAATATTCAAAGCATTCAATGGACTCCTTCGACTGGACTTTCATGTGATGATTGCCTCTCTCCTACCTCGACTGCAACGAATGATATTTTATATATTGTGGAGATCATTGTAGACGGTGGCTGTTCAGTTATGGATGTAGTACAACTTAGAGTAGACAGAGAACTAAATGTATATGTTCCTAATGCTTTTTCTCCTTTCACTATAGATGGTTTTAATGATGTGTTTTACTTATTCGCAAAGGAAGGTGTCGTGAACAACATTAAGAGATTTGCAGTCTTTGATCGATGGGGTAATGAAGTTTTTCTACAACAAAATATTCAACCTAACGATTCATCTTTAGGCTGGGATGGTAAGCTCAGAAATGAAAACATGCCCGTAGGAGTATATATCTATTTCATTGAAATAGAATACAATAACGGAAGTACACAAGTACTTAAAGGGGATCTACTTCTAAGTAAATAAAAAACTTGTCTGTCCGCTTAGTGTATGGTAGATTATTCTCCAATTGTAGAGCCTCTGGAAAAATAATTTACAATGTCTTTTTAGATGAAGTGTTTCGCCCTTACAGGGCTTGTGGGATTATTAATTACATACGAAGGGCGTTGCGCCTCGCTAAGATGTGATGCCCCTGTCAGGGCGGAGAGTAGGGTTTCGACTTTGAAGATGGTTCATAAAATGGCTCTAGTAGCTAGATCGTAAACCATACATGTTAGGGGTTCTATTTTTAAATTATGTATAATTATTGACCCTGATGGGGTTAAGCAAATTAGCTTTGGGCATCCTTATGTAATATTTGTTCAAGCCCTGAAAGGGCGTAACACAAGGTACGCCAGTTTGCTCATTGTAAAAGCTACCTACCAACATCCGGATAGTCAGCATAAAAATCATTCTTGAAAACCACACACACCCAGTGTTACTACTATAGTCATCTTTAGATTTTATTTGGCTGTTGCTCAACTTAGCCAAATTAATAGTACCTTAGAATATGGATTTAGGCTCAATCCTATAGCACGATTACAAAATGACAATTACACCATACAAAATGACAATGCACAAACTCTTCTTCGCAATGCTATTCTATGTACCTTTAGCTATACCAGTAGCTAGCGGTCAAGGTGGAGGATGTGGATGTACCAATTGCCCTTTATTTATGCCTGACAATTTTGTAGGTGATTTTTTGATCAATGTTATCGGTGCTACCAATAATGATCTATCGGATCCTAATCAAGGCATCTGTGAAATCAGACTCACTTTTGATCATCAGTATATCGGCGATTTATCCATTACTTTGACTTCTCCTTCTGGAGAAACTATAGTTTTAGTAGGCCCAATTGGATTATTTGGTGAATCTGATTTATCCACCTGGGATGTCTCATTTATTCCCTGTGCTGATACGCCGATGCCAGATTTCGGAAATGGAACTTGGGAGAATTCCTTTTTATCATTGCAGAATTATGAATTCACAGGAAGCTATCATCCCCTCAATGGCTGCCTCGAAAATTTTGATTCTGGCCCTGTCAATGGAACTTGGACTTTGACTGTGACGGATGGACAGGCTGTCGATGTTGGTACCTTTATAGATTATGAGATAATTTTTTGTGATGATGATGGGATAAATTGTAACTCAAACCCTTGTGGTATATTTGCCACAGCTGAAGCACCGAGTTTCGCATGCCAAGGAGATACTGTAGTTATTGATGCAAGTGGTTCGGCAGGAAACACATTTGTATGGGGAACTGATGATGGAGAATTTGTTGGTAATCCAACTGGGCCAATTGTACAAATAACTGAATCTGGAACATACTACGTGACAGTCTCAGATAATGGCGGTTGCCCAGAAGTAGCGACTATTATTTTCAATACTGTCCCAGAGGTACCTACAGCAGAGATCACTGTATCTGATGTTTTAGATTGTAATAATGAAGAGATCACTTTACAAGGTGCTACCAATACCACCGAAGATGTATTTGTCAATTGGATAGCTGGGACAACGATTGACCCCAACAATTTTAATCCTCTAGGTATGGATTTTGATTTGGTAATTGATGAACCAGGAACGTATACTATGATTGTTATCAATACGGAGAGTGCCTGTTCTCAGACGGCAACGATTACGGTTGAGGATGAATCTGAAATACCAGTCATAGAAACTGAAGTGCTAGACACTATAACATGCACAACAAATAATGTAAATATTTCTGCATCTTCAGATATTACTGGATCTACTTTTAGTTGGTCAGGTCCAAACAACTTTAATGACCCGACATCTTCTACTACTGCGATAGAACCAGGAGTATACAGTTTAACTGTAACTGCACCAAATGGATGTATAGATTCGACTACGCTGATAGTAGCATCAGATACTATCCCACCCATGGTAGCGATTACAGCTTCAAATGAAATAGATTGTAGCACTACTGACGCTGACTTGACCATTAATACTGCCGATGAGATTACCTCGGTTAATTGGACTGGACCAAACAGTTACAACAATGATATAGAATTAAACCCTTCGGTTAATGTAGGGGGAACTTATACTCTCATCGCCACTACCGCTAATGGTTGTACTACTGAGGCAACAATAGAAGTAATACAAAATGCAGATATTCCAGATATTAGCACCGTTAACGATGGCGTGATTGACTGCAATAATCAAGAGTTTGCACTATCTGGTGGGTCTAATACTGCTGGTGTAAGCTATGAATGGGTAGGACCTAATGGCTTTATTCTCTCGGATTCGGATGCAGGTATGGTCTCAGATACTGGCTTATATATCTTAACCGTATTTTCAGACAATGGTTGTAGTGTTTCCAGTCAGGTATTTGTAGATGCGGATACGATCCAACCTATGCTGAGTATCAATACGCCTAACATATTAGGTTGCACAAATACAATGACCACACTTTCCGTATCCACTTCCGAAATCATTACAGATTATAATTGGTCTGGTCCCAATGGTCAATCCTATAATATTGAAAATCCTGAGATAGATGGACCAGGAATCTATGAATTAGAAGTGACTGGGGAGAATGGATGCCTCAATACTTTCTCTATCGAAGTAGAGTCAGATGAAAGTGTACCAGATGTAGATATCTCTATCTTAGTAGACGATATCATAACTTGTAATAATCAAGAGGTAAGTGTGATCAACAATAATAACGACCCTGATTACATCTACGCTTGGTCTAGTCTAAATGGATACACCTCGGATAATGAGGCACCAATGCTATCTCAAGCTGGAGTTTATTCAGTCACTGTAACTGGCGCAAATGGGTGCACAAGTGAGGACACAGTAACCGCGTTTGAAGACAATGTTGAACCAGATATTAATTTTACGACTAATGAAATAACTTGTACCGATAACGTAGTTACCATTGGTGTAAGTTCTACTGAAACTATTACTGAATATAGTTGGACTGGTGAAAACGGATATACATCAAATGAACAAAATCCTGCTGACATAGTGGACAGTGGAGTATACACTGCTGTAATCACTGCCGCAAATGGATGTACCAATTCTGTCACTTTTAATGTGACTGAAAACAGTGCTTCTCCAGATGGTCAAATTATTTTTGTAGATGGGTTTACTTTTAACTGTAATCTTACTTCTTTGACTTTGTTAGGTTCTTCTGACACTGAAAACACAACCCTGCAATGGGAAGATCCCTTAGGGGATATTATAGATGCTAGTGATATTGTAGCAGATATGGTAGGCACTTATACCTTAGTGGTAACAGCTGCCAACGGTTGCGTGCAAGAACTTCCTACCGATCTTGATGAGGATCTATCTGGTCCTTTAATAACTAATAATCCTGACGTAGATCTATTCTGTACAGGTGGGGCAATATTAAGTGTAGCATCGAATGAGAATATTGAATCTTATGCATGGACTGGACCTAATGGCTACAATTCGAGCGATTCCAATCCAAACGTGAATGTTGATGGACTTTACGAAGTCGTGGTCACCGGAGAGAATGGATGTACAAGTGCAAGTTCTGTGCAAGTAATAGATCAACAAGTGCCACCTATTATATTTGTAGACCCTACTCAGACTCTGGTTTGTGGGCAAAATCAAATAACCATCAGCGGAGGCTCAGATGAAAATAATACTTCATTTAGCTGGACAACGCTTGGTGGAAGTATTATTAGCGCTACAGATGGATCAAGTATTATGGTCAATGCTCAGGGTACCTACATACTTTCTGTAACCGACAATGATACTGGATGCGAAGAAACAGCCGAGGTCATCGTTAATCAAGATAACAATACTCCGATTGCTGATATTAGCGCCATACAAAATATATTAGATTGTAATGTTTCAACCATTACTTTAAATGCTGAAGGCTCTGATTATGGTAATGGGTTCGAATTTGTCTGGGGTAATGAGGGGGGTAATGATTTGAGCAATGAGCCCTCTTTACAGCCATCAATCACAGCAGCAGGAACTTATTCTATCACTGTAACTAACGTTGATAACCAATGTACATCTATAGCCAGTATTAGCATTGAAGAAGATGTATCTACTCCAAATATTGAATTATCTGAAATTGTAGAATTGAATTGTAATGTAACCTACATTCAGGTAGAAAACTTAGCTAATAATAGTGCAAGCAATTTAGTATACAACTGGCAGGTAACTGGTGGTGGCAATATTATATCTGCTACAGATCTTGATCAAATCGAATTGGATATGCCTGGTGCATACAGCTTAATGGTTACGAATCCAGCTAATGGATGCTCAAGCGATTTCATGTTTGAAGTCACCGAAGATATCATGAGCCCATTAATTAGTGCTGGTAATAATTTGACTTTAGATTGTGGAGTCAACGCTCTCAGTCTTGAAGGAAGTATAGAATCAACCGAAACGAATCTTTCTATTTTGTGGACTACCGAGGATGGTACAATCATTAGTGGCGAAGATACCCTTGAACCAGAAGTAGGGTCGGCTGCTCTTTATACAATGAATGTTATTAATAATGATAATGGATGTTCTACTATAAGTATGGTTTTTGTAGCGCCTAACCAAGATTTGCCTGTAATAAGCTTTGAACCAGCGATGGATTTTAATTGCAGCACTGCCAGTATGATATTAGATGCAAGTAACTCTACGAATGGTGTAAACATTACGTACCAATGGACAAACGACGAAGGTCATGACATATTTAATGATGATACACCGAATCCAGAGATCTTTGAACCTGGCGAATATACCTTGACGATTATCAACAACAGCAATAATTGTCAAAGCACTAATACGATAAGTGTTGGAGCAGATACCTTATCACCAAGTCTTATATTGGATACTGCTGATGAATTGAGCTGTGTTGTAGAAGAGGTAGGCTTAGGAGTTAGCTCTGACCTTACGGGATTGGATTTACAATGGAATGCTATTACAGGAAATATCGTTTCTGGAGAGACGTCTTCTACACCCCTCGTGAATCAGGCTGGGGAATATGTACTTACTGTCACCAATATCGACAATCAATGTACTGCTTCTGCAAATGTCATGGTGATGCTAGACGAAGATACTCCTGTTGCTGAAATTGCAGCTCCTGAACAACTGACATGTAATATGGTGGACTTGACTTTGGATGCTAGTAACTCAACGCAGGGAAATAATATTAGCATTTCATGGGAGGTTTCCGATGGTAATATTGTAACAGGTGAGGACGGATTAAATCCTATCGTAAATATGCCTGGTACGTATACCTTGACGATATCAGATGATACCAATGGATGCTCGGTTTCTCAATCTGTAGTAATTACAGAAAACACAATCGTGCCAGAAGTAATCATCGATATGCCCGATATATTAAATTGCAATAATCAAACTATTGATATTCAAGCAATCAACCAGGGAGTCAGTGATTATACTTATAGCTGGTCAAGTGTAGATGGAAACATAATAAATGGAGAAGATTCTTTAAATCCCAATATAGATCAAGATGGAAATTATATGCTCGTTGCTACAGATATCAGCAATGGATGCAGTAACACTTTCGACATTGTAGTTGAGGGAAATTTTGCACAGCCGAACTTACCTGCTACCAGTAGTGTTGAACTTACTTGTGATCAAGAAATAGTTAACCTTGCTGGTATGGGTGCTAGCATGGGACCAGAGTTCATTTATTCTTGGACTGATGAAAATGGAGACGAGATACAGACCGACCTAGCAATTGCCTTAAACAGTGAAGGAATCTATACTCTGGAAATAACTAATATTGAAAGTGGATGCAGTGATATAACCTCCTTATCCGTAATAGATATAAGGGAACTACCAGAGGTCGTAATCACGCCTGTAGAAACCATTACTTGTGCGGAGCAAACTGTACAGTTAATCGCTAATGACCTAAATAATCAAAATCTTGAATATAGTTGGCAAAACGAACAAGGTGATGCATTGAACATAGATCTCGGTGCTAACATTATCGAAGTTGACCAGGAAGGTATTTACGAATTAAATGTAATAAATCCTGTTAATGGATGTGCATCAAACTATTCCGTAATTGTCCAGGCCAATCAGCAAATACCAAATTTTTCCATTAGTACACCAAACAATGGAATTGTAGATTGTGAGAATCCTACTCTGTTTCTAGTAACAGATTTAATTGGATTAGAGCTTACACAAGTTGGGATCAATTGGACAACAATAAATGGAAACTTTGTAGCTGATCAGAATACTTTAAATCCAGAAATCAATGCAGCGGGAATTTATCAATTAGAGATCACGGACTTGAGTAATGGATGTATGTACACAGATGAAGTGGTCATAGAGCAAGACGCAGATTTACCCCTTGCTGCATTGAATAATCCAGATGATCTAAATTGCAATATTCAAGCTGTCACTTTATCCACCCCTTTAAATGGAAACAATCTAGAAGTTATTTGGACTTTAGACGGGGAATTAATCCCACTGGCAAATACTAATGAAATTACTGTAAATGAACCGGGCGAATATATGGTCACGATTTCTAACCTAATTAATGGATGTAGTAGTTTTGATCAAATCATAATTTCCCAAGATATTGCAGCGCCCGACGTTGATGCGGGTGATACTTTCGAACTACAATGCGATACTCCTGAATTTGAATTGAATGCTTCTGTCAATGGCAATGGTAATTTCGAGTTAATTTGGGACGCTGGCAATGGAAACATAGTACAAGGAGAGTCTACTTTAAATCCGCTTATCAATCAGGCAGGAACTTATACCTTGCTAGCACTCAACACTGAGAATGGATGTACGTCAACTGACGTGACCAGTGTTACCGTCAATGAAAACATCCCAATTGTTTTGCTTACCGATATCCAAGATCCGCAATGCGAAGGAGACTTAGGCTCCATATCAAATCTGGAAGTGATCGGAGGCGAAGGTCCCTTCATGTTTTCTATAGATGGAGGTAACACTTTTTCAGATCAAGCTATGTTCAATCAACTCTCTTCTGGAAACTATGAAGTTGAAGCAGTAGATGCAAATGGATGTCTCATTACCAATATGGCTACCATAGAAGAACCTCTTGATATCGCTGTTTATCTGCCCCCTGAAATAGAGATCATTCTAGGCGACAGCGCACAACTGTCTCCAAACTTAACCAATATAAATCCTGACAATATTCAATCTATTATATGGTCGCCTTCATCTGGACTTTCCTGTGATGACTGCCTCTACCCCACTATAACTTCTACCTTAGATATTCAGTACACTTTGGAAATAATACTTGATAGTGGATGTTCTGTATTGGATGACATTCAATTGAGGGTAGACAGAAATTTAAATGTCTATGTTCCTAATGCATTTACACCTTTCAACTTGGATGGATTCAATGATGAGTTTTACTTATTTGCAAAAGAGAAAGTCGTTACTAACATTAATAGTTTCGCCATCTACGATCGATGGGGAAATGAAGTATTTTTCAGAGAAAATATTCAACCTAATGATTCGAGTGTAGGTTGGGATGGTATATTTAGAGATGAAGAATTGCCGATTGGTGTTTATATCTATTATATTGAAGTGGTCTTCAGAAATGGAAGTGCAGAATTATTGAAGGGTGATGTTTTGTTGAGTAAGTAGAAGATTGTTTATTTGTGTATGCGTTTATTCACTTAAATTTATTGTGCAATAAGATGAATTGTCAGCGAGAGTAAAGGCTCTACAATCAAGCAAAATCTAACGGACAAGGGATAGTAGCAGTGGGCGCGATAGCGATCAGTCCGTAGGACCGAGCTGCGGAAAGCCCGGTCAAGAAGAGCGTATTGATTTTTTATCAATACGCTCTTCTTGATGGCCCCTAACCCAACCGACGATAAAAATCATTGTAGGTAAATTCTCGGAGGGTCTTGTAGCCTTTCTCTTTGGACCATGTACCAATGGAGGGATGACGTACACCATTGAACATCGTTGTTTTGACGGTCGTATAATGCATCATGTCTTTGAAAATAATTCGATCACCAACTTCGACCTCTTTCGCGAATCCGTAGGGTTCTAAAAAATCTCCTGCTAGGCAACTCGTACCGCCAATGCGATACTTAAATGCACCTTCTCCATCTGTATTAGCACCGACGATCTCTGGTCGGTAGGGCATCTCTAAAGTGTCGGGCATGTGCGCCGTGAAGGAAGCATTGAGCATCAGGGTTTGCACGCCGTTTGCGGAAACAATATCCTCTACCCTAGTGGCGAGGACGCCTGTATTCCAAAGGATCGCAGAGCCAGGTTCCATAATGACCTGCAGATTATATTTAGCTTTTAGTTTTTTGCATAGAAAAATGAGTTTGGTGAGATCGTACTTGCCCGAGGTCAAATCATGCCCACCTCCGAGGTTGAGCCACTTAACGTAAAATAATAAGTCTCCGAATTTTTCTTCCATTGCTTTGACCACCTCTACCAAATCCACAGCACTTGATTCGCACAGTGCATGAAAGTGTAAACCTTCAATACCCTCTGGTAATTTTTGGAGATGTTCTGCTGTGATGCCGAGCCTGCTTCCTAGAGCGCAGGGATTGTATAAATCCGTTTCTACTGGTGAAAATTCTGGATTGATACGTAGGCCGAAAGAAACTTTTGAACCAGCGATGCGATCTCGATACTTTTCTAACTGAGTTAGGGAATTGAAAGTAAGATAGTCGCTGTAATACAGAATCTTGTCAAACGCTTCCTCTTCGTACACGGCAGCGTAGGTATGTGCACGCTGGCCCATCTTGTCAAAAATCAATCGTGCTTCGTACAGTGAACTCGCAGTAGCACCATCCAAATAATTTTTGATCAAAGGAAAGTGATGCCAATTGGCAAAAGCTTTTAAGGCGAGTATCACCTTGATACCTGCATTTTTACGAAGCTCTTTTATCAAACTCAAATTCTTTATTAGCGCGTCCTCATCTTGAATGAAACAGAGGCTAGGTACAGAATCAAAGTCTAAATCATCTATCATTATAATTCTAATTTACCGTTGATTTTTTCTTGCCAAGGTAGGCCATACTTTGTGAGATCGTTCAGAAATGGATCAGGATTAAATTCTTCGACGTTGTAAACGCCTTTACCTTTCCACTTCTTCTGTAAGATCATTTTAGCACCGATCATAGCAGGTACACCTGTAGTATACGAGACTCCCTGTGCCCCCGTTTCATCATAGGCCGATTGATGTGAACAATTATTCCAGATATAGTAGGTCTTCTTCTTACCATCTTTCTTGCCTTTGATACGACAGCCAATGGAAGTCTCACCAGAATAATTTTCGCCGAGCTCTCCTGGATCAGGAAGCACTTCCTTCAAAAATTGGAGTGGGACTATTTCTACTCCTTTATATTTAATGGGATCAATCCGAGACATCCCGATGTTTTCGATCACCCTGAGGTGTGTCAAATACTCTTGCCCAAAGGTCATCCAAAAACGCGCCTGCTTGATGGTAGGGAAGTTTTTCACTAGAGATTCTAGCTCCTCATGGTAGAGTAAGTAGGAGTCTCTTTTTCCAATATTGGGATAGGTCAGTTTCTTTTTAATTTCAAAAGGCTCCGTTTCTATCCACTTTCCATTCTTGTAATACCTTCCATTTTGAGTGATCTCGCGGATATTAATTTCAGGATTAAAGTTGGTAGCAAATGCCTTTCCATGATCTCCCCCATTACAGTCCACAATATCTAAATATTGAATTTCATCAAAGTAATGCTTGGCCGCGTACTTGGTAAACACACCTGTAACCCCAGGATCAAAACCACAACCTAAAACCGCCATAATTCCAGCCTCATTAAATCTCTCTTGGTAAGCCCACTGCCAGCTGTATTCAAACTTCGCTTCATCCTTTGGCTCATAGTTGGCCGTATCCAAGTAGTTGGTCTTGGTTTGAAGACAAGCTTCCATAATGGTCAAATCCTGATAAGGTAGAGCCAAATGCACCACTAAATCTGGCTTAAATGACTTGATCAATTTTACCAAAGCGGGAATGTCTTCCGCATCAATGGCTCTGGTCTTTATTTTTCTATTATATTTTTTCTCAATATCCTTTGCGATCACAACGCACTTAGATTTTGTACGACTCGCAATCATGATTTCTTTGAAGGTGCGCTTTTGGGAAGCCATCTTAAATGCAGCGACTCGGGCTACACCTCCTGCCCCGATGATAAGTACTTTTGACATGAAAATTATATTTGAAAAATATTGCTTAATGTGGGGCTAAGTTAATCCTTATGTGTAAATAAATATAATTTTTTATCCCCGTAGGAATGTATATTATTCACGTAAATCTCGTCATCTTTGCAGCTCGTGGAATCAGAGGAAAACATAGAAATTGAACAGCCAACATCGAATCAAGCTTTGTATACAAAGGGCTTCTTACTGCTATGTTTAAGTCACATTTTATTTGGTGCCTCTTTCAGCATGATCATCCCTGAGTTACCAGATTATTTGATCAGCTTAGGTGGTGAAAAATATATAGGTCTCATTATTGCGCTATTTACTTTGACCGCTGGAATCAGTAGACCATTTAGTGGAAAGTTATCGGATACGGTGGGTAGAGTTCCAGTGATGGTCATCGGTACCATAGTATGTGTGTTATGTAGTTTGCTATATCCCTTAGTAACTGGCGTAGTTGGTTTTTTATTTTTAAGATTTATTCATGGTTTTTCCACAGGCTTTAAACCAACGGCAGCTACAGCATATGCCGCTGATATAGTACCCGCTCATCGTCGAGGAGAGGCTATGGGTATCTTGGGCGTTTCACTCAACGTTGGGACATCAGGTGCGCCACCATTCGGAAGCTACTTAGTCATTAACTACTCGATGGATACCATGTTTTTTGTTTCTTCGGCAGTGGCCCTGATTTCTGTTATGATTTTGTATGGGATGAAAGAGACCTTAGAAAATAAACAAAAATTTTCAGTCAAAATGTTGAAGTTGAGAAAGGAAGAAATTTTTCACCCTACTGGATTGCGTCCTGCTTTGATCACATTTTGCCTGTACTTTGGCTTTGGTGCCATATTGACTATCGTCCCTAACCAATGTACATATCTAGGGATAGAAAATAAAGGGGCATATCTTGGCGTCATCACCGCTTCCTCGATAGCCTCTCGATTAGTCGCTGGTCGTGTATCAGATATATATGGACGATTGATAGTGCTGCGTGTAGCGATGGTCTGTGTCGTTGGTTCTCTCATCCTACTTGGCTATGCAAATAGCCCAACTTGGTTATTTACCGCTTCAGGAATACTAGGCTTTTCTTTTGGAATCTCTAGCCCAGCCATGTTTGCTTGGGCGATCGATAGAGCAGATCCAGCCCAATTGGGTCGGGTACTAGCGACTGTATATATAGCCTTAGAAGCCGGTATTGGGATTGGAGCCTTACTTAGTGCCTATTTGTACCAAAACGATGTGTCCAATTTTGCTTTTACCTTCTGGGTTATAGCGGGTATCTCCTCATTGGGCTTCCTATATCTATTGACAATAAGAGGTGAGGATAAATTTGTAGATTCATAATATATTAAGTGACTATCCGCATATTGGGAGTAGATGAATAAGTCTACATTGCTCCTGAAAGGAGCTAAGATCAAAGGATAGGGTGAAACACTATTTTGAAAATCATAATACTTCAAGTCGAGTAGGGACGATAAAAAACAACGTTACTATTATACATTAGCTTCATTTAGGCGCTTATATCGTTAATTAATAGCGATTTATGCCATTTTCTATACTTAATTAAGCAGGTGGTAAGCATACTACAAAAGATTGCATTATATTTGTATTGGTAGAGATATAGCAATTTATGAAAATTATAGCCCTCATATTAGCTGTTTTTGTAGCTTTTCCCAATTTGGGATATAGCCTGACAAGCAATTGCTGTACGCACGAGAAGGTAGCGTCAGTGGATTGTGCAGATGATTTGGCGGATACTGAGGAAATTCCTCAAGAAGATCATGAACCCTGCCCTAGCCAATGCGATTGCTCATGCTGTCATGCTACATTCCTAATTAAGGATAAACTAGAGCCGACGCGCATCATCAAGACCAACTTCATGAAATCCGATCCACTAAATCAAGGCACTACTTTCGCCATCGGTTATACTGGACACGTCTGGCAACCGCCGAGATTGAGTTAAGTATCCCTTAACTGATTTATCCTAACACCATTGACATCTGAAAATGTGGATGGTTCAATCATTATTTCAAATTTTATCGGCGCTATCCGTTAGCGTTGTAATCATATAGATATGAAACTTTTAAAGTTCATACTTCTGCTCGGTGTACTGCTGGTAGCTCATATTGCTACAGCACAAGGTACTCCACCAGTGAGTAAAATAGTAAAAATACATGTCAAAGGTAAATGTTCAATGTGCTCTGATCGCATTCAAACTTTTGCTATTCTAACACCAGGTGTCATGAAAGCAGAATATGATCTGGAAAGACAAATACTTTCCATGACGGTCAACAAAAATACCTTTGACAAAGATCAGCTCCATCAAAACATGGCCAATGCTGGTCACGGCACCAATAAGTTCAAAGCAGATGAAGAGGCTTATGCCAATCTTCCTGCTTGCTGTCAGTACGTGGGTGCTCCTATAGTAGATAAAGAAAATACTGTAGATGGAAACATCATTGAGTTTACTGATGTAGAATCAACCAAACCAAACGGAGAGCCTAATTCAATCAATGGAATGATCTACGAACGAGATCCTGTTGGAAATAGAATGCCCCTCATAGGAGCAACTGTCCGATGGCTAGGTCAAACCGATGGCACCGTTACAGATCTAGAGGGACAATTTTATCTAGATAGAGTACCCGAAGTAGAGGACATTGTGGTTAGCTATGTTGGCTATCAAACAGATACCATCTCTATGGAAAATCAGAGCTTGGTGTCCATCGTATTGACAGATGCCACGACTTTGAGTACAGTAGAAGTTGTACATAGAAAGAGGACAACGGAAATTTCTTACTTGAACCCAATCAAAGTACAGGAGATTGATGAAAAGGAATTTTTGAAAGCAGCCTGCTGTAATATCGCGGAAAGTTTTGAAACCAATCCTTCGGTCGATGTCAGTTTTACAGATGCGGTGACGGGTACTAGAAAGATACAGCTCCTAGGTCTGGAGGGGCCTAATATACAGGTTATGCGTGAAAACATGCCTTACATCCGAGGTTTGGCTTCTATTTATGGTTTTGAATTTACGCCAGCTACATGGCTCGAAGGAATGCAACTCAATATGGGTACTGGATCAGTCGCTAATGGCTTTGAAGGGCTTGCTGGTCAGATCAATGTCGAGCTCAAAAAACCTTGTAGCAATATGGAAAAACTCTACTTAAACCTTTATGCGAATGAGGGAGGTAGAACTGAGTTAAATGCCAATATCAGACATGACATCAATGACAAGTGGTATGCTGCTACCCTACTTCATACAAAGAAAAACTTTAGGGAAAACGATCGTAATGACGACGGCTTCTTGGACAATCCTCTGGCGGAGCACTTTATCGCTTTGCATCGATGGAAATTTATTGGTGACAATGGATTTAGATGGCAAGCTGGAGTCAAGGGAACATACTTTGATAATGTCAGTGGACAAGTGGGTTATGATCAAGAATCTGATCCTCAAACTTCAGATATCTGGGGTGCTTCTACGAAAATAAGACGAGTGGAAGGTTGGATGAAATTTGGTAAAGTATTTCTGGATAATCCTTTAGCAAGTATGGGTCTTCAAATCTCTGGTTCACACCATGATCAAGATGCTATATTTGGTGCTAGAGTTTATGATGCTAAACAATCTGCATTTTATGCCAATTTCCTCTATCAAAATATCATCAAGTCAAGCAAGCATAAATATCGTCTTGGATATAGTTTTCAATATGACAAGTTTGATGAATTGGTTTTGGTTTCTCCTTTTGATCGAGAAGAAATAAGTACTGGTATCTTTGGGGAATACTCATTCCAACCCAGCGAAAAATTCACAGCTGTATTTGGTATCCGTCAAGACCATCATAACAGCTATGGCTTATTTTTTACACCTCGGACCAATCTGAGATATGCGCCAAACGATGACACAGTATTTAGACTGGCGGCAGGTCGTTCCCTACGTACAGCAAATGTATTTGCAGAGAATATTGGTATGTTTGCCAGTAATCGAAGAATATTATTGTCACCAGAAGCACCTGCTAACTATCCAAATGGCCTATTACCAGAAATTGGTTGGAACTTTGGTGCCAATGTAAGCAAAGCAGTCCGGATTGGAGCAAAGGAAGTGATTTTTGGAGCAGATTACTATTATACTTTTTTTGAGTCGCAGGTTATTGTTGACTACGATCGTAATCCACAAGAAGTGAGAATTTATAATCTCGGTGGCCAATCTTACTCACATAGTATTCAAGCTCAGATCGACGCTGAAATTCTTCCGATGCTCGATGTTCGTATAGCCTATCGATATAATGATGTAAAAACAGATTACTTAGATGGACTGCTACGCAAGCCGCTTATTTCTGCTCATCGTGCATTCATAAATATGGCATATGAGATTGAAAATAAATGGGCTTTTGATGCGACCTTCAATTGGCAGGGAGCCCGTAGAATTCCAAACACCTCGTCTAATCCTGAAGAATTTAGACTATCTAGCTTTTCTCCTGATTTCGTTACGCTCAACGGTCAGATCACTAGAAAGTGGAAGATGTTTGACTGGTATATCGGAGTTGAAAATGCGCTAAACTATAGACAGGACAATCCTATTATTTCAGCTGAGAATCCAAATTCAGACTTCTTTGACAGCTCCCTAGTATGGGGACCCATCTTTGGTAGAAATATTTATACTGGGTTTAGGTATAAGATTAAATAATGGTGAATGGTGAATGGTGAATGATTAACGAAAATCCATAATAAACTAATTCATTTAATCTGTAAACTAAAAATGGTGAATTACGAATCGCTCTCGCATTCATAATTCACCATTCATAATTCATAATTTTCAATGCTCTTCGCATTGAATACTATGCATTAAAAGAAGAACCGCATCCACAAGACTCGGTCGCATTTGGATTGTTGAATGAAAATCCACGATTGTTAAGTCCTTCTACCCAATCGATTTCCATACCTATAAGGTATATGCCATGGGATTTTTCCATAAAGACTTTTATATCTCCGATCATAAAGACATCATCTTTGTCTTTTTGCTTATCAAAACCAAGCAAATAAGAAAAACCCGAGCATCCTCCTCCTTTAACACCGATACGAAGACCATGATCTTCCGCTATGTTTTGCTCTTTCATAATGCGATTAAGCGCAGTGACGGCAGTATCCGTTAGTGTGATTGGTGTTTTTATGCTTGTTTCTTTGATTCCACTCATTTGATAAAGATTTAAAGTCAAAAATATTCATTTTTTATAACAAAGTCGTAGTTCTACTAGTTCCTATTCAAAAAGAACAAATTTTAACGTTAAGAGTTGTTCTACTATTAAAATGTAACGTTATTTCTGTAATAGTGTAAATAATTAACATTCAACGCTTATTTTCGCGCAAAATTGATAGACAGCTTATGACAGCAATGGAAGTCGTATTAGATATTATTAAGTTGGCCATTCCAGCTTTGATCGTGTTTTTTACCGTATATACTATTTTGGGGAGATTCTTAGACAAGCAATATCAGATGAAGATGTTAGAGTATAAGGAAAAAAATCAGGAAGCGGCGCTACCTATTCGTCTTCAGGCATATGAGCGGCTGTGCTTATTCATGGAGCGAATCTCTATTCCTGCATTATTACTAAGACTCCGTTCACCCAATATGGACAGTAAAGCCTTACGGTATGCCTTGATGGTATCCATCCAGAAGGAGTATGAGCATAATGTTACTCAGCAAGTATATGTATCTAATAAGTTATGGGAGATCATAAAGTATACGAAGGATGACACCATCAATGTAGTAAATTTAGTATCTGATACAGTAAATGGAGATGCACCTGCTGATGAATTTGCTAAAGCACTCCTTGCACTTGTAGATGAACGTAAGATCATGACCTACGATAAAGCTTTGGAAGCCATTAAGAAAGAGTGTGCTCAGGTACTGTAGGTGATTATGGATTATGGATTTCACTTCTGATCCTATATAAATCAACAAAGGCGACCTATAAATAGATCGCCCCTGCGCTTTCTTGGCTTAAAGCTAAGCCAGTCCAAATATATGCTAATTTCTCAATAGTAGAAACAGCTTTAAGAAATATTTAATAGAAAAACTGTTCAGATATTATTTTGCCATTCTCAATTTTATAGACGCATATTTCTGAATGATTGATTCTTTTTCCATCCTTAGCCTTATAGTCCATACCCATCTTCAATGAAAAGAAGTCGTCAGCTACAACGGGCTCTGAAATGCTGCTCCCATAAAATTCCTCAATATTTGCATTCCATTCCTTACCCTTCTCGGCGAAAGCTTCCATTCCTTGGACGGTATCCCAATTATCTCCGTTAGGTTCAATACTTTTTGCATTTGGAGCATACAATTCTTGATAACATGTTTGGTAATCGCCTGCCTTACAAAGCTCTACTAACCTGTTGGCAATTTCTTGATTGGTCATTTTTCTTCGTTTTAATAATGATTGAATAGACCAACAAGGTATGAAATTACTTAAAATAAAACAAATTGTTTTATAGCTCACTCAGATAAATTACAGTGTTAAAGTTATACGAATTAGACATTTAAGTTAGTGTATAAAGTACGATTGCACGATTTTTGCCGTCATAAGTTTTTATTAAAGAATCTGATTAAAGTTGAAATCAAATTATGCGTAGTACATTTACAGAAAAGACGATTATGAATCCGTGGCACGATGTATCCCCGGGCGATAATACACCTACAACGGTGAACGCCATCATTGAAATACCGAAAAATACCAGAGCAAAATACGAATTGGATAAAGAAACTGGCTTACTCAAGCTAGATAGAGTGCTTTATGCTTCTATGTATTATCCTGCTAATTATGGATTTATCCCACAGACCTATTGCGATGATAATGATCCACTAGATATCCTTGTTTTATCACAAATTACCATGCAGCCGATGTGCCTAGTAGATGCTAGAGTTATTGGTGTAATGCGTATGATGGATGTTGGTGAGAGTGATGATAAAATCATCGCTGTGGCAGAAAACGATATGAGTGTTAACCATATCAACAACGTAACCGAGCTACCTCCACACTTTTTCAAGGAACTTCGAAATTTCTTCGAAGATTATAAGAAGTTAGAGAATAAGACGGTAATTGTTGAAGAATTTCAAGATAAAAACACAGCTATGGAAATAGTCGATCAGAGCATCATTGACTATAATGCGAAATTCGTGAAGTAAATTTTATAAGGATATTCATAAGAGCCTGTCCAATAGTATTGGATGGGCTCTTGTTATTTAAGAATAGAATTATATTATCTTTGTCTTGTGCAAAAGGTTTATTTTGAATACTTTTGCCATCCGCTGAAAAGCTATGCCCTTGTGGCGGAACTGGTAGACGCGCTGGATTCAAAATCCAGTTCCTTCGGGAGTGGGGGTTCGATTCCCCCCGGGGGTACATTTAAAAGCTCAAATCTTTAGTTAGATTTGGGCTTTTTTTGTTGGAAGTATACTTGGGGATGTCGATAGCCTGCCCTGCAACCTCTCCCAATTATCGACCGGGCCATACGCTTGTATTCCACCTCCCGAAAAATGTATTCATGATAGTCGTGGCTAGTATTCGCTATGCGCTCATCCGTCGCCACTCCTTCATTCATACTATACCATTTAAAATTTAAAATGACGCATATATTTTGATACAAATAAATAATCTCTGCGTTAAAAATGCTCATGATAGCTCAGGCTATCATTGTGCTTTTCGCCTTGACCTAATTCATTTCTATCTAAAATCTTTTACGTCATTTCAAAGTACAAATGATATCATTTTCGAGAGGCATCATATCGCTTCTACCCCTCATCCAAAAATTTACTTAGGAAAATATAGTAAGCTTATCTATCAACAATGACTTTTTTCACCGCTAGCAACTGGCCTGTTTGACTTTGGATTTGAATAAAATAAATTCCAGAGCTTAAGTGGCTGGTATCGATGTCAATGCTTGACTCTGAGACGTATTTTGAAAAAAGGACTTGCCCATAAAGGTTTGTCAATTTAAGTTGATGATCATAAACTTTATTAGAGTGTATGCTCAAAGTAAAGTGGGAGTTACTAGGATTGGGAGAAAGCGAAACAATCTTATCCCAAACAAAATCCTTAGTACCACTAAGTACATCCAAAATAGTTACAATGATTTCAATTGGGCAACCTTCTTCGTCTAGTATCTCTGTAATATAAGTTCCTGCCTCACTTACTAATGTGCCATCAGGTAGTGTATAATTTTCCCCATTATCAATACTTACTTCTACTGTTCTATCATCTATAGGCAAACAACTTACCAATGTATTTTGAGTAATGTTAGTAACAATAGGTGGATTCAAATCAAAATATATAGATGCCGTATTTTCAATAAGCGTGTTTTCATCAAGGCCTTCATTTGATTGAATAGCATAAGTGACATATCCTTGACTACCATCGAAATTAGTGGTGCTATCTGGTAAGAGTATATCTTCAAAAGTAAAACTGAGATGTTGACCTTCCTGTATTTCTGTTCTTAGTATATTTTGGTGACTACTACCCAACACTCTTAAAGTGGAAGCATCAAGCTTATTATCTAAAGTATCTTGAACTACTACGGTAAAGGCCGTGTCGTTTCCAGTATTTTGGAAGCGTACAGTATAAGTTAGGGTTTCGTCAAAAAGGGTAAAGTTTGCATCACCTGCCCTATCGGGTGAAACCAATTTATCATTTGGATCATAGGCACATAAAATAGTAGACGCATAATTTGACTTGAAGAATATCTCTGGATGGAGATCTGTTTGTGCAGCAACAGATGAAAATACATTAACCGAATCTCGCTCAACACCTGCCAATCTCAAAAAAGCTTCCCTTTGAAATACTTCCCCTGGATACAAATTTTCAAAATGCCATTCCCAAATCTTATCATTTATTATACTATCGGCAGGATGAAGAAAACTAGACAAGTTCGTAAAAGAATCTAACTGCACTTGTAATCTTCCATCTAATACTGTATTACCTTCATTCTTAAAATTAAAATCAAATAAAACATCACGGTTGCATCTAGGTATCCCACTAGTGGATGTATGAGCTCCGGCAATGATTGGATCCGTAGAGATAAATCCGAAGTCAAGTCCTGAAAAATGGTTATCGTTTACTTCTATCTGATATGAAGCAGAATCGGAGCTAAGTTGCCAATAGGGTGTTGGGGCAAAAGATAAAATATAACTATTGTTCTCCAGCAAATGGGTATAGCAACCAGCAGTATCCATGTATGTAACTAAATTATTAGGACTTACTAGACTACTTATTTGTGGAAGACTTCTTTCCTCTATTTCTCTAATTCCATTTTCATTTTCATCCCAGTAGATACATCCCTGAGCAGTTGGCCTATTATCACAATTGAATATAATAATTTCTTGAGTGCTACATTCCATAGGATTATTATTAATATTCACACTTCCTCCAATTGCATCAGGTGTCATTAATAATTCTCGAATACCGCAACAGTTTCTTAAACTAAGATTATTAGTAATCCATAAAGAACCATCAATGGTTTCGATATTCTCTAAACCATCCACATTCATCAAAACCGGCATATTTGATACTGAAAGTGAACCACCTATTGTAGTCAGATTTTCCAATCCACTTAGGTTCGTTAAAGAATTATTAAATGAAATGATCACATTCCTTTCAACAGAGGTAATATTTCTTAAACCATTCATATTCTTCATTGAATGGTTATTAGAGATCCTTAAATGATCGCCTATAAATGTAAGATTTGCTAAGGCATCTAAATCAGGTATAATATCATTTCGTGAAATAGTTACCGCACCCTGAACAGTAATATTATCCAATCCATTTAAGCTTTGTAATACGGGATTAGTACCTATTGACAAATACCCACCGATAGTGTTTAGGTTTGCTAAATCATTAATATTAAGCAAGCCATCGTTTTCACTAACTCTCAATCCTCCTTGGATGCTATTTAGTTGATTCAGACCGTTTAATGTAAATAATGTGCTGTTACTCAGTATAATAATATCATTATTGGCGGAAGTAATATTATCTAGTCCATTCAGATTTTGTAGATTTTCGTTTCTTTCTACTCTAAGGTTTCCATTCAATGCAGTGAGCTTTTCTAAACCAGTTAGGTTGTTTAAAGAGCTGTTTTCCAAAATCCATAAATCCTTTTCTATATTGACTAGGTTTGACAATCCGCTTAAATCTTGAATAGAAGAATTTAACTCAATAATTAAATCATCTCCAACATTTGTTAGACTTTCCAAACCATGCAAGTTTTGTAAAGATTGATTTTCATTAATGCTCAAATCGAAACCTACAGAACTGATATTAGATAAAGCATCAATATTAAGCAAGGCCACATTCCTATTAATTGACAAAAAACCTTCAATAAGATTTATGTTTTCGAGGCCATCTAGATTCTGCAATAAGTCATTCCTTGAAATCGTCAAGCCTCCACCGATAGATGTAAGATTACTCAATCCCTTGAGATCTTCTATAAGATTTTTAAAGTCAATCGTCAAGAAATCCCCAATAGTCGTCAGACTCTGTAAACCATCTATATTCAATAAGGAAAAGTTGCTGGAGATAGTCAAACTCCCTCCCACTTCAACTAAATTATTTAATCCATCAAGGTTTGGCAGTATTCCATTATTACGAATATTCAAATCACCACCTATAGATGTGATGCTCGACAAATTGGATATGTCTAAAATATTGTCTCCATGGATAGTAAGATTTCCTTCCACAGAGCTTATACTCGAATCAAAGGCACTTACTTCAGCCTGCGTGTTGAATATCACGTCTTGAGCAAAGGCCATATTAAAAATGAAAAACAATGCTAAGATCAATTTAAAACGATACATAGTTTTATTCTGATATTTGTGCTAATAAATGAGATAGTATATTCAATATACATAAAATTTTAATACCATATATGAATAATTATAAATAGTGAAGACCGACAATCTAATGCTTCTTAGCAAATTGATTTTCAAAGCGTCGGTTCTATTTTTGAGCTTTTTCCATTTTGTATTAATTTCTATTGATTATTAGAATTACTTTTTCATTTCTTCATTCAAAAGAATCTTGCCAATGACATAACTTTTTCCCCAAAATGTTAGCAATATCTACTGCTTTTATATTTATTGAAGCATCACTAACCATATTATAGTCTGGGAATAACACAAGAAATTTCATTGAACCATTACAGCAACCGAAAAGGATGGTACGTTGGTTTTATTTAGTATTCTCTTTAGATAATTTTGAGCCTCTGTTATTTGTTGTGAATAATTATTATCAAAAATATCAGATGTAATACTTTCTGAAATAGATTCAGGGAGCATTGATAATGTCAAAAAATCATAGATGAAGCATACTAAAAACATGGCCAAGGTGAATATTACGATCCCTTTAAGTACTTTTTTCATTTTTTCAGATTGATATTTTCATTCTCTGTTATTTATTACTTCTAATCCTTGGAAAGCATAAGTTTCGCAATCGGATGTAAAATTTCTTGCCTAAAATCTTCATCATAGTCACAGTTTGCCAATAGCACTAAGCCAATATTTTCTTCTGGTATCATTATTAAATAACTTCTAAACCCTTTGTCACCACCATAATGTCCTATAATTTTTTTTGAGTTAGTCTCACTTAATTGAAACCCTAAACCGATGTATGGATTCGGGCTGAAATCTGGTCTTGTCATTGCCAAATATTTACTGTTAATCTTAGGGTCCGCTAGAGTTTGAAGAAAAGAAATCATCCAATTACATAAGTCTTTTGAGGAAGAATTTAAGGTACTGCTGGGCGCATGCTCTCTAGTGTAAGGGTAGGTGGTTCTTGCATATATTTTCTTTGAAATCCTTCTTTTAGCATGTGGAGATGTTTTCAAAGAATCTTGTATTTTGAAATATCTAAAATCACTATCTTTCATTCCACTGTTGTCCAAAACTTCTTCTTTTAAAAAATCATCGAAAGTAGAACCAGAGACTTTTTCTATAACATAGCCCAAAATATCATATGCTAGATTGCTGTATTGGTATTCTGTGGAAGGCTTAAAGTCAAGTTTAAGATTCAAACTTATAATATATTCTCTAAGACTATTGTCAGATTGATTATTATTACTCCAGTGATAGTTACTGATGTCAGGCAATCCAGAAGTATGATTCAAAATATTTTTTAAGGTTATTTCTTTAAGCCTATTATCCTTATATATTAATTCAGGAACTATGTCAAGCAAGCTGTCATCAATCGTCATTCCATATTGTTCCATCAAATCTATTATTGCGACGGCAGTAAATAATTTACTTATAGAGGCAGTATGAAAAATGGAATTTTGGGTAACTAAATCACTTTTACCAATATTCCTTACACCATAGCCTTTAGAATATATTAAAGAATCGTTTCTTACTAATCCTATAGAAAGTCCAGGAATACTGTATTGACTCATTTTGTTGATCACTACTGAATCCACTTTACCATGAAACCCACTTGTAGTATAAACTGTCTCCATATTCTGTTTAAATGAATAGGTCGAACAAGTTTGAAAAAATAGGAATGACAAGATTATTACCTGGGTTAATATTTTCTTCAATTTATTGATTATTTGGTTTTTAAATCAGACTGCAAATAAATATGCACCATACAATTTTACAATTTATCTGTTAAAAGGATATTCGTTTACCCAGTGAAATTTTCTTTCTTCCAAGGTTCTTATTTCTTTTCGTATCAAAACGCTTACTGTATCAACTTTATAAACTCCATACAGGTGAAATCTTTCGTTTTCCATTTTCATTTTATTCAGGTATTACATTTTAGCAATTTAACTTAGGGCACCTCTATTGACCTCCTTCGAACTTATGTGTGAAATGTAAGCCTCCATAATAAAAGAGCTGCAACCAATAAAGAATTT
>Ga0114957_1001031_pt1 | contig 32996 bp, 40 predicted proteins | sample BantaG_FD_87175 | JGI IMG/M metagenome (GOLD analysis project Ga0114957, IMG submission 87175) | Marine algal microbial communities from Bantry Bay, Ireland - BantryBay_4 metaG | ecosystem: Host-associated > Algae > Red algae > Unclassified | place: Bantry Bay, Ireland | collected 2014-11-21
ATTTTGAATGAACTTTTTGCGATTTCACATTTTCTGTCCCTGCGCTTCTGATGCTTTGATTTGCGTGGGCTTTGCTTTGATCCTTGACGCTTTCATTTGGTGAGCGCTTTGATTTAGAGAAGGGGCGGGCGCGTGCGCGGGTGGGCTGCTTGAGCGGCGTGGTGGGCTTGAGTGCTCCGACTTGGACTACTTGAGGAGTGCCCTTGATGGGAAGAGGGGCGCTTTGGAGAGACAACCAACAAAGCACGTTCGCACACATACACACAAGCGCAAGTCACTTAACCATCTCACCGTGGTCCCCCATCCCCTATCCCCACTACGTTTCAACAAGAGACAGACCGAAATTCTCAAAGAAGACCGCCCACCCTGCGTGGCGGCCACTCTTAAATCCCAGCGGTTGGCCTCAGATGGAGGGACACAGTCCGCGGTCCCATAACAGCGCGATCGCCCGCGTGGGCAATCGGCACTAGCTTCACACGCACCCATCGGTGGGGTGGCGAACGAAAATCGAACAGTCAAGCCGGCCCGCTTCGCATGCAGCACGTACGGGATCCTTGGCCTCGCCCGACCGGCCCGCTCGACTAGAACATATGGGCTCCTTGCTCCGACGTGTGCTTCTAATGCTCGTGATAAATACTACTCGCAAAGGAAAATACGTACATTTATGGTCGTGGCGAACCGCATCTCCTGCCGCAGATCAGCAGCATGCGTCGCCCTCGCGCTGTAACTGACTTCTCCAGGATACCTGTGCCTGCTCAGGATATCAACTGCGGTGCAGCTCCGCCCAGCGCCGCCTGCATCCAACCGGTCCGCTGTGTGCGCTGTGTGCGTACATCCTCTCTTGGACAGATCTCAAACGTGTTGTGGTGGCAATGTCTTCCCTGCTCCTCAGAGTACTGCCCGTTTACTGAGGACCTGTTACGGTTGCACGGCGACCTACCTTCACTGAGAATCTGTTGCGCTGGGGAAAACACACACGTTAACTGATGTACTTTCGCGGCTGCGGAGCCCATAGATGGACTGAGACGACGAGACGCTTACGCGAGGACAAACGTTGAACGAGACGGCATCTTGCGCTTCGAAGTGACTCCGAGTAGAGGGGCTGATGAAGCTCCTGATGCTCCGCCGCCATCCCCATGTGTCAGTGGTGCCCTATTCACTAGTGTTTGGACTACACATGGAGTTCGTTGACCACCTGACTCGATAGCTTTTGGCCCATGGTATGAGAGAGAGCTGCTCTGTAATCTGTGACTATCGTACCACGAATCGCACCGTTTCTGACCAGTACACATCGTCGTCGGACTCGTGCTCTGCTGTCGACGTGTTGCATATTTTGCTGTACCAGAATGACCTGAGTGTTCCTTTTTCGCGATACGCACAGGCCAAGTTAAGGAAGATTTGCAATGGAGCTGTGAGCCCCGAAACGAATGGAAAAACCGCCAAATCGCACAAACAGATTTGCCTCTCATGGCTGGCAACTCCTGGACAACCGTAGGCCCCAACAGAGACTGTACTCGCCCTCTCCGATCCGTTTTGACCCAAGCGGTTGAGAAGTATGCAAACCAGATTAACTACAACACAAGTGGCTGGTCGGGCCATCGACGTTCTATGAAAATGACTCTGAAGTAGGGTCTTCGTACTCGCTGCAACAGGCGACGCAGCTCTGCTCGGCTGCTCGCGTATCGCACCTTGGGAGATAACATGGACGGTGAATAAAGGAGGCGTCCATGGAGCTCGTGGTGCTTGCTTCAGACGTTTCGGGTGCCTATGCTGCCGGCGCGTAAGCTGAGAGTCCAGGCGTTGGTTACCTACTGAGACTGAAGGACGGCCGCAACGAGTTGGTCCTCGCGCTTGAAATGAACGGAGCGGCGGTGGCCATCATTGCTGAGCTTCTGTTTCTGGACGCCAGCGAAGTGTGGACCTCTGTGCGAGCAGCCGGAGCCGCCTGTCTGAAAAGCTACGTTGATATGGCAGAGTACCCCAAGACTTTAGGACCAGAGAGCCACGAGGCTGGCAAGGGCTTTGTGCGGAGCATGCGGGATGAGTTGGAGGACCTTAAGGCTGGAGATGCTGATCTCTCAGACGAGGAACCTGACTAACTCATTCCTATCGGCCTGCTTGAAGCGAGTTTCATATGATCCAGCACGCTGACACGGACGACTGCTCCATGTCGACATAATCGAACACGATCTTTGACCTACTGTGGCTGACGTTTTCTTGGCCTATGTGGTACCCATAGTCGTTTTTTTCCTCCATTTTCTTGACCTCTGTTTCGATTTCTTTTTGTCCATGCATGTCCCATTTTTCCTCGTTTCCACCGTTTTTCCATTATTTTTTCCGGCATAATCTGCCTTGAATTTCCCGACATAATCTTCCTTGCTTTTTCTGGCAAATTGTCGTATAGAAGACATGAGCGTCATCAACATAGAACATCTGATGAAAAATGACAACAGCTGTGGACAGAATCGTTCCAAGAGCTGTCCTCCCGATATTTCAGACGGCAGATCTCCAGAAAAGCATGAAGCAGTCTGACATTGCTGTACTCCAAAATATTGCGGTTGCAGAGAGAATGGAGGCAGAGCCGACGACACAGCATAAAAATGGAGCCGGATTGGCTGTTCGACAAGCCAGGATTGCACTGTTGGCTGAGAGTTGCCGCCAGTAATCTTGCAAGCCAATCAACGTGTCTTGCAGGGGTCACGCAGAGCCATTGCAACCCACAATGAGATTTTCTGAGATTTTTGGGCCGCTTGCTCGGTCCTCAAGAGGGCATGGAGAGGGTTGTGGGCCAGACGTGTGATTTGTCATGAGATCAACAAATTTTCTTCAGATTTGTTGAGATCCTGATGTGCGTTTCCAGCACGCAGAGCTGCATGAGGAGACTGCGAAAGGAACTCACGTGATTCCTAGCCTTTCCATTGGTCCACGCACTCTGTTGAATGATTGCAACCACTCTGCAACCGCCATTTTTCGGAGGTCAGCAGTACATAAACATAATATCTGTCGACAGGACTGTTCCGAAGTCTGTCCTGGTGGCATTCCAGGCGGCAGATCTCCAGGAAAAACAGAAAGCGATCGGATGAATCAAAATACTAACTGTCGACAGGATCTTTCCAAAGGCTGTCCTGCTGCTTTATCTGCAGGACTTATTCTCAGCTATACCTGTGCTTTGTCTGTCATGTCAGGCACTGACGGAGTTCTGAACTTATCCTGAGTGTGTGCTTATCGCGTGACGACACTGCTATCACTCGTCGAGGCTGTCGCCGGGCTCTCAACACAGACTGGAACCCGTCCGCGTACTCATTTTACGGGTACCGGTTGGTGATCGGATCTTGTTCGAACGCTAGACCAGTCGGTCCAACGCGCGCACGGATATATTTGTCGTCTGTTCCAGGGACCATGCCACCGGATACGCCGCGGTATAGTTCGGGAAAAATTCCGGAAAACTGTTCCTGGTCTGATCTCAGGACCATCCGCCATCCAAGACAAGTCTGATTGTCGGATTGGACCCCGTAAGTTACAAATACGATTTACAGGACGACTCGAGCGGATTGGGAAGAAAATCTTTGCGATTGTTTGACACATTTCTGGGACTCTTTTGCAGGAAAGTCGGCAGAGTTGGATGCGGTCGAATCCAAATAACTCCTCCGTATTTATAATGAAAGAAAAGATCTCACTTTTTCTCGGGAATTTCATACCGCCACACAGTGCAGGGGAGGAAGAGCCCGATCGTACTGTCTTGACCATCTTGTCGCACTCCGCCGGTTGAGGCCTGGTGGGAAAAATGGCTCATGGGCGACGACTCTTTGGCCTGTGGCCCTGGGATACGTCTCTTGAACATAGCGCTCCGACACGAGAAGAGGCCTTCACACATTCGTTCGCGCCGATTTCTGGATTATATCGCACGCGTGCGCGCACGCTTTTGGCACGAAAACACTATTCTGTAACGACACCGGGTTCGGCTCCACTGCGCCGCGGACGGAGGTGGTCCGGCGGCGGCAGCGGTTTATAAGGTAAATGAGATCAATCGAGAGATTCGGGCGAAATATCAACGAGTTAACGGAAACTTGCTGGCGAGGGAAATGTGGGCCAGTCGTTGCACACTTCCCGGTCGTGGGCGAGCCGAGGGGGGATGTCACCGCGGCCAAGTCGATGTGGTGTCGGCAAGGCCACGTGGGTGGATGTGGAAAACAGAAGGGGGGGGAGGGTCAGGCGAGGAAAGCTAGGCACAGGCATGCGGGTTGAGGGCGAGGCAGGTGGGGCGCGGTCGTCGGGCGGCAAACTCCCCCCTCGTTAGCGGGGGGAGGAGGCGGGCCGGACGGGCGGCGCTAGGCCTCGGCGCTGGAGGGAGGGGCGTTGCATAAGTCGGCTGAGGTCGTGTGGGCGCGAATCACGGATCGCAACATGCCGGTAGAGAGGGCCTCGTTGAGGACGTTGGCAGCTGGGCGGGCGAACGTCGGCTTGAAGAGTGCATCAGCGGGGTTGTGAGCGCCGTGGACGAGGTGCAGGGTGCGGATGGTGCCGTTAAGCAGTGCGCATCGGAGCATAAACACATTGTTTTTGCCGGTCATGTCGGTGGGGTCTTTGAAGGACGTGATCAGGTCGTAATCCGCGGACAAGTCGGTGTAGGCGGCCATGGGGACGCAGCGTGAAAGGAGGTCATGGAGGAGAAGGCGGACGTCGAGAGCAGCGGCTACGGCTCTGACGAGGGCGAGGAGGTCCCCGGCACAGGAGCCGCGGCACACGCGGTGGGGGCGGTGAGAGGCCCATGACCGGAAGAAAAAACGATGGGAGGAGTCGACCAGGCCGATGAGGTAGCCGACTTCGCGCTTGGGGCGGGGCGAGCAGACGGGGCCGGAGTAGAAGGCAAACACGGAGACTTGGAGGGAGGCGGAATGGAGCCTGGGGTAGTGGAGCGAGACAGGCATGCGGGCGAGTGCGGCGAGCGTGTCGTTGGCGCGGCGGGCGTCGGCGCCCGTCAGATTGGGCATATTGGCGAGCTGCGTGGCGTTGGTCAGGACGTCGGGGCGGGCAACTCGGCCGACCCAGAGAAGCTTGGCAGCCAAAGGTGTGAAGGGACTTGGGGTCAGCGAATGCGGATGATAGCGGGGGCGAGAGTTCGAGCTGGGTGATGGAGGCGGCGTAGGGGCCGGCGTCGCAATGGACGCCAGTGGTGTCGGAGCGGGAATTGATGCCCGCGAATTGTATGGTGCCGTCGTCGGGGCGATAAGTGGAGTAGGATTTGAGGATGGCGTTGACGAACAAGAGGAAGTGGGCGTCGCCGGCAATGAGCGTGTCGTCGACGTACGTGGAGATGGCGCCGTGGAGCGGCACGAGGTAGATGGTATCAAAGGTGGAGCCCAGGGTGATGTTGGGGATGGTGAGGAAGCGGGACTGGGTGAGAAAGTGGAAGTGGCGGCCTCAGTCGTTTTTGCCGAACATGCCGCGGTGGAAGGCCCAGAGGGTGTTGTCGGGCTCCCCGGCCTCAGGAAGCGCCCAGACGTGGACGGGTTCGGCGAGGCAGTCGCTTTGTAGGTAGGCACGGAGAAAGTCCTCGGTGTGTAGGAAGAAGGAGAGGATGACGGAGGCGGCGACGACGGCGCCGATGGAGCGAGAGGGCATGAAGGGAAAGGTGGCGACGATGTTGTGCTTGTGCCAGTCGCGGTTTCCGGCAACGCAGAAGCGAGCGAGTTCCGCCGGCTTGCCGGTGCCGCGAGTGGCCTTGTGTGTGACGCGCCAGAGGTCATGGAAGAATTGCTGGTTAGCGGGAACGCGAAAGAAGGGCAGGGAGGTCTTGCAGTAGATGGCGGCGAGCTCGGTGGCCTTGGCGGTGTCCCAGCGAGAGTGGGTCGGGAATTTGGGGCTGCGCGACGAGGCCAGGGAGACGCAGGAGTGGGCGGGGAGGGGAGGAAGAGCGGGCAGGTCCAGCGTGTGCGTGTGGATTGCGGCAGTGGAGGTGGAGACGGGCAGCGCGGGCCAAACGTGCAAAGAAGGCGGTCGGCGGGAGACGTCGGGCTTTGTGCGGGAATCGTGCGAGTAAAAGAGGCGGCCGTTGTGGCAAAAGATCACGGTCTTCCCGTTGAGGGAGTGGACGGAGCCGCGGAGCCATCCTTGGAGGTCGCGGTGCCACCAGAGGGCTTTTTCGACTTCGACAAATGGGACGGCTGTGCCCGTGTGGGAGAGGGCGCCGCTTTGGCGGTCGGCGGCGCTGTGGGCTTCCATTGTGGCACGGGCGGATTGCATGGCGCGGTGGCGGGCAGCTATTGCTGGGTCAGTACAGTGGTTGTCGCCGATGAGGAGGAGGGGGGCCTCTCCGGTGACTGCGGTGGTGGGTGGAGAGCCATGAGCGCGAGGGGCGTCATTGCGTGGTTTGTAGGCCACAGCGAGGGCGAGTTCGGGGGCCAGGGCGGGCGTCTCCGCGGTGATGCGGACGTAGGCGTTGCGGATGGGTCCGGGGTGGCGCTTGTTGCGTCCAATGCCCCAAGGGGCTTTGGTGGGAATGGGGCGCTGATGTACGCCCATGGATTGGAGGGCGTTGATCAAGGCGTCTTTTTCGGGTTCCGTGCCGCGGTCAGTCATGAAAGTGTCGGGGCTGACTCAAAAGCAAACCCAAGTCAGGTACAGGAGGGCAAACGCGTGGGAGCCATACATGGAGCGGACGAGGCGGCCTTGGCCAAAGTCGTTGTGGAGGCAAATGATGTTGACGACCTTGGGCAAGTCGGCGCGGAATTGGAACGTGTCGAGGGCGATGATCCTGTCAAAGGTGAGCGGGCGGGGCGAAATGGCGCGGCGCAAGCGGCAGGGTAGGTGGGCGAATTGTTGGCAGGGTACGCAGGAGCGGGCAACGTCTTGGAGGGTGGCAACTTCGGTGGGCGTAAAGGTCGTAGGCGGGAATGCGTGGTGGAAGGTGACGAAGCTTGGGGCGAGGTCAGCGTGAGTTGGCCGCGTTGGCCGAGGCAAAGGATGGGGCGGCGGCCGCGGCGGAAAATGATTGTACTGCTTGCGGCGTCGACGATCATGTTGAGCGCTTGTGGGAGTTGATGCCGAGAAGGAGGGAGAAGGCGGCGTGGCGGAGGATGTGGACATCGGGGAGGTCGAAATAGATGGCGCGGCCGGACGTGTCGGCTGTCGTGAGGCGTAGGGATAGGCGGCCGATGGAAGGTGGGACGTCGTGGCCGAGAGCGTAGCGGGTAGTGGCGCGCTTGAGGGGGGGGGTCGCGACTTGGGGGTGGTGGCGGAGCGACGAGTCCCCGAAGATGTCGCCGGGAGTGCCGATGTCGGCGACGGCGGTTGAGATGTCGGCCTCGGGCGCGAAGTAGACGGCGGAGACGGAATTGACGGGAAGGAATCAAGCACTGTCGTAGTCAATGGGGTTGGTCGGGGGCGGGTTGTAGGCGGGGAAGGCTGGGGGGGCGTGGGTGAGCGCGGCAGGACAGCGATGGTGGTGTTCAAAAAGGCGAAGCGGGCGGCGGCCGGGGCGGCGGGCTTGGAGGGGCGGAGGGACGGGCAGGTGAGAGCGAGATGGTTGGTGCCGCTGCAGAATCGGCAGGGGTTGGCAGGGTCTAGGCCGCGGTACGGGAAGACGGGGGATTTCTCGGTTCGGTGGGGCCGGTCGGCGCCGCAGCGGAAGAGTCGGAGGACGTTGAAGACCTCGTTGGGGGCGGAGTCGTCGGGGCTGGTCGTGTCGCCGGTCGAGGTGTCGAAGGGGGAAGCAGCAGGCGGGGCTGTAGGTGTGGGTGTCAGGAACGCGGTGACGACCACGGCATCAAAGGAGGGTGGGGCAGAAGGGGAAGCAGGTGAGTGGATGCCGGGGGGTCCGGTCGCCAGGACTAGCTGGGCGTGGGCGGCGAGCTCGTTCGGGTTGGAGTGGGAGGCGCCGGAGATGCGGGGGGCAGCAAACCATTCGCCGCGGACGGTATCCAGGATCTTGTCGGCTGGCATGGCGGCTGTGTGGATGCGGGGAAGGAGTTGGGATTGGAGCTGGGACAGGCGGGCAATCATGCGACCAAATCGAGAGACGGCGGTGTCCTCGGGCTGGGCGGGCTCAGTACGGTAATTGGTCGACTGCCAGTGCTCGCGGACGCGGAGGGTGCGAGCGGTTGAGTACACGCGGGAATGGATGAGGTCCAATAGGTCGGGCTCGGGGATTCCGCGGTTGTCTTGGTCGAGCGCAGGGAGGTTGTGTTCGGTAAGGCGCAGCGCGAGCGGGGAGCAAACGGCGCGTAGCGGCGGCGGGACCGAGAAGGCCCCGAAGACGCTGGGAAAAGTGGCGCGGGCGCGCGGGAGGGACTCGACGTAGGGACCCTCGTATTGGCGGTCCGATGTGTAGTACTGTGGGACAGCACGGACGGCGTGAACTGATAATGACATGAACGCGCACAGCACAGCGATTTGCGACCTCTTCCTTATTTGATCCAGGCCCCCAATTGAGACTGTCTGCGGAGGTTTCCACAGGACAGTCCTTTTCGTGCAGCCACGTCCATCCTGCAGACAGGTTGTAACTTTTGCAGTTTTTCCGATTCTGGGCGATCCGGACCAGGACAGCTTGCAGTCCATTCAACTTCTGATTGGTCGAGAGGCCGAATCCGGCCGGATGGATGGCTGTCGTGCATCTTTTGTGCACAGCTGGTCATATTGGAATCGGCCGAACTTGGGGAGACTGCAACAATGTATCCGCTGAGTTATCCCACAGCGATCGATGGATTGATACGAAGGTGTCCCTAGAGTTTTTCGACAGACGATCCCAATATCACGTCAGAATGATCACAGGATTGGTATAGGTTCTTTCTCTTGCATAATGCGGGGAGCGTTTCTTGGGCGACTTCTGTCTTGTTCTCCGGAATAATCCTGCGAGCTGAACTGGGATCAGGCCCGCCCGCAGACTCGCATAACGCCGGTTCGCATAATCATAACGCCGCCCTGTTCAAACAATCACGGATTGGGCGTTATATAACGTTATACAAGTCTGATTCTGCGCACTTTGGTCGACCAAATACATGAGGAAGTCTGCACTGGCGTCTGTTTGGGTGTCGGGTGGGACGATCCGACACACGCCTTTGTCTGGCACGGACTTCACCGCGTCATCACACCGCTCCCCGCGCCGACCACCTAACCAAACCACCACCCCAATCGTTGCCGTGCGACATTCCCATCTGTTCTACCTCGGCCACTCGAGTCACTGTTAATCACCTCAAGGAAGAGCTACGGCGCCGCGGCCTGCCATTTGATGGCATCGAAAACGCGCTGTTGGGCCGCTGTCGTGCGAACGGCGTCTCGTGGGAGAGTGTACTGCATCTATCACATGCCACAACGCACGGTGGAGGGTAGCAGAGTGAACTCCTGGGGCACCGCCGATGTCAATGTAGCTCCCGCCGTCAAAACTAACGAAGTTCAATCGCGGTCCGCACATCAGATGGCACGACGAGCCGAGGAATGCGCGGCTGCAGAACGTGAGCGAGGTCACAAAACGCGCCAAGGAGCATACCCATTGCTCAAAGAAAACCTCGTCTGTACCTTGCTTGTACATCAGCGTAAGTGACACCGACGGGGGGGTGGTACCGGGGAGGCGGAAAAATGCCTCTCAAGGCATACACGGCGTCTTCTACTGTGGTGACAAACTGACCATGCCGCCGGATTGAGAAACTGTTCATGGCGACAACCCACCTCACGCGTGAGAACTCTGTGGCGTAGGTGAGAGCACGCGCGCTGGCCAAGAACGGGGGCCTCATCCGCAAGAGGATGTCGACGGTTCGTGATGGTATGGCCGGTCTACAATTTGATATCTTGATGGTGTATTTGAAACGAACGCTGACCGGGCCCACATGTTTCTTTTGCAGCGTTTCGGGCGTTATACCGGCGTCACGCGAAGCGACGTCGAAGTCTGCGAATGGCCTTCAGAGCCGGACTGCACGGTGGAGAGTCCGCGGGAACATTCAAAGAGTAGAGAAGCAGACTATATTTGGGACTGTCTGTGCGATTTTTCTGTCGTTCGCATTCGAGATCGGCACACGTTCCAGTTCTGCGATCGTCCGTCGCTCGAAGATGAAGAACGCTGCTGGGATGGTTCGGTCCGCTCAAGCAGGGCGCCAGATTCAGGACTCTATGCAGAGAGACGAACCAGATTCTCGCGAGCATGTAGCCCACGCCGCTGAGCGGTTTTGGGCTCTTGTCATGCCACAGGACAGTCGGAGTGCACGGCGACATGTTTGCTCGGCTTCTGATAGTCCTTGTCACATAAGCAAGCTTCATATCGTCCTTTGACCTGTCTGATATGTACCGCGTCTTCTCGGATCTCTCCCCTCTGTCATCGTTCGGGTTGAGTGCCATTCACTCAAGCTGGCGCCTCGGCTTCCGACACCATTCCTGGCCAACAGGCGGCATCGGAGGCTGCGCTCTCGAATTTGGTGACGCCTTTATCTTTTGTCGCAGCGTCCGCAGACCTGCACCGTGAGCGCTCCCCTCCGAATACGGTTGATATGATCTACGTTGAAGTGCTTGCTACCGGGGTCCCAACTGCGCTTCTGCGTGCTGTGAGAGTGTCAAAATTGCAGTGCATCACGAAACGATCAAGCGTCGCAGGCGTATGCCTCGAAACTCCGCGTTCATCGATCTTGCCGATGGAGATCCCCGGCAATTCCAGTCGCAATGAGTCACGTGTACCACAGGTTCGAGAGCTACGATCATAGGGGAGTTGGCAGCATCTGTGTGACGGAGAACTCGAGTCCTTTGGGAGGAACGCCGTCACACACAGCAGCTGCGCAGGGCTTCCACGATGAAGTCATGTCCTTATGCTCTGAGCCTGATGGATGTCTCTCAGACGATACAGACATCTCCAGTGAAGAGGAACGACCACCTGAACAGTTTGCGTCTCGCCGGGAATTCCTGTGCTTTGGTTACATCCTTGGACGAGCTCATCTTACAATCCGGCAGTACGAAATTATGCGCGAGGTAGAGAATTCATTCAGCCCCTATGAGAGGTGGCCGTCGAGGCGGCGCTCACATCAGTTGCGAAAGAAAATGTTGAACTCCGCCACACCGCTGAGATGCGAGGTGACGATGCGCCAGCTACCCGTTGGCAAAGGAAAGACCTCCCGCGAGCTGCCTGACATTACTGTGTCCTGCATTTCGTTCTCAGTTCTCATAAACAGAGACTTTGGCGACCCAGTGACAGCAGCTCTGTTCCATCGCGAAGCGCATGCACATGCCGGGACTGCTGAGCGCCCTGTAAAGCTCTTTCAGGCAGTGGCGGCCAGGGAGCCGGCTCGTTCCAATTTCAAGAAAGGCTGTATCAGAAATGAATACATGTAGGGTATCGAATGCATTGTCTCTGTCTCCGTAATTGACAACACAAGATTTCAGGCACGATTGGAAAGTGCAGCGATTGCATCAGACGGCAACCTCTCTATCTCCGACGCATCGTAAGTTCCACAGAGCACTTTCCGAGTTGGGGACTCTCTGAGGCTTTTGGAGGTCCTTAATGAGTTTCAGCCTCCTGAGCCGTGGGCGTCGTGCCCCCCAGACAATTGCAATCTGTTTTTCAGATTCACGAGTTCAGGAGTCGTGTTTGTCGGTTCTGCGCGCAGCTCGTCCGAGCGCTATAAGCACTCTCAGTCGCTCTTGACGGCAGTAAAGCCGATCGAGCTGTACCAGGTCGCTGAGAAAACCCAAGATGGGCTGAAGAAGAAAGACCCACACACTCTGTACGCTTCATTGTACGGTGATGAGTTCAGTTTGAATAAGCGACGCCGTGGGAGCGGAGAGGGGTACTCCGGTGCGTACACGTCTCTGAGCGCGGATGACCGTACGTTATCCGTACGTCCACTCTTCTACTTGCCTTCTGGGGCAAACCCTGATGCTCTCCTGAGACATGTCGTGAAGGACATTTTCCCAACGAGCAAAGAACATGTTGCTGTCCATGACGCGTACTCGAAGGAGAACGTCGTGGTGCAGGTACTTTTGGGCATCGACGTGTTTGATTTTCGTATAGCTGCCAAGTTCTTCAACTCTGTAGGAGCTCCTGGAACTGAACACTGCACCAGCTGCGGCATTGTCCACCCAAAGACCAGGAGTAAGAGGAAGGAGCGCGCGATGAGCAGCACCGCCTCTTTTAATGTCAAAGACACCCGAGACTCCACAGTGCAAGAGAGAACAGGTGCCATCATGTCAGCACTAAAGACTTCCACCCAGTTGTCTGCCGAGGCTATTAAGAAATGCACTCCTCCTAAACGGTGCTACGGACAAGTCAGGTAGCCTGAGTACTGACCTGACTGATGCTCGAGGTCCAGAGACGTTCGACATACACGAACATGAGATCGTATCTCCATCTCATCCTCTGTACTACAAGACCAAATCCAACCTACTAATGCAAGCGCACCAGTCACTCTCTATTAAGCAGCGTCAGATGTTCGAGGTGAAAATGCGCCGCAGTGCAAAACATGTTCCGAAACACACGGTACTTTCCTCCTTCGAGCCTGAAAGCATGGGTGGCACAACGCTCTTCATGACTGACTACGCCGTGCTGCTCACCGTGCGTCCCACGGTCTTTCAGTATGGCGTTCACACTCAACCTACCTGTGCACATGTGGCTACTACGCTTCAGAGGCTTTGAAAAATACATTCCACTGTGATATTGTGGATATTGCTGACCTCTAAAAAAGACCGGTTGCAGAGTGGTTGCAATCATTCAACAGCGTACAGGGACCAATGGAAAGGCTAGAAATCACGTGAGTTCCTTACACAGTCTCCTCATGCAGCTCTGCGCGCTGGAAACGCACATCAGGATCTCAACAAATCTGAAGAAATTTGTTGATTTCATGACAAATCACACGTCCGGCCCAGAACCCTCTCCATGCCCTCTTGAGGACCGAGCAAGCGGCCCAAAAATCTCAAAATCTCATTGTGGGTTGCAATGGCTCTGCGTGACTCCTGCAAGACACGTTTATTGGCTTGCAAGATTTCTGGCGGCAACTCTCAGCCAAAAGTACGATCGTGGCTTGTCGAACAGCCAATCCGGCTCCATTTTTATGCTGTGTCGTCGAATCTTCCTCCATTCTCTCTGCAATCGACATTTTTTGGTGCAAAGCAATAGATATACTCGGATCCACTCACATTCAAAAAGAACGAGCCCGATTGCATACACTGTTATGTGAATGGTACCAGCATTCGTTGGCTTTAAAGTAGGTAAACGCAAGTCTATTGACCGAGCATGCGTGTAACAAAGACATCCACCTACCTCAGAAAACCTCGCTTGCCAAGCGCCAGACAATGCTCGGAGTCGGGACAAAGGACGCAGGCACATGTTCATATAGTGCTGAACAGTAGTGAGAAGACTCAGGGCCGATACTTGACAGTAAACTGTTATGACGAACGTCGCGCATGGCCGCTCATGGAAGGCCCACAAACATCAGAACGAGTGGCAAGACAAACGGCTAACCGAGATACGATGATGGACACCAACGCCGAAGCCGCTTGCCCCATATTGACTTTCGAAAGCTCACTGCTGACCATAGTCTGGCGTGCGCCACATTTAAAGCTTGCACAGCAACCAGCTTGTTGATTTCTTTTGGCAGAACGGCTTGAAAATACATTCTGAGAGACGTACTTATTCAATAATCTGATATATTCTGAATAGAATCCCTGTTCTTTGTCGTTTCCATACTGTATTGGCTGACGATATGTATCTTAGCCATATTCAAGAAGTTGCGGCATGAGTCGCATATGATTCAAAAAATGCTGGTGTTGAGACCATCTGAGTAGACACAAAATCAGCAGATCCGTCAGCCCCTGCTACGCTTCGCGCACTGAAGGCTCTACGACATGTTTCTACTGCTCTTTTTTATGAGCCTACGCCTTCGTCTAACGGAGGGCAAGCCGTGATGGAGCGGCCAACTGTCGTGGAGATCCAACGTCTCGGCGAATGCCTCATGATTGATCTACGTCGCCTGCTTCCATTCATTGGAAAATGGGAGCTAACGTCTGGCCATCGCGTGTTCGATCTTCTTGATCGTACGTTACCGTCGGGACAGCTCGGCTCAGCAATATGCGTGCTGTTCTTTGAGAATTTTCATCAAATGGCGAGGCGCGAGGTCAGCCGGAGTATCCACCGGAACGAAGCGGAGAACTCAATGCAGAGGTGAAGAGACACAGAGCTCTATTCAAGGGCGCTTTCAATGCCAGAGGAGCATGGCATCTCTTCGTTGTGGCTGCTTGGCCTTGCCGGAACTCCGTTAAAGGCCGTCTGGTTCCACAGTCTCATTCCACAGCAGCAGTTGGCATCTTCCATCGTCGGAGATCGGCGAGGCAGGGAAGCACTGAGAATCGTCTCTCTTTCGACCGAAAATTGTGGTATTGATAACGTTGTTCACATACCTGTGTATTGAGACCGACCGTAGCCAAGAAATATTGCGAGTTCTATCGCCGTCGCGGCAAGGAAGACAGAACTGTTGTTGAAGGGCATCTGATGGGGAGCAGGATGGTGCCCACGACGGCGACTCCGGACGCATGGTGATTAAGTATAAACGAGGGCACTGGTCGATCGACCGTCCGATCACAAGCGGTCGAAATGAGTGCCGGCAGACGGATAAGACAGGCAAGCAAACAAACAATAAAAAAAGAAAAATGCGGAAGTAACCCCCCAAAGGGCATGCCACAGGCCAATTCCCACAGTACAGGGGCTTTGTTCAGTCAAGGGGCCTACTGGTGGCAGTTGGCCAATTTCGAGCAGAGATATGCTGTATACCTCATACGCGAGATTCAAACCGTCTCGGTGAGATCCGAGGATGGTGACATCCGATCGGGCGATCGCGGACTCTGACGGGCCCGCGCAGGCGTAAACGCCCGGCTGCGAGCGTCGTGGAGGGGCCCCGATCCGTCTCGGTCGGGGGAGGGTGGCGGCTTGCTGTTGTCGGTTGCGACCGGAAGACCACGTACGCGCGTGCGTGTGCGGCGAGAGGCTTGCTCTGTGGGTCAGATCGGCGCTTACGCGTACGCTTGCCCGCGCAGGCGGGTCTACACATGAGTGTGGGTGAGGGGGTCCAGTTCCGGGTGACGGGGTTAAGACCCGTCGGTGTGCGAGCGTGCCGAGCAGCACGTGCTGGAATAACGGTGGTCGGTGCCTGGTGTCGCCAGCTTCGTCGGGGTTTGACTACCACGGCGATAAGGCAAAAGCCGGGACGCGGGACCGTGTTGCGAAGGGGGTGCATATCCTGCAGCCGGTTGCCACCGTGTTTTGCGCGGGTCCGCGTATGTCGGCACGGGGCTACCCCTTGTCATCGTGGTCGCGCACAGCTTGAGGCCCAATGGCAAGTCTGGAGTCTGGGAGCTACACCGTGAGGTGGGCAACCGCGAGGTTGAGGTCCCGTTCAGCGTGGGCAAGGGGCCAGGGGGGAAGGCGCGGAGTGCCCGGATGCGGCGCGCAAAGGCGGAAAGGGCGTCAAGGCCGGCGGCAAGGGCGAGGAGCCCGTTGGCGACGGCGATCAGCCCGGCGGCTCAGCGCGGCGGCGGCAAGGGCGGCAAGGCCAGTGGCAAGGCCTGCAAGGCCACGGGCAAGGGCGGCATGGCCGGCGGCGAGGTCAGCAATCGCCGGCGGCGCGGGCGGCGACGGCCAGCGGCGCTGGCGGAAAAGGCCGGCGGCGCGGGAGGCTACGGCCGGCGGTGCGGGCGGCGATGGCCGGCGGCGCCAGCAGTTTGCCTTGCGGCGCGGGAGGCAACGGCTGGTGGCGCGGGCGGTTTGCCTCGTGGCGCGGGACATTTTCCTGGCAGCTACCTACGAAAGCGGTACTGGTTAACACCCAGGTACCAGCATCGTCGACCCCGCAGCGATGGCGGTGGACGGCGGCAACGCCAACGGCGAGGCGCACGTGCCTGACGCCGTTGGGGGTGACGGACCCGACGTCGATCGGTCCACCGAGCTGGAGATACTGCGCCAGGTTCGGCCTGCCTGCTTAGATTTTGCGCACATGGCCCGACCAGGGTGGTCGACGGGGTCGCGGTCACTGCTGACCAAGGTCTGTATGCCTTTTGCATCCGCATCTGCGCTTGCGCGCACACTGCGCGTCTCCACGCGCGGTACGAGGCCCTGCCGGGCCTGGTAGACGTGTTGGCCCTACCCGGCCCGCTCAGAAATGCTGGTGACCGCGTGGCAGAGGTCCATGGCGACGCGTTATTTCGGAACGAGGGGCCACAGTGCCGTATGTACGAGGGCATGTCTATTTGCTACGAAGCCATTCGGTATCAAGTGCCGTTGGACCCATTCCACCGTCTGATGTACACCAAAGCTCTGGTGTTTCCCATGAGGAGGACCGCGACTTTTGAGGCAGCGGCCGACTCGTTTTTCCGCTTGTTGCCGAACTGGCCGAAAGCGGTCCTCTTTGAGAGCTCGGTGGCCACGGACCTCGCAGTGCCGATCGGCCACGACGCCGGTTCGGCAGAGTACCTGGATCATCTTACGCTGGTGGCGGCAGCGGAGAACGACGCTGTCGATGAAGATCGAAGCCTTCGCATGAGCGAGCTACCGAACCCTTTTTGACTGCCGCTGTTCGCGACCAAACTTCGCCGAGCGGCGGACAAACGGTTCTTCTGAGGGCGCGGGCTACTGCCGACGGAGTGGTCAGCTGGGTTGCTTTGGGCGCCGAAGATATTTGAACTATCTCGTTGGCTTCCGCCAGTCCCAGACTGCGAGCCCAAGACCGATCTTTGGGTGGCGACCCCGGTGGTGGTGTCGTACCTGGCGGGCTCGTTGCGAAATGAGTATAGCTCTGATTGACAGGTTGTGTACTCAGAGTACTATTGCATTCTGATTTCCGCGTGGGTTTGCACCCTTCAACAGGTCAAGGTCTTCGTCCGTCTGGAAGGGAAGACACTAAGTCACCGGCGACGTACTGGACACGTCCAAACTGCGTGAGGCGCCAAACGGAGAGGCGGCACATACCTTGATTGGCAAGATGCGCCGAGCCATGGACGTGTTCCAGTGGGGGGTCGTCTTTCAGGACGTGATCCGTCGGGAACAAGCGACCGGCGAGGCGCGACACGTGCGCGTGACGGTTGATGAGACAACGGAGTTCGGCATTTGCCTTTCACATGCGTGTGTCGACTTCGATTTGGCACCTGATCTGAACGCGCATGCCCATGGGGCACTGGTTCCTCGGAGCCACCTCGGGGTGTGGCGGCGCAATCAACAGACCCATCCGCAAGGGGCTGATGCCATTGGTGGCCATCGTGGTGGTTAACACCGTCTGCGTTTTCCGCGTCGCGATCGCTCGCGATCTCCCCGTCGCGATCGCTAGCGGGCGATATCGCCGCCACGCGCCATAGAGGCCACTTGGCCGACGTGGGCCTCTTCCTCCGAGGCAGTTGCCCTGTTTTGGTTGGTGCGCGTGCGCGATGTGCGCCTTCGCGCTCCCCGTGGGGCTCTTGTGCCAGAAATGGCCAATGCCTGGGTGGATCAAGTGACCGGCTGGCGCCGTTCTGTGGAGCAGGCGAACGAGCGAGGGGTTGAGTCGGTCTCGGCAATTTTTTGGCAGGCAGTGGCTTTCGCCGTTGATGTCGATGCCAAACACGAGTGCTTTGCTTACCACCTCGAGGCTGTTCAGCCAAAGGAGGCGATGGAGCCGACGAGCTCCATTTCTCAGAGCGTCCTGGGGCGCCATGCCCATGCGGACGGGGGACCGTCGGGCGAAGACCCGCCGTCGGCACAATACACGCGCGGGCGTAGCGTCTCCTAGGAGTCGGTGGCCAGCGTTGGCTCTCTTCACCTCTGCCGTCGCGACTGGCGTCGTAGCGATGAAAAGGAGATAGGGAAGGGGTTACTGCTAGGTGAAGTGCTCGGCTGACTCTTGCGGCAGTGTGTGTTCATGTCGCGGGCGTACGCCTTCACGGTGTAGATGTTTTTTTCGTCTTGTGGTTGTTTGTCGTTCGACATGTTTGTGTCCACTATCCATTTCTTTTGTTTGCCATCATAGCGATGGAGGAAGTGGCAGGCCAGCATAGCCCATGGTGTGGGATTCGTATCCCTTGCACCTGTTGATAAAAGTACTTCGTACCCGAGACATGCGCGGATGGCGGTAGCGTACCAACTGGTGTTGGTCCATTGTGGTATGACCACGGTCACTTCCTCGGTAAAAGTCACCAGGCGACGAAGAATTGAATCCAAGTGCTGTACCGGTCGTACAAGGAACCCGTTGAGAAGCACCAGTACCGATGGATCGGCTTCGATCAGTGTCGCTTTCGCGGATTTATGCCCCACGTGGGTGTACGGACCGTACGCACTGTTGAACCGAGCAAAATGCTGCAAAGCTAGTTTCGAACCATACGCAAAGCTGTGCGTCATAGAGGGCAGGTTCAACTTCAGCCACGCGACAGGAATGTCTTCCTTGATTGCGGTGGCGGTAGTTAAATCTGTCCATGAGATATTGGCATCGATAACTCCGGCACCGGTAACATGGAAATGTTTTATAGTTGGTATCCACGTGGAGTCCATGACGATGTTGGCCACGGTTGTGAGCCCGACTTGTCGGCAACTTCGCTGAGTTGGCATTTGACATTCGCACCCCGGTACTTGCTATTTCTTCTGTCGAATAAAGCGCACCACTACGTTGCGTTTGACGTTCTCCCGGGGGTCCCAGATGTCGTTTTTCGACCCGGAGTCGAACCAGTCCACTTTAGCGCTGTAGCTGTCACCTGTCCGGCGTAAGCCTGAACGTTTGTCAGGCACGTACTCGACCGCGGTTGACGGGGGTGGCTTGCATTGGTCTGGACCATCTAGCACGGGGTGCAGCACCGTGTCTGTCGTCGTTGGACGAGCAGCTGGTGTGACATGGTCACTGCTGACATGTTTTCCCCCCCCCGTCATTGGCAATGACGACCGTGGAGGCATCCGTGTCCGCATTAACGACCACGGAGGGTCCAATGGCCTTGCTTCGCAGCTTGTTTTGCCGATTGTGGTTGGTCGTGTATACGTAGTCGCCGATCTTGACGTCCGCATTGCGGGTTGCGACCCGGTGGTCGAAGTTACGTTCGTAACGTTGTTGCGTCTTACGCAAGGCCTTGACGACAACGGCGATTTGCCTGCGAATGCGGGCCATGATTTTGTCCTCGCGAGATGGCGGTGACCCATGATTGAGCATTCCCTTATTGGCCAGAGGAGTGCCCGGGGGCAAATTGCGAACCGTGGGGTGGGGGATCTGCCTTGGGAGAACGAGCTCAAATGGAGCGATACCCGCAGAGCGATGCGTTTGGCTATTTTATGCATCGGTGAGGACCGGGAGTAGCTCGTCCCATCTGGATGGGTCATCAGCGACGTAGTGTCGCAACTGAGTGACCATAGTACGGTTGTACCGTTCAGCTTGCCCATTGGTTTGGGAGTGATACGCCGTGGTGCGAACCGTTTCAATGCGAAGCATTTTCTTCACGGCGATGAAGAAGTTCGACGTGAACTGGGGCCCTTGGTCCGGTAGGATCCGGTCCGGTGCCCCGTAGACGGACTGCCACGCGTCGATGATGGCTTTCGCCACGGACATGGCCGTAATTCGTCGTAAGGCGATACACTTCGTGAGGTTGGCGAAGCTGTCGGTGATAAGCAAGATGAAGCGATTGCCCTTCTTAGAGGCCGGGATGGGCCCAAAGATGTCAACGGACAGTTCCCTTAAAGTCTAAGTAGCTGGGATTAGCGTCAAGGGCGTGGTGTGTCTCCGCAAGGCGAGGCGGTCTTGAGCACAAATTGTGCACTTGGAGATGGTGGTGCGGATGTCCCTTACCATCGAAGGGTAGTAATACGCCTTTCGCATGTTGTAATACATTCGATTGATACAAGGATGGGCTGCCACTATGGCGTGGTTCTAAAGCGTCAAGACGCGTTCGCGCAATGATTTTTGTATGACCAATTGGTTGCCGTAAGGCGACCAGCGATACAGAGCGTGATGCTCGTTGCGGAAGAAGGCCTTGGCCGTTCCGCGTTCCACGCGAGTGGACATCTCGACACAGTAGTCATCTGTCTGTTGTGCTTCGACAACGTCGTCGAACTCCACCGGTTCGGGTGTGTCGGTTTCGTGTGCCTCTCCGTCGTTACGCCGTTGGCCGGCTCGGCCAATGCCAGGCAAGGTACACTATAATGGATATCTTCTGGCGGGGCCACCGTTGAGGCGCGCGACAAGAAGTCGGACAAGTGATTCGATGCACATGGTTCATAAACAATATCGAATATGTATTCGGAGAGGCGAAGTCGCCATCGCATCAAGCGTCCGCTTGAGTTGGTCATGCTGTAGATCCAGCAAAGCGCTTGGTGATCCGTTCGGTGAGGAACTTTTGCCCGTCGAGGAAATGCCGCAACTCGAGGACAGCCGGCACGACGCCGAGGCATTCGCGCTCTGTGGTCGAGTTGTTTTGCTCTGCAGCAGTGAGGCCTCGGCTCCAATATCCGACAGGATGAAGCATTTCGACCGGTTCTTCTTGAGGCAGGGTACAACCGACTTCGTCGGCGAATGCGTGAGCGTCGACGACAAGCTTTCGATTGGCCTTTGGCGAGGCAAGTTCCGGTGGGCACAACAGTGCGTTGCGAAGGTCCTCAAAGGCGGCGATAGCCACGTCCGTCGGCGGTGGTTGATCCAGTGGGATTTCGTCCCAAGTCAAAGCGCTCAGGGGTTTCGCTCGTGTGGCAACGTCCTTGACGAAACGTCGATAGACATTGCTCAAGCCCAAGAAGCTATTCAGCTGGGTCTTTGTCGTTGGAAACTTGAAGTGCTTGAGAGCGTCAGCGTTCTTGTTATGCTCGTGCAGTTGCCTGGGGCGGACAATGTGTCCGAGGTCCTCGACTTTGTCAGAGAGCCATGTGCACTTTTCCAAGTTCAGGGTCACCCCGGCTTCGCGGAGACGGTGCAGAACCGTGTAAACATCTTGGACGTGTTGTTCCGCGTTCGCGGAAATGATGATGACATTTTCTAAATACACAAAGAATATCTGCCACTTCAAGCCCGAGAGGATAAAACCCAACGCAAGCTGAAAGGTAGCAGGCGCGTTCGGCAAGCCGAAAGGAATTGACAACTAGTGGTCTATACCACAGTGCGTCGTGAACTCTGTCTTCTCTTGGTCGTATATACGTAAGGGAACTTGCCAGTACCCCGCGGTGCGGTTGAGAGACGTGAACACCTGGGCATTTCCCAATGAGTCCAGGCAGTCCTTCATTCGAGGCAAGGGATAAGCATGCTGCTTCGTGATGTGGTCAACCCGACTATGGTCGACACAGAATCGGGCTTTGCCGTTCAAGTTTGGTACCGACGATAGTCGACACAGAATCGGGCTTTGCCGTTCTTCTTTGGTACAAGTACCACGGGGCTCGCCCAAGCACTATGACTAGGGGCAGTGACGTTGAGCTTCAACATCTTGATGATCTGATCCGAGATGATCTTCCGTTTGAAAGGCCCTGTCCGGTAGGGTTGAGCCCGTATAGGCAGAGCGTCTGGAGGAAGGACGATGGCGTGCTCCGTAGCACAAATGACGCCAAGGATTCCATCCGACATATACGAATGTGTCTTAAGCATATCTCGAATCTGCGTGTGCAGATACTCGGGAGCCTCACTGAGGTCAAGGTCCTTGAGTGGGTCACGACTCGCGTCGTCCGATGAATTATCGGTCCCATTCTTTGGACTGTTGGCAACCAAGACGGCGGACAACATAGGCCCTTGATAGGGCTCTGCAAACCCCAAGGTTGAGTTCTTGCGAACAATGACTTGGTCTTTGCCAAAGTTGCATAACTTGACTAAGAAGGGTTCGTCGGGCTTGACGATGGCAAGGCCGCGGGCGACTGCCATTGACTTATGACGGCATGAACGAACGTTCGATGTGATGATAACCATACCGGGGGTGTCACATGTGGCCATGATCCACTTCTCTTGGTGTCCGTTGACACGTACCTGCTCACAGGCTCGCACCCATACGGGTTTGTCTTGCAAATGACAGTCCGAGGCACTGTCATTAATACAAGCCAAGATTGGCGTTGGCCGAGGCAGTTCCTCCGTGCAGCGCACGTCTTCCTGCTAGACGATCTTACGCAAACACGGCAAGATCGCCTCGATGTTTTGTTCAATGTAGTCGGTTCCAAGCATGCGCGGGACTGACAAGTTCTCGGAAAAGAGGAATCGGTCAAATAGACGTACACCTCCGATGTCTAGAAACAGATGTATGGCATACTTCGTCACGAGACGGTTGTTGTTTGCATCTCGGATGCGCAGAAGCGTGGTCAACTTCTCGGCATAAGCCTTCCAGTTTGCAGGGAGAACAGAAGCTCACACTATGTTCACCTCAGCGCCCGTGTCCAGTACAGGGCGGCAGGTCCGCATCCCACAAATGCATGGGTCAAGCGTGGCGGCGATCTCATAGTGCCGTAAGGCGTGGCGCAACAATTTTGTCACCGTGTGCTTTCGCGTTCCGCCGGCACCCCCAAGTTGGGCACCAGGCCTAGGCGTTTTTCGAGTCGTCGACGGCGTCGGCCGGCTGCTCGATCTCGTCTTCTTCGACGTTACCGTCTGCAATGACATGAACGCCGATAGGCGGTTATCGACGTTCGCGAGTGCGATACGGCTCGGCACACTGTGCGGGGAAGTGCCCCGGCTTGCTTCAGTTGTAACACAGGTCAGCCCGATTGGCTTGAGGGACGGCGGCCCGAGGGGGCGGCGGGGTGCGAACCGGTTTGAACGGTCATTCCGTCGTTGTCCGCTGCTCTTGCGTCGCGTAAGCGACTTTGATCGCCGTTGGGCGGATCATCTTACGCTGCAAGCGCAGCTTATTGGTACCTTCCCAGTACAATTGGGCGGTAGCAACTGCCTCTGATAGATTCCGATCCGGGCATCGGTCATTCAAGACCCGAACGTGCGCTTGCACAAGGTCCGAAAGACACGTAATGAAGACGTCCTTAACGTCTTTCATGTTGAACTAACAGTTCAGAAGACTGCACCGCGTTTTCACGCGGTGGCAAAAGGCCGTGGGCGCCTCGTTGTCTTGTTGCTTTATCGTAATGATGACTTGGTAAGCGTAAGCCATAGTTGCGTGTGTCGCGGACTTCAAAAGCAGCCAGTTTGTGGCATCTTCGTATGTACGGATGGCATAACGCTGACGTCCGAGGGTGCTGTTAAGCGCGCAAGAGAAGGCCATTTTGGCGTTGTCGGCTAGGCGAAAGACAATGCGCGGAAGGGCTTGACCGTGCGTCAGCCCAGCCGCGTCGCACGCGCGGCGAAAGGTCGATCAGAACGTGAAGATGCCCAAGAGCAGGGCTCCTGTGAATGGCTGTTGCCCATGGAACGCTCTGTCTAATTGTTCGTTGAGGCGATGCGACCTTTGTGCCTCCTTAGGCGTATACGCCAGTTGACGGCGGATCAGGAAGTACGTTCTGTAGTCCAGGAGTGTCTTGAATCGGCCATTAGCCGGGCGGACTACCTTGATCCTATCGGCTTTTTCAAGTCACTCCTTCCGCTTGGTGGGGGTCGCGGGGCGCTTGCGCGCGGTCGCGTCCGATTCGCTCGAGGTGTTGCTCGGCGAAGAACCACTTAGGAGCGACGGCGGGCCTGGCGGCTCGGGGCCATCGTCCGAGGAGGACGTGTCCGTCTTGTTGGAGTTGTCGTCATCTGACGACGTCGGGCATGACCCAGAGGCGGAATCATCGGAAGATGACTAAGGCGCGGCATTTGCCGGATCGTCCTTGCGGACGGACTTGTCTTTCGTCACCTTGCTTGTCTTCTTGACAATCTTGGTCTTGTCGCCTGACTGGCGGCGAGACTTAGCCACACGGCGTTCCTCCTCATGGGAGTCGACCTTGCGCAGGGCCTCGACGTGGTGGACCCACGTGTCATTGGCTCGCGCCAGAGACGCGTTAGTCCGTTCTTGGTCCGTTAGGAGTCGTTGAAGTGCTTGATCAGCCGCTTTCAGGCTCTTCACCATCTGCATGTGCCTGGAGGCGGCTTGATTCGCAGGGATGAAATGAGTAGGAGCACCGTCCGTTGGGGCGTCGGAGGCGGCAAGAGTGCCTTGTCCCCCGCCCGGCGGCGGGTAGCCAGCTTGCAGCTTGCCGACTGTGGCTCGCTGAGTGCTGCCAGTTCCACGAGTAGACATACTGGGACCTGAACAAAGTGTTTCGCTATGGCTAACGCCCTGCGCGCCAACGTCGAATATCACAACCGTGAAGCCCCCAGCGACACGCCACCAAGTCGATGGCTAACGCCCAGCGCGCCAAGCGACCGTATCGACACCGTCACAATGCCACGAGTCAGCGCGAAAGCTCTCGGAAACACCGTGCCGCGAGAAACGATGAAGGCGAGGGTATCCCGCGCTGCTCCACCAAATATCGTAGTAATAACGTTGGTTCAAATACCTGTGTATTTGAACCAACCGTAACCAAGCAATAAAGCGAGTTCTATCGCCGTCGCGACGAGGAAGAAAGACATTTTGTTGAAGGGCATCCAATGGGGAGCTGGGTGGTGCCCACGACGGCGACCCCAGACTCATGGTGACGTAACTTGAACGAGGGCACTGGTCGTGCGACAGTCCGATATCATGCGATCTTAATGAGTGCCGGCAGACGGATAAGACAGGCAAGCAAAAGAATAGTAATAAAAAGAACAATGCGGCATTTATCCCCCGAAGGGCATGCCACAGGCCAATTCCCACATTACATGGGCTCTGGCCAGTCAGGGGGGCTACTTGTGGCAATTTGCCAATTGCCAGCAGAGATATGCTCTCAGAAGCTCTGGAGGGCTCATGCACCCAATGCGCTCATTAAGTTCTGGAGGAGAGCCAGGCACCCGCAGAGATCATTCCCCAATCGAGAGCGGTCGACGTTGTCAGTGCTCAAGAACGGAGGGCCATCTTACGCAGTGAGCGACTCCGGTACCACAGGAGTGCAGAGATTTCACTTTTGTCGGGTCCGAGCGGTCGGCACTAGGCGCAAGATCTACACCCCGAGTGTGAAGCGTAGAAAATGTCGGATTTTGCCTGATCCATCGTAGGAAATCCTGCGGTGGTCTCACTTGATCCTTACCCCAGTGTGTCTCTCGGGCGCGCTGAGCGGGTGAAGCAGTCTGCTGTTGTTCTGGCTTGCGGTACGCACAATGTGCTGTTCACCAAGGAGTCGGGCTTTCATTTCACGGGTAGTTGAGGGAAGCTTCACGTCTCAATTGCAGAGTATGCACACAGTGGGTAGAGTAATGCGTAAAGCGCATGCTTCTCATCTGTGCGTCGCACTTGCAAATGTGCTATCTTTGCACTACGGGCACTTTTGTCTTAGCCTATTTCCGACCCCGTAACTTGTACGCTGTAGTTTGGATTGCGGAAATAGTTCGTGGATCGCGAGCCATGCCAATGCCACGTGAGTGGCGGGGCGAGAAGCACGGATTGAGCCGCTCCCACCCATAGCATCTTTGTCTGGAGAGTGCTCGTTTCGAGCCATTCCAAAAAGTCGAAGAAGTACAGCGCACGTCACAACGGTAACCTCTGCGCGGCAACTCGCTGAACACAGACTCACACTCATCCCAGAAAATCGAACCTCAGAAACAACCAACACGCTGCTGATCTTGTCACCTTTCTTCGCCCCAACGTTCTTCAACTTCTCCGCTACTGTTTATTCTACCGCAGCATCATTTGATGCGAATCGCATCAAATGATGCCCATTTTCGGAGCGTTTGTTTTCGTATTTCCCGACCTCTGACGCTCTTTTTGACAGCAGAAATGGACTCAGCGATGCTTTGTGATTCTTGGGGGAGATCCCAGCAACAGTGCTCTGGATACAAACGGGGGGTGCTCCTCATGCCTCAACAGGGGGGGTCGAACCGTCGTTGTCTGGCCCTGTGGGAGGGTGCATCATTTGATGCCCAACCGGGCATCATTTGATGCCAGATTGCGGTAGAATAGACACTAGCAGGTGAGCGCGGCCATTGGAAAGCGGCTGCATCACCAAAGGAGAGTGACAACAGACGAGGAGCGGCTGCTTCCCGTCGGTCTGCTCGGGCTGGTAGTGCGAGTTGTCGGACATGGCTGGAGCGCATCGCTGGAAACAGAATGGCGCTCTAGGGCCTGCTCCATCTGTCAGCTGCTCAATACAGGCCGGACACACGACTACAGACAACAAGACAATCAATTTACAGTGAGGGCACGCCGCACCGTCGACAGAGAATTTTGTAGTGGTTCCCCCGTTCTTGTGCGGTAGTACCAAGGGGTTCCCCGCTGGTGTAATCGCGTTGTAACGGATGAACTGCTCAACACCCTGGAAGTCCTTTTTGAAAGTCCAGCACAGTTGGCTTCTTTCCCTTCCACGCCGGGTGCGAGTTGCGACACATGTACTCCAGGACGCAGTCCAGGTACTCCGTCAACTAGGACGTCATGACTCTCAGGTCTCTTCGAAACTCTGCTGAATCGCATTCCTCTTATCATCGCGCGTCACCGCATCAACAAGTCCCATCAGCAAGCTTCAGAGCGCTCAGAACCAGCAGCTTCTCGGAAGGGATCTTCATACCAACCTTTCCTGGGCAGTGGGCCGCGAGTTCAATCGCGCGCACAATCCAGCCAGTGCACGCAATATTCACTGGAAATGCTACGTTAGTCCCTTGGTTGAAGCCGCTGTGTGAAACTTCATATCCTGTCACGACGAAAACCCCTGCTTCTTTCTCATTGAAGCCGACGCGAGCGCCGTAGGCGAGGAAAAAGGACGCCGGCCTCAAGACGGCATTTTCCGCGAGAAGCTTCCACAAATCTTCTCCTGCTGCCGCCAGCACGACAGGGTCCATACATTCACTCATGACACGTAGCATCTGTGGGACCTCAGGTTTCGGAACGGAAAACCAGACCGTACTCGCTCCTGACTGCAGGTAGGAGACTGACTGAAGCAGTTGGTCGTTAACGTGCCAGCTGAAGTGCGAGCGGATGCTTCCCATCTAGAGCAGACAAGTGATGATGACCTCGTCTGTGGCCCATGCGCCTGACATGCTGTTGTAGCTCAGCGTACGAGGGTTGCAGAAACGTTCCCTTGATAGCAATGGCTCTGGTCCAGATACACAGGCACTGTTACCCAGGCTCCAGTCAAACCTATCTTCATTGGTTGGAATCTTGTTCGATGAGTAGTTTACGTCTACTGTATGAGGCTTTGAGGGATCCATGGCTTTTGTGTCGTAGCCGTTTGATGTCACACCTCTCACCCAGGTGACCCTCAGATCATTCAAGTTCAAAGTGAGCCGCGGTACACTGAGGCCCTTGTATCGGGCGCGAAGAGCGGTTGTGCTTTCGCGCTTCTTTATCTCGAGAACAGCAGGCGATAGCATCATCTCTCGTGCAGGCGGCACCTGCACTTGGAGCCCGTCGCGCATGATAGCAGGGTCCGGCACTGCACTGCCAGCCAAGCGTGACAAAATAAGCATCCGCTATTGTCAGCCGCCAGGAAGTTCTTGAAAAGGTAGATCTCGAAGGATAGCGTATCTAAGCCACGACTTCGAGATGTAGTCCGATACCTTGACCACTAAGCCACGGGCCCAATCGGCCTTCCAACCAAGCCAAATCTGGACCTTTAATGTCCAGATTATTAGATAATCTGCCTCCGGGTTTGCCGGAACATAGCAGCCTCTATGCTGCTACACGAAGGACTGGCTGACAATAGTTGCGTATTGCGGAGAAGTCTGAATCCGCACACGGACCTTCACCCTAACATTTCGCTGGGGCTCTTATGATGGCACAGCTCGAATATCAGGTATTACTAGTGTGTACCAAACGTCCGAATCGACGCTGCGTGCAATCTAATTAAACCATGAATTCCGATTCCCTATTTGGAACTGAAGCAAGTAATAGACACTTTCTTCAGATTGAAAGAAAGCCCAGGGCCACTTGCGCGGCTGCCCGCGTCTGCACGACAGGGTCCCCGTGTTTCAAGCGTCGGGGTTTTCGACGAGCTCCATCCGCTTGTGGAGCGGCTGTGCTGTCAGCAGCGGGAAGCTTGTCAGAATGAGCGTCTTTCAAGCATCCTCGACCATCCCCGCTCGGGAGTCGCTGTGAGAGCTGCACGCTATAGGCTTCGTGTCCTGCGGTGGTGCTCATGCTTCGATTGATAGCACAAGCGTCACAGAGTGCTCCGGCCGCGGCTGAAGCAGCGCAATGATTGGGATCACTGACTTGACGAATGCCGTGCCCCACATCGGCACGAACAAGAACCTAGGAATCAGAGTGAATCCGCCCCCCCGCCACGCGCACCTGGTGCACAACTCGATCGCCATTTTTACCACGACTGTCCTGACATTTGACACTGTCCACATCTCCACGAGCAACATCCGACCGACGACGACCGCGGCCCCAGTGATCATCTTGAGCACCTCCTCCACCGCCTGCACCACAAAACGCATCACAGAAATTTTCACCTTGACCTGCACGGCCTCCATCGCTGTCATTGTCAGGCTGACAACCACCACCACGTGTGTGATCATCATGAGCGCCGCTCTGCCCACCGCCAACACTGCCACGAACATACGAGTCTTTGTCTTCAGCACCTTCAGCGCCGCGAGCACAACGACGCCTACCACCTGCATCGCCACCATCACCGACAGGACTACCATCGCGGCCAGCATCAGCCCGACAGCGACCACCTCGTTCTTGTTCACATTGACCTTCGCTTTGCCCACCGCCAACGCTGCCACCACAGGATAAATCTTCACGTCGACCGACTTTTCCGCCGTCACCGACTGGACAACGGCCGCATGCCCCTGCACCTTGGCCGTCATGTCTACCATACTAATGGTTACCACGTAAGATGCCACGGTCTTGCGCAACTGGGACACCATCGTGACCACAGATGCTGTCACTTTCGCCAACGTCCGAAGCTCGACGACCACCATCAGACCGAGAAAGAACGCGGCCCCCGTGATCATCTTGTGCACCACGAATATCTCATGCCTGTCCATCCTGACAAGGTGTTGTCATGGATACGTCCCAAAGATAAATATCCAGGCATGATATCCGTCGCCACTTCGGATACCCGCCGATGCCGCATATCCAAATGCATTCTGAGAAAGAGAGGAGAGAATATACCCATCCTGTTCGACAAAAAAAAGCGAGATTGCATCAGATCCGTATCCAAGATATGAGAGTCAGGATGCAGGGATATACGAGACGATTGGACTTCTCGAGCCGGCAGAACTGCAAGAAAACGCAGTCGACCTCCCTTTTCACTTTCCGACAATCTGGCGATTCATGTGCAAACATATTGAAGCGACGAGCGGCGATCCTGTCCCACCAGGAAGAAACCATTCAATCACGCGACTCGGCCCGCAGCAAATTGTGAAACGAAATTCAGAATTGTCCTTCGGATGACCGTCGACAAAAACGGCTGGGAACCGCCTGGACCGCGCCCGTTGGGGCGCATCATCAAATGGGAATGTCACTTCGTACCTAACGCCCATGCAGCACTCGAAAAGTGTCTGAATGGTGTCGTCCTCCAGATGCTTATGTGCTGTCTGTCGGACTTGTGCGGATATAATCAGATACGATAATTGTATTCAGATTCGAATATGTTGTACCTCATAATTCGGCTTCGGAGGCAGACATGCGTGTCCGGATCTTAGTCAAGGGAAGCTTCCGTTATCAGATACACGGCATCGGCGTGTATCCGTATCCTAATTTGCCCCAAAATACATATCCCTGACAACCTTTGACTCCGACCGCAACTCTGGCCATCATCAACACGGCCACCACCGAACGGCGCCTCGTCGTGGCGACCATGACAGCCGCGTACACCACGACGCCCGCTACCTGCATCTCCAGCGTGACCGACACAGCCACGATCGTAACCAAGATCAGACCTACGGGGACCACCAGGTGCGTGTCCATCTCGATCGCCACCTCGCCCACCGAAGACACCTCTACCACTAGAAGCGGCTTGATGTTGATTTGCTCGAACATCGCCTGAACCACGACGCCCATCACCTGCATCAGCCCCTAGGCCGACCGGGCCTTCATAACGACCAGCATCAGACCGACCTCGGTCACCGCTTCCTTGTGTATCATGACCGCCACTCTTCTCAGTTCGAATACGGCAACCACTTGACGTGTCTTTATCTTGAGCATTTTGACCGCCGCGAGCACCACGACGCTCGCCACCCGCACCACCGCCTTGACCGCCACGGGCGCCATGGCGGCCAACACCAAACCAATCACGACGACCGCGTTTCTGTTCATCTTGACTTTCATCCTGACCACTGCTAACACTGCCACCACCAGGCGCGTCGTTCCTCGACCGCCACCTTCAACTTGAAAGGTACTGCCGCCATCGCATCTAACATCACACCGACAACGACCAACACGTGCTTCTCCATCACGAGCGCCACTCTGCCCATTTTCAACGCGGGCACCACCAGGCGGGTATCCGTCTTGAGCATCTTGAACGTAGCTTGCACAACGACGCTCGCCACCCGCACCTCCACTCTGCTCTCCACGGCCGCCCTCGCGGCCAACACCAGAGCGACAACGAAAACCGCGTGCTTGTTCATCTCTACCTCCACTCTGACCACAGTCAACACTACCACCTCCGGCGGGTCTTCGTGTTGAGGACACAGACCACCACGAGAACCACGAGGCCCGTCACCTGCATCTCAAGCGTGACCGACACTGCTGCGATCACTGTAACAACAGACCTACGGCGACAAACGTGTGCGTGTCCTTCATGACCGCCAACCTGCCCACCGCGGACACTTCCAAAACCACAAGCGTCTTGATGTTTATTTGCTTGAATATCGCCTCCATCGCGACGCCCACCTCCTGCACAAGCGCTTGGACCTACACGGCCACCATCGCGGCCAGCGTCAGACAGACCTCGATCACCGCGTCTTCGTTCGTCATGACCGCCACACTGCGCACCGCCAATACGGCCACCACCAGACGTGTCTTCGTCTTGAGCACCTGGACCGCCGCGTGCACCACAGCGCCCTCCCCTCCAACGTTCTGTGCGACTGCTCTCGGATCCAGCGGCACTGCCGCCACTCGAACAGCTCCGGCGACGGCTCCCAGAGCCGCCATATAGTGTGCTTTTCTCTGCGGCACGCGCCTTCTCTGGTAATGGATTGTCAGTGCATTTGCTGTCATCTCTGTCTTTCGTTTTCTGGTCAATACAAGTGATTCTGAAACCGTCTGCATTGCTGCCTGCATCTGCGCAAGAGCCGCTCGTGAAATCTACTGCTTTTTGCTCCTTCTTGAGCTCTTCATGTGAAGGGTGGTGCGCCAGGAGCAGGGGCCGCAATAGGTGGCTAAACTCGTCCGGGACGTGCGCTCTCCGCCAATCCGAGGAGTTAGTGTCCAGCAGCGCCCTTTGGGCGGCTTCAGCGGGCACCACAATCAGAGCAGTTACGAAAACTAGAACGAAGTCGGCAGTCTCGTAAGCAAAAAACCGCCTGGGTGCCACCACATTGCTCCTGTGACGTCATAAGAAAACATTGCGCGTCTCCCCCCAACAGGCGCTCCCCGTCGCTCCACGCAGCGGGCAGCCGTGCACGGAGGAGCGACCCGGAGATCACAAAAAACCGCTGCTGGCGCGTAGGCGACGGGCCCGACCTGTAGATTCCATCCGCGTACGGACCAAGCGAGGCGGACATGGCCGCCAACAGCCGCGGGGGACCGCGCCGATGCGGCGATGAGCCTCACCAGCAGCACCCCGCGAAGCGGGGACGCAGCCACGAACAGGCAACCGCGCGGCCGCTATAAAGGATGACCGCGGGAACAGGCGGGGGGGGGGAAGGGAGCGGGAAGAAGAGGTGGTGAGAACGAGAGCGGAATGAGGGAGGCGGGGTATGTGAACAGTGAGCCGCCAGCCGCCAGCCCAGCAGCGCCAGGCCGCTGCCGGCCGGCCGCCGGAGCAGCGGCCACCGGCAGCCACCAAGACGTCTGGCGGCACCGCAAAAAAGAGAAGATGCAGCAGGCGGGACCGTGGGGGGGGGGCGTAAGAGGAACGGGAAAGCCTAGAGGCAAAGACGGGGGCAGCAGCGCAGCGTTTACGAGCGGGAGACCGAGGCCGGCGAGGCAGCGGCGGCGGCGGCGACGGCGGCGGCGGCAGCAACAGCAGCGGTGGCGGTGCCGGGGGCGGCGCCGCGGAAGGCGGGTACTGGGTTGGATCTGGGCCCCCCCCTCACACGCACTGTCAGGGCCGCCCCACACCAGCTCTGTCGGTGGTTTCCTGGAGACCCTGTTCCAAATCAGGTGCTGTCACGTTGTGTGAGGTGCGCCTATGCTGTAGCAATCAAATTGTAGATGTCACCTTGGGCAGCACCTTGACCGGACCCAGTCAAGGCTGCGATTTCCCATCTTGAGCTTTTGTCGTATCCGATGCAAACGACGCCAACTTTGCTTATCCGGCGTTCAGGTCGGCGCAAGAGGGGGTGACGGGGACGACGAGCTGGTCGGCTTATGGCGGGCGGGTAAGGGAACGGCGAGGCCAAAAAATGTTCTTTCTTCAAGTGCTGAGGCTCCAAACGGTGCGGAAGGCCGTCGCCAACCCCCTGCGTGCGGGAGTCGGCCGTGGAGATCCCATAGATGATCGGGAGAGAGCGAAAGTACGTCGGTAGAGGATGGGCACCTTGCAGGGCTTGGTATGCAGGGCGCTGTAGAACTGTAGATTGCGAAAATCCTGACCACGTTTGTCATTAATGCTCGCCGTGATGGCGATGGACTGCACAGACCTAGATGTGGTGGCGTGAAGGAAGCTCAGGCACGCCCTCAGCAAGGAGTGTGCCTTCTGAAGAGGCTTGGACAGTGCGTGTGCCTCGTTTCGATGCTGAATGTACGCTGGATGTGATGAGTCCAGTCACGCGCGACAACCGCATACGTACACACGTAGTTGCCATTGGGTGTGGCGCTTTCTTGAGGCCGTGGACAGTCCGTGTCGGTGCTGGTACCCGCTTATCGTGTATGAACAGCGCATGAGTCAGCGATCGCTCCTGTTCGCGCTCGAAGTCGTGATGCGTGGCACGCGCGAACGTCTGAGAGAGTCATGCGGAGTC
>Ga0114957_1001032_pt1 | contig 32974 bp, 33 predicted proteins | sample BantaG_FD_87175 | JGI IMG/M metagenome (GOLD analysis project Ga0114957, IMG submission 87175) | Marine algal microbial communities from Bantry Bay, Ireland - BantryBay_4 metaG | ecosystem: Host-associated > Algae > Red algae > Unclassified | place: Bantry Bay, Ireland | collected 2014-11-21
CATCGGTCTCTAGCTGAAAATTAATTTTAGCTTCATAATCTTCCTTAAATGAACTTTCCAAAAACAGCGCGATTCTTTCTGTATCGGAATGACTGAAATCATCTACTATTCGTATGGTTAATAGTTCTTTGGATGTAAATTGAAAATGGACCATTTTGCTGTTAGTTAAATATATATTTAGAAATTAGCTTTGATGAATACTGTACTCTGTTAATATAGAATGGGAGTTCGGAATATTTTCACAAAGTCGCTCAAGATGTTTTATCCACCGAATAGGAATTCCTTTTTCTAAACGGAAATAAATAGTCGTATTTGGATTTCCTTCCGTGAATGCCTCTACGGTAAAAGCCAAACTATTCATTTCCTCTTTTGAAACTTCTTTCCCTATTTTTATACTTACCGAGTCATCGGAATCAATATCGTATGCTATCATTATGCTAGATTTAAATTCGTTGATTTAATTTTCGCCTCACCAATTGCCTTTGCTTTCTCTTTGGCATCCTGTCTTTTAATATCACCTTTCCAAATATCTATGACGACATACATTACAGGTACGATGACCACGGTAAAAATGAGTGAACTTAATAACCCACCCATAAGTACCAGGGCAAGTCCGTTTTTCCATTCGGCACCGGCACCGCTCGCAAAAGCAATAGGGATCATCGCTATTACCATGGCGAGTGTTGTCATTAATATAGGACGTAGTCTTGTCAAGCCAGCTTTTTCGATTGCCACCAAAGTATCGTCACCCTCTTTTTTAAATTGATTGGCTGCATCTACAATCAAGATTGCATTCTTAATAACCAAACCAACCAGCATGATCAAACCTAAAAAAGTAAAAACACCAAGGCTCTCCTTGAACAAGGCAAGTATCAAAAATGCCCCGATAAGTGCGGTCGGTACTGAAAACATTACCACAAGTGGATAAGCATATGACTCATATAACGCCACCATTATCAAATACACTAGGATGATGGACATCAGCAATGCCAAACCTAAACTTGCAAAAGCTTCCATCTGACTTTCCAGATCACCGCCCATTTCAAAGCTTACTCCTTCAGGAAGTTCTATTTCTGAAATCATGGCCTGTACGTTTGCGGAAACATCCCCAACTGGTAATCCAGCTACTTGGGCGCCTATACTTAATGAGGCTCGTTTATTGTCTCGCTGTAATCTAGAAGGGCCGGTAGATTCAGTAACAGCAGCGAATTGTTGTAGCTCTATGAGTTCTCCCTTGGTATTCAGGAATGAAATTTTCTTAATGTCATTTACATTTCTACGGTTGAATTGGTCAAGCTTTACATTGATATCATATTCATTCTCGCCATCACGGAATTTATACTGGGTGTTTCCTGCGAATGCATTTTGCATGGTATTACCAACATCGCTCATCGTAAGGCTCAAAGCCGCCATTTTATCCCTATCCACGGTAATCGCCACTTCTGGATTCCCTCCACTTACCGAAAGCTCTACATCACGGGTGCCGTTTACTAACTCAATCTTTGCCTTTACCACATCAGCAGTTTGCATCAATTGGTCAATATTATCACCAACAAGCTTTACCTGTATGGGACCCGCCGTGCTTCCACCCATCATTCCCGATGCGGCAGTTTTAAATTTTACCCCGGGAACACGTTTCATCAAAATGGTCTTGATATCACGGGCATAGGTTTCCGAAGAAATTGTACGCTCATCGGGACTTATCATTTTCGCACTAATCTGCGATTTGTTCGAAGAGTTACCACTTCCGCCAGTACCTGTACCTACAGTTGAAAATACAGATGCGACAATATTATCCTGCATCAAAATATCCTCAACGGCCAGCGTAGCTAAGTTGGTCTCTTCTATTGTAGATTCCTTTGGTAATTCCAGTTCAACAATGAATTCCCCGTTGTCACCGTTCTTTACAAATTCGCTTCCGATAAAGCCGAAGACCATAAGAGACAATGCTCCAATTACCATAGCTATTAAAGCGAAAGCTGTAATACGTTTTCTAGAAAGTGTCCATTGTAACGCATCCCTATAAAAATCATTGACACCATCGAGAAATCTCTCAAAAGCAATCAAAGGTCGATGCCAAAGTGTTTTACTATCCAATTCGATAACCTTACTGAAGCGTGAAGCTAATAATGGTGTCAAAGTAAATGATACGATTAGTGAGATTGCAGTTGCGAAGGCAACAACAATAGCGAACTGCGTAAGTAAGTCAGCTATTACACCCGTAACAAAGGTTATAGGTAAAAAGACTGCAATCAAAACCAACGTAATGGACATTACCGAAAGACCGATTTTTTTCCAACTTTCCTTTGCGGCATCCATTCGGTTTTTGCCCTTCTCCATTTCTGCGTGAACACTTTCAAGTACAACGATACTATCATCCACTAGAATACCTACTACAAGGGATAAGCCCAACAGCGTCATTAGATTCAAGGTATATCCTAACAGGTTCATTGCGATAAATGTGGCAACTATCGAAACGGGAATGGAAACCATAACAATAATAGAATCCCTCCAACTTTTTAGGAAAAACAACATAATGATAGCTACCAGTCCAACGGCTAAAAGCAAATCAAAGATTACCGCATCGGCCGCTTCCAACGTAAAAACGGAACTATCTTGAGCTATCGCTATTTTCAATTCTTGTTCAGCATATTCAGCTTCTATTTTTTTTAGTTCCTTGCGAACGTCCTCGGCAACCTGAACCGTATTTCCATCCGACTGTTTTGAAACCGTAAGACCTATGGAGCTTATACCGTCGATTCTAGAAATCGTAGTTACGTCTTTGGTAGTATCATATACTTCCGCAACGTCCTCAATACGAACGCTAGTACCTTCTTGACCCGTCTTTACCGTTAATCCTTTAATGTCATCAATGCTTTGAAACTTACCGGAGAGACGTACCGTTACCTGCTGTTCCTCGTCTTTAATATTTCCTGTTGGAAAATCTAGATTGGCTGCGGCAATCGCTTGGGTTACCTGTAGAATACTAAGTCCATAAGTGCTCAGTTTGTCACGGTCGACATTAATTCGTATTTCTCGCTCATTTCCTCCTATTACCTGTACCTGAGCAACACCTTCAATTCTAGAAATGGTTTCCTTGATATCATTCTCCACAAGGTTATTGAATGCGTTGGCATCCATTTTCGAAGATGCGCCCAATCTCATAATCGGCATATCGTCCATCGAAAATTTATTGACGCTTGGCTGTTGCACTTGTTCTGGCAAACTACCTAATATGTTGATTACTTTACGCTGCGCATCCTGTAGCGCCTTGTCAACGTCAGCATTATAGGTCAATTCAACACTTACGATCGAAATACCTTCCTGTGAAGTAGAAGTAATACTTTTAACGCCTTCAAGTGCACTAACTGCATCCTCTATATTGGTAGTTACCGAGTTCTCAACTTCGGAAGGAGAAGCCCCAGGATAGACCGTGCTTATAGAAAGCATAGGAGAGCTCATTTTTGGCAGTAATTCATAGCCTAAACTTGAATAACTGATGATTCCTAAGAGAGCGATTATGGTAAAGACGACAACGGCGAGCGTTGGTCTTTTTACGGAAAGTTCTGTTATGGTCATGATCTTAATTGTTTGTTACGGTTACTAAAGTGTTGTTCGTTAAATTGATAATGCCCTTGGTTACTACTTTCTCACCATTGTTCAATCCTGAAAGGACTACCACATTACCATCGATTACTGCGCCCACTTCTATTTTTTTAAGCTGTGCTTTTTCGTTTTCGATTACATATACTGATGGGTTCTGTAGCGACCCGACAATTGCTTGACGTGGAATCATTCTAGCTTCCGCCTCGTTTGTTTTGAGGGCATCAAAATTAATTTCCGCAAAGAGTCCGGCTCTTAAATCATCGGTCGTATTCTTTACCTCGATGGTTACCTTGAACTTTCTGGAAGCATCTGCTTTTACGCTGATATTACTGACTTTACCTTCAAAGGTTTTTAATGGGAATACATCTGTTTTAATGGAAACAACTTGACCCTTTTTAATTTTGGATAGGTTATCCTCGGCAATGTTCACTTCGATTTTCAGTCGGTCAATCTGTACGATTTCAGCTATCTGGTTACCGGGCATTACAAAACTGGTTTCCTCCACCATAAGTGAATTGACAACTCCATTTATTGGAGATTTTACTACTGTAAAACCTAACTGTTGTTGAATCTGTGCAATGTTCGCCTTAGCATTTTCCAATTGAATACGTGAATCCTCCAAGGCACTTTGGCTTACTGCCCCTACCTTTTCCAGTCGTTCATATCTGGCTACATCCTTTTCTGCTTTTGTATATGCGGAACGAGAACTACTCAATTGAGAGTTCAGGGAAACCGCATCTACTTTTGCAATGATTTGGCCCTTTCGGATTTGCTGTCCTTCCTCTACACGCAAGTATTGAATACTACCCTGCGATTCGGCTACCAATGTTACTTCTTCCCATCCTTTGAACTCGCCTGTAGCGACAAGACCTTGCGATATGGTTTTAGAACCAACAGTAGCTGTTTGAACTGGAATTGCAAAAACTTCCTCGACCATTTGCGCCTTGGCGGTCATTTCAGTTTTGTTGTTGTAAAGCGTGTAGGCGATTGACCCGATAATCAGGATAGCTACGATTAAAATGATATTTTTTGTTTTCATCTTTATTAAAGGTTTGTTGTTATTAGTTGCTTGCGATAAGTTGTGAGAGTTGACCACTTGTTCTAAGTATTCTTAATTCCGATACTTTGGATTGTAAGAGGGCATTCAGGTAATTCGATTGCGCTTGTCTCAAGGCAAATTCAGAATCCAATAGTTCGGTCAAGTCGGCTACACCCTCATTGTAAGAGGTTTGAATGCCGTTGTAATTTTCCTGAGCGAGTTCCATGTTTTCTTTTTGGCTTGCAATTTGGCTTTGACTCAAAAGCATTTGCTGAACTGCATCCTGATAGTCTTTCTCTATATTTATTTTGAGTAGTTTTTGGTCTTCCTCCAATTTTTTGGTCTCTAATTGCTTTTGAACAACGCGCTTTCTTCTAGAGAATCCGTCGAAAATGTTCATGGATGCTGAAAGCCCCCAGGTACCGTTCCATTGGTCTACATAGGAAGGTTGTTCAAAAGTGAACTCATTTGTATTTCCGAGATAGTTATAGTTGAAGAAGGCACTTAATTTGGGGAGATAGTTGGCACGTTCCACCTTTTGGTCGATAACAGAAAGTGCCACCTGCTTGTTCAATTGTTGATATTGAATGTTGGATGTTATTGTCAACGAGTCTTGCAATGGAAAAGCCTCATTATCCTCTAATTTCTCCGTCAAGTTGATGATATCGTCCATGGGAATATATAGATATAGCTTTAGCAGTCTTTTCTGTTCGCCCAATTGATATCCAGCATCCTCGATTTGTGTTCGAAGGTTACTTCGATTTACCTTCAATTGGTTGACATCCAATTTTTTGATGATACCCTCCTTGTATTTGGCATCCGATAGCTCGATTAAATTGTTGGTACGGTCAAAGTTTTCCTCTAAAAGCTCAACTTGTTTGGTAGTTACTTGTATTTGGATGTAGACTTGAATGACGTTGATAATCAAATCTTGGGTAGACTGCAGTACTGTTAAGTTTTGAATTTCTTCCAAGGCTTTGGCCGCTCGAATTGAGCTGAACAGCTGAAAATTCAACAATTGCTGTTCTACGCGGGCACCGCCTGTAAAGCTGTATCGATTTCCAAAGGCAACGCCGATGGTAGTACCTGGCTCTCCACCGAATACTTCGGCGGGTAATTGTTGTTCCGCTAGAGAGAAGTTATCCGAAAATCCGCCTGTAGCGGATATTTGCGGTAATGCTCTTCCTTTTACTTCCGCAATTTGCGCAGCGATAATATCTTGGTCTATTTTTGTCTTCGATAGCGTGATGTTATTTTCAACAGCATAGGCGATAGCCTGTTGTACCGTAAAATCAAATTGAGTCTGTGCACTTGTGATGTAAGTGGTAAGAAACAGTACTATGATTATTTTTAGTTTCATTGGTTTCGTTATTTCTGTTTAGTTCAGAATTAAAAGAACTGAATATTGTAAAAAAATAGAATCTAATTCTTCCAGTTTTTAATTAGTTTGATACTTTCTTTTTGATAGTACTCGATAAACTCCGTGAAGTCTTTAAGTTGACCGTTGAATTCTTCCGTGCTCTCAGTTCTGTTATCCAAAATTTCTTTGATGATTTGGTTGTAACCGCTTAGCCCTTCCATGCTTTCTACAAACGAATTTTGCCATTGACCCAATTTTGAGTGGAAATAACGCTTGCGGTCTCCGGGTTTGGTCTTGTAACCGATACGCTTAGAGAGTAACAGGTTATTGATTGCGTTGCTAGTTGCGCTCTTACTTAAGGAAACCCCTTCCTTTATCTGGTCAAAGGTAAGTTCGACTTCATCAGCAACCGTAAGCAGCGCATTTACCCTAGCAGCTGCAGGAGAGAGACCCATTGCCTCTTGAACGACACCGAAACTTTCGATGAGCTCTTTTTGTTTTGATGTTAGCTTGTTTTCCATGACATTTGAATCTGATGCAAACATAACGGTTTTTTTAGTTCTTTTATTAGAGAACTAAAAGAATTATGATAGTTTTAACATTTAGAGATAATGGATTTCAATTTTGTTATGAAACTAGGGAGTCCTATAAAAGGAACCTTTTTTAATACAAACACTCTACTCTAGCTGTTTATAATTCGGTTCTTTTATTTGGCCGTTTTAAGATACAGTTTCAATTTTCTAAAAAATAGTCGTCAAGTTTTCGGTTGTGGAGCGGATTTCATAGGTGTTCCTTTGCTACATGAAATCATACAAAAAAGTAATAGCGGCCATTTTAATGGCTTCACTGCCTATTTTTGGGTTTGGGCAAGAACTAAAATCCAATTTGTTTTTAAGAACGCCTCAAGTGGTAAATTATAATTTCTCACAGGGGGAATTAGCTTTTAGTCCTGTAGTTTCTGTTGGTGCAGGCCTTTCGCACAAATCAAAATTTATCGAATTGGGCACTTTTGTCAGTGATGATGACATTTATGGATTTTACACATTTTTCGGTACAACTCTAAATACGAAAGAAGTTGGAGAAAATTGGAAGCTCCACACGAATTGGTTTGGTGAAGTGAGTTATGTGCCCGGTCAATTTTTAGGAACCGATTCCTTGACTTATACAAGTGGCATATGCTTTTTTCTGAATTATGGTTTTGAATGGGGTTCCATAGGTTTTCCGTTATGTGTTGGAGCCGCCTACAGCGACAAAACAATTAGCTTGAACACAAGAACAATATTTAACATCTCACTGAACCTTAATTAATAAAAATGGAATTCAAAAACCTACACCATCAGAATATACCATTACTGATTTGCAATGTTTGGGATGTGCCAAGTGCAGTACTTGCCGAAAAACTGGACTTTCAAGCTATTGGCACTTCGAGTTCTGCCATTGCAAGTGTCCTTGGTTATAACGACGGAGAGGAAATGGAGTTTTCCGAATTGGAATATTTCGTTGAAAGAATAAGTTCAACAATCAAATTACCATTATCAGTGGATTTGGAATCGGGGTATGGTTATCGACCGGATGATATTGCAGAAAACATTAAGCGATTGGCCAATTTGGGAGTTGTTGGAATTAATCTAGAAGATAGCATGGTCGTTGACAAAAGAATTTTGCTAAACGAAAATGAATTCGCACAAACGTTTTCTAAAGTGCGACAACTTCTTGAAAAAGCAAACGTAAATATGTTCATAAATGTTCGAACTGATACATTTTTATTAGGTCATCCAAACGTAATTACCGAAACAAAAAAACGAATCAAACTGTACGAATCTGCTGGGGCAGATGGTATTTTCACGCCATGTATTGAGAAAAAAACCGATATTGAAGAAATTGTAAGTTCAACAAAATTGCCAATAAACGTAATGTGCATGCCCAATCTTCCAAACTTCGAAACTCTTGAAAAATTAGGCGTAAAACGAATAAGTATGGGCAATTTCTTATTTGACAAAATGTATACCGGTCTTGAAAAAATTACAGAAACCGTTCTAACGGATAAATCATTTAAATCGATCTTTTAGAATGCTTGTTACCGAAAAGAAAAAAATAGAAACTTATTACACAGCTTTATTAAACAGAGAGCAGAGTTTTGTTGGTATTTTCTTTGTAGGTGTAAAAACCACAGCTGTTTTCTGCATCGCAACTTGTAGGGCAAGAAAACCTAAATTGGAAAATGTTGAATTTTATACCTCATTCAAAGAGGCTTTGGATAATGGCTATAGACCGTGTAAAATTTGTAAACCGACCCAAAATGCCAATCAAGCACCTGACCAAGTCCAAATCGCAATGGACTTGGTAAAAAACAACCCAAAGGAAAAAATAACAAATTTTAGACTTCGCCAAAACAAAGTAAGTCCAGAAGTAGTACGTAGATGGTTCAAAACAAATTACGGTATGACCTTTCATGCTTACCAAAGAATGTATCGAATCAATAGTGCATTTCAAGAATTAAAGACCAGTAAAAAAGTAACTGCCACTGCATTCGACTCGGGTTATGAATCATTAAGCGGTTTTGGGTATACATACAAAAAGGTTCTTGGTCAATCCCCTCAAAAAAGTTTAGAAGAAGACATCATACTTATCAGTAGGTTGACCACTCCAATCGGCCCTATGTTCGTTTGTGCGACCGACAAAGGGATTTGCCTTTTGGAATTCGTGGATAGAAGAATGTTGGAAACTGAATTCAAAGACCTACAGAGATTACTTAAGGCTAGAATCATAACGGGCGAAAACGAACATATCAAACAGGCAAAAAGGGAATTGGAAGAATTTTTTGATGGAATCCGAAAGACCTTTGATGTCAAATTGCATACGCCAGGTACACAATTTCAAAATCAGATATGGAGCGTTTTGAAAGAGATACCTTATGGGCAGACCTCTACCTACAAAGAACAGGCTATCACCATAGGAAATCAAAATGCTGTTAGAGCGGTTGCAAGAGCAAATGGCATGAATAGAATTTCAATAATCATTCCCTGCCATAGAGTAATTGGTAAAAATGGCTCCTTGACAGGTTATGGTGGCGCAATTGAACGAAAGCAATGGCTCATTGAACATGAGCGGAAAAACTAGACGCTCTATAAAACGAACCGTTTTTGGGACACATTATGAGTTTACAAAATCCACTGGTCGGCAAGAAGTCAAATTCACTTTATATGTGATGATTCCAATAATTTATATACTCAGTCAATCTTGTTATATGGAAATATCCTTCAATACATATTGCCGTCCAATTCGGGTCCTTTCTGCTATCGGTTTTATGCTATTTAATAACTAAACACGAGATTTATGGGTCCTTTATTACACTACTCATTACACCACCTATTACACCACCAGTTTAAAGAAGCTAATTTTGATGAAAAGAGGACACTGCTCGATTCAATTTTTAAAGAATAATCAATTTGTGTTCTATTTCAAAAAGGGGAAGGCTACATCTCAGTAGGTCCTGGCTAATTTGAAGAATTAGAAACGCCATCTACTTTTCTGTTATGAAATGGATTTCGAGCAACAGAATATACTATTATAGTAAGAATTGATTTCTGGGAACAATGTGTAAAATGAACTCAATAAAAGTTCTAACCTCTAAAATACTGAAAACAAGTAATATACCTGTAAAACTCAATATTTTGGTAAAAACAAAAAGCTCTATAAACAATTGGTTTAAAGAGCTTTATAAAAATTGTGACCACGGTAGGATTCAAACCTACGACCGTTGGAGCCGAAATCCAGTGCTCTATTCAGCTGAGCTACGTGGCCCTATCATTAAATTAAATACAAATCATTCTCAACTACGTCGCCGGAACCTGCCTGCAGACAGGTCTGATGCGCTATTCTCCCGATAGCTATCGGGAGCGCCACGCGGCCGTCTTTTACAATCAGTAATTAAAAAAATAAACTTATAAACCTTTAAACTCCTAAGCTTTTTTTGAAAACTTCCAAACTCTTTGCAACTTCTAAGATAATTTACTCTTCACTATCGTTGAAATCGTCTTTCCATCGGCTTGACCTGCCAATTGGCTCGAGACCATTCCCATTACCTTTCCCATGTCTTTCATGCCCTCAGCTCCTGTTTTAGCAATAACGGCCACTACTACTTTCTCTATTTCAGCCTCGCCTAACTGGGCAGGTAAAAATTGTTCGATTACCGCCACTTGTGCCAGTTCGGGTTCAGCGAGATCTTTTCGTCCTTGCTCCAAAAATATAGCAGCGCTGTCTTTTCGTTGTTTGACCAATTTTTGCACCAACTTCACTTCTGCTTCTTCTGAGATTGCTTCTCCAGAGCCACTTTCGGTCTGCACCAAAAGTAAGGCTGATTTGATGGCGCGCAACGATTCTAACGCAACTTTATCTTTTGCTCTCATCGCCGCTTTCATCTGCTCCATTACTTTATCTTGTAAGCCCATCGTTCTGTAATTTGGACTGCGAATATAAAAAAATAAACCCGAAAATCTGTTTGATTTCCGGGTTCATAAATTTATAATGAAACTTAATTCTAATCAACGTTATCGTGCAAGAAAGAATTATTAGATCTCAATTGAATCTCATCGTTACTATCCTCGCTTAATGTAGTTCTTGATACCTTGTTTTCTTGAGATGTTTCACTCAAATCAACTCCTTGTCTCTTATATGCGGGTTCGTTTTCAATTTCTTCAATACTATTGATATTGTTCTGAAACTTGTAATTGAAATCTTTCAATTTTCTTCTTCTTTCATCAGCTCTTTCCCTTAACAAAGCCTCAATTGGGCTGTCCATAGGGTCTATATTTTCTGGCTGCGGAGTTTCATCAACTACTCCTTCAGAAACCTTTCTTTCAAACACTAACTCGTCCTCAACGATTTTTGGTTCAAATCGTTCGGCTTTCGATTCCGCACCGGTCAATTCATTTTCTAATTGCATGTAATCATCCAGACTATAGCGTGTTTCTCCATTCTTGTTGTATTCCAGCACGGGAATGACTTCAATATGGTCGTTTACTTTCATTTCTTTCACCTCTTCATCTTCCTCCAAATCGAAGGTGATCGTTTTTTCCTCTTCCTCAATAGACTCTTCTTGTTGTGCCAAAGGCATATCAAAACTAATCGCAAACTGATCTTCTATCGAAGACACTTCTTCAGCATCTACAACTTGCATATTACTGATTTCGGGAGTCATGTCAATGATAATAAAGTCATCCTCACTTACTTCTTCGGTAACCACTTCTTCAATTACTTCTTCGTAAAACACATTGAAGTTCTTTATATAATTTGTTGTGGGAATTAATTCCATTCCTAAATCTGCACTTTCTTCATGACCATTTTCCTCTTTCAGAGTAATTTCTTCCTCAACATTTTCCTCAACTACCTTTTTTATGTTAGGCTCGTTCATAACCTCGCTATCATCGATCAAGTGATGTACGATTGGTTGGGGAGTTAAATCACGTTGGGCTTTTTGACCTTCTTCCAAGGTATGAATGATTTTTTTTGACTCTGTGTTGGCGATATTGTCTTGCTGATCTATGTTAAAACCAGTAGCAATAACAGTTACCGCAATAGATTCTCCCAACTCTTCATCTTCACCAACACCCATGATGATATTTGCACCATGACCGGCCTCTACTTGAATATGGTCATTAATTTCACCTATTTCATCAATAGTTATTTCCTCAGCACCTGAAACAATCAATAGCAATACGTTCTTTGCACCTGCAATCTTATTATCATTTAGCAATGGCGAATCCAAAGCCTTCATAATCGCCTCATTTGCTCTTGCAGAACCAGTTGCAATCGCAGAACCCATTATAGCGGTTCCACTATTCGAGAGTACTGTCTTGGCGTCTCTAAGGTCAATATTTTGAGTATAATGGTGTGTAATCACCTCAGCAATACCACGAGCAGCTGTTGATAGCACTTCATCAGCTTTTGAGAACCCAGCTTTAAAGCCTAAATTCCCATATACTTCTCTTAACTTATTATTGTTGATTACAATTAGTGAATCTACGTTGTTACGTAGTTTTTCGATACCTAACTGAGCTTGTTCGCAACGCATTTTTCCTTCAAACTGAAAAGGCATGGTAACGATCCCCACGGTAAGGATGTCCATCTCTTTAGCTTGTTTTGCAATTACGGGAGCAGCACCAGTACCTGTTCCCCCACCCATACCAGCGGTTATGAATACCATTTTTGTGGTTATATCTAGCATTGCTTTGATATCTTCCATACTTTCCATTGCTGCCTGCTCCCCAACTTCTGGGTTAGCGCCAGCACCAAGACCCTCTGTCAACGAAACTCCCAATTGAATCTTGTTTGGAATGGAACTACTGTTCAATGCCTGCGAATCGGTATTTAGGATTACAAAATCAACCCCATTAATTCCTGACTGAAACATGTGGTTAATGGCGTTACTACCTCCACCGCCGACACCGATCACTTTAATTACGTTGCTTTTGTGCTTTGGTAAATCAAAAGCTATTCCGTCAAATTCCGTGTTTTTGCTCATAGTACTATTTTACTGGTTTACGTTTATATTCTTTATTCTGCGTTGTCTAAAAAATCCTTCAGTTTTTCCGACCACTTATCAAATACTGATTTTCTTTCTTTTTTCTGCGTGGCAGTGGTCATTATTTCACTCTCATCACCTGCCAAAACTAACTCCTCCTCAGTCTCTGTTAGGACCTCCCCCATTTCTTCCAGAGATTGTTTTCCTTTACTCTCGTTCTGTACGGCATTCATTAATAAACCAACGGCGGTTGCATAAAGCGGACTAGCGATTTCAGAATCCGAATCCCCAGCTAGATGTTCGTTGGGAAAGCCTATTCTAGTATCCATGCCAGTGATGTATTCCACCAATTGTTTTAAATGCTTCAACTGACTACCACCGCCCGTAAGTACGATACCGGCTATCAATTTTTTCTTCTGCTCTTCGTGACCGTAATTTTTAATTTCGACATATACCTGTTCGATAATCTCTACTACTCTCGCATGAATTATCTTGGAGAGGTTCTTTAAGGTAATTTCCTTTGGTTCTCTTCCTCTTAACCCGGGAATAGAAACAATCTCATTATCTTTATTCTCACCAGGCCATGCCGAACCGAATTTCATTTTTAACAATTCTGCCTGCTTTTCTATAATTGAGCAACCTTCTTTGATGTCTTCGGTAATTACTCCACCACCAAAAGGAATCACCGCTGTGTGGCGAATGATGCCATCTTTGAAAATGGCCAAATCGGTAGTACCACCTCCTATGTCAATCAAGGCTACACCTGCCTCCTTTTCTTCTTTGCTTAAAACAGCTTCTGAAGACGCTAGAGGTTCCAAAGTGATGTTTCCTAATTCAAGTCCGGCACTCTTAATACATCGACCAACATTTCTTATGCTAGATACTTGGCCTACTACTACATGAAAATTAGCTTCCAATCTACCGCCGTACATGCCGATAGGCTCCTTAATCTCTGCTTGACCATCAACCTTGTAATCCTGCGGAAGCACATGAATAATTTCCTCTCCCGGGAGCATTACCAACTTATACACTTGATTACACAGCGTATCCAAATCATCTTCATTGATTACCTCTTCAGAATCGGGGCGAGTAATATAATCGCTATGGTGTAAGCTTCGTATATGTTGGCCTGCGATACCCACGACAACAGAGCCTATTTTAAGGCCAGAATTCATCTCTGCCTCTTCAACGGCTTGCTGAATCGATTGTATAGTTTGAGTAATATTGTTCACCACACCGCGATGAACTCCCAAACTTTTAGATTTACCGATACCCAACACTTCAATCTTTCCATATTCGTTTTTCTTTCCGATAATGGCTACGATTTTGGTTGTACCGATATCTAACCCAACTGAATAATTACCTACTTCCATATGTTATATTTTGGTGCACACGACTTGATTATTAAACTCTAAACTCACTACGGTATACTTTTCCAATGTATCGTCTTTATTCGCTTTGGCGTAAAACGCTTTGAAATTGTTAAACTTCTCTTTAAGATTTTTAACACTGCCTAGATTTACAACAAAATTTTCCATCCTAAATTTCAACTGATACTTATCAACATCTACAACATGAATACCGATTACATTCTTTCTAAGAAATTCATCCCCGTTGATATATTTCAGTATTTCGTAAACATCCTCCAAGCTTTCGCCTGTAATCTTTCCCGTAATTATGGGAACCCTTGCAGAGTGACTGGGGGATAGTGGCATGCGCTTACCTTCATCGTCTACATAGAATTTTGTATCTGCCTCTACGCGTCCGATTGGTTGACGTTGTACGATTTTAGATTTAAGTTTACCATCGACTGTAAGATAAACTTGGGCATTCTTTACCATTTTGTTGGTCTGCAAGACCTTCTCCATAGTATTCAAAACTAATTTTTCTTTGGGCATGTTTTCAAGCCTACCGAATTTTTGTATTAACAATTTATTAACCGCCGATTGTGTGATGTATAAATTCTGGTCTCCTATGAATTCTAAGGTAATTCCACTAACCTTTTTGCCCTCGCTTCTTTTAGACGAAAATGCGTAAAGCCCTATGATTACTGTCAGTAGACTGAATAATTTTATATAGTTCCAATTAATTCGCATATTCTAATTCTGTTTTGATTTTAGATATTTCCAAGCCTATATCACCTGCACCCAAGGTAATAAGTATTTCTGGGTTCTGTTCTTTTATTTCTTGAACGAGTTGTGATTTTTCAACTAATTTTTTATTCGGATTATGAACCTTTTTCAGTAACCAACTAGCAGTCACTCCTTTAATGGGTTTTTCTCTTGCTGGGTATATTTCCAGAAGAAGAATGCTGTCGAACTTTGAGAGGCTTTCTGCAAATTCATCGGCAAAATCTTGTGTTCTTGAAAATAGGTGCGGTTGAAAAACAACCAACACTTTTCTATTCGGATGCATTTCGGTAACTGCGTCATAAATCGCATTTATTTCCGTAGGATGATGTGCATAATCGTCGATAAAAACAAAATCGCTCGTTTTAATCATATACGAGAACCTGCGTTGCACCCCTTTAAAAGAATTTAATGCAAGGGCGAGACGGTCTGGGGAAGAACCAGTCTCAACCGCCATTGCAAAGGCCACCAAACCGTTAAGCAAATTATGCCTACCTGGCTTACTGAATTTTACCCCTTTTAAGCTAATTCGAGGGGTATCCAAATCGAATATGTAGGTGCCATGTTCAATTTTTAAATTTTTTATACAGTAATTTGAATCATCTTCTATACCATAGGTAATACCATCTATTGGTAAGCCATTTCGTATAAATAATTTGCCATCTTCGCCAAGCTTGGCCGCAAACTCTCTAAATGATTTTTGTAATTCTTCATGATTGCCATAAATATCAAGATGGTCGGCATCCATTGAAGTGATGCAAGCTACATTAGGAAACAATCGCAAGAAAGAGCGATCAAATTCGTCAGCTTCTACAACGGAAGTCTCATTTCCTGAAAAGAAAAAATTACTATTAAAATCTTCTGAAATCCCTCCTAAAAATGCGGTAAACGGCGTACCCGTTTCTTTGAGTAAATGAGCCAAAATACTGGAAGTGGTAGTCTTACCATGCGTACCTGCTACTGCCAAACAAAATGTTTCTTTGGTAACCAACCCTAATACTTCAGAGCGCTTTAACACCTTAAAACCGTTATTCAGAAAGAATTGGTATTCTGAATGCTCACCTGGCACTGCCGGCGTATATACCATTAAGGTCTTGCTAGAATCTTTGAAGTTGACAGCTACTTTCGCAATATCATCTTCGTAATGAATTGCAATACCTAAAGATGTTAACTCTTTTGTAAGCGGAGTCTCGGTCTTGTCGTAACCGGCAACATTTTTATCTATAAACTTGAAATAACGTGCCAAAGCTGACATACCAATGCCACCTATGCCAATAAAATATACGTTATGTATGTTATTCAAGTTCAAAATCAAGTTTTAAGTTCAAGCTTAAAAAGCCCGTTTTATTTTAATTCCTATTATTTCATTGCCACTTCCTACTGCTCAAGGCTTAGTTTTTAGTGAGCAACAGTTGCTCTATTTGATCAACAATATCTTTTGTTGCATTGGGCATGGCTAATTTCTTTATATTTTCTCCCAGCATTTTTTGTTTATCCCCAGATTCATACACTTCCGAAAAAACAGTTTCGAAATGTTCTTCCAATTCCCATTCTTTAAGCATAATCGCGGCGTTTTCCCTAACCAAAGCTTCCGCATTTTTTGTTTGATGGTCTTCTGCTACATTTGGCGATGGGATAAAAAGGGTAGGTTTCCCCACGATACAAAGCTCAGAAACCGAACCTGCTCCGGCTCTTGATATAATTATATCTGCAGCGGTGTAGGTAAAATCCATTCGGTTTAAAAAGTCGAAGACCTTAACAGTGTCCGAATTGTACTCTTCGTATTCTTTGATATACAATTTGCCACATTGCCATATCACCTGTAAACCAAGGGTTTTAAAATACCCCAGTTTTGCTTCAACCAATTGATTTACTCTTCTTGCCCCAAGGCTACCACCTAAAATCAGTAAAATCGGTTTGCTGCTATCTAGATTAAAAAAATTAATAGCTTCGTTTCTATCGCTACTCATTTCGACCAAATCGCCCCGAACGGGATTTCCGGTTTTTACAATCTTCGCCTTCGGAAAAAAACGTTCCATACCATCATAGGCTACACAGATTTTAGCCACCCTATCTTTTAATAGTTTGTTGGTCATACCCGCATAGGAATTCTGCTCTTGCAGTACGCAGGGGATTCTCCTCCCAGAAGCAACGCGCAACAATGGGCCACTCGCAAACCCTCCCGTACCTACCACGGCATCTGGTTTGAAACGAGATACGATTTTGCCTGCTTTAATCAAACTACTTATCAATTTAAAAGGAAACATCAAATTTTTAAGCGTTAGTTTCCGTTGTAACCCGGTAATCCACAATCCTTCTATTTTATATCCTGCCTTGGGTACTTTTTCCATCTCCATGCGATCTTTCGCTCCTACGAAAAGAAAATCGGCATCGGGGTGTCTGCGTTTCAATTCATTCGCTATCGCTACTGCAGGATAAATGTGCCCTCCTGTACCACCGCCAGATAAAATGAACCTGAGAACTGGTTTCGGGTTATTTTCATTTGCTGCAAAATGCCTTTTTGCACTCATATTTTGTTTTGTTCTCGCTCCGTAGGGAGGCTATGCATCTCTAAAAAACCTCGTCTGAGCAAAAAAAATTCATTTTCCGCTAAAATGCCAATAACCCAAAATCAGTTTATAACTGCCCACTCAGCACTTCTAAAGGGTTCGTCATATCTATCTTATCCAATGGGGAGGTTTTGTTCTTTTTCTTTCTTTTGGTTTCTTTTACACTTGCACTAAGAATAATACCGATTGCCAAACAGGTCATCCAACTAGATGTACCTCCGCTACTGATCAGCGGCAAAGTTTGCCCGGTTACAGGAAATAGTTCTACCGCCACGGCCATGTTAATCAACGCCTGAAATATTATAGGTATTCCTACCCCCAACACTAATAACTTTCCAAAAATGGTTTTATTCGCATTGGCGATGACAACTATTCTGAAGAGAAAAAAGAGGTAGGCGAACATCAGCACAAAGCCTCCTAATAAGCCATATTCTTCAACTATAATGGCATAAATAAAATCGGAAGAGCTTTGCGGCAAGAAATTCTTTTGCACGCTTTTACCAGCTCCCTGACCTACAATTCCGCCTCTAGCGATTGCGATTTTCGCATTCTCGATTTGGTAATCAGCTTCGGTATCCGCACCATTGGTAAAGTTGTCGATCCGGTTTACCCAAGTGTCAACACGATTCGGAAACATGTCGGGAAAGGCTTTGGCCGTTAAAATGAATAAGGTCAGAAACAAGATTCCAGCACCGACTATTCCCGCTAAATATTTAAAAGGATATCCTCCTAAAAAACAGAGCAGTAAAACCATTGAAAAAATGATTGCAGCAGTAGAGAAATTCGCGGGTAATATCATCGCAATAACCAAGAAAACAGGTAGCCAAAGGGGAATAATACTTTCTTTGAACGTAATGGTTTGATCTTTGACTTTTGTTAGATATCGCGCTACATAAATCATTAACACTACAGCAGCCAGATTAGACGTTTGAAAAGTAATGCCCACAAAAGGAATACTGATCCAACGACTTGCATTGGCCCCACCAATTGTTGTGCCTTGCGCCAAGGTAAAGGCCAGCAATATCAATACGATGGGCATCGCCATAATCGAAAGCCCTTTAAAGAAACGAGTCGGAATGCGGTGTACACCATAAATAATTCCAAAACCTAAAATCAACAAAAAAGCATGCTTCATCAAATGCCCCATGGTGGTACCCTTGCCCACCACATAAACCAAATTACTACTGGCACTATACACTGGCAAGAACGAAAACAGCGCCAGAAGCGCCACCACGGCCCAAAGTGCTTTATCTCCCTTAATGTTCTTGAACAATGCTAACATAACTGCTATAAATTTCTAATTGCCGCTTTAAATTGCTCGCCACGGTCTTCGTAATTTTTAAATAAATCAAAACTGGCGCAGGCAGGAGATAGCAAAACCGTATCTCCTCGCTCTCCTATTTTATAAGCTACTTTTACAGCTTCTTCCATTGCGTAGGTCTCTACCACTAAATCAACAACATTTCCGAAAGTCTCCTTGATTTTGGTGTTATCCAATCCCAAACAAATAATCGCTTTTACTTTTTCGCGCACTAAAGGCATTAACTCTTTATAATCATTGCCTTTATCTACTCCACCAACAATCCAAACTGTTGGTGCCGACATGCTATCCAAAGCGAAAAAGGTAGCGTTCACATTCGTTGCCTTTGAATCGTTGATGTACTGTACATGAGCGATTTTTAATACCTTTTCCAATCGGTGCGGGGCGCCTTGAAAATTGGTTACACTTGCCCGTATCGTTTCTTTGCGAATACCAACTAATTTTGCAGCAAGAGCAGCTGCCATTGTATTCTTCACATTGTGTTTTCCTTCGAGGGCTAGGTTATCGGTCATAATCGTTATTGCGTTATTAGCTGTTGTTATTTTCATTTCGTTATTCTTGATCTGGGCGCCATTATTCACTTCTTTTTCAAGTGAAAATGGTAATAGTTTTGATTTGATTGGATGTGCTTCAAGCCAGTTGACCAAAACTTCATCGTCTACATCATAAATCAAATAGTCTTCCGAAGTCTGATTTTTTGCAATACGGAATTTCGATGCGATATACTTATCGAACTGATAGTCGTAGCGATCTAGATGATCTGGTGTGATATTGGTAATCATGGCGATATGCGGTTTGAAATCCGTTATGCCATCCAATTGAAAACTGCTGATTTCCAACACGTAGATATCATAATCATTTTCGGCTACCATTTTAGCGAAACTGTCTCCTATATTACCCGCCATACCAACATTCAACCCTTCTTCGCTGATCAAATGGTTCGTCAACATGGTGGTTGTTGTTTTTCCGTTGCTCCCTGTAATACCGATAATAGTGGCATCGGTATAGCGACTAGCAAATTCTATTTCAGAAATAACTTCAATACCTTTCTCCTTCAGCAGAACTATCAAATCGATAGTATCCGGTATACCCGGACTTTTCATAACTAGGTCGGCATTCAGTATTTTAGCTTCAGTATGCTGTTCTTCTTCCCAATCAATTTCAAAATGTTCAAGAACGTTTTTGTACTTCTGTTTTACTTTTCCTTTATCCGATAGGAAAACATCATATCCTTTTTGTTTCCCCAAAATAGCCGTGCCTACACCACTTTCGCCTCCGCCTAAAATCACTAATAAAGCCCCCTTCGTTTCCCCCTCGTGGGGAATACTTTTACCTTTATGTTCTTTTTTCTCCTTCATACTCTTTTCCCTTCCTTCTTGCATCCGACGAGCCCTTGCGAGAGCAATGCACGGTTGGGGATGGGCTTTATCTCACCTTTAATGTCACGATAGACAGAATTGCCAAGATGATACCGACAATCCAAAAACGTGTTACGATTTTACTTTCGTGATATCCTTTTTTCTGATAGTGATGGTGTAATGGCGACATGAGAAAAATTCGCTTTCCTTCACCAAATTTCTTTTTCGTGTATTTAAAATATCCTACCTGGAACATTACCGATAATGACTCGGCAAAAAAGATTCCGCACATTAATGGTATCAATAATTCTTTACGGATAATAATGGCGATTACAGCTATAACACCACCAATGGTCAAACTACCTGTATCTCCCATAAAAACTTGCGCAGGATAGGTATTGTACCATAAAAATCCAACCAATGCTCCAAGAAGTGCAGCAATGAAAACAATCAATTCTGAAGCTCCGGGAATAAACATGATGTCCAAATAATTGGAGAAATTATAGTTACCTGAAACCAGGGTAAACACCCCGAGTGTAAAGACAATAATAGCCGAAGTACCGGCCGCGAGTCCGTCAATACCGTCGGTCAGATTCGCCCCATTAGAAACACCCGAAACAATAAGGATAACGAAAGGAATAAAAACCAACCAAGCGTACTTTGCAGCACCTTCACCGGCCCAAGAAATAAAATCACCATAATCGAGCTCATTGTTTTTTAAGAAAGGAACCGTAGTACGGGTAGATTTTATGCGTTTGCCAACAACCTCCTCAACAACCAATTGCTCGGTAATAATTGTACTGTTACGTTCTCGCATGGTCACTTCTGAGTGAAAATAAAGCGTCGCACCAACCGCTAGCCCCAATACCACTTGGCCTAGTACTTTAAACTTACCCTTTAGCCCGTCTTTATTTTTCTTGAAAACTTTAATATAGTCATCGGCAAAACCGATTAGCCCCATCCAAATAAGCGTTCCTATCAGTAGAATGATGTAAATATTATCTAATTGCGCTAAAAGCAAAACAGGGATTAGGGTAGATATTATTATAATAATACCACCCATCGTAGGGGTACCCGCCTTCTCTTTTTGGCCTTCCAGACCTAAGTCGCGTATGGTTTCCCCGATCTGTTGCTTTTGTAAAAACAGAATAATACGTTTACCGTATGCCGCCCCGATTACCAAAGAAAACAATATGGCCAAAGCCGCACGAAAAGTGGTAAAGCCAAACAGACTTGCCCCCGGCACTTGGTATTGCTTTTCTAAATAATCAAAAAGGTAATACAGCATTATTTACGGTTATGAGTTAATATGTAATATGTAAAAACTCAAAAATTCTAGAGAATAATTTCTCTTCTCCCCCCCTGAATTGAATTACTTTTTACTTATTACTATGTACTGTCTTGTCTCTTGTCTCTTGTCTCTTGTCTCTTGTCTCTTGTCTCTTAAACTTATTTATCCATACTCTTCAAAAGGTCCTTTACCATTTTAAAATCATCGAAATCAATTCTATTTCCGTTGGTTTCTTGGTAGGTTTCGTGACCTTTGCCCGCCACTAATATGATATCATTGGCTTCTGCTAATTGGCAAGCAGTTTTTATAGCTTGCTTTCTATTTTCTATAGATAAAATCTTTTTGGTATTCTGAGGTTCCACACCGGCCTCCATTTCTTCGATAATAGCATTGGGCGGTTCGGATCTCGGATTGTCGGAAGTAAAAATGGCTTTGTTGCTCATTTCTGAAGCGATATGACCCATAACCGGGCGCTTTGATCTGTCTCTATCGCCACCACACCCCACAACGGTGATGACGTTTTCATTTCCAGTTCTCAATGTGTTGATAGTATCAAGCACATTTTTAAGCGCATCCGGCGTATGGGCATAATCAACTATTGCCGTAATTTTTTCTTTTGATATAAAATATTGAAATCGCCCATCTACATTATCAAGCTCACTCAATAACCTTAAAGTTTCTAATTGCTGTAGTCCTAGTAAATCGGCAGTGCCATATATCGCCAACATGTTATAAGCATTGAAGAAACCTATCAACTTTGACCAAAGCTCATTATCATTTATTTTGAGCAATTGTCCGTCAAATTGATTCTCTAAAATCTGTGCCCTGTAATCAGCGTATGTTTTCAGGGCATAAGTATGCTTTTGGGCCTTAGTGTTCTGGAGCATTACCATACCGTTCTTATCATCGATATTGGTCAATGCAAAAGCACCTTTTGGCAATTCATCGAATAATATTTTCTTGGTATCGCGATACTCCGCAAAAGTCTTATGGTAATCTAAATGGTCGTGCGAAAGATTACTAAAAATTGCACCGGCAAAATCCAAACCTTGGGTTCGCTTTTGATGTATACCGTGCGAACTTACTTCCATAAAACAATACTCAACACCTGCTTCGCTCATCAAAGCCAAATGGTAGTTGATGGTCAATGCATCTGGAGTAGTGTGACTAGTAGTATAGGCAGTCTCATCGACCATAATTTTGATAGTCGAAATCAAACCTACCTTAAAACCGGCTTTCTTGAACAACTGATACAGTAGACTGCTTATTGTCGTTTTTCCATTAGTACCGGTAACACCTACCAACTTTAAATTCTTAGAAGGGTTGTCGTAAAAGTTGGAAGCCATTATGGCCAAAGCTGTATTGCCGTTCTTGACTTCGACGTAAGTAATCTCGTTTACCAAATTAGCTGGTAAGGTTTCGCAAACAATTGCTTTAGCACCGCTGGCGATTGCCTTATCTATATATTTATGACCGTCTGTTAGAGTTCCTTTTATAGCAATGAAAACATCGTCCATTCCTACTTTTCGAGAATCGAAGCATACCGAATTCACCATAACGGCAGTACTGCCACTTACGGATTTTAATCCAACACCATACAATATGTCCTTTAGTGCTTTCACGATAATTCGAGTACTATTTTATTTACTTTGGCGATATCGGTACCTGTATTAACCGATTGCGTTTGTACTTTTCCGTTGCCTTTAATCTCAACTTCGATACCTAAATTTTCTAAGATGGAAATAGCGTCCATTCCACTCATTCCCATTACATTGGGAACTTTGTTGTACTTTTTTTGCGCTTCCGCGTAATACTTTTGAAAGTTTCCATCCAGATTGCCATCTACCTTTCTTGGCATTTCTACCTCATCTATTAAAGGAGAATTCGCATAGATTTTTTGTGCTACAGATTTAAATACCGGCCCTGAAACATCTGCACCGTAGTACCCGACACTTTTATCTGGCTCATGAATGATTACGATACACGAGTATTTGGGAGCATCTGCAGGAAAATAACCGGCAAACGTAGAGATGTACTTCAACTTGTCAGGGTCTTTCGAAGCATAATCTTTCTGAGCTGTACCTGTTTTACCAGCCATCGAAAAATTCGGGGAATACAAACTATGCCCTGTACCGTTTTTCTCCTCTACCACATTCTTCATTAAAGCCCTTACTTTGGCTGCAGTCTCTTTTGAGCAAATCGAAGCATCGATTACCTCTGTCTCAAAACGTTCCACAGTTCTATCCCATTCGCGAACTTCTTTAATCAATTTGGGTTTGACCATTTTACCATTATTAGCAATAGCGTTATAAAAGGTCAAGGTTTGCAATGGGGTCATTGAAACCTCATAGCCATAAGCCATTTGCGCCAAGGAAAGACCTGACCACCCTTTATCACCAGGATATCGAATAACAGGTTTACCCTCTCCCTTAATGGGAAGACCCAATTCGCGATGTAGATTCATCGACATTAATCGGTTCACATATTTTTCGGGAGCTTCTTTATAACCGTTGTGAATCATCTTAGCAAATGCGGTATTCGACGAGACTTCAAAAGCTTTTCCTATCGAGATTTCCCCATAACCACCGTGCTTTGAATCACGCACCCTATGGTTGTAAATTTTCCAAGAACCGTTTTCAGTATCCATTACTGAACTAGTGTCGACTACTTTGTCCTCTAAGGCAGCCACCAAATTCATCAACTTGAAGGTAGAACCGGGTTCGTGCGATTCACCGATTGCATAGTTCAGGCGTTCGTAATATTTACCCTCTTTAGTTCTACCTAAATTGGATATTGCTTTAACCTCGCCAGTCTCCGTTTCCATGACCACAACGGTTCCGTGATCAGCTTTATAGTGTTCTAGTTGTTTTAATAATGCATGATGCGCTATATCCTGAATGTTAACATCTATCGTAGAAAAGACATCATAGCCGTCCTTAGGTTCTATAATGTTATCTTGGCCTATTGGCTTCCATTGCCCTTTAGCAATTTTTTGCTTGTATCTTTTACCGACCGTTCCTCGAAGATATTCGCCAAAAGCACCCTCTAGTCCTACTCTAGTATAATATCCATTTTCGTCTACACGCTCATATCCAACACTTCGCTCGGCTATTTTTCCTAATGGATGTTCTCGAAATGTCTTTTGCTCTACAATCAAACCCCCTCTGTAAGGACCTTTGCGAAATAATGGAAACTCTTTAAGCTCCATATAATCGGAATAATCCAGATTGCGGACAATCAATGCGTATCTGTTCTTGTTTTCCTTAGCTTTTCTGAGCAATTGTTGGTAATGCGATGATGAATTGCCCAACATCTTGGAAAGCGCGTTGGAGAGCGGAACAATATGTTCTTTAAAATCATCTTTATCGACTGTAACTGCGTCGAATCTGATGGTATATCGCGATACCGAGGTTGCGAGCAAACTACCATCATCTGAATATAGATTACCACGGTTGGGCGCAATCGTGAACATCTTAGAAGTACGTTCCTCGGCAAGGTCACGATACTTTTCACCATCTACCATTTGAATACTCACCAACTTTACCATAACGGCAACGGCGAACAGGAACAGGAATCCTGCAACGAAATACAATCTTTTTAATATGTTCTTTTCCTTAATTGCCACGCTGCTCGATAATCGATTTGACTCTTATTTTTTTAGGTGGAATGTCTGACGGATACAATTCATCCTTTTCCAAAACCTTGGTAATCTGACTTTCTAATTTCAACTCCTGAACATCTTTATGGGCATCGATAAACTGACTCCTTAATTCTTTTACTTCTTCGTTCAAGGCTGCTATTTTGTGAACTTTAGCATCTGCAGAATGACTGCTTCCTATCATTACAGCTGCCAAAAAGGATGCAAAAATGATGAACAGCCAGTTCTTGGGAGCGTCGCCGCTAACCAAAAATTTCCCTTTTAATATGTCAAGTATTCCGTTTTTCATCACTAAGTACTTTATTTTCATTCCCTAGAAGCAGGGAATCATTTCCAAGACCAAATAGTCTTGTTATCTATTTTTTCAGGTTATCGCTTATGAATTGGGCTTTCTAACCCTCCGTCCAACAAGTTGGGCACCTTCTTTCGTCTGATGAGAGGAGCTTTTACGCATTCTCTTACGACTCTTTTTCTTAGTTCAAATCCGTTCAGCAATCCTTAGTTTGGCACTACGTGCTCTATTATTGCTTGCGACCTCTTCTTTCGATGGTACTATCAACTTGCCTACTTTTTTAAAAGGAACATCGATGTTCCCATAAAAATCCTTTTCGGGCTCTCCTTCAAACTGACCGGCCCTTACATACCGTTTCACTAATCTATCTTCTAAAGAATGATAGCTTATGATGCTCAATCGTCCACCTGGTTCTAAAATCTCGGCCGTTTGCCTTAAAAATTCTTTAATCGATTCTATTTCCTGATTAACCTCTATTCGAATAGCCTGGTAAACCTGAGCTAAAATCTTATGCGCTTTGGCATTGGGGAGAAACTTTTGCAACACGTCTTTTAAAGCAGCTGTTGTTTTTATCGGGTTTTCGACCCTTGCCGCCACTATGGTTGTTGCCATGGCGTTTGCGTTACGCAATTCACCATAGTCAAACAATACCCTTCGCAGCTCGTTGTAACTATATTTATTAACTACCCTGCTGGCCGAGAACTCGTTTCGCTTGCTCATTCGCATATCCAATTCCGCATCAAAACGCGTTGAAAACCCACGTTCCGCCTTATCGAACTGATGCGATGAAACCCCGAAATCTCCGAGAATACCATCTACTTTCTGAATGCCATAGAACTTCAAGAACTGTTTGATATAGCGATAGTTTTCATTGATCAGCGTAAATCTGTCATCGTCCAAGGCATTCTCCAATGCATCCTCATCTTGATCAAAGGCAACCAACCTACCTTCCTTTCCTAGCTTTTTTAATATTTCTTTCGAGTGGCCGCCACCGCCGAAAGTGACATCAACATAAACTCCGTTCGCTTTGATATCGAGCGCATTTACCGACTCGGTTAACAGTACCGGATTATGATACATCATCAAAGTCGTCGCCATCATCCCCCATTACCTCTTCGGCCAATGCCGCAAAGTCTTCCGTCGTTTCTTCAAGCACTTTCTCGTAACTATCCTTGTCCCAGATTTCGACTATATTGATTGCCGAACTTAAGACCACTTCTTTTTTTATGCCTGCAATCGCGACCAGGTTTTTCGGTATCAACAATCTCCCGGTAGCATCTATTTCGACTACTTTGACACCTGCAGAGAATCGCCGAATGAAATCATTGTTCTTTTTCTTAAAGCGATTTTTTCGGTTCATCTTTTCCATGAGCAGATTCCACTGCTCCATAGGATATAGCTCCAAACAGGCCTGAAAAACCGATCTTTTAACCACAAAACCCTTATTTAACACCGGAGCCATCTGATTTTTTAGGGCAACAGGCATCATTACTCTACCTTTGGCATCGGCCTTACAGTCGTATGTTCCAATGAAATTGATCACTTGTTTTGGCTGTTTTGTGCTTTAATAACTCAAAACTACAAATTTTATTACCACATTTTACCACAAAATACCACTTTGTTGATAAAATTTATCTTTCTGTGCCAAAATTTGACTTTTTTCTAAAAAAAAGCGTACGTCTTTTGTACATTAAAATTACCAGTCATAATGACGTTCTAGGGAAATGCCTATCTTAGCAAATTAGGCTACCAACCACCTATTCATGAAAGAGACATTGATTACTGACGGAAAATTCCGGTATTTTGAAATTGGAGAAGGCAAACCTATCATTATATTGCACGGATTAATGGGCGGATTGAGCAATTTTCAAGGAATTGCCAAACATTTTCCTCCAAAAGGCTATCGGGTATTGATTCCTGAATTACCGATTTACGATATGCCAATGATGAAGACGAACGTAAAACAGTTCGCAAAATTTCTCAAAAAGTTTATTGAGTTTAAACAGCTTGAAAATGTAATTCTACTAGGTAATTCCCTTGGAGGTCATATCGGTCTTTTACATACAAAAATGTATCCGAAAATGGTTAAAGCTTTGGTCATAACCGGTAGTTCGGGGCTTTATGAAAGCGCAATGGGAGCCGGTTACCCTAGACGTGGAGATTATGAATTTATTAAAAATAAAGCAGAAGGCGTTTTTTACGACCCAAAAGTAGCTACCAAAGAAATAGTAGACGAGGTCTTCGAAACGGTTAATGACCGCAGTAAAATAATTAAGACATTGGCTATTGCCAAGAGTGCCATTCGGCATAATATGTCTAAAGACTTGCCTAAAATGAAGACCCCTACTTGCATTATATGGGGGAAGAACGATACGGTTACCCCACCTGACGTAGCAGACCTTTTTCATGAACTCCTACCTGATTCCGATTTATTTTGGATCGAGAAATGTGGTCATGCACCTATGATGGAGCACCCTGTGGAATTCAATGAAATTCTCGATGCCTGGCTGGAAAAAAGAGGGTTCTAAAACAGTTGGCAGTTGGCGAAAGAATATTCCCAAACTCCTAAACAAATAAACTTCTAAACTTTTTCTGAGTGAAAATCAAATCGGCAAATTTTGTGATGAGTAATTCGGAAGTTTCGAAATGCCCTAAGGATAAGATTCCCGAATACGCCTTTATTGGACGCTCTAATGTTGGCAAGTCTTCATTGATCAATATGCTGACCGATCGAAGGCATCTGGCCAAAACGTCGGGCAGACCAGGAAAGACCCAACTCATCAATCATTTTAAAATCAACGAAAATTGGTTTTTGGTAGATTTACCTGGTTATGGTTATGCTCGGGTATCAAAAAAGAGCAAAAAGACCTTTCAAAAATACATTACCAACTACTTTGAAGCACGTAAGCAGCTCGTATGCTCTTTTGTGCTAGTCGATATTCGCCACGAGCCCCAACCCATTGATATGGAGTTTATGCAATGGTTGGGAGAAAATGGTATACCCTTCTGTATTATTTTCACCAAGGCCGATAAGTTGAAACCTGCTGTCATCGATAAAAATGTTCAAGATTATTTACTAAAAATGTCGGAGACCATGTGGGAAGAAGCACCACAATATTTTATTACCTCATCCTCTAAAAGCCTAGGTCGTGATGACGTTTTAAATTTTATCCAAGAAATCAATCAAGATTTTCAAGCAAATCTAATCTAATCAGCAGTTGATCTTTCATTGATTATACCAATCAACTCAGTAGCATTTTCGAGTGCGTTTAGTTCTTTTGTTTTGACCAAAACTTCGAGTCCGACCATTGTCTCAATAAGTACAATGGGGAAACTAAACTTGTGCCCAAATTTAGATTTATAAGTGTTCGCAAACTCATCTTTATGTAAAAATTCCATTTGAAGATCACTTTCTACTCTAAATTTTTTCCATCCCTTATTCTCGGTAAAAGTCCCGTAGGTAATAGCACATAAACTACATTCGTAAGTAGCCGGACTGAATATTTTATGAGCGCCGTCTATGAGCGCATTACGCAGACCAGAATCGGCATTGTAAATGAAAATTAGCTTTCTTTTCATATAATCTATGTCTCTACAAAGCAATAATACTTTCAAAAGTAACTTATCCTCGAAAATGTAGTCCTACACCAAGGCATTTCTGAAATGATCTGGCGAACAACCGACATTTCGCTTAAAATATTTTATAAAGTAAGATGCATCATCGAACCCAAGACGAAAGGCTGCTTCCACTACCTGTAAACTGGTAAATTGTAATAGGCGCTTTGCTTGTAAGACCGTGCGCTCGGAAATCAGCTGTGAAGGCGATTTCTGTAAGATACTTTTTATGATAGTCGCTAATGTTCTTGAGGAAACATGTAATACTTCTGCATAGAACGCTACTGATTTATGCACTTTGTAATTCTCTTCTACAAGTTCTTTTAGCCTTAAAAAACTGTAATTCGTGCTGACTGGTCAATTCAATCGTATTTTCAGAGGTAGTTCTGTGATCTCTATCCAGCGTAATCAAAAATGATTTCAGTAAAAATCGAATCACTTCTTCTTTTCCGAAGCTATTGGGTGTACAAAGTTCTTTTTGTATAAGTGAAATGTATGAGATACCTATCTCAGCCGTAGCCAAATCGATTGCATAGCATGGATGCTTTTGTATATTAAAAATATTGTGCTTAAAAAAAATGTCAACATCGGTATGCATAAAAAAACTCTCGTTAAAATGAATCAACCATCCTTTGACTTCTAAATTTTCATCAAAAGCATGTATCTGGTCTTTTGAAATAGAGAGCACCGTATTTTTCTGTATATCAAAAGACTCAAAATCTACCGTACGCGTTCCTCCCGCCTCAAAAAACCATATAATCTGATAATAACTATGTGAGTGAGCTTCGGCCGCTTTCTCGCTATTTCTTTTTCTGTACTCCGTTAAATTATATACCTGAAATCGTAATTTTTCGGGATGAGCCTTATACAAATGATATTGTGCGATTTTAGCCATTCTATATAGCATCATTACTCTTTTGAGCTAAACTTTTTGCAGCCAATAGGCCGCTATGAATGGCTCTATCCATATAACCACCATATACAGATGCTGTTTCAGCTCCTGCGAAAAAGAGTCTTTTACTCAAATACGCTTCGGCAAATACCGAATGACCATACGTCGGACTCAGTTATATAGATTTTATAGTGTCGCAAGAAGTGTTTCTATCTTGAGACCAATCCTTTTCTTCATAAGTAGTATACTGCATAATTTCTTTGCCCAAGTACTTTTTTAGATAATTTAAAATGCGCTCTTTTCGTTGTTCTGCCGACAAATCAAGCAAACTTTCATTAACGAATCCCATTAGTGCATAACTATCATTTTCAAGATTACAATGATCGTATAATTCAGTTACAGCACCTACCTGCCTAATTAACATTCACGATAAATTTTTAGATCTCCAAAACGGTTTTTTAAAAGTTAAACCCACTTTGATGGCATTGCTCATCCACGTATGGGTTTTTTCCATAGCTATGCTGACTTTTTCGGGTAATTCTGGAGTATATTTTATTCTCGTTGCAATTCCCGGGGGTACCGTTACCAATACTTTTTCTGCTTTGAAAATTTGTTTATCCGTTTGAACAGATAGCAGTTCTTCACCATCTTTAATTTGAGTGACTACTTGGCTCTTTCGAATATGGTCTGCAAATGGAGCTGCCAGACGCCTTATCATTGCCATGGAGTTACCAGCAACACGATAAGCCGATGGCGCATTTGGGTCGTTTTCAAAATAATGTTCAGGAGCCATAGTACCGTAAACCAAAACACTACGCCCTTCATTGAATTGATGAAATTTTTCAAACTCAAGCTCTTCCAATAAATCAATCACATTTTGATGATGTGTTTGAAACCATGTTGCCCCAAAATCAATACCATCATTGGGCATAATCCTGCCCCCTAAGCTATCTCGGGACTCTAAAATCAAAAAATCCTTTTCTCCTGAATTATAAAGTTTGTAAGCTGCCGATAGACCAGACAAGCCGGTTTTGATAATTGAAAAAGTTTAAATGAGTTCTATTACATTTCATCATTACAACAAGATACGTATTCCTGTGCTAGTTGCCATCATCCCAAAGCTGGCTTTCACTATAATCTAAAAATGGCTTAGGCCTATAGATACTGAAGCATTTACTAGATAGTCTAAGTTGTCCCATTCCCTTATGCCGCTGTTTAGCGAGTCCATTTCAGTTGCGTATGTAATATCTACTTTGTGGGTGACCAAATTTTCTGAAGCACCATTTTTGAACGCCCCAAGTTTTTCTGCATTGGTACCAACTACCTGTAGTTCTATACCTTCTTTCAACAATTTCTCGGCAGTAGCTTTTCCGATGCCACTGCTTTCTCCTATAACTAATGCTCCTTTACTCATGATTTTTGTTTTTTAAAATAATTTCAAGTACAAAATTATAATCCATATCTCGTTTTAAATTGTAGAAACAAGATAATGAATGGTACTTTTGAGAAATCATGTTTTTTGTTAGTTTGAGCCAAGACACACGACTTATCAGGTGCCGAATTCGTCTCGAATTATTCTTCATACATTAATTCAAAAGCGTATCTCAAGAAAAATAGATCATATCGTTTATGCTGTTCAGAATTTAGATATTGTGATAGAAGAGTTCGAAGCAAAGTTAGGTGTACGACCTATTTTTGGAGGGTTTCATAAGTCTTTTGGAACTAAAAATGCCTTGGTTTCTTTAGGTGAAAATTGTTATTTAGAATTGCTGGCTGCAGATAATAAGAATACAGAAGTCGCTAAACCGCGATGGAAGGGTGTTGATATGCTTCAAAAAAATCAAATTACGAGATGTGCACTAAAATCAAATCAACTATCAGTAGATAGTAGTATTTTAAAAATTGAGAATCCGGAAATGGGTACAATACGCAGGGGTTCTAGAAATATCGAAAATGGTGCATTATTGCAGTGGGATTTAATTATGCCCTTACCACATCCTGAAGTGGAACTTCTCCCGTTTATGGTAGATTAGGGCAACTCGGAACGGCATCCGGCCGACGCTTTACCCGATATGGGGTGTACCTTAATCGAATTGTATGGTGCACATTCCTCACCCAAAGAAATAGAAGCTAATTTTAAGGAACTTAGCATTGAAATACGCATTGTAATATTAAAAGAAATAGCACTAAACGCGCTTATAGCATGCCCGAAAGGGCGAATTGAAATTTAAATCTATTTTATGATTACTATAATAAGAACGTTTCTAGGCATTACACTAATTGCGATGTGCTCTTGTAATTCCAAACCAAAAAAAGCAGCGACCGACACTCCCGAAAAAAAGGAAGTGGCCAGGGAGGAAACGCAACCTTCGAAAGCGGAGCAATTAGTAGCCGATGCCATCAAAGCGCATGGCGGGGAACTTTATGATATTGCGCATTATGAATTTATGTTTAGAGACAAGAGGTACACTTTTAAGAATAGCAAGAACCGCTCTCGCTATACTGTAAGCAGCATTGAAAACACCCATAAAATTCACGACGTATTGGAGAACGGAAAATTAACGCGAACAGTGAATGGCAAAGTTGTTAATCTCTCCAAAAAGGATGACGACAAACATACAGAGGCCTTGAATTCGGTCATCTATTTCGCTACTCTACCCCATAAATTAAAAGATAAAGCGGTCAATAAAACCTATGAAGGCCGGGCGACCATAAAGGGTCAAGACTACGAGCTTGTGCATGTCAACTTTGATCACGAAAATGGTGGCACTGACTATGATGATAAATTTCTGTATTGGATTAATACCGATATAAAAACCATCGATTATCTGGCGTATAGCTACAGTACCAACAACGGCGGTGTACGTTTTCGTTGCGCTATAAATCCTAGAACGGTATCCGGCATTCGCTTTCAGGATTATATTAATTACGAGGTGCCGATTGGTACGCCTTTAAAAGACCTATCCGGCATCTATGAAAAGGGCGCCCTTAAAGAACTATCCCAAATAATAAACGAAGAAATTCGTGAGCTAAATTAAATTTTAAAGTAGTTTATCAAATTTGGACCTGTTCGTGCAACGAACTTTTTTGAATGTTTATTTTACCTGCACATTCAACATTTGCACCATTTTCGCCATTTTGGTTGTGAGGTAATTTAGAGGTAGTTCAATTAGACTTGTGCATTTGAAAATGCCTCTATTAGGAGATAATAATTATTGAATTCTTTTCATCGGTACAGATTGTTTTTTACCCAAATATGTGACAATTTTACTATTTTGGTTTTTTATGCTTGCACGCTCTATTACAGAACAACGATATAA
>Ga0114957_1001034_pt1 | contig 32869 bp, 31 predicted proteins | sample BantaG_FD_87175 | JGI IMG/M metagenome (GOLD analysis project Ga0114957, IMG submission 87175) | Marine algal microbial communities from Bantry Bay, Ireland - BantryBay_4 metaG | ecosystem: Host-associated > Algae > Red algae > Unclassified | place: Bantry Bay, Ireland | collected 2014-11-21
AAACCAATAAATAGTATTTAACTCTCTCTAGAAAACAAAAGGTATGAGCAACAAAAAACTAACAATCGTAGCCAAAATTTCGGCAAAAGAAGAACACAGCACATTGGTCAAGACCGAACTATTGAAACTTATCGAGGTCACCAGAGCTGAAGAAGGTTGTATCAACTATGACTTACACCAAGATAATGAAAACCCAAATATCTTTCTCTTTTACGAAAATTGGGAAAATCGCGAACTTTGGCAAAAACATATGGAGAATGGCCATTTAGCCGATTACATGGAAGCTACCGAGGGTGCCGTAGCTGAATTTAGCCTAAATGAAATGACCCATATTGGGTAATCTATAGTCGCTTTTCTTGCCTATGATGATTGTTTTTAAAAACATATGTTAAAATTCATTACTTTTAAAGCAATACTAATCAGAAAGATATAATAGCTTAACCTATATATCTTTCATAAAAAACCTCCATTATGAAAAAATTAATCGCAGAATTTATCGGCACCTTTTGGCTTGTTCTTGGTGGCTGTGGTAGCGCAATGCTAGCTGCAGGCTTCCCAGAATTAGGAATTGGTTTTGTCGGTGTCTCACTTGCATTTGGTCTTACTGTTGTTACAATGGCTTATGCCATTGGGCATATTTCTGGCTGTCACCTTAACCCAGCAGTATCAATAGGGCTATGGGTCGGTGGTCGTTTTGAGACTAAAGATTTAGTACCTTATATTATTGCACAAGTTTTAGGCGGTATCGCTGGCGCATTTATTTTGTCCCTTATCGTATCCAATCAGGCTGATTTTACCGGTCTTGGCGGATTCGCGGCAAACGGTTTCGGAGAACATTCGCCCGGTGGTTTTAACATGACAGCTGCCCTCATTACAGAAGTAGTAATGACCTTTATATTTCTATTTGTAATTCTTGGGTCTACCTATACACAAGCACCAAGAGGCTTTGCTGGTCTTGCTATCGGTCTTTGTTTGGTATTAATTCACCTAATCAGTATTCCAGTAACCAATACATCTGTAAACCCAGCTCGTAGTACTAGTCAGGCTATTTTTGCTGAAGGCGGTTGGGCCATGGGCCAACTGTGGTTATTTTGGGTAGCACCTATTGTGGGAGCTATTTTAGCAGGTATCGTTTATAAATTACTATCCCCAGAAATCGAAAAGGCTTAGTACTATTTAATACCAAAAAGGAGCCATCTGAAATTTCGGATGGCTCTTTTTTTATGTGATAAAAAACATTTATTTTGCTACATTCACTGCTCTAATCTCTCGAATCACAGTAACTTTTACTTGTCCGGGATACGTCATATCAGTCTGTATTTTTTGCGAAATTTCGAAAGATAGTTCAGCGGCTTTGTCGTCGCTTACTTTTTCACTTTCTACGATTACACGTAGTTCTCTACCTGCTTGTATGGCATATGCCTTTTGCACTCCACCAAAACCAAAAGCAATATCCTCAAGGTCTTTTAAACGTTGAATATAAGAATCTAAAACCTGTCGTCTTGCTCCCGGTCTTGCACCGCTAATAGCATCACATACCTGAACGATTGGCGAAATCAAGTTCTTCATTTCTATTTCGTCGTGGTGGGCACCAATAGCGTTACAAACATCTGGTTTCTCACCGAACTTTTCTGCCCATTGCATCCCAAGAATAGCGTGGGGTGTTTCTACCTCGGCTTCTGTGTTGGGTACTTTACCGATATCGTGCAATAACCCTGCTCGTTTAGCAAGTTTTGGATTAAGACCCAACTCTGCCGCCATTACGCCACATAATTTAGCAACCTCCCTAGAGTGCTGCAAAAGATTTTGCCCGTACGAAGAACGATACTTCATTCTACCAACGGCGCGTATCAACTCAGGATGTAAACCGTGTATTCCCAAATCGATTACCGTACGTTTACCGACTTCCACGATTTCTTGTTCTATCTGCTTTTCGGTCTTCTTAACGATTTCTTCGATTCGCGCCGGATGAATTCTTCCATCGGTCACCAATTTATGAAGCGATAATCGTGCAACTTCCCTCCGAACAGAATCAAAGCAGGATAAAATAATCGCTTCGGGCGTATCATCAACAATGATCTCAACTCCAGTTGCAGCCTCCAAGGCTCTAATATTTCTGCCCTCTCGGCCGATTATTCGTCCTTTTACATCATCGGATTCCAAATTAAAGACCGAGACACAATTTTCAACTGCCTCCTCGGTACCTATACGCTGTATGGTGTTGATTACAATTTTTCTGGCCTCTTGCTCTGCAGTTAACTTAGCTTCTTCTACAGTATGCTGTATAAAGCCCATCGCATCGGTACGCGCAGTTTCCTTGAGCGATTCCATGAGCTGTTCTTTGGCATCTTCGGCAGAAAGTGCCGATATGACCTCTAATTGCTGCACCTGGTTCTTGTGCATTTTCTCAACCTCTGACTGCTTCTTTTCAAAGATTTCTCTGCGATAATCCGTGTCTTTGATTTTTGTTTCAAGGTCTTGACTTAATTTTTTGGACTTGGCCAACTCGCTACTTACCTGAGATTCTTTATCGCGTGTTCGTTTCTCGGCCTCGTTCATTTTATTATTCTTGCTTACGATGACCTTTTCATGTTCTGCCTTAAGCTCTAAAAACTTTTCCTTGGCTTGAAATATTTTGTCTTTTTTAATATTCTCACCCTCTTTCTGTGCGTTCTTTAGGATACTCTCTGCCTCTTTTTTAGCGTTGACCGTAGTTTTCGATGCCTTTCCTTTCTCGAGAAATTTGGCTATTACGAAGCCTATGACCAGCCCTATAATGGCTGCTATTATAATTGTTGTATCCATGGTTTGATTGTTTTGAAAAATTAGTTGTTCCGACCCTAAGGACGGTTGCGAACGAAAGTTCGTACTGGTTCTGCGCGATCCAAAAAAAAGCCCACATCAGGAAGTTTTGTACAAACTCCTTTGAAAAAGGTTTAGGGCTACCAGACCGATCAAGGATCCTTGTACAAGCAAGGCTTGCTTTTACGACCTAAACTCACCCTTTTTAAATTTAATTAACGTTGAGTTTGTCAAAAATTAGTACCAATGTGGGCAGTAACTTTGATATATTTTAAAGAACTTACTTTATGCTAAGCTTAGAATCTACCAAAAGATCTAGTGCTTTTAATCGCGCTATCGCCTTTATGGTACCTTCTGATTGATCTATACCTTTCTGTTCAATTTTAGAGGCAAATTGCAAGGCACACATGGCCAAAACATCTTGCTTATCGCGAACGGCATAACTCTGTTCGAATTTTTTCGCCAACTGTCCTATGTTCTTTGCCGCTTTGCGCAACCCTTCCTCTTGGCTAGGGTCGATTGTTAAGGGGTAAACCCTATCGGCAATTGAAAGCTTGATTTTAAGCTTTTCAGACATAGTTTTACTGGTTGATTCTTATTCGGAGAGTTGGGCTATACAATGGTCCAAATCTCTGATCAATGCGTTTATTTTTAGCTTCGCTTCGGTTTTATTGGTATTACTGCCAAGCATCGAGTTCGCTAACTTAAGCGAGTTGTATTTCTCTTCCCAGTTCGTTGCCGAACTATTTACGTTTTCCTTTTCGGTTTTGATGGAAACCAATTCGTTTTCCAACTTTTGGTTAGCTTGGTGCAACACATTTATTTTATGCAGCAACTTACTTACCTTATTCTCCAAGGAATCTACGATTTGAACCAATTCGCTCATATTCGAAATTCAATGCTGTTCTAACAAAGTTAAGATACATCTAACTACTTAGCAATTGTTTTTCCAAATATTCTTGAAGTAATACTTTAATACCTTTAAAACCGTTGTTTTATTGGGGCTATTAAAAAATATAGATGTTTTACATCTTCCGCACGGATATTCGATTTCATCTGTTTAACTTTATCCCTAGATTTTAAATAATCAATTTATTTTATCAAAAAACCTCTTTCCCATGAGAGGAAAGCATTATTTCAATTATGAATTGTTTTGTTCCTCGGAAATCCTACTTCTTTTTTGTTGTTTTATTTGCATTGATTTCAATACCTGTTAATGCGCAAAAAAACTATCCTCAAGATGCATTTATATCCCCAATGGATATCCCCTTGGTACTCGCTGGAACTTTTGGCGAATTGCGCTCAAATCACTTTCATTCAGGAATCGATATTAAGACACAACAACGCGAAGGACTGCCGATTTATGCCATTGGAGACGGAAGTGTTACTAGAATTAAGATATCGCACTGGGGCTACGGCAAGGCATTGTACGTGGCGCACCCGAACGGCTACACTTCCGTTTACGGGCATCTTCAAAAATTTTCTCCCGAAATAGAAGCATTCATCAAAAAAGTGCAATATGAAAAAAAATCTTACGAGGTTCAGGTATTTCCTGATTTAGGGGAAGTAACCGTTGAAAAAGGAAAGGTTATCGCCTACGGCGGAAATACAGGTGGTTCCTCAGGACCGCATTTACATTTCGAAATTAGAAGTAGTATTACCGAGAAACCCACCAATCCTTTATTGTATGGTTTCGATGTTCGGGATGCTACCGACCCTATTCTCGAAAAAATATATGCCTATCCCCTTTCAGAAGGTGCAATTGTAAATCAGAGTAACGATAAAGTAGAAGTAAATTTTTCGCAACAGTCAGATGGTACTTTTCTTGCCGATAAGGTATATGCCAGCGGAAGCATAGGTTTTGGCTTTAAAGGTTTTGACCGACAAGATATGGCCGCAAATAAGAATGGGGTGTATTCGGTAACTCTTTCGGCCAACGGAAAAACGTATACTGATTATGATTTCGAGACCTTCTCTTTTGGAGAAACACGATACATTAATACCCTTATAGACTACGAGCATTATGGTGCCTACGGGCAGCGTATTCACCTGTGTTTTAAGGCACCAGGCAATAAACTGAAAATTTACAATACCATGGTAGATGATGGTAGAATAGCTATCAAAGAAGGCCTCAACTACAGCGTTACCTTGCTATTGAAAGATTTAGCAGGCAACGAGACCAAAGCGATTATTCCCGTAGCAGGAAAAAAAGAAACGGTAAAGAAAGCACGTAAGATTAAAAAGACCGATGATTATCTTGTCGCAAAACGCAATAATAATTATGATCTTGGAGGTGCAAAGGTCTATTTTCCCGAAAATACTTTTTATAAGGACTTTTACATTGACTTAGAAAAAGGAAAGGATACCGTAACAATTCATAATGGAAAGGTACCAGCTCATCGTAATTTCACCATTACCTTCGATGTTGATAAGTACAGCAAAGAAGACCGCAAGAAAATGTTTATTGCTAGATTAGATAGAAAAGGCAATCCTAGTCATTTATCAACATATAAACGAGGCAAAACCTTTACGGCCCGCACCAGAAATTTAGGCACATATACTTTGGCAAAGGATACCGTGGCACCCACTGTAAGATCTAAAAATTTTAAAGAAAAAGAGTGGCTAGACGATTACAGTTATCTCAGCATCGAAATCGCCGATGACCTTAGCGGCGTTAAAAAGTATAGTGCAACTCTTAATGGAGAATGGATTTTAATGGAGTATGAACCCAAACGCAAAACACTCACCTACAATTTCGACGATAAAATCCTGAACAAGAAAAAATGTGCCCTTGAAGTAGTGGTTATTGATAATGTCGGGAATAAAACTACCTTTAACAGTACCTTTTTCAGAAAATAACCAACGAACACATTTAGGATAGTTTGAAGTGTATTAAAGCCCTATTAGTATTCACTTTACTTTGCCAGATGCCTTATTTATTTGGGCAAACAGCAACGATTACTGGCGTTATACTTGATGAATCGGAGCAACCTCTTAAGGGGGTTAATATTTCTACATCCGTTAACGGCAGTTTTTCGAACGCTGATGGTTTTTATGTATTACAGCTTGTTGCCGATCAACAGGTATCGATTACTTTTTCCCATATCGGTCATAAAAACGTAATCATAGCAAATTTAATCCTTACAACCAACGAAACATACGAATTCAACCCTGTACTTAAAACAGATGCCATTCAAATAGCTGGTGTTACCGTTTCGCCAACCGGAGAAAAACGAATCGAAGGCGTGATTACAATAGCACCCGAAACTATTCGTAAAATACCAGGGGCGAATGCAGGGGTCGAAAATGTTTTAAAGCTATTACCAGGGGTTAATTCGAACAACGAGTTAAGTACTCAATATTCCGTTCGTGGTGGCAACTACGATGAAAACTTGGTATACGTTAACGAAATAGAGGTCTATCGCCCTTTTTTGGTTCGATCGGCACAACAAGAAGGATTGAGTTTTGCGAACAGCGATTTAATACAGAACCTCTCTTTCTCGGCAGGCGGTTTTCAAGCCAAATACGGAGACAAACTTTCCTCGGTTTTAGATATTACCTATAAAAATCCCAATGCCTTTGGTGCTAGTTTAGATGTTAGTTTCTTGGGTGCTGCGGCATCTGTAGAGACGATTTCGAAGCATAAAAACTTTAGTACTATTTCGGGTGTACGCTATCGCAACAACAGTTTATTGGTCGATTCTCAAGACACTCAGAGCAACTTTAATCCTACTTTTTTCGACGTGCAGAGCTTTCTGACCTATCGATTTTCTAAGAAGTTTTATTTGAATTTTTTAGGAACTGTGAGTATTAACGATTATCAGAACGAACCCATTCAAAGAGAAACATCTTTTGGCACTTTAGACGATATTCGTGCACTTATCGTCGCCTATGAGGGCAGAGAAAATAATCGTTTTGATACCGCGCTTGGTGCCTTAAAGGGCAACTATCTTTTAAATGACGATACTGCGCTAAAACTTATCGCATCGCTCTATCACACTACCGAAGAGGAATACTCAGACGTAATTGCGCAATATGAATTAGGAACTGTTAATACAGATTTAGGCAGTAGTGAACTCGGTGAGGTTACTTCCTCTCGTGGGCTAGGTTCTGAATTCAATCGGGCACGAAACAACCTTGATGCCCTTATCTTTAATTTGGAGCAAAAAGGGCGTTACAAGAAAGAAAACAAAATTATTGAGTGGGGCGTAAAGTACACCCATGAGGATATTAGAGACCAAATTAGAGAGTCTGAGTTTATCGATTCTGCCGGGTTTTATATTCGCCCGCCTTCAGGACAATTACCAAACAATCAACCTGAGGAGCCATTCAGAAGTCCTATTATAGCCTTTGATGGGGTCAGTGCTATCAATTTTGTTCAAACAAATCGCTTTTCGGCGTTTCTTCAATACAGCGACCTCATCAAAATTTCGAAGGCCGATATCTACTATAATGTTGGATTACGTGCGCAAAGATGGAATGTAAGTGGTGAAGGCATAGAGAAAAAGGCTCAGGCAATTTTTAGTCCGCGGGGGCAACTTTCACTCAAACCAGATTGGGAAAAGGACATTCTTTTTAGAATTTCTGGAGGGGTATACCAACAACCTCCTTTTTATCGGGAACTACGAGATAGACAAGGGGTAATTCAACCCGATGTAAAAGCGCAGAAGTCCGTTCATTTTGTTTTGGGCAATGAATACAGTTTTAAACTGTGGGATAGACCTTTTACCTTTACCGGCGAGGCATATTACAAGGCCTTAACAAATGTAAACCCGTATACGCTTGAAGATGTGCGCATTCGTTATGCGGCTAACAATAATGCAAAAGCCTATGTGTATGGTACCGAACTTCGCTTGAACGGAGCTTTCGTTCCCGGAACGGAGTCCTGGATTAGCTTGGGTTATTTAAAAACCGAGGAAAATATTGAGGAACAGGGTTATATTTCCCGCCCCACAGACCAACGGTTAAAAGTTGGTATTCTTTTTCAAGATTATATCCCCAACATCCCCAAATTAAAGATGTATTTGAATTTAGTCTATAATACCGGAGTGCCAGGCGGTTCACCCAATTATGCGGACCCTTATATTTTTCAGAACAGATTACGAGATTATAGGCGTGCCGATTTAGGAATTTCCTATATTTTTACCGATACTAAGAATCGTTATCCTAAAAACCATTGGCTCTATCGATTTAAAAATTTGAGTGGCGGTTTTGAAATATTCAATCTATTTAATACTCAAAACTCCATTACCAATACTTGGGTTCGCGATGTAGATAGTAAACAACAGTTCGCTGTACCCAATTTTTTGACCAGTCGTGTGTTTAACCTTCGGGTAAGTATGCGTTTTTAGAATGATACCTGTTGTAATCAAATTAAACTAATGAAACAATACTTCTTACTTTCATTATTTATCCTTGGTCTTTTTTCCGCAAGCGGACAGAAGAATATTTATGAGAGCGACAAGTTCGATGAAATTTCAACGAACCATGAAGTGCTGGCCATACTACCATTTTTAACGCGTCTAGATCTAAAAACCGATTTGAGCAAAGAAGAAGTCCGTGCTTTGGAAAAGAAAGAAGGTTTGGCCGTACAGAATGCACTGGAAACCTATTTTTCAAAAAGGAAAAAGAAAAAGAAATTTTCGGTCACTTTTCAAAATATCCAAAATACCAATGCAATTTTAGCAAAAAATGGTATTTCTTATGACAATATAGATGTTTACACGGTAAAAGAACTTAGCGAGTTGCTCGCCGTCGATGGTATAATAAGTGGTAATCTCGATTTGAATATCTTATTGTCAAAAGGGGTTCCGACTGAGTTCAGTATAGTGGACTATTTTCTAGGTGAAGCCAACTTCGGCCGCATCGGCATTAAGATCAGTGATGGCAAAAAAGGAAAACTTCTCTGGAAATACGAAAAGAAAATAACCAAAAAAACCGGCAAAAATACTAATGACCTAATCGATAAGATGATGAAAATGGCCGCGAAAAAATTTCCATACGATAGGCCAAAACGCAAAGAGCGTAGAAAACAACGAAAAGCTAATCGCCCATAAACTCAGTAAGCACTTCTATTGCGGTATCGATATCTTCTGGGCTATTGTACTTGGAGAATGAAAAGCGCAACGAAGGTTTTTTAATATCATCGTCAGATAGTATCTCGTTCAAAACATGCGACCCCTTACCACTGCCCGATTGACATGCGCTGCCTTGAGAACAGGCAATTCCCTTCATATCTAAATGAAACAACAACATCAAGCCTTTTTGACTATCGAGCGGTAAATTAACATTCACCAAAGTATAGGTGCTTTTATCAAGATCTCCTGAAAGTCCATTGAATTTTACTCCCGGTATAGCCTTCGAAATTTTATCGATAAATCGTTTTTTAAGCCCCATAACGTAAGCTTGCTCTTCTTCTAGGTTGTCGTAGGCGGCTAAAAAGGCAGTTTCCAGACCGATAATATTGTGGTATGATTCCGTACCTGCACGACAACCCCGTTCTTGTGAACCTCCTGATATAAAAGGTTTTAGACCGGTATTCCTCTTAATATAAGCAAAACCGATTCCTTTGGGCCCGTGAAATTTATGTGCAGCGGCGGCCATGAAGTCAACAGGAGTTTGTTGTATGTCCCAATTAAAATGTCCGATAGATTGCACGGTATCTGAATGAAATAAAGCGTCGTTATGTTTGCATAATTTGCACACTGCATCAATATCCAGCTTGTTACCTATCTCATTATTTACGTGCATTAAACTCACTAACTTTTTAGAATCATCCTGCTTCAAAAGTTGTTCAAGATGGTCTAAATTTGGTGAACCCTGACTGTCTAAATCTACATAATGTACTTTAACATTTTGCTTTTGCTCAAGTTCTTCAACGGTATGAGTTACTGCATGATGTTCAATCTTACTGGTTATAATAGTTTGTACACCCAAATCACGAACGGCACAACGCAATATCATATTATCTGCCTCTGTACCACCTGAAGTAAAAATAATCTCAGACGGATGGGCATTCAAATATTTTGCAATTGTTTTTCGCGCAGTTTCGATAGCTGTTTTAGCAGACCTACCAAAACTATGCGTTGAGGAAGGATTGCCGTAACAATCCGCCAATGCTTTTTGCATATTTACGATAACCTCATCTCTTACCTTAGTGGTTGCAGCGTTGTCTAGATATATGTTGTACATAGAAATTGCTAAAAATGATTCGCCTTTTCAATAAAAAAATTACAGTACTTTCAATCAATTGAAAATTAGTTCTTTTTTAAAATCATCCCAAATTTAAGGGTAATAATTCTAATTTCTACTACATTTGATTTATGAAAAAAATTCGCCTGATAATCTTAATTTTTGGTTTTTTCGCCTGCGACGATGGTGACTTGCAAATAGAGACTTTGGATTTTGACAGCGTAGATCCTCAAACCTGCGAGACCCTTACCGCTGAAGATGCCAATGGATACCTGATTTTTAAAATTAATGGCGACGAGGCCTTGATTCTCGAATTACCATCAACAGCATTTAAGAATGAAGTTCGAAATGATACGCTAAACGTAGCTGCAACAGGAAGTACGAAAATCACCTACCGCATTTTTGACGATACCGTAAGTAACGAATATTTTTGTAGTACCGTGCCACTTGGCAGCCCCATTTTAATTGAAGAAATTTTAGCGCAGCAAAGCGAAAACAGCAAAATTATAATAAGCACTACGACTGAGGATAATAGTGCGTTTTCACATGCAATTAGCCTCAGCGGTATTTCTTTAGAAACTGGGGCAGGACAGCGAATTACCGATTTACGTATTAATGAATTTGGAACGGTAACTACACAAGCACCTGCTGAAACCCCTTAAGTTAGACGTTCTGATAAATATACACTTCAGTTGCCCCTACCCCATATTTTTGGTAATCGGCATCATAAAATCGCAGGTTTTCATATCGCTTAAAAAGATATTTTAATTCCTCTTTTAATACACCTTCTCCCACGCCGTGTATGAATACCACTTTCTGAATTCTCTTTCTCATAGCGAATTGCAATTGCCTTTTCGCCGTTTCTAATTGTAAATTCAACATATCGTGATTACTCATGCCTTTTGATGACTTTACCAGTTGATTAATGTGAAGATCAACCTCAAATTTTGGAGCATTCCGTTCTTTCGGTTTTCTAACAGCAGCTTTTTTCTTAGCGGGGTTTTCCTTTTCTGATTTTACTCGTGCAACCTCGCTATTACTAACTTTTATTTCCGAAAGTTTTATTTGAACTAGCTCGTTAGGGGCATACTCCATGGGAAAACCATCTTCCGTCTCAATAGTAACAGTTGAAGTAGTAACGCCAGTAACAATACCCGAAATAGTATCATCAAGAGCCTCTACCCTATCACCAATCGTAAAAACAGCCATCGTCACACTTTTAGTTTGTCAAAAATAATAGTATTTTTCTGCTCTATAACTTGTTTAGAATTTAGTTTTCACTAAAAAATGCAGCTATCTACTTATTTATTGGTTTTAAACGACTACATGCTACCTTGTTTTACGAGGAGATTCCTAGGTTTTGACTGTCCAGGATGTGGGCTACAACGTTCTATTTCTTTTCTACTTATGGGTAATTTTGAAGAAGCTTTTTTTATGTATCCTGCATTATTTACTATGATTCCTCTGTTCGGATTCTTATTAGCCGATTATTTATTAACTATTAAAATTTTAAAAAAAATCAACATTGCCCTAGTAATAGCAACTATTACGCTAATTTTAGGCAATTATATACTAAAACTTATCTAAATGGAATTTTTACCGAATGAGCGAAGAAACCTACCTAATGCAGTACTCATAATAGTACTCGGAATTTTTGGATATTTGTGCTGCTGTGTACTCGGAGCAGGAATCATACCTGCGGGCATTGCATTTTTCTTGGCAAGGCAATCTGAGAATGAATACAAAGAAAATCCTGACCAATATCTTAATTACGATCAAATAAAAACCGGTAAAATTGTTGCCCTTATTGCGCTTATACTTAATGTTCTAATGATTATTCGAGTAGTATACGTTTTGACCACCGGAGACTGGGAGCTCATGCGAGATGAGTTTATGCGCGGTTGGGAAGAAGCATTGGAAGCTCAAGGATAAAAAAAACTAAAAAACCTCCAAGAAATTGGAGGTTTTTTGTTGTAGTAGCCATAAGAACGTTTTTTAAATTATTTCGTAATAAATCTCTTAGTTCTCAAACTCCCTTAACGTTCTAGTTATTATAGAAACACAATCTAAAAGTTCATCTTTGGTTATTACCAAAGGCGGTGCAAAGCGAATAATATTCCCGTGGGTCGGTTTTGCGAGTAGTCCGTTTTCTTTAAGTGCCATACATATATCCCATGCAGTTGAACTTTCTTCGGTATCATTGATTAAGATGGCGTTCAACAAACCTTTACCGCGAACAGCATTTACCACGCTACAATTAGGAATGAATTTGTTCAATTCCGCTCTAAATAGTTCGCCCAGTTCAAAAGCATTTTGAGCCAATTTCTCCTCATTGATAACTTCTAAGGCAGCTATACCGACTGCTGCTGCAATTGGGTTACCCCCAAAAGTACTCCCGTGATTACCGGGCTTTATAACCTCCATTATACTATCATTTGCCAAAACCGCAGAAACGGGATAAGCACCTCCTGAGAGTGCCTTGCCTAAAATTAAAACATCAGCTTTTACTTCGGGTGTACCACTACAGTGCTTGTCTTCGCATGAACAATTCCCACAGGTGGCTAAAAGTCTACCTGTACGGGCAATTCCCGTTTGTACCTCATCGGCAATGAAAAGCACGTTATGATCTTCACACAACGCTTTTGCTCCTGCTAAATAACCTTCAGAAGGCACATAAACACCCGCTTCCCCCTGAATGGGCTCTACTAAAAATCCGGCAATGTCGGCATTGTTCTCTAAAACCGTTCGAAGCGCTTGAAGGTTATCGTATTCTATTTTTAGAAAGCCATCAGTATAAGGCCCAAAGTTTTTTCGAGCTACCGGATCGTTCGAAAAAGATATAATGGTTGTAGTACGCCCGTGAAAGTTGTTTTCACAAACGACAATTTGAGCATCATTTTCTGAAATACCCTTTTTCTCATAGGCCCATTTTCGACAGAGTTTTAAAGCGGTTTCAACTGCCTCAGCTCCAGTATTCATAGGTAGCAACTTATCAAAACCAAAAGTTTCGGTCGCATATTTCTCATATTTACCGAGCATATCGTTATAAAATGCTCTTGAAGTGAGTGATAAGGTCTGTGCTTGCGCAGTCATTGCACCTACTATTTTAGGATGACAATGACCTTGATTAACCGCCGAATAAGCAGATAGAAAGTCATAGTATTTCTTTCCTTCAACATCCCAAACATGAACACCTTTTCCTCTGCTTAATACAACTGGTAAAGGGTGATAATTGTGTGCTCCGTACTTATCTTCCAATGCAATAGCACCTTCAGAAGTGATTTTTTCTAAAACTGACATGATAAAAATTACTTTAAAATAAACTTTAGCGATTCCTTCTGTACCTTTTTCCCTTCTGCTCGCGATAGGCGTCGCGACGAAAATTCAGCGTAGGAGAGAAATCATCCTTGCGTAGAGTTGCTAAATTAATAAATATTCTTCGCACTAGCATTAAAAAATAATAAATGAAAATAATAGTGACCTTAATAAAAAAGTGGTGTCTAAACAATAAGAACCAATTTAAAAAAACAACTATATGGAATATTTACAGAACATGATGAACAGCCTATCCAATTCGGTAGGCGATTTTTTACCTAGTACAATAGGAGCAATACTCATATTAATTATCGGATGGATTATTGCCGGTTTTATCAAAAGAATGGTCACCAAATTGATAAAACGCACCAAAATAGATGATAAGCTAGGCTCTGGAAAGGTTGTACTTTCCGCCATCATAGGAAAGCTCATCTACTTTTTTATTATGATTTTCGTTTTTATGCTTGCCCTTGAAAAGCTTGGCATGACTAGCGTTTTAGACCCTGTTAAGAACCTTCTTAATGGTATGACTAATTTCATTCCCAACATTGTTGGCGCAGGTTTAGTAGGTTATATCGGGTATATGCTCGCTACTATTGTTTCAGAACTGGTAGGTCTTTCCGGAGATACCATTCAAAGCTTGGTGCCAAAGCTAAAGCTTCCTGAAAATATTGATTTGGTAAACATTCTTAAAAAAGTTGTTTTCATATTTATTTTTATCCCGCTACTTATTACGGCATTGAACATTTTAAATATGGACGCTATTTCTGTACCGGCAACGAACATGCTTCAACAGTTTTTTACCGCGATTCCTAAAATTCTGGTAGCCGTTGTTATAATTTTGATTTTTGTTGTAGGTGGAAAATTCGTCGCGGGTCTACTGACCGACTTATTAGAGAGTCTTAAATTAGATGGTTTAGTGCAAAAAATGAATTTAGGTGGAGTTTCTTCAAATACTAACCTTCCTAAGTTGATTGGTAATGTCGCATTTTTCTTCATCGTACTTTTTGGAATCACCTCGGCTTTGGAAAAGTTAGAGTTTGATAAACTTACGAATGTGTTGGATACCCTAATGGCTCTTTCTGGCAATATATTATTCGGTTTGGTTATTTTGGTTATTGGTAATTGGATAGCTTCAATGGCTCATAAAGCAATGGCTAAAGACAAAAACAATTTGTTTGTTGCTTCGATTGTCAAAATGTGTATTCTTGCCATTTTCTTAGCGATGGGACTCAAAACAATGGGTCTTGGAAATGAGATTATCAACATGGCCTTTGGTATCACTTTAGGTACTATAGCAATTACCATTGCACTTTCTTTCGGACTAGGAGGACGACAGGCTGCTGGTAAACAAATGGAACGTATTTTAAATAAATTCAATAATGGCAATCAATAAAATTAGGGTTGATTAAGTTGGTTGTTTATTTCGGGAAGACTCTTTATTGAGCTTCCCGATTTTTTTTAATTCTTATTATGCCTTAGAACAGCTATTTGTAGTTCTAATCGTTTTAACTCTCGTAATACATCGTTCTTGTTCATCTGCATCCAAATATAAAGCTTGATCATTGCAGGAAAGCTCCAACATAAAAAACCGGCAACACTCCATCTAATAAGTTCATTCGTCTCTTCTGTATTGAAAAATTGAATTGCGCAGTAAATAAAAAGGGCAAAAATCAGTATATTCAAAACTGTCATCAAACTAGCCAGCCAGCCCACTTTCCCCTTATGAACCTGACTTATTTTTGCGATTAGGTTTTGTTCCTCGAGTTCATCATAAAATTTGGCGTCCTCTGTGTTTAAGCTCTCTTTAATTAACCTACCAATTTCGTTCTTTTCTGAATTTATAACTTTAGTTTTAAACTTGTTTTTAATTTTTCTCTAGCGTGAAACAATCTCGACTTTACGGTTCCAACTGAAATTTCAAGTATTTCGCTAATCTCATTCAAGGAATAGTCCTCGGTTTAAAATAATCGTAACACAATTCGTTGGTTCTCCGAAAGTCTAGAGATACACACTTTAAGCTGCTGAATTTCCAAACTTTCTCCTTTGTCAATTTCAATACTATCATCGGCAACCTCTTTTTCGCTCAACCGGCTTGTTTTTGAACTTTTTAAATTCAGATAATTCAGCGCTTTTCGTGTAACAATTCTATATGCCCAGTTCCCAAATAGGTTTGGGTCTTTTAGCGTATGAAGTTTTTTTAAAATCACCGCCCAACTATCTTGTACAACATCTTTTGCTATCTGCATATCATGCGTATAGTAACAGGCATGTTTGCATAAATTTGGATGATACTTCTTTACCAAACTCCCAAATGCCTCTTTAGAGCCAGCGCGGTACTCCAGCACTAAAAGACCATCTAAAATTTTACTGGGATCATTCATACTTGGTTACAATAGAGACAGACAAAAAGGCAAAAGGTTCATTTTTTCCTTAAAAAAATGTTATTCCTTTTAAAGTTAAGTGATTTAATACCTACCAATTCCTATTTTTACCCAATGCGAAGAAAAAATAAGCGACTTGTTTTTGAAAATGTTGAAGTTATTGATGCTGGTGCTAAAGGAAAGACAGTGGGCAAAGCACCTGACGGCAGAGTCATCTTTATGACAAATACCGTTCCTGGCGATATTGTAGATGTGCAGACTACTAAAAAACGAAAAGCATATTTCGAAGGCGTTGCAACAGAATTCCATACCCTTTCCGATAAGCGCGTTGAACCCGTTTGCCAACATTTTGGCACTTGCGGTGGCTGTAAATGGCAACACATGGGTTATGAGCACCAACTTTATTACAAACAAAAAGAAGTAGAAAATAATTTGCGCCGTATCGGGCATTTAGAGTTACCGGAAATTACGCCCATATTGGGTTCGGAAGCGCAGTATTTTTATCGAAATAAGATGGAGTTCTCTTTCTCGAACAGTCGCTGGATGACGCTAGAAGAAATTCAATCTGATAAAGAAATTACAGATCGCGATGCGTTGGGCTTTCACATACCCGGAATGTGGGACAAAATTCTTGATATTGAAAAATGCCATTTGCAAGCTGACCCATCAAACGCAATTCGATTGGAAACAAAGCGTTTTGCAATCGAAAATAATTTTGAATTTTTTTGCCCTAGAAAGAAAGAAGGGCTTTTACGAACCTTAATGATACGCACCTCTTCTATTGGCGAGATTATGGTCTTGATACAATTCTATGATGATAATCAAGAAAGTAGAGAATTACTCTTACAGCATCTGGAAAAAACTTTTCCCGAAATAACGGCCCTCCTCTATGTCGTTAATCAGAAACAGAACGATACCATTTATGACCAAGAGATTCATTGCTATGCCGGCAGAGATCATATTTTTGAGGAGATGGAAGGCTTACAGTTTAAAATCAATGCAAAATCATTTTATCAAACGAACTCAGAACAAGCCTTTGCACTCTATAAAATTACGCGCGATTTTGCTGGCTTAATGGGTGAAGAGCTAGTCTACGATTTGTATACTGGCACAGGAACAATAGCCCAATTTGTGGCGAAAAATGCTAAAAAGGTTGTGGGTATAGAGTCCGTTCCCGATGCAATTTTCGCGGCAAAAGAAAATGCAGGACGCAATAAGCTAGAGAATGTTGATTTCTTTGTCGGAGACATGAAAAACGTATTTAACGACGAATTTATCGCAGAGAATGGCACCCCCGATGTTATTATCACAGACCCCCCAAGAGATGGTATGCATAAAGATGTCGTGCAACAAATTATTAATATCGCCCCGAAAAAGGTGGTGTATGTAAGTTGCAACAGTGCTACTCAAGCACGAGATTTGGCTTTAATGAACGACTTGTACAAAGTAGTTAAAGTGCAGCCCGTAGACATGTTCCCACAAACCCACCACGTTGAAAATGTTGTACTTTTAGAGAAAAGATAAACACATAATTATGAATAGGTACCTTGGTTTACTTGTAGCCGCTCTGTTATTTTCCTGTGGAATGGAAAAAAACAATTCCGAACAGTATAAAGTTCATGCAGATAGCACACAAATCAAAGGGCATATTGAAAATCACCAAAGTTCTGATTCTATTTCAGAAATTAATTTTTACATCAACGACTTGGCTAGTGGTTACCTTGACTATAAGTCTGAAATTGATTCTCTTGGAAACTTTAAAATTAAATTTCCTTTAAAAAGGCAGCAAGATATTACTATTGGTTACAAAAATTGGTTAAGGCTGGTAGTTCAAAGTGGGGAATCAATAGAGCTTACTTTGAATGCTAAGGACACTACAAGTCAAATGGCTTATAATTCTGCAATAATAAAGGGTGGAGATGAAAAAACCAACCAACAATTATTCAAATATTTGGCTAATGACCCTTTTGATAGTGCTCAATACTATGATCTAATGCAAACCGCATCAACCTCAAAATTTATAAAATATCAAGATAGTGTTCATACTAAAATCGATGATTATATAAATAACTTCATAGAAAATAATGAGGTTACCGAAGCCATAAATGATTGGATTTTTGTTGACCAAAATTTTAGCCCTGTAGAACGCGTTTTAGGCTATCCGCTTAACTTAAGAATGTATCAAAAACATGCAGAAGTAGACAGCTTACCTAATTCATTTTTCGATGTTCTAAAAGACTTACCGAAATTAAAGGAGAAGCACTTTATAAACAGCGCACTTTATGGATCGTTTAGCAATTATTATTCCTATCATATTTCGGATAAAATTCGAATGAACAACCAAGAATTAGGGAAAAAAGTATTAGACTCTTTGGTTATTCACACCATCGTTACTAAAAATAAAAATAATCCGATTTTGGCTCAGATTGCTGTTAATGAAAAACTTAAAAGTTCATTTGAGAATAATGAGGTTGCCTACTATGAGGAAAATAAAAATGTTCTTTCAGTACTATTTAAGGGGAGTATTTTTGATAGCATTCATAAAAATAAAATTGCTGGCATTAAAAAACTATTGGCCAACCCAGTACTACCCGAAAAAGCAGAATTACTAACTTTCGTTACAGAAGATACTTCTAAGTATCTCGATGAAATTATTAAAAATGCCAATGGGAAAGTAGTCTACATAGATAATTGGGCAACTTGGTGCGGTCCCTGTAAACGTGAATTCAAGAATAGTACCCCAGCGTTGAAAGAAAAATTCGGTGATGTTATCGAATTTATATACCTCTGCTATCAATCGAAAGAAGAATTGTGGAAACCTACGATTTCTCAATTCAAAGTTGAAGGCAAACATTATTTTGTAGAAAGAGGTAATGATAAAGGGCTTTTTGAACAGTTAAATCTTGAAGGTTTCCCTACCTACGTCATTGTAAATAAAAAAGGGGATATCGTAAAGACTGGTTTTGAATACCGTCCAAGCTTGCCTGGCACAACAGAAATATTAACCGAACTAGTTGCTGAATAAAATGCGCCTTACAAAATTCATTTTACTAGTTGGTATCATAGGGCTTTCTTTCTCCGCTTGCGAAAAAGATGATATTTGTGTTGACAGAGACACACCTCTTTTGGTTTTAGAGTTTTTTGATTTTGAGAATCGAGAAATAGTAAAAGAAGTTTCCACTTTAGTCGTTCGAGGTGTTGATGGCACAACTACCGAACTCGCTATAATTGCGAATATCAGTGCAAGCTCTGTCGCCTTGCCTTTAAGACCTAATTTAGGAACAACCGAATTTTCCCTTTCTCAAAACCCAACCCCTTCAGATACTGCAACAGTAAATGTTGATTTAGTCTCCTTCTCTTATTCGACTACCGAAATATTTGTGTCAAGAGCCTGTGGTTTCATAGCAAATTACAACACAGTAGACGGAAACTTAACCATTGAAACTGGCGAAGGAAATTGGATAAAAGATATTGAAGTAATAATACCCGAAGTAGAAAATTCAAACGAGACGCATGTTAAGATATACCATTAGCGCTTTCTTTCTTTTGTGTCTCTTTTTGGGAAACGCCCAAGAGAAAAGTAAGACCATAGACTTGAATCCTAAAGACACAACTGTCTATAAGCAGCCGTACGGACTGCGAGTGGGAATCGATTTAAGTCGCCTGCTTCAAACTGCACTAGATGAGGATTATCAAGGTCTCGAATTTGTGGGCGATTATCGCCTGAGCCAAAAATTATATGTAACAGGGGAGTTAGGTAATGAAAAAAAGATCATTCAAGAAGACCTTTATGAGTTCACCTCTTCTGGAAGCTATTTTAAGGCAGGTGTCGACTATAACACCTATGGCAACTGGTATGGCGAACAGAATATGATCACCCTTGGCGGTCGTTTTGCTGTTGGTAATTTTACCCAAAGTGTAAATGAATATCAATTGTTCGATTCGAATCGGTATTGGAACGCTGCTGATTTTGTAACTGGTGCTGGTGGCCCAATAGAATTTAGCGGTCGAACCAAATCTTGGATAGAAGGGGTTGTAGGCATCAAAATGGAACTTTTTAAAAACCTTTATCTCGGAGGAAGCATTCGTATGGGCATTTTACTGAGCGACCCTCAAGATGAAGGCATGTGGAGCCTATTTATTCCCGGTTTCAATAGGGTTACCGACAATAGTAGGTTCGGCGTAGGGTACAACTATTCTATTTCGTATTTGATACCCTTGTATAAAAAAGTGAAGAAAAAGGAAGAATTACCCGAGGAATAGATATCCTGAATAAACTTCTTAAACAAAATTTCTAACGGTTCAAGACCCCTTAGCTACCAGAAAACGTAAGGCTGGTTTTGCCTCTTCTGTCTCTCTTATCTCGTGTCCCTCCTGCGGCGGGCAAGCTTGTCTCTAAATCCTAATTAATCCTTAGCTAAATACTTCCCCTTTCGGCTTCCTTCGTACATCTCGTACTTTACCAAACGTGACTCTAAATGACTGTTAAATACTTTGATTTTTCTCGAAGGGCGCAGTCCTACATATTTTAAAGCTTCTCTATTAGAAGTAATCAACCACGCATTGGTACCAGGGTAACTTTGTTTTAAAGTATCACCAATAGAACTATAAAAATCTTCCATATCTAAATTCAAGCGTTCTCCATAAGGTGGATTAAAAACGATATGTAACTTACCATCAACTGGCTTATCTGTTTCAAAAAAGTTTTTGCGTTCAATACTAATATATTCCGAAAGGTTGGCATTTTCACAATTATCAATTGCCTTGCGAACTGCTGAAGGTGCTTTATCGTATCCTATAATTTTATGGTGAAACTCCCTCGCTTTCTTCAATGAGGAATCCACAATTTTCTCAAACAATTTTTCATCAAAATCTTCCCACTTCTCAAATGCAAATTCCTTTCTGTTGATGTTGGCAGGAATATTACAGGCAATCATGGCCGCTTCAGTTAAAAAAGTTCCGCTACCGCACATGGGGTCCATAAAATTGCATTGACCATCCCATCCGCTAAGCAGCAGAAGCCCTGCGGCCAACACTTCATTTATAGGGGCAATGTTTGTAGCTGTCCGGTACCCACGATGGTGTAACGAACGCCCAGAGCTATCTAACGAAACATTACAATGCTCGTTGTGAATGTGAATATTAATACGCAAATCAGGGAACTTGACATCAACGCTTGGGCGCACACCATCCATATCCCTGAACTTATCTACAATAGCGTCTTTTACTTTTTGAGAAACATAGAGCGAATGCGTGAAATTATCAGAATTGATAGTTGTATCAATTGCGAAAGTGGTCTCAGTAGTAAGATACTCTGACCAACCCATTGCATAGATTTTTTTATAAAGCTCATTTTCATTGCGAACAGTAAACGAATGTACGGGCTTAATAATCTTGATAGCCGTTCGTAAACAAAGGTTTGCTTTGTACATAAAACCGGTATCCCCTTCAAAAGAAACGTTTCGAGTACCTTCTTTAACGTTGCTTGCACCTAGATTACGTAATTCTTTCGCCAAAATTTCTTCAAAACCATATAAAGTTTTGGCGACCATTTTAAAATTATTGCCCATAGCTTTGTGTAAAATTGCCGTAAAAATACAGTATTTTTGGCCTCTACTTAGGGTAAATCGTACTTAATCGAAAACTCCTAACCTTAGATTTTATGACCTATTTGCTGCCTATCTTAGGTGTTTTACTGAGTTTCGGCTTTGTCTTTATTGTAAAACCAAAAAACAAAGAAAACTTTAAGCTGTTACTAGCTTTTAGTGGTGCATTTTTATTAGCACTCTCTTTTTTCGAACTCTTTCCTGAAGTTTATGAACATAGTGATCCAAAGACGATTGGGGTCTTTGTAATGCTAGGTATTTTGTTGCAGATTTTTTTAGAGTTCTTCTCCAAAGGTGCCGAACATGGTCATGTGCATCTAGATGCTGAGAAAAGTGATTTTCCTTGGTTGTTGTTTATAAGTCTGTCAATACATTCACTTTTAGAAGGTTTTCCTATTGAAAGTAATGCAACAATTGTTTATGGCATCTTAGTACACAAAATTCCTATTGCAATTATCCTGAGCATCTTTTTATTGAATTCAAAAATCAGACTTTCTCAGGCTATTTTCTTTATTGTGTTATTTTCAATAATGACGCCATTAGGCAGTTATATTGCGGCTAATTTTGAATTGGGACCCGACATCGCTTCCAATATCAATGCTTTGGCCATAGGTGTTTTTCTTCATATTTCAACCGTAATTCTCTTTGAAAGCTCAGAAGGGCATAAATTCAACTTACGTAAATTATTGGTAATTGCAGCAGGAATTACCATAGCCTATTTCTTATAATGTTTAGTAAAGAAGAAAATAAAAGGTTGCGGCAAGAATTTTGGATTGCCTTCGGTAAATCTTACCCTAAAAAATGGATTTTATACAATACCAAAATCAAAGGTCTTGTTTTAAAATTCTCTTTTGATGTAAAGAAAGCGTATGTTTCCTTGGATGTAGAAGTTGATGATTTGGACCGCAGAATACAACTATGGGAGAAACTGGTCGATTTAACGGCAATCTTGAAAGAGGAATTTCATAAAAATGTTGTGCTTGAAGATTCTTTTATTCTTGAAAATGGAAAAGAAATCTCAAGGGTTTATGCAGAAGTGCACAACGTGTCAATATATAACAAAGGAAGTTGGCAAAAAACTATGATTTTCTTTAATGAAAATATGCAACGACTAGAAATCTTTTTTGAAGAATACAAATATGTTATTGACGGATAAGGTTCAACATACATGGCAAAATATTAATTTAAATTTTTAAACACGCCTTTAATTTAGTACGTTAGGGTGCAAAATATTCTCAGAAAACACATGAAAAAATACTCCTATTTAATTCTGGCATTTCTTTTCTATGGTTGTGCTAATGCCCAAGACCTAGATGCTTTTGAGTACAACCCGGAATGGCTGGCGAAAATTGAGGCCTTAGTTCCTATTGATACTGTTAGTAGGTATTTCGAAGACCGCGAAATACTAGTGTTTTCATTGCATACAGGCTATGAACATTGGACTATACCCCATACCGAAGCTGTAATTTCTTCCTTAGCATCAAAATCGATTGGCTATACTGTAACTACCTCAAAAGACATTTATCAATTTGAAAAAGATAGCTTAGCCAAATATGATGTTGTTGTTTTGAACAATACCTGCTCGAATTTCGATACGCGAAACATGTTCTACGATAAATTACAAGACGACACCTCAAATACCGACAGGCACCGCCTTGAAAAATCTATAGAAATGGAAGCCAACTTGCTCAATTATGTTCGTAATGGTGGCGGGTTAGTAGTACTACATGGCGGTATTGTAATGCAAAACAAGTCGTCGGCTTTTGGGAAAATGGTAGGGGGTACTTTTGAATACCACCCTAAACAGCAAAACTTTGAAGTAAAGTTGGTCGATAAAAATCACCCAATGGTAAAAGGTTTCGATGGTGTTGGATTTGACCATATTGATGAGCCTTATATATTTAAAAATGCTTATTTCGATTATAATTTCAGACCATTGTTATATATGGAAACCAACCACTTAGAAGGCCTTCAAAAGATTACTGAAGACAATATTAAATATATAGCATGGATTAAAAAATATGGTAATGGTAGGGTTTTTTACTCCTCGCCCTCGCACAATGCCCAGAGTTTTGAAAACCCAAAGTTACTTCAGTTTCTCAAAAACGGATTGCTTTATACGGCAGGAGACCTTAAATGTGATGATTCGCCCATAGAAATTAATAAATAGGAAGTTCTAGGGTTTTTTAGTATTAATCTTAAGTAATTCCGTCTCTGTATATTCGCCACCACTTTTCGATTTTTGATTGCGGAGCTTTTCGATTTTTTCAGGTTTCAGACCCCTTGGCTTTCCAGAAAATGCATTGGTAACGTACGATATGATATCTGATATGTCTTTATCTGAAAGGGACTCATTTCCTATTAAGCCGGGCATAGCCCCATTTACTTCATAAAGCTTTCCGTTTACATGTACTGGTCCTTTTAGGCCATGCAAAAGAATTAAGCCTAGACGTTCAAGAGGTTCGGAAACATACTCCGAATTCATAAGTGGCGGAGCTAGGCCTGCAATGCCTTCACCATACGTTCCATGACAAGCAACACAGATAGTTTTAAACAGTTTATAACCACTTGTTCTATTATCTTCCGGTAAAATTGCGGTAGAATAAATACGATTGGACACATTATTTTCCTTCCTGTCTATATTCTCCACCAATTTCTCTGTTAGCAATTTAGAAACAGAATCTGTGCTTTTTTCCAATTCTTGTTTCAATGCAGACGAAACCTCTTGAACACCACTCAAAATCGCATCATTCAGCAAAGGGTCACTTCTGTATTTTCCCATTAATTTAGTGATTGATGGGAAAAAATCATCTTTAGAAATAGTAGCCCAAGTACCTAGAGTACTAGCGATATAAATATCTAAAGAAACATCGTTAAAGCTCATTAAATTAATGAAATACTCCCGTGCGGCTTCTACATTTTCTTTAACAACAAAAGCTTCCATTAGCGCAACGGTATGAGATAATACATCTGGTTCACTACTCAACGGTATCTCTCTTAGCAAATTAAAAGTCAATTCGTTCAAACCTTCCATTGCATACAACGCGTGAACCTGTGCTAAAGGAATAGCGGTGTTATTTGCTATTTCTTTCAGTTCAGGCAAAAGTGATTTCATCTCGGAATAAATGATATAATGTTGAGCACGGTCTCGCTCCCATCCATTAGTAGAACCCAACATTGCCAACAGTGCAGTGTCGGTCATTGCTTTAAAATCATATATCCTAGATGTGTTGTTGGTTTTAGAATCTATCTTTAAAATTCTACCATATTGCACAAGTGTATCTATCTTACTCTCAACTATCTTCTTCTTTAAATACGGACTTAGATATGCATGATGACCAATAACGCCCCTATGCATATCAATTACAAACATACTACCGTTTGGCCCGTTATATAAACTAACAGGGCGAAAACCGGGATCTGTAGATGCCAAAAATTCTTTGCCTTCCCAAGCCTGCTTTGCTATCGTTCGTCCGTTATGGTGGGTAAGCACATTTCTTTTAATAAGATTTACTTCAGGGGCGCACACAAAAACATTCTGATCATACCCTTCTGGAAAAGTTCCTCCCCTATACACGAGGGGGCCGCAAGCTGCGGTAAAATTAATTAATAAGCTATCCTTATTTAAAGTACCTTCCTCATAACCACGATTAACAAAGGCAGGAAATAAAGGGTAGACTCGCTGGTCGTCAGTTAAATTTTTATTTACACCTTCCTTTGGAGTATAGTACTTATTCCGTACCAATCGATTGGGTAACATATGGTCACCAAGTAGTTGACGACTATTATCATTATAATACAACCGTCCAAAATTGTCATGTGAAATACCCCACTGGCCTCTAAATGTGGTTGCTTCCTTTATCCATTTTCCATTTCTGCGTTGGTAACGGTACTTCGATTTGGCATTATAAATCCAATTGTCAACATTGAGCATTAGACCGTTGGGTTGATGTTCCGGGTTACCCTCAGCCGCATAGGCACTATCAACTACTATTTTTGTGCCTGGTACATCTCCTTCAGTTTCAACAAACCACAAGTTGGGAGGTTCAGCATATAATAATCCTCCGTAAACATGAGCTAAGGCTCTAGGCAGCACCAAACTATCCATGAAAACCTTAGTATGGTCTATTACACCGTCATTATCTAAATCTTCTAGAATTTTAATAGATCCAATTGGGTCATTTTCTCCGTTTCCTTCTAGGTCTTGCATGTAGCCGCTCATTTCTACTACCCACATTCTACCCTTGTTGTCGAAGTCCATTGCAACCGGAGCTACCAACAAAGGCTCTGAAGCGATCATTTGAAGTTTAAAACCATCTTCAATCACATAATCATCCAAAGAAATTATGGTTTCCTCATAAGACGGCTTGCAACCGAAGATTACTATTGCTAATAGGAGAAGTAAGAATTTTATTTTCACGAGTTTGATTTAAGAATATTATTTACGCAATATAAAGTATCGTAAAATACGAATTTTTAGGATCTTCTTTCTGTCAATTTATACCACACCATAGTAAATAAAAAACCAATGGCTAATTGCGCCAGCCAAAACGAATAAATGCCACACAAAATGATTGTACGGTATCCTCTCAATTGCATAGAAAATAGTTCCGGCCGTATAAAAAATACCACCCAGAAAAAGAAGATTTAGCCCTAAATTTGGAACGTAATCGAGCACGTTCGCATAGTCAAAAACCACTAACCAACCCATAGCAAGATAGAGCAGTAAGGAGATAATCTCATATTTTCCGGTAAAAAAGATTTTGAGCACCGTACCTATAATAGCAATACCCCAAACAGAATAAAATAGCATCCATCCACTTGCATTTATCAAGTTAATGAGGGCCAACGGGGTGTAGGTCCCAGCTATGAGTAAATAAATACTGATATGATCTACCACTCGTAATCGCCTTTTCATCTTGACGGAGGTAACAGAATGATATATCGTGGAAGCACTGAATAATAGTATAAACGAAATACTGTAAACAAAGATACTGAAGGTCGAATATTTAGTTTTTATACTATCTTTTTCCAGTAGTAAAAAAAGGCCTACAAACCCAAAAACGATACCAATGGAATGGGAAATGGCATTCAATAACTCCTCCCCTCTGTAAATTCGTTTATGTATCATTAGACAACATTATGCCGATGCAAAAGAATCTCACCTGATAAAACAATTCCAACTTTATTATTTCACAATCAACTTTGCACGCATTGAGGCCGCGTGGCCAGGAAATGTGCACACAATCCAATATTCACCAAGAACGCTGGGAGCTTGAAAGTAAATCGTTTCAGAAGTTCCCGGTTCTACGATTCCAGTATGGCTAATCACAAGATCGGTATCGGGCACATAATTTAAATCAGCCCCGTCTAGGCCTAGTCGTAAGCCCATATCTCCAACTTTATCGACGGCAGCCTTCCCTTTCTCGGTGATAACTAGATTGTGGAGCATATCATCATTATTGCTAAAGGTCAATTCAATTTTTGAATCACGTTTTACCACCACCTCGGTCACGTCGTATTTCAACCCTGGTACGGTGCCAATACCCAATTTTTCGTCGACCGTATTCATCCATGTCAAAGGCATTTCATTCGTTCTTTTAGGCTGCACGACACCTTTTTTAGCGGCTTCCATATGCTGTGTGGGTGCGGATTTCAATACGCCGCCAGGAACCTCGTTCAAGGTATAATATCCGGTATCATGCAGTAATTGCTCTCCAGTCTTTGATTTGATATCGGGAATTTTCAATTGGTGTATAAAGCCCAAGCGCATCCCGTCTACCCATAACCGAACGGTGCGCAAGTCGTCCGAAAGCACGGCCTTTTTAACTTGGGCCTTTTGTTGGTCGACAATAGGGCTTCCATATTTGTAATGGTATTTGTACGTGAAGGTGGTAAATCGATAACTTTCCGGATTTTCGACCATAATTTTCTGTACCGGTTTCGTGAATTCCAGTTCAAAGCCATCATCCTTGGCCTTCATCGTTTTAATTTCAAAGGGTGTCTTACCAGACCAGACCAAGCGTTGCAGTCCGAACATCTTCTTACCTGTCGATGACCATCCTCTACTTGTCATGCCAACGAACATACTGTTGTCGCTACCCCATATCATTCGAAGTATTCCAGACGAAAAACCTTCCACAAAATTGAAGGCCGCACCTTGGTATACGCCATTTACTTTTTCCATATATACACGCATGACCTTACTATGCCCCTGATCGCCAACGAACAATTGACCTTCAAACGGCCCGAACTTTCCTTTGCCGGTATCATACAGCATATCGGATGTGGATATGCCCAATATCGTATGTGGAAACCAGATTGCCGGAGCCTTCAGAGCAGGTACTTTTTTGGCATACTCGTAAAGGCTCATATCCGATTCCCGTTCAATATCATCAACTTTTAACGATAGTGGGCTATTCGATTCTCCAGACCAAACCAACCCGCCGGGATTACCGGCAAAATCGCCTTTCTCTAAATGGGTCATTCTTCCAGAACCTACCCAATCCCCTTGGTTTTCGGTGTAGAAAATGTCACCTGAAGCATTGATGGCAAATCCCGATGGGGAGCGCAAACCAGTTGCGATGGGAGTCATTTCTCCCTCAGGGGAAATCTGAACGAGCCAGCCGCGCCATTTCGACAGACTAGCACCATGGCCGATCCAGGAAAGATTTAAGGTCACTAGCATGTCGCCGTTTTCCATGAATCTCGGTCCATAGGAATAATCGTGGTAATTACCCGACAATGGCCAAGAATAGATGGTTTTGTACACATCGGCTTTACCGTCGTTATTCTTGTCAGATAGGCGCGTTAATTCGCCCCGCTGGGCCAAATAAAAATCTGTGCCGCGATAGGCCAAACCCAACGATTCATGTAAGCCACTTGCGAAGCGACTATAGGAAGGGTTCTGCCCGTATGGCTTATCGATAACCCAAACCTCTCCCCTTCTCGTGGAAACCCCTAACTTATCATCATCGGTCAAAGCAAGGCCCCCAACTTCCAGCTTTACGCTTTCGGAAATGGGTACATCGACTATCTTGTAATATTCCGCTTCCATTTTGGCCATTTTCGATTGTTGCGCCTGAATAAAGGATGCGCAACTCAAGATGCCGATAAATAGATAAATTCTTTTCATAATCCTTAGCATAGTTTGAATAGGTCTTACCAGATAATACTGTATTCGATTTGTTGTTTTCCCGAAGGGATTTCGACGATCAATTCATCTTTTCCACCAGAATTTCGAATGATAAGCTTTAACCCATCACTTTTAGAAAAGTCGACGAAATAGCTCTCGTGGTTTACTATAAAAGTCCCGTCAGGAAGCTTTTCGATAGCCTCGCCTTCGGCAATTTTATGCCAAATCGGGCGATCTCCATCAACCGATATCATCCGTTTCATTCCTCTTTGATTTGCTTTTGGCATAAAAGTGTTGGTCACCTTTGTTCCCCCGGTCTGGTTCATAAAGCTTGGAATTCCATCTTCATCGAACTCATAGCCCAATTGCCTGTATTCCTTATTATCAGTAAGGTAATCGGGCCAAATAGCATCGTCGTTATCAAGGGGTGCGAATTCTGAGTCGCCATGAAGTGCTACCACAAAACCCAATGGGTTTCCCAATTGTTTTTCGCCCCTTGCCAACCACATTTGGGTAGCATCCAGAAAATCACCATCCCAAATCTGCAAAAGGGAGCCGGCCTGCAAGTCATATACGTAATGCGTGCCTTGCGGCATACCCACTGCAATCGTGTGGGTTCGCTTTTCTCCTTCGTGCATCCAAAAACTTCGTTGCGTAATTGGAGTATCGGCGACAGTAACGACAAACGGGGAAGTATCGATGATATCTGAAACCAATATCCTCGGTTCCTGAATAGAGTATCGTTGCATTTCAGGGCCTTCCACATAAAACTCAAGCCCCCTGCGCCAAGGCGCATATTTGTTGTACAATAATTTGAACGATATCGCACCTTTTTTCAGATTTACCTTCGCAAGCCTTACCGTATCCAAAGGATAATTACCATTGAGGTTGATCACCGTATCTTGCTCCAGTAGTAGCGCGGCACCACCGTTCACCTTCATTTCAAAAAGGTAGTCGCCATCAACGGGAATAGCCATGGTACCTGTATATTCCAAAATTGTCCGCCCACGGGGGGCCACTACGGTTATAGGGGAAATGGAATCGGTCGCTCTCGTGTACAGCGCATTTAAACTATCTAAATTCAATAAGGACCACGACGGACTGTCAAATTCTCTAAGACTCAGATTACTTAAGGCAATACTGCGTTCCTCGTATAATTTATATTGTATGTTCTTAAAGGCAAAAGCCCCAGTGTCGCCCTTTAAATGTAATGGCGCTTTTGGCACCTCGGTAGTGGCATCATTTTGCGTAGGGCCTTCAAGTTCAATCTGTTCTTGCAGCAAAATACCATTGAGCCACACCTTTTCGAACCAAGCGTTCTTGGTCTTCTCTCCCGAGGCATCGAACCTTGGCGCGTGAAAAAGTACTTTCAAATGTTGCCAGAGGCCCGGCGCTTTTGCCGCGTTGGTTAGGGGTGCGCCACTACTACCCGTTGTGTGTTCCGATGTGGACTTCGGAATACCGATCCCGCCCATATCTTCGGAATCTGTTTCTGTTACACCCCAACTATCCTTCAAGCGCAATTCGTAAAGGCCTTGAAAGACCAGGCTTGTACTGGCCCCTTTTGCCATCATGACATCCAATTCCAATTCCATATCACCATGTTCGACCATTGTAAACAAATCTTCTTTGGTTTCTCCATCAAGTGTATTAATGAGTACGCCACTACCATCAGTCGTGGTAAGCGTATTTTGCTTTGAATTGTCCGACAAAGCTGTGCCCACTATTGCCCAATTGTCGGTGGCAGGCTTAAAGGAGGCCATATCTTTCAACTCTAGTTTTGTGAAAGGAAGATTAACCAGTGGAGTTTCGACGATTTCAGTTGCCGTTTCTTTTTTCTGTTCAGAACAGCCCATAGCAAATACCAGAACTAACAAAGCCAGATATCTAATCGTTTTTTTCATGTATCGGTGTTTTGTAAAACGTAAAAATAAACCATTGCCTAATTAATTTTAAGCAATATGATCGTATTTACTAACCAAATGGTTAAAAGTGAAGAAACTACTTGTAACGCTGCCCATGCTTAATGACCATATCAACATCTCGCAACAAACTTATATATCTCATCACATCACCCTCTACTGCTATGATATCAGCATATTTACCTGGAGTAATCGTACCCACTTCATCGGCAACTCCCATCCAAAGTGCAGGCCGGTAAGTTGCGGCTCTAATAGCGTACATCGGGTCTATTCCAACTCGTTAACCCGGACATCAAGCTCGTTCCAAGTAGATTGGCTATGAAATTTCATCGGAATACCGCTATCTGTCCCAATCATTAAGACCACCCATGCATCTAGTAATTGATTGATTTTTGTTTTTAAAGTAGGCCTTCTGGAAGGCGTTAATTGAAAATATGGCAAACGGTCTGGATGAGCGATACTCCTTTTTTTATCTACGATTACACTATCTGGCAAGCCTAAGTGCCAAGAATGGTTATCTAGCTTTTCGGGATTGTCCCGCACGTATTCGTAATTGTATAGACCTTCAACGGTGGGCACCAAAAAAGAGGTCCCTTGCTCATGTTGGCAGTACGCTCTTTAATCATGGTCATTACATCATCAGGGTATTTAGGGGCCAAGGATAACCCTGTATGCTCAAAGCAGTCCACACCAACTTTGAGCCCCATGCGTATTTCTACTGGCCGATGGCTATGAGCAACTACTTTCAGATTATTTTTATGTGCCTCATCGACGACAGCTTTAAATTCTTCAATGGTCATCTGATCTTGATCAACTATTTTAATACAGTCTACACCTGCCTTTGCCAATTTTCTGACTTTTTTTCGACCATCTTCAGCACCCTTAACACCCCATCTAAAATCCTCAGTACCAGGATACGGTTCATGTTGAATAAAAGGCCCGGATACGTATAGCGTAGGTCCTGGTATTTCTCCATTGTTGATAGCGTCGCGTACTGCAATACTTTCTTTTAATGGCCCACCCAAATCCCTTGCACTAGTAACGCCCGCCATCAACAATTGATTGGCAGAAGCAGGCATTATAACATCTTCGAATAATGGTGGGTAGGTTTCCCAATAATTATTATTAGCGTGCCCTGTGATCATTATATGTACATGCATATCCCACAATCCTGGTAGCACTGTCATTGCCTCTGTAGAAATTACTTCAGCATTTGCAGAAACTTCTAAAGAAGAAATGGTTCTCACAGCTTTAATCTTGTCACCTTCTATGAGTACCACGCTGTTCTTTATGGGGTCTGAACCAAAACCATCAATTAAAGTTCCGCCGACAAGGGCTTTTGACATTGGTCTCCTGTGCCGTACTAATTGAAACCATACACAAAATGAAGAATAAAAGTAGTTCTTTAAGCATAATCTATCTTTTTCATAAATATACCTTAAAAAGATAGCCATACTTAGAATCGATTTTATAAAGAAACTAGTTGAATTTCTTTATGGCACGCCAGCAAAATGGCTGGCCGGGCTTTCGGCCATACACGGTATTTACCTCTATCCCTCGTGCACCTTAAAGTGTACCGCTAGAATTTACGTCACAAAAAAGTCCCTCACCTTTCCATATTGGGCTTGGTATGAGCACTGAAACAGGTTCGTTGCGAGGAAGGCGGCTTCCCCGCCTAGGACAAAGGCATGTTCGGACAGGCTACTTTGAGTTCTGTCCATAAAAAAAGCACCTACCGTAAAACGATAAGTGCTTATGAATACCGAATTTACTTCGGTACGAAGAAGGCGGCTTCCTACTCTCCCACTTGGTATAGCAGTACCATCGGCGCTGGCGGGCTTAACTTCCCTGTTCGGAATGGTAAGGGGTGGGCCCCGCCGCCATGGCCACCTAAAAATTAAGTCGACGGCATACAGTTTTCAGTAATCAGTTTTCACTGCTTACCGCCACTGCCTACTGGAGACTACGGCTACGCCGCAATTTTGTTGACATAAATAAAGGGACGGTCTGTAAAAGCGTGTACAATACATGTATTTTATAATAATTCACGAGGTTTTGTCAAGAAAGGTGTCGCACTCCGGCCCTTTGTCCCCCCTTTGGGGGTTAGGGGGCCGGGAGTGCATGTGCGCAAGCTTGACGGGCAATTAGTACCACTCGGCTACGGATGTTGCCACCCTTGCACCTATGGCCTATCAACGTGGTAATCTCCCACGGCCCTTTAAAGAAATCTCATCTCGTGGCTGGTTTCGCGCTTATATGCTTTCAGCGCTTATCCGATCCCGACATAGCTACCCGGCAATGCTTCTGGCGAAACAACCGGTGCACCAGCGGTCAGTCCGACCCGGTCCTCTCGTACTAGGGTCAGCTCCACTCAAATTTCTAACGCCCGCGGTAGATAGAGACCGAACTGTCTCACGACGTTCTGAACCCAGCTCGCGTGCCACTTTAATGGGCGAACAGCCCAACCCTTGGGACCTTCTCCAGCCCCAGGATGTGACGAGCCGACATCGAGGT
>Ga0114957_1001036_pt1 | contig 32856 bp, 35 predicted proteins | sample BantaG_FD_87175 | JGI IMG/M metagenome (GOLD analysis project Ga0114957, IMG submission 87175) | Marine algal microbial communities from Bantry Bay, Ireland - BantryBay_4 metaG | ecosystem: Host-associated > Algae > Red algae > Unclassified | place: Bantry Bay, Ireland | collected 2014-11-21
GAAGCCAAGAGGCTAGCGAACTAAAACCTAAGCCGCAGCTAGTTTATCAGCAGAAAATACTTTAAATGCGGCTCAGTCAGATGCTTTTGGAGTTGGTAATATTAGACCAGCAACTGTGAATGCAATTAACTTAACTTACTAAGTACAATATAAATAAAATCTCAAGGCCCTAGTTAGAGATAACTAGGGTTTTTTTATTGTCTAAACGGATATTACTTCTTTAACTTCAGGGATAATATCTTGAATGCGAGACTCAATCCCCATTTTTAGTGTGGCAGTTGAGCTTGGGCAACCATTGCAGGCGCCAGTCATATTGATTTCTAGGACACCGCTGTCGTCATTAAATTTATGAAAGTTTACGTCACCACCATCCATAGCAACAAAAGGTCTAATCTCTTGATCTAAAAAGTTTTTAATTTTGTTTATAATCTCTGGATCGTCAGGGTTAATGGTGTGCTTTGGGGTTTCAGAAGTGTTGCTTTGTGATTCTTCACCTTTTTCACTGAGGTCGGCAAATACTGGAAGCCCGTCATCAATATGTTCTTTTAAAAGGTTAGCAAGTGGTTCTGCGATCATGTCCCAATCCACCCAATCTTGTTTGTTAATAGATACAAAGTTTTGGCCAATAAACACTGAGTCCACCCACGGAAAACCAAAAATCTTATGGGCAAGTGGTGAACGACTACTTTGTAGTGGGTCATTAAAGCTCATAGTTTCTTGTGAGATTTCTTGGTTAAACACAAACTTGTAGGAGTCCGGGTTTGGCGTGGCTTCTGGTGTTACAGTTACATTGGCTTGAGTCATAAATACTCCTAAAAATACGATTAATTAGCTCTTATATAGGGGAAAAACATAGTTATGTAAACTTTAGTGTTTTGCTATTGTCTGAGGAGGGCTCTAAGGATATATAAGCATTCATAAAAGGGGACAAATTGACGCCAAGAGTAAGAGAAGTTTTAGAATGGTATAACTCAGAATCTCCAGGGGTAGTTACAAACTTGGCCCGTCTTCTCAACTCGGGTAAACTGTCTGGCACAGGTAAGCTCTGTATTTTTAACTCGTCAGAAAGCTTCCTTGCAAGTCCGGTAGAAAAGTTTGCCACCAATCCGAACTCCTATGATCCAAGCTACCATTTTGAATTAGCTATTAGCTCAGGTGCTAGTGCTTATATTGGCTCACTGGGCTCTATACAATCATGCGCTAGAAGTTTTGCCGGCGAAATACCAACTATTTTAAGTTTAAATACATTTGAAAATGAAAAGTCAGTACTTTTGGCAACCACTGCCGATGCCTTAAGGTTAGGCTGTGTGGGAGTGTCTCTTGCAATTAATGCTGAAGGCTCACTGAGTGCTGATAATTTAAATCAAATTCAAAGAGTCTTGGCTAGTGCTCAGCAAGTGGGTTTGCCACTAGTTGTTAATATCCTAAGTAATAACAGCATTGATCTTTTGGCAGAGGCAGTCAGGGCCACAGCTGAAATGGGTGCTCAAATTATAACACTGACTATCCCGGCTGAAAATTTTGCCTCTCCGGAAAATAAAAAAATTTATACTGAAGGTCGAGTTCGAACGGCAAAACTTTATGACCGTATTAAACATATTATGGATTGCTCGTTGGGTGGCAAAAGGATTGTTCTTTTTGAGGAGCAAGTTAATACAGTTGGTGACGAGCTAATTAATGAGACAAAAGAGATTGCTCGTGGCGGTGGATTTGGTAGTATAGTTGGTCTTACGGCATTAAAGCAGTCTAAAGATGACAGCGTTAAAATGTTTGAACAAATTATGATGAATTTTAAAAGTGACTGATCAATAAAAAAGGAAATTGTTTTGCAAAAAGAAAACCCGTTAAAAGCAGAAAAAAGAAAAAAACTCCATGACCTTAGAGAAAAGGGCGTAAACCCTTATCCGCATAATTTTAGCCCGACTCATCAGAAGTCAGATTTTGATGGAAAGTTCGATGACGTAGAAGCCGGTGGTCAGCTAGAAGATCAAGTGGTTATTATGGCTGGCCGCCTAATGACAAGGCGAGATATGGGTAAGGCTGCATTTTTTAATATCCAAGATGAATCAGGCTCCATGCAAATTTATTTAAAACTAGCTGAACTTCCTGAAAAAGATTTAGAAAGTTTTAACCACAGTGATATTGGCGATATTGTTGGTGTTAAAGGTTTTTTATTTAAAACTAAAAAAGGCCAATTATCAGTAAGAGCGAGTGAGTACACAATGCTTTGCAAAACACTTGAGCCACTCCCTGAAAAATATCATGGTATTGCTGATATTGAAATTAAATATAGGTACCGTCACTTAGATTTAATTATGGATCCTAAAGTTCGCGAAGTTTTTAAAACGCGCTCTAAAATTATACGTGAAGTGAGAAACTTTTTGGATGCACGTGGGTTTTTAGAGGTTGAAACCCCTGTACTGCAGCCTATTTATGGTGGTGCTTCAGCTTTTCCGTTTGAAACACACCATAGAGCTTTAGATATGAAACTTTTCATGAAAATTAGCCCAGAGCTTTACTTAAAGCGTTTAATTGTTGGCGGGTTTAATAAAGTTTTTGAAATTGGTAAAAGCTTTCGTAACGAGGGTATAGATAGGTCACATAACCCTGAGTTCACTTTATTAGAGTTTTATGAAACTTATACAGATTACAATTATCAAATGGAACAGTTTGAAGAGATGATTTCAACCATTGCTAAAAACGTGACTGGCTCTATGAGAGTCACCTACCAAGAAAAAGAAATTAACTTTGCGCCGCCTTGGAGACGCTTAAGTGTTATGGATGGGGTTAAAGAGTATGCTGGTTTTAACCCAGATGATTTATCTGATGATGAGTTATTTGATAAAATTAAATCTTTTGGTTCTGAAATGAAAAAGAAAGGCCTTCGTGGTGAAATGATTATGGAAGCTTTTGAACTAAAAGCTGAGCCTGAGATTTTTCAACCCACATTTATTATTGACCATCCCATTGAAATTTCTCCGCTCACAAAAGAGCACCGTACAACACCAGGCTTAGTTGAAAGGTTTGAGCCATTTTGTGCCGGTATGGAAATCGGAAATGCCTACACTGAGCTTAATGACCCAGAAGAGCAGCGCCGTCGTCTAGAAATTCAAGACAGAAAGCGTGCTGATGATGAAGAGGCTCAACCAATGGATGAAGATTTTTTACACGCCATTGAGGTGGGTATGCCACCAACAGGCGGGGTAGGTATTGGCCTTGAAAGGATTGTAATGTTACTTACAGATCAGTCGAGTATAAAAGATATTTTATTTTTTCCAACCATGAAACATAAGTAGAGGTTAAATTATTAAGTATTTATTATTAGTTTGTTCTGTAGTTTTTCTTGCTTCTTGTCAGCAGCAAGTAAAAGTAAGTGATGTTTCTAACTCAAGGTTTGATTATTTAGTTAAAAAACTAAATCAACCAATTATACTTTCTGATAAGACTGTTGTTTTTGATTCAAGGCCTCAGTACGATTATATGATGTACTCAGTGCCGGGTGCTATTCATTTATTGTGGGAGCAATTAGTTTCTAACCCAAAAGTAGATAACAGTGTTGTAACTGGGGACAAGGCCTTTTACGCTGCGAGAAAGCTAGCCCGGCTGGGTGTAAAGCCAGATAGCGAAATAGTCGTGCTTGGTAAAGACCAACGAGGACAAGCCGATGCCGGAAGGCTAGCTTGGTCTTTGCTGACTTTAGGTTTTAAAAACATCCAGGTGACCTCGTTAAAAAGTATGAGAAAGTCTGTATCTCCTTTTAAAGAGCGTAAACACAAAACAGTGCCCATTTGGAAGCCTGACTCAAATTATAACTTTGAAGTGTCACGCGAAGAGTTTTTAAGCCTTCTCAATGAAAGAAATCCTAATCTTATTGTTTTAGATGTACGCTCTGGTAAAGAGTTTAAGTCTGTAAATTTAAAAAGCTTTAATGAAAGGTTTCCAAGCTTTCGTAGCCGTTTAATCCCTTGGACGCAATTTTATAAATCTACCGGGCGACCGAAAAGAGAATTTACTAAACGACTTTTTGGTGACAATATTTCCTTTGATAACGAAATAATTGTAATTAGTAACAATGGAGTTCGTTCGGCATCAGTAAGTTATGCGCTACTCAGTATGGGTTTTAAAAATGTGAAAAACTTTTCTGGTGGTTTTAAGTCTTTGTTAAAACGCGATTAATTTTTCCTGAGGTTATATATGAAAAATGTAATATGTTTTTTAAGCTTGTTAATCTTACCATCAATCGGGCAGTCAGAATTTTGCACTTACGGTATAAAAAAAAGTTCAGTTAAGTTAGAGTGGACTGGATTTAAAACCACTAAAAAAGTAGGCGTGAGTGGTACATTTGATGATGTTAAATGGAGCTATAAGCCAGCAAATAGTTTAAGTGCCCTCATGAAAAGTATTAAATTTAAAATTAAAACTAGCTCCATAGATTCTGACAGTTGGATCCGCGACAGAAGAATTTACAAAAGTTTTTTTAAGCTTATGAGTGAAGGGGAGTTTATTGCAGGGCATGGTATCTCCATTGATGAAAAAAATAAAACAGCTGTAGTGGAAGTGGAGATGAACAAACAAAGAACGCCGGTGATTTTTAGCTTTAATGCCAAAGAAGATAACTCATTCACAATGAAAGGCGAAATTGATGTTTTAAAGCATTATAAAATGAATACTTCTTATGAAAGTATAGCTAAACTTTGTGAAAAACTACATACTGGTGAAGACGGTGTTTCAAAAACATGGACTGATGTAGAGCTACAAGTGACAGGTAGCTTTACTAAAACCTGTAAAAAGTAGAGCGTAAGTTATTACTGATGAATGGATAGATTAAGTACTACTATCAGTACAGACTGGACTCATGTTCTTTAATAAAAAATGGTAAAATCTTTGTATTGTATTTAAAATTATTCTAAGATTTGTGTATGAGGATAACTTTACTTACTTTGCTAGCAGCTGCATTTATCGCCTCTTGTTCAAATATAAATAAACAACATATGTCTGTCCTTAATCAAATCAAGCCCCATGTTGACAACAGAAGTTTAAAGACTAATTTCCGATCTTTAGCTGCTAATATTACAAACTTCAAGAAAGTTAAGGAACAGCTCTGTACGCCTTTAGATATCGGATCCTCTGTAATAGTCGACTTTCGTCGACGTTATCTGAATGGAAGCAATAAACTTACAGCATCTAAGACTGGTATAGAGCGAAAATACTTATTAAAGAGGTTAAATAAAAAAACTTGGGAAATAGGTTTTAATATTAAATATCTTACTGATAGTGAGTTCGATGGTTATGGGAGTCACATTAAAAAAAAGTCAACTAGAGATAAAGTGGCGAATTTATATTATCAAAATTTATTGAACTCCTGCCTGAAAAAAGCAAATAATATTGATTTTTTAAAAGATAAGCTTGGCAGAAAATTAATATTAAATAATTATTCAAATTCTGTAATTAGTAATAAAATTCCCTTAATAAAAATTAAAATTAGCAAAAAAAATATAGGGAGTAGTCAAGACAAGATTCGTTCAAATCCTGATTGTCGAGAAGTTATTCATGAGCTCTTGCACTTTACAAGCTTAGTTGACGAGTATAAAACTGATGAGGGCAATAGTTGTCGGCATAGCGGTCCATTAAATTCTATAATGAATAAATCAAAATTCTATGAGGGAGCTTTTAAGCAAAGTGATAGGGCTCGGTATGGCGAAAAAATCGTTGGGGCTTGTCTTTGCAATGATTCAAGTTGTCCTGTTGTTGATAGAGAAGAAATGAATATTAAGAATTATTGGGATTTCTGCCCTCGTAATTTTTCTGAAATATCAATCAGTGATCAAAATTTAAATTTTTATAAAAAAAATTCAATTACAGATATTAAAAAATACGGGAATGATAATGTTAACTATTGGTATGGGAATTATGGAAAAGGAACTTTTATAATTTATACTCACTCTCCAGTTGGAGAACTTGCTTTAGAAGCGATTCTTCCTGCGCACATAAATTCTATTATCTACCCGGAGTGTACCATGAAAAATCACATCTACTTTAGCTGCTCATCAAATGCATACATTAATCCAGGCCAGGCTTGCTTGCCAACTCCAAAGGATTGTGAAAATGATGACTGGCTTTACAATATTATTGAGTAGACTTAAGTTCTATTAAATAACACCAAAAAAAATAAGTCTAAAAATACTAAATATTGAGACAATTAATCGCTAAAATAGAATTTATTTTAATTATACAAAATTCTAATATTTTAACTCAATGAAATATAATTTTTTTAATTTAATTATAGGTAATAAGCAAAGCCAAGTGTAGGGAATATCCATTCATCTTGTTTGTCTTCACCAAATACCAAGGACTTATCATCTAAGCTTCGTTTGTAACCAATGCCTGCTCTCATAGATAGTCCACTACCAATTCTCCAATCAGCAGCCAGGGTGGTCATAGATGTTGTTTTAGAAGCATTAAAATCATCGGGTTTTATGTACTCTCTAAAGCGAACTTTTTGATTTAAAATTAGAGCATAATTACTACTACTGTAAATAAAGTAGGTTCCTGATGGCCCAGCTGAAATATAGCTGAAATCATCGCTGGCATAATACTGTATAAAACCACCAAGAGAAAGCTGCGGTAATACGAAGTATTGAACCGAAGGGTTTACACTAATAATTAAGCCGCGTGTGCTTGAATAACCCAAGTTAAACCCCAGGCCAAACTCCCAGTTGCTTTGCTCTTGCGCTGCTAAACTCGGACCATTGCTATCAATAAAAGAGCTTTCGGCCACAGGAATAAAAGAAAACAAACATACACTCAGAATTAAAATAAAATATTTCATAGTAGAGATCCTTTGTATTGAAAGTAAAATTTTAGGAAGCTTTAGTTTCTTTGATTTTAAATAATACTGAATGCATGGCGGTTAAAAACTCTTCATCGTATTTTCCCTTTAATTTATCTTTCATAAAATTAAGGGCTTCTTCCGGAGTTTTTGGCACATTATATGTTCTTTGAGTAGTCAAAGCATCGTAGGTGTCGGTGATGGCAATGATCCTAGCAAAGGGGTGTATTTCACTGCCGGGTAATTTTTGTGGGTAACCTGTTCCCATCATGTTTTCGTGATGCTCAAAGCAACAAGCCTTAATGGCATCAGACATATTGAACTCATTTAAAATTTTTAAGCCATACTGGGGGTGTTTGCGCATTTGCATCCACTCCATATCATCCAGTGGTCCATCTTTAGTGATGATATCGACATGAACTTGTCGCTTGCCGATATCATGGATGAGTGAACCCTCTCCAAGCTCTTGGAGTTCTTTACCTCTAAAGCCTAATATCTTACCAAGGCCTAAGCTATAAATACTCACATCTAAAGAGTGGTTATAGGTATAAAAATCATGTGTAGAGAGTTTAATAAGTTGGGTAATGGCTTCAAGGTCTGAGTCCATAAACTTCATAAAGTTATTAATAACTGCTTTTGAGCCTTTTAAGGCGTCTTCCACCTCTGGGGTTTCAAAAAGCTCTTCAATGAGCGACATAGAGCTATCGCGAAGTAATTGTGCTTTTTCATTAGAGGTGGTGTCACTTGATGAAAGTTTACTTTGGATAAAATTTTTATATTTTTGTTTGTCATCAGACTTTACGAAAAAGGAATTAGCTGCTTTTTTTTTAAATTGTGTAATTTTAGTACTATCAAATTTGTCACCAGCTTTTAGGTAATGAACTTTTTTGTCATTGATAGTTATAAAAACATCAAACGGAATTTCTTCATTTGAGTTAAGCGATCTAATTTGAATTTTTAAATAATCTGTATTTTGCATGAGATTATTATTTCACGGATTTCATAATAATCCAAACTAGACTAAACCATTAATGAAATTAAAATACTTTTGAAATGAGCCAATTCTTTGGTCCAGTAAATAACAGGACTTTAAATCCCTTTAATTTATATTGGGAGTTATGGGTTTGCCCCGTAGTTATATAAGTGACAAAATAAACGAAATAACTAATCAGCAAAGTAATAAGTTTTAATCAAAACTATTTTGTATAAAAGGTGAGAGATGAAGAATTTTAGATTAATACTTTTAGTAACAGCACTTATTTTTGTAAACGCTTGTACAAATACAAACACAAAAGACAATACTCGTGGTTTAGCCTCAGAGGATCTAGAGATACTAAGGGTCAGCGAGCTTGATGTCCCAGTAGATATCATTTTAAACACTGAGTACCGAGGGAGTTTTGTTGCTGATTTATCAACGGTGAAAGTATTATCAGGATTACCCGGTTTACTAATCAACAAAGATTGCAGAGGTTCCATATCAATTTGGTTCTATAAAGATTCTGAAGGCAAGTTAAGGTATTACTCTACAGGTGTAAAAGCTGAAGGAGCTGATTGTAAATTGCCAAAGCTGGGTGATATGGCTGATGTATCACAGCAAGGTATGGATGCTTGTGCTGGGCTCGACTTTAATTATAAAGTCATCGATTTAAATAATATAGCTTATCTACGTGAAATAAATTTTGCAAATAGATCAATTGTTGCTCCAGTTTGCGACACGCCTAGGCCTGATCGAGATGTGCAACTAGAGTATAAAGATACTTTGAAGTTGGGTAAGTTTAAGGCTAATGGTAAAAATGGTAACCTACATTTACAAATCACTTTATTTAAAATTTTGAAGATGAATTACTATATAACACCGATGATAAACATACGTTAATTAAAAAAATAATAATTTTTTAAAACTAATTAAAAAGCGGGGAATAAAATGTATAAACTAATTGGAGTACTAATTTTAGCAATAGGGATGCTTAATGTGTCTTGTGCCAGTTCAGACAGAAAAGTTGCTGGTGTTATGCCAGTTGATGATAAAATTGATGAGCTAATTAAATCTTTAGATGGCACCCAGTGGACGGGAACGGCGAAAGCTTTAGACTTACCAGGTTACTTTAAAGACAACCCATTAAAAAGAATCGCCACTCGTGTTTTCCTGGGTAAAGACTTTGGCAGTGATGATGCTAATATGTCATTTCAAGTTGTGGACGGTAGGCTGTTTTATTTATCTGATATATTTATATCTGATAGGCTAGTTGAGAAAAAGGGTATGGGGCTTTGTGAGTTTTCACCACCTAGAGAAGCAGTTTTTAGGCAAGATGCGGACGGTAATATATCAGGTGATATAGTACTACCAGCAAGGTATCGTTCAGATGATGGTGTGTTATCAGAAATTAGTTATTATAAGTCACCTTTGCTTTCTGTGAATCACTCAGCAGATAATGGAAAACTCAGGTTTATAGCGCAGCCATTTGTGGGAGTTGAAAAATTTGCTCCACCAAGACAACAAATTAAAGTGACATACGATATGAGTAAGGAGCCTTCTGATAGAACCGCTGAATTGGCAGCTCAATTGAGCTCTTGTTTAAAAAATAAGCCATGGCTAAATAAAAAGTAAATAACAAAGTTAAATATAAAAATAAAAAAGGCTAAACTTATGTTTAGCTTTTTTATTACCATCAATTTATATCATTTTTGCTTATCAACATTAATCTTAGCTTAAATACCACTTAGTGAACTAATTTTTAAACAGGCATATACATCTTTAACTGAGCCTCTGACTCTCTTAATTGCAGCACCTAGTTGTCATAGTTTCGCTCTCAGGTAATGACACTAAAAACTACTTTAAATACAATTGACCTATAATTCATTTTTAGGTTTTATGTACTTATGTCATTATTTTACAATACTTCAGTTCAATACTTAAAAGGTGTAGGCCCAAAACTTGGGCAAATGCTAGAGCGCCGAGGGGTGGCCACAGCTGGAGACCTTTTAGAGCATTACCCAAGAAGTTATGAAGATCGCCGAAGTGCAAGAAATATTGCCGGGCTTCGAGCCGATGAGCTAGTGAGCCTAGTGGCCACAATTATGCGAGTGAGCTCCGTACCTATGGGCAAAAGTTATCGTAAAATTTATGAGGTCGTAGTTTCGGATGGTTCCGGTAAACTTGCCTGCAAATACTTTAGAGTTCCCTATAAAGGTTACTTTGAAAGGTTTCAGCCCAATATGAAAGTGAGAGTTTCAGGTAGAGTGACTGAGTATCGTGGCAAGGTGCAAATGCAGCACCCTGATATACATTTTTACGATGAGGCCGAAGAAGACGGAGATAAAATATTACCAATATACTCAGAAATAGACGGTATTAAAGATGGTAAAATTAGATCTCTTATTGGCCAGGTAATTGATAAACTCATTGATAACCCGGCACCCCTTAGTGATGTTGATATAAAAATTGGCAAATCCAAAGGTGTGCCAGACGCTTTTCCGCAGTGGTTAATAAAAAAATATGACCTAATGAATAGGGGGGAGGCTTTAAGGTCTTTGCACCTTCCTGAGCAAGGGGAGTCTTTACAATATATAGACTACAAAACTAAAGCTCATGAGCGCATTATTTTTGAAGAATTTTTCTGGTTAGAGTTACATTTGGCTCGTAAGAAAAAGGGCATACAACGAGAAAAGGCAATTAGCTTAAATAAGCCATCTCCATTAGTTAATAAAATTAAAAGTGAACTGCCATTTATTTTGACGGGTGCCCAGGAACGCACACTCACAGATATATTTACTGATTTAAAAAAATCTCATCCTATGCATCGCTTAGTTCAAGGTGATGTGGGGAGTGGTAAAACCTTGGTGGGTTTACTTGCTTGTGTTCATGCCATAGAAAATGGCTATCAGTCAGCTTTTATGGCGCCCACAGAAATACTAGCAGAACAGCACTATAAGACAGCTTGTAAGTTACTAAACCCATTAGGTATAAAAGTGTCATTACTGATAGGCTCATTAAAAGAAAAACATAAAAAAGAAATTTATGAAAATTTAACTAGCGGTGAAACTCACCTATGTATAGGCACCCACGCTCTGATACAAGACAGAGTTGAGTTTAAAAACTTAAGCTTAGCTATTGTTGATGAGCAACATCGTTTTGGCGTCGATCAAAGAAGTAAACTAAAGCGCAAAGCCATATCGCCTCATTTTTTAGTTATGACGGCCACTCCTATCCCGAGGTCTTTAGCCATGACAGTATATGGCGACTTAGATGTTTCTATTATGGATGAAAAACCTGCCGGAAGAACTCCGATTGTTACTCGAAAAGCATTTGAAAGTAAGCGTGATAAAGTTATGGGTTTTTTAGCCGACCAAATTAATAAAGGCCGCCAAGGTTATATTGTATATCCACTGGTAGAAGAAAGTGAAAAAATTGAATTAAAAAATGCCATGGATGAGTTTGAAAAATTAAAAAAAATGTTTCCCAAGTTTAAGTTTGGTTTACTACACGGGCGAATGAAGTCTGATGAAAAAGATGCAGTGATGCGAGAGTTCCGTGATGGTAAAACAGATATATTAGTGGCCACCACAGTGATTGAAGTAGGGGTCGATGTACCCAACGCCAATATTATGATTATAGAGCATAGTGAGCGCTTTGGTTTGTCGCAACTTCATCAATTAAGAGGAAGAGTAGGAAGAGGGGAGCACAAAAGCTACTGTGTTTTAATGTTAGGTTATGCCATGTCTGATGTTTCTAAGCTGCGAGCTGAAATCATGGAGTCTACTGAAGACGGCTTTAAGATATCAGAGAAAGATTTAGAAATCAGAGGGCCCGGAGAGTTCCTAGGGCGCAAGCAGTCAGGCCTTCCAGGCTTTAAAATTGCTAACCTTATCAGGGATCAAAAGGTGCTTCAGGCCTCTAAAGAGGCGGCATTTGAGCTAATTGATCGAGACCCAGAACTTAAAAGCGATGAGCATGCTGAAATACTGAACATATTACAAAGAAATACTGAGTTTACAGTAGGTTAACGCTAAGAACTAAATTACCCAATTGAAGTCTTTACAATTGATAAGTCGTGTCAAAAGTGCTATATATAACTTCTTTGCATGACAAAAGTCCTTATATTTTCTATATGGGCTATTTTTTTCGGAGGTCTGAATGTTGGTTGAATTTAAAGTTGGTGATAATGCTGTTTATCCTGGTCACGGAGTGGGTAAAGTTTCTGCTATTGAAACAAAAGAAATCTGTGGTAACAAGCAAACTTTTTATTCAATAAAAATCGCTGATAGCGGAATGAAAATTATGGTTCCAAAAAATAACGCTTCAAATGTTGGTTTAAGACCAATCATTTCTAAGACTGAAGCTGGAAAAGTTTTAGGTATTTTAAAAGAAACTAAAGTTAAAATTGATAACCAAACATGGAACCGTAGATACCGTGAGTACATGGAAAAAATTAAAACGGGTTCAGTTTACGAAATAGCTGAAGTTTTAAGAGACCTTTATGTTTTAAAAGCTGAAAAAGAACTTAGCTTCGGTGAGCGTAAAATGCTAGACAACGCTCGTAACTTACTTTTAAGTGAATTAACTATTGCTACTAGTAAAAAAGAACTTACTGACCAAGATGACGTAGCTAAAATCTTCGGAATTATTCAATAATAAAGTAAATATATTTTAAATTTATAAAAGCACATTCAGCAGAATGTGTTTTTTTATTTCAGCAAGTGCTAGGCACATTTAGAGCCGCACCCAGCCTCAAAAGGTGCTAAGCACCTTTTACAAAATAAACAAATTAAGCTCTTATTGTCAGCCCTAACTATTGAATTACTTGGTCGAGTATAATAAATCTAGGTTTAGAATGTTTACCTCTAAGACGGGGTTTAGGTATTAATTATAGGAGTTTACAATGAAATTAGTATTAGTTTTTGTTTTATCGTTATTTTTATCGAACAGTTTATTCGCTGCTGATTGTGAAGTTTCACCTTTCACATTAGATGCTATTCAAATGTTAAAAAACTCTGAGTTTTCTCGCCCAGCTGTAAAAAAAGTAGTTGCACTTATGATTGAAGAGGAAACCTGCATTTCTCAGTTAGCTGCAGAAGCTAATGTGGGTGTTACAAAAGCTCAATATTTAAATTGGGCCGCTTTAATTATGTCTCATGATAGCTTAGATATTTTATACAAAGAAAATATAGAAGACTATATTAGTCTACTTAATTAAAAATCTATCTCCATAAATATAATAATTTTGCTTACACCTATTATTTACTGGTGGGTCAGTAACTTGATGTTAAGTATTTATACAGGTATTAAGATTTTACATGGCAAGCGGCTTTTAGGCTTTAAGTGCACTTAACTATGTTAAAATAAGCCATGACAGTTATAAAGAAGGTTTTAACCTTAGCACTTTTGTTATTGGCAACCCCAGTTTTTTCATCAGATATTATTAAATATGTGTCCTGTAATGGCGAGCAGATGGTAGTTCTTGATGGCAATATTAATATTTATACTGATGATAACCCAGAAGCCTTTATTGATAGTGTGCTATCAAAAGTAAAACCTAAGCCTGTGACCTTATTAGTTGTTAGTTCTGGTGGTGGCAGTGAAAAACTGTTTCTACATTTAATGAATGGGCTATTAGATAAGTCTGCTCAAGTTAAAATGGTCATCGTTGGTGAGTGTTCTTCTTCTTGTACATATATCGCTCCTATGGCTAATAAAACAATTGCTATAGAAGGAACATCCATGGTGCGAGTTCACAGAACATTTGTTGAGTGGGAAGGCAATATATGGATAAATACAATTGAAGACCAGGCCGCTGAATATGGAAAATTTGGTGCTAAGGAGTCGTGGTTTTTAAATAACCGTTTTGTATTTAATGATGATAATTCACTTTTTGAGCTAAATAAAAATCAGGCTATAGAGACTGGTTTGGTAGATGAGTATGTTGATGGAAATTCAATATCAAATTTTGCTCGCAAAGCCCTTTCAAGGTATTAGTAATAAAAAGTCACTTAAAAGCGTACACCGTTAATCTCAGCAGGTAATTTAAAAAATAATAGTATGTACAAGCCCAACAGTTGACATGTCTACCCCCATATACAAGAATTACAAATCGTATGAACATACGAATGGGGCTTGTATGAAATATCTAGTAATAATTTTAATTTTTGTTTTAACCTCTTGTACCTCGATGGATACTCAAGAGCGAAAGCTGGCTCAAAAAAGTAAAAATCGAGCCTATATATTAGATGATAAGTTTGAAGAGTTTGAGTCTGGCTCATTTGTTGAAGAGCAGACAATTCATAAACAATTAATTGATGCTTCAACTCAATTAATGCGTAACATGAGAAAAAAACACCCTAAAAATACCATGACAAGAGATGCTCATGCAAAGTCACATGGTTGTTTAAAGGCTGAATTCAATATAGATAATTCGGCATTGCCTGAAAATTTACGTTTAGGAATATTTTCGTCTTCAAAAAATTATGATGCTTGGGTGAGGTATTCTAATAATGACCACCAAGCGATGAGGAAAGATAAAGGCTTCGACTTAAGAGGTGTTGCAATTAAAGTGATGAATGTTAGTGGTGAGAAAATACTCCCACTTAAACAAGAAGCAATGACGCAAGATTTTTTAATGTACGGGAGTCCAATATTTTTTATTAAAAATAATGCGGATTATATTGAATTTACTAAAAGCTTAGATAGGGGAAATTCTGTTAAGACTTTATTTACTAAAACTCCGAAGGCCGGTTTTTTAACAGCTAAAGCTCAAATTTTAAATCTTAAATATAAAAACCCTGCTAATATGAACTTGTTTAGTGCGGTACCAGTGCGCTTAGGTAAGTTGAGTAATGAAGAAAGAAGTGCCTTTAAATATAGAGTTCAAAGATGTGATACGTCTAAAAAATATCCCCGCGTATCTGGTAAAAGAAAACATAATTATATGCGCGAAAACTTAGAGCTTGCCTTGGAAGAGGGTGAAATTTGTTTAAATTTCCAAGTTCAACTTTGGATTAATGATAAGCTAACTCCAGTAGAAGACTCTACTTATTTATGGAAAGAAGCTAAATTAAGAAATTTTTCGGGCAATCCATATATAACTGTTGCAAAAGTAATAATACCTCAACAAAATTTTAATACAGAGGAAAGAAAAAACTACTGTGAAAATTTGTCATTCACACCATGGCATGGTCTGGTCGATCATAAACCATTAGGTCGAACTATGCGTATGCGCAGGGATTTGTATCTTGCAACATCAGAATTTCGTAGGACTGAAAATAATGCAAAACAAACAGAGCCTGAAGACTACGAAATAAAGTAATTATTTTAATAATTAATTACCGAGTATTTAATGATGACAACTCAATATATGAGGTCTGTTTAAACAAACTCTTGAGTGGGTTTAGTTAATTTGTATTTGCTCAAGGTAAGGTTTTTTCAAAATTATTAACTAAAGTCGAATACCTTTAAAATCTTCTGAGCTATGGCGCTCTTTGAGTTGTTGGTCTTCATCACCCCAGGTTCTATTAACAATGCGGCCTCTTTTTACTGCTGGACGCTCGCCAATTAAATCCGCCCATTTCACTAAATTTTTATAAGAGGTCACATTTAAGAACTCAGCAGCATTATATAAATGGCCTTCAACTAAAGCTCCATACCAAGGCCATATTGCAATATCTGCTACCGAGTATTTATCTCCGGCAATGTAGGTGCTTTTCCCTAAAACCTTATCTAAGACATCAAGTTGTCTTTTGGTTTCCATAGAAAATCTATCAATACAGTATTTAATTTTAGTTGGTGCATAATTATAAAAATGCCCGAAGCCGCCACCAAGGTAAGGTGCGCTTCCCATTTGCCAAAAGAGCCAACTTAATATTTTTGCACGCTCTTCAGGTTTATCTGAAATGAAAATGTTAAACTTTTCAGCGAGGTGTAAAAGTATAGCGCCGGACTCAAAAATAGAAATGGGCGCACTTCCAGTTTTATCAACAAGGGCTGGTATTTTAGAGTTTGGATTTATATCAACAAAACCGCTTGAGAATTGTTGGCCTTCTAAAATATTAATTAAATGGGCATCATATTCAGCCTCTTTGTGGCCTAGATCTAAAAGTTCTTCAAACATAATGGTCACTTTAACTCCATTAGGTGTACCTAAAGAGTAAAGCTGAAAAGGGTGCTCACCCACAGGGAGTTTTTGCTCATGAGTAGCGCCAGATACAGGACGGTTAATGTTGGCAAATTTACCACCACTTTTTTCATCAGGAGCCCAAACTTTAGGTGGTTTATATTCTTTACTCATAAAATTCCTCGGAGCTGTGTACTGAAAAAAATAGTTTATAATGATTTGAAATTAGCTATTTATATATTATAAGGCAAAGCTTGTATTTTTTTATTTTACGCTGAAACTAATTACGACTCAGTGGTTCATAGTAAGTATCGGCGTACCCTGGGTTAATTATTCAAGTACTGCGAAACAAAAAGATCTTCAGATTTGTGGTTAAGTACCTCACTGATTGGGCCAATGGCTTTTACGGTTGTTTTATTGTTGTGTGGCCAAAATAAAACAACATTATCACTGACCTTTCTCATTTGATTCATCTTATGAGTCACTAGTAAAATAGTGACTTTACTTTTAAGTTTAACCATAAGCTCTTCTATTTTTGCTTCTGATATAGGATCTAAAGAGCTTGTCGGTTCATCCATAAGTATAAGCTCAGGGCCAAGCACTAGGCACCGGGCAATGCAAAGACGTTGTTGCTGACCTCCTGAAAGTAAAAGGGCTGGTTTGTTGAGCCGGTCTTTGACCTCACCCCAAAGGCCCACATCTTTAAGACAGGCCTCAATTTTTAGTTTTCTTTCAGATTTATTTAAACTTGAATTTTCTTTAAGTGGGATATCTAAATTTTTATAAATAGATACTGGAAAAGGGTTTGGCTTTTGAAATACCAAACCAAATTTTGATCTCACAGTTGAAATATCTTTAGTTGTTAAATAGTTTTCATTACAGCAGTTGATATGGCCACTGACTTGGACATTTTGATTAAAGTCGGTCATGCGATTAAAAGCATAGAGCAAGCTACTTTTACCAGTGCCTGATGGTCCCACAATAGTAGTGATTTCATTGCGTTTAATTTGAAAGCTAATATTTTCAAGAACAGGAAAGTCGTTATATTTTAAACATAAATTTTCTACTGATATGAAAAACGGGTTAGCATTCATAACTGTATTAAATTTTGGCTTATTTATTTTGTCAGTGATTAGTTCCATATGAACTCCTGTCTTCCAGATTTAAATTTTCTTTGTAGTGTAGATGTAATTAAACTGATTATGAATACTAAGGCAATTAAGGTAAAAGCAGATTTATAAGCATTCGCGTTCCCACCGGGTATATTCATGGCTAAATCATAAATATGAATAGAAATACTTCGACCAGAATCTAATAGGCTTGTTGGCATCTTAACCCCATAACCACTGGTAAATAATAAAGCCGCGGTTTCGGCTAAAGATCTACCAAGCCCAATAAATGAACCTGAAAGAATTTGGTTTTTGATTAAATGTATTTTAATTCTAAAATAGTTTGTAAATGGGGTTAGGTTTAAAGCGTTAGCACCTAAGTGAATATTATTTGGTATGGACTCAAGTCCAATTAATATAATTCGAGTTTGAATAGGTAAAATCATTAAAGCCAGAGTTAATGATCCACTAATCAGTGAGTAACCAAGGCCTAAAAACTCACAAAATATAATATTTCCGATAAGTCCAAAAACAATAGACGGGGTAGCACTTAAGGTATCTAGGCTCAACTTTAAAAATTTAGTTAAGCGCCTATTTGCAGAAAAATGATCAATACATACAGCAGTAAGTAAACTTATGCTTGCTGAAACAAGTAAAGCAAAGGAAGTTATAATTAAGGTAGAGACAATAATTGTTAATATGCCACCATCGCGTCCGGAATTTTTGAACTCAGAAAAAATAAAGCTTAAATTAAACCCATCTAGGCCTTTAAATATTATATTTCCAGCGACGGCAAAAAATATGAAAAAGAAAACGAAAAATGAAAGCCATGAAATAGCAATAAATAGTTTATTCTTCATGAATACTCATCCCCTTTACTAAGTAAAAGAAGAACAAATACATAAGCAATGAGGAGCAACCCACAAAAGAAAAGGGAGGTTCTGTGTAAGTCAGTAGCATAGGCCATCTCTAGTGCAATATTAGTGGTTAGAGTCCTAATGGGTGCAAATAAGGAATCAGGGTACTGTATAATATTCCCGCAAACCATTAATACAGCCATGGTCTCACCAATGGCGCGGGTTATTTGCAACAAAAAACCCACAAAAAACTTACGTTTATAACTTTTAAAAATTATATCTTTAAAAAGAGACCATTCACCTAAGTTACAGGACTTAGCCGCCAAGAGCCATTCACTGGGCAGGGTTTTAAGTGTGGCCACAAAAGTTTTAAAACCAATGGGTAGTATCATCATGGCTAAAACTATACTGGCTGTAAGTAAGCCTTGCCCCGGCGGGAAAAGGGGTGCCATGAATGGCACCACAACCACTAAACCCCAAAGGCCGAAAACCACGGAAGGAATAGATAGGAAAATATCCATAAAAATATCTAAGGTAGATTTCAGTTTAAGCGGGCAAATGTAAAAATAGAAAAAAGCTAAAACTAAAGATAGTGGGCCTGCAAATAGCAAAGCTAATATACTTACGAGGGCACTTCCAATAATCATTGGGCCTAAGCCGAAGAGTTGCTCTGAGGGGAACCATTTATCAAAAAATAAGGTTTCACTAATTTTAGTTGTTAATAAAAAATGACCGCCAGAGCGAATTAAAAAAAACAGAACAATAAAAATACACAAAGAAAATATAAGGCCGACCAGAAGCATGCCTTTAAATACTATGTCCTCTGTTTTATTGCGGGCTAATGACATAATGTTTCTCTAAAACCTTTAAAGCCTCTGGCCCAGAGGAAAAGGCTAATAGTTTTTGAGAAGACTCAGTGAGCTTTCCTTTGTAAATTAAGTTAAGTGACCTAAGGATCGGGTAGGTTTTGTTAACAATATTAGCTCGACTCGGTTTGATGTTATCAAGGTCAATTAACTTTAAGGGAGTTTTATTTTTTATATTGTAATTGGCAGCACCAATTGAAACATAACCAATAGAGTAAGGGTTGCCTATGATGGTTTTAATACCTTGCTCGTTATCACCAATTATAAGGTTTGGTTTTATTTTTGAGTTTTTAATTTTTAAATAACCTAAAAATAATTCTAAGGTTGAGCGTCCTTCGGCTTTATGGACAACGGTGATAGGTTTGTCTACCCAACCCAGTTGTTTCCAGCTTTTAATCTTTCCTAAGTAGATATCTGTAATTTGCTGTTTACTTAAGTTTTTAACTGGGTTTGATGAGTGTACAATGATCCCTAGTCCATCGATTGCTATAGTTTTATGCTTTAGAAAACTTTCAGTTGGCTTTAAATCTCTTGAAATCATACCTATTTGGCTTAAATCTCGCTTAATATCAATTATCCCTCTGGTGGAGCCACCAGTTTGCACTTCTATTGTAGACTTCGGGTTTTGCTTTTCAAAGGCTGTGGCGATATCTAGCATGATAGGGGCAACAGTGCTTGAGCCAGTTAGGAGTACTTGGTTATCAGCAGCATGGGAGTAGTTAATAAGGCCTACAGTAATGATAAATAATAATAATTTCATAATTATAAACTCTCCATTAATTCAGTGAGTTTGTTTTTAATTCCTGCGGCTGTTTCTAAAAATAACTTTTCAGTAGTGGCTTGGTCTCTTGCAAATGGGTCAGGAAATGGCCAATGTAACTTATTACCAGGAACTACGGGGCAATACTCTTCAGCGCAAAGGGTGATAATATGGTCCATATCACTTAAATTATAATCAGTGATATTATCAGAAGTAAAATTATCAGTAGAGATACCTAGTTTAGAAAGTGTTTTCAAAGCCATCGGGTGAGGCATAGCTGGGTTTGAGCCGGCGCTTAAAAACTCATGCTTATCTCCCCAGTGATGTTTGGCTATGCCTTCAGCCATAATGCTTCTGGCAGAGTTAGCTACACATAAAAATAAAATCTTCATATGCTGCATGCTCCACCGCCGAGTACACAAAAGCGTGAGCAGTGTGAGTGGTTTAATTTAATCGGCTGCATACTGCTTTTTAAAGTGGCGTCGTAGGTAAATTCATCTTCGTAAGGGATAAGTGTACAAACTACAACATTAGGCTTTTCTTGGCCTCTATGTTTAACCACCATTCTGCTATTAGCACACATAATACTACTTGGTTTCATTTTTAAGATACCCCAGCATTCAGTTGTGATTTCTGGTGTGTCTTTATCTTCATCCATTTCTGGAAAAACAGTGAGTTGCTCAGGGTCAGTCACATCTAGCTTTAAGTTTAAACTTTTAAAAAGCTCATTGTAGCCATTATTAATTTGTTCTGAAGTCTCGCCTGTAATACTACGGCCTGCAATACTAATATTAAAATTGTTTTCATTGAGCCATTCAAGGCCCCCAAGGGCAAATTTCCATGCTCGGTTGCCACGTTCTTTATTGTGCTCTTCTTCAGTATAATGATCCAGTGAAACACGAAGTTTTAAAAGTTTTGGGTATTTTTTATTAAGCTCTAAAACCTCACCGTACTTCTTTTTCAGAGGCTGCATAGCATTGGTAAGTACTAAACACTCAAAGCCATTTTTAAGAGCATACTCAAGTGAACTAATTATATCTGGATTCATAAAAGGCTCACCACCGGTAAAACCAATTACTTTAGTGGGCCATTTGTTTTCTAAGATTTCATCAATATAGGCTTTAACTTCATTAAATGAAATATAGGAAAGCTTATCATTAGTAGGGCTTGATTCAATATAACAATTTTTACAGGTTAAGTTACATAAGGTCCCAGTGTTAATCCATAGTGTGTCTAGCTGAACAAAGGGAACTTGCGCTCTTTTTTTATTATCTAGTGTAAAATCGGGGTTAGAAAACTTAACCGCATTATTTTTAGTTTGAACTTCCATAACTAACAACAAGCTCCAGGGTCAACGCTTGGGGCACTGACTTGGTTGCTGTATGGGATAGTGACTCCACAGCCTTCAAAAATACCAAAATGTTGGTCGAAGTTACCATGAAAATCAAAGAAGTCTTTATAGCGTGTATCATTTAACATTTTATATGAATTGCCACATACAGGTGTCACTTTATTTTTTAAAAATACGTGGTGGTCATCTAATTTAAAAAAGTCTTGGCTTTCAGGTAAATTACCTTTGTAAGTTATTGCGTGGCCATAATCCTCGCAATGTGGCTCGAGGTCAGAAATTTTAAACAACCTATAAGTTACAGAGTAAAAATTAAAACCAGCTAGCATTTTTTCTAAGCGCGGGTTGGAAACTAATAAAGGGCGAGACTCAACAACTCGAGGGTCAGCGAAGCCCACTTTTTTAGCTAAATTTTCAAAGTCATTCCAGTAAAGGGCTCCACTTAGGCACTCGCCATAAAGTTCTTTATCTTCAACTAAGTGTTGCGGAATTCTACGGTTACAGTAAACGTCACTGAAATACATTTCGCCGCCTTCTTTTAGTAAATCAAAGGCTTGGCTTAAAACGGCTTCTTTATCAGGTACAAGGTTAATCACACAATTTGATACAATCACATCTACAGAGTTTGGTTGAATACCAACTTGGTTTAATTTCTCGAGGTCACCTTTATAAAAAGTAACATTGTTATTAGTGTAACCAAATTTTTCGCGGTGGTACTCAATATTACGATTAGCCACTTCAAGTTGTTCATCAGTCATATCAACGCCAAAAACTTTTCCTTTCTCACCAACAATTTGAGAAAGTAAAAAACAATCACGTCCAGCTCCGGAGCCTAAATCAAGAACAGTGCGCTCTTCTAAGTGTGTTGGAATAGTTAGGCCACAGCCATAATATTTTTGTAAAACTTCATCAGAAACTTTAGTTAGTGCTGATTTAATATAATCAGGAATAGCTTCGGTGTCACAACAGGCATCTGTTTGTAAGTCAGAAGATGTTTTTAATGTTTCGCCGTAGTACTCTTTTACACCATCTTTAATTGTTTCTTGTGTGCTCAAAATTCACCCCTTGGTATTTGTTTAATAATAAGCTAGGTGTCTGTTGAAAATTCATCTAGTCACATAACTAATCAGATGAACTGTAAACAAACCTTAAGGGAAAATAGCATTTTATTTAAAAAATGGTCAAATTATATAAACTTAATAAAGGATTAAGCTTATCCATTACTGCTGAATTACATAGCTTTTATGGCTAAATAAACTGACTAATTTCGCTCAGATTCTTTCTCGATTGGTCAGGGACCTCAGTATCGATCTCAGGGTAACCTACAACGAGTAAAATCATGGCGCGGTAGTGTTTTGGTTGGTCTAAAACTTCATTTAAAAAGTTAAGTGGTGATGGGGTGTGAGTGAGTGTGGCCAGGCCTGATAAATGGAGTGAACTAATTAAGGTGCCAGCTGCGAGGCCAGTGGACTCAATGGGGTAATAGTTCTTACATTTTTCATCATTAATAACATCAAAAGGCTTGGCAAAAATAGCTATAAGGTAAGGGGCTACGCTTAAGTAGGGCTTTTTAGAGTTTGTTTTAAATGGTTTAAGATCTTCTAGCCAATCTTTAGAAGCCCTTTTAGTGTAAAAAGACTCCTCTTCCTTTTCAGCAGCTTCTTTTACTTTTTCTTTCATTTTTTGGTCTGATATTACAACAAACTTGTAGGGTTGTTTGTTTGCTCCACTCGGAGCAGAAGAAGCAGCTAAAATACAATTTTCAATAATTTTTTTATCAACAGCACGAGGAGAGAAAGTACGTATAGTGCGTCTGCGGTTCAAATTAACTTTTAACGATTCAGAGATTTTAATCATATCTGTTTCGTTTTTTTCTAAAAAATCTAACTTCGTAAATGAGAATTCTGAATTAGCCATAACATCCTTTGTTTTTATCGACATACATAGTTAATACAGAATCTGAGCGTTAAAAGGCAAATTTAAAAAACTAAATAAGTCTTTAAGTTTTTGTGAAATAATGCAAACAATTGATATTACTATAAAAATAACTCTTTTTGTTTTAATGTTGAAGTTTTTTAAATGAGTAAGCTTTATTTGTATCCAAATTATAAAATTGAAATAAGAGTTAGATTTATATATAGTTGAGCAAATTCAAGATTGTAGATTTATAGAAGGGTTTGAGTATGGTTTATCAACATATGTATAAAATGTGGCTTTTTAGTTTAGTTAAAGATTACGGAAATTTTAAAGAGGCCGCGAACCATGCCAGCATCACACGCTCCGCTTTATCGCAAAACTTAACTATTTTAGAAGATTACTTTGGCAAGGCCTTTTTAATTAGAGAGCGTGGTACGGTAAGTTTAACTCCCGACGGCCAAGATTTTTATGACAAAATTAAACCAATACTGGAGCAAGCCAATGAGCTCGGGCAGGATTTCTTACCGAGCGAAGAATTAAAAGGTAACTTTAAATTAGGCTCCTATGAAAGTTTAGCGGTTAGATTTTTACCAAAACTATTTAATACCTTTAGAAGTTTATATCCTAATTTTAAAATTGATGTTGTAACTAGCCGTACTGAAAGCTTAATGAAGCAAGTAAAAAACGGTAGCCTTAATATGGCTATGGTTATTAACGGTGAAGAAGATAATAAGGTCGATGTAGAGCATATCAGTACTGATACACTAGGATTGTATGTTTGTGCTGAAAAGTATTGCTACACCGAGCATAGCGAGGACATTACATCTATGGGGATTGCCATTTTATCAACTCCTGATGATGGCCTACCATATTACTATAAAAAGTTTATGGAAAAAATTCCTGGTGACTATAAGGTGACGCTCACATGTGATAGTTTTGAAGCCATTAGGAGTGTTGCTACCTCAGGTACTATTATTGGTTTACTGCCGGAAAAGGTGGCTAATCACAGAGCCGGAGAGTTAAAAAAAGTTTGGCCTTTAGACGAAGAAACTGCAAAAATTAGTGAGCATAAAGTCTCGTTAGTTTACAGAAAAAACACGGATCGCCGAATAGTTGAAATCATTAAAAAAGTGATGAGCTAGTTAGCTAATTCAAGGGGGTTAGGTGAAGATTAATAATTTTGTATCAATAAATCTATGTATTCTATCTATATTTTTTTTGGGTAGCTGCTCCAGTATAGATAAAGATTCAAGACAAAGTAATATTGTTGCTGATTTTACAAATCACTATATTGAAAGCGACCCAAGACGCCCATTTTTTACGAAATTTCTTGGCATTGAATCTTGGCAAAACCCTATGGACCTATGGTCTACACAAGAAATCATAACAGAGGTATTGCCTGATTTTATAGTTGAAACTGGGACTGCTAAAGGTGGCACAGCACTATATTACGCAAATATTTTAGATTCTCTTGGTTTGAAATCGAGTAAAGTAATTACAATAGACATTAGGCAAAGTATTCCTGAGCATATCAATAAAATAAATAACAAAACTTTAAGAAAAAGAGCTCAATACTTATTTGATAAATATATTATTGCTATTAAATCTAACTCAGTATCTCCTGAGTTATTGAAAAAAATAGAAGCTAAAGTAAAAAATAAAACAACATTAGTAACTCTAGATTCCTGCCATAACTCATTACATGTAAAAAAAGAATTAGCCTTGTATTCACCTTTGGTTTCAAAGGGTAGCTATTTGATAGTTCAGGATACAATAATAGATGATAAAGAAGATTGGGTATATAAGTATGCTTCATGTTCTGGCTATCCAGATGCCGGCGGTCCTGGTTTGGCTTTAAGCGCTTTTCTAATAAATAATAAAAATTTTGAAGTAGATAAAACTCGTGAAAAGTTTTTACTCACTTTTTATAGAAACGGATACTTAAAAAAAATAAGTAAATAAAATTACGAAGTATGGCGTACTATTTTTTTGTAGCCCTAATGGAAATACTTAAATGTATGTGGTTCTTTGGCAGAGCCTCTGAATGATGTGCAATATTTTAATGCAGTTCAGAGAAGAAACTTTTTTGGTATTAAATTTAGAAGTCCTTAGGCTGGTAGTTAATATTAAGTAATTTAGAGGTTTAATGCAGGTCATCTAACTTAGTCATGGCGCTGCAGTTCAGTATTATTAGACACTTAGATCAAATTTATTTCATTATAGGAGGCTCAATTTTTACGTTAGTTTTTCTAAACGTGGAAGTTAAGTTAACTATCTGGACCTTTTTTTAATGAAAAAGTACTTTGAGTTTGTTGAAACAATTATTAACAAACAACAAAGGAAAAATTATGAAAAAATTTATTAAATTAGTTTCTATATTCGCTCTTGCTTTAGGTCTATCTTGGCAGGCAGTTGCATCTGGTGGTGGCGATAACAGTGGTGACACTCGTTTAAAAGACATCGCTCAGTTTAACCTTTCAGATAACTTAGGTTTAAAAGGTTATGACCCTGTTTCTTACTTTCCAGAAGGTGGCGGGACTCCACTTGAAGGCTCAAGTAGCTTAAGTGTTGATTTTGGTGGAGTAACTTATAATTTTGCCAACGAAAGCAATATGTCTTTATTTTTAGATGAAGTTGCTAAAGATAACGGTACTAACAAGTATGAGCCTACTTATGGTGGCTGGTGTGCATATGCTATGGGTGTAAACGGTAGTAAAGTTGATATTAACCCAGAATTATTTGATTTTACTGGTGACCGACTTAATGTATTTGCTGACGGTACACGTTCTTTATGGTTAGATGATAAGGAAAGCTTAGAGCCATCAGCAGATCGTAGATGGGCTAGAATTTTACAAAGAGCGAGAAGATAAGTGAAAATTGCTATCGTAATACCTGCATATAATGAAGAAAACTCAATAGGAATGGTTTTAAGCGCTATACCCAAAGAGTTCGCTTCGCAGGTAGTGGTAGCAAACAATAACAGTTCAGATAATACAGCCCAAATTGTAAAAGATTTGGGTTTTTATGTTGTTGATGAATCAAGGCCAGGTTATGGCAGTGCATGTTTAAAAGGGGTGGAGTTTGCTGAAAAGAATTTTTCTTTTGATACTCTAGTTTTTTTAGATGGCGACTACAGTGATTATCCATCAGAAATTTACAAACATATTGAAAAATTAAAAGTGGCTAATGCCGATTTAGTTATTGGCTCTAGAAATTTAGGCCAAGCTGAAGCCGGAGCACTATTGCCACAAGCCAGGTTTGGCAATTGGTTAGCAACTAGTTTAATGAATCTATTTACGGGGTCGAAGTTTACAGACCTTGGGCCTTTTAGGTTAATTAAAAAATCAGCTTATGATGCAATTAAAATGCAAGACACCAATTTTGGTTGGACCATGGAAATGCAAATTAAGGCTGTAAAATTAGGTCTACACTGCGAAGAAGTTTCAGTGAGTTACCGAAAGCGTGTTGGTGAGTCCAAAATTAGTGGAACAGTTAAAGGTTCAGTGCTTGCAGGGTATAAAATTTTATACACTCTTTTTAGGTATCTTGTTTTTATGCCAATGCCAAAAAGCCAGGTAGCTAAAAAACACTAAGTACTCAAAAGCTCTAATTAAATAATAAGTATTTTTCTCTAAATACCAAGAATAAGATAAGCAAAGTAACATAGAAAGTAAAATCGTAGGTGGGTGTTTGCAAATAATAGCAAAAGGTAAAAACCAAAGTACGTACCAAGGGTTAAATACTGGCGACAGTAATAACAGTGAAGTAATTATTAGTAAGCAGTACTGGCTTGGGTGTTTAAAGGCACTTTTAAAGTATCCGTAAGCAATAACAAATAATAGTATTAAACCTGCAACAAGTTTGCCTGGCATTTCTGTAAGTAGCCCTTTTTTGACAAACATAAAAGAATCTAGCCCAAATAAATACACTGCTTTAGTTGCCAGATATGAAATAGGGTAGAATAAACTTTCGTTATTAACCCAGTGCTTAGCAAAAGAGCCAAACCCTGGCATAAATTTATCGCCAAACGCAAATGGTAGTGAAAGAGCAATAAGGGTGACTGCAAAAACACCCAAACTTGAAAATTTATTTTTACTGAACTTAAAAATTGCTGGAATAGCAAAAATAGGTGTCACTTTAATCAAAACGGCCAGAGCTAGTAAAAATGGACTTATATGATTATTTTTTGATCGCACAAGCTTTTCTAAATAATAAATAGATAAGGCAAAAAAGAAAGCTAGTATAGAGTCTAGGTGGGCTGAATTGGCAATTTCTTTAATGACTACTGGATTTAAAAAGTAAAATAAAGAGTAACCGATATTAATATTTCTAAGGTTGAGCCATTTAATGAGCAAAAAACCAGTAGCTAAATCAAACAGAATAAAAATAATTTTCAGGCCCATTAAGCTGCCGCCAAATGCAAAACTATTAAAAGCAAACATATACTGAGCCAGCGGTGGGTAAATAGTAGGGATGTTAATATAACCTATATCTATTCTGTAATCGGTGTTTAAGTGATCAAGCATAGTAGAGTTCGGGGCGTGAATATAGGGGTTGATACCATTTGCATACACATGTCCATCCCATCTGTATCTATGAAAATCGTCCTCAAGAATAGGAGTGCTAAACATTGTGATCAGGCGAGCCAAAATTGCCACCACGATAATGGCCTTAAATTTAGAGTTCCAAAGGCTAAATTTATGAAAATTAAACAAATAGAGTAGAATTAACCCTTGTAATATTGTTACGGTAAAAATAAGGCCCACAGCTAATTTTTTGTCACCAGCACTATTTATAAAAAATAGAAGCTGTACTGAAATAAAAGCTATTAGAGCTGCATATAATTGAATCATAGATCTAATTTATTAGCCTTTGGGGCCAGAATTTACAATTAAGAAAAACTAAAAGAATTGTTCATTATTAATGAGTTAAATAATAGCTCAAATAGCAGTATATTGCCTATATACCTTAATGCTTACAGGGAGGACGGAAACCTTGAAATATTTATTAACTCTACTTTTATTAGTATCAGCTTGTTCTAATAGTGATAAAGGATTACGCTTTTCTGATAACTTCTTAGAACAACAAAAAAGAGAAAAGGCGGCTGAGGTTTCTGACAGTTGCGCATTTACTGATATTAATTACAAACCGGTTGCAGATGAATACACAGCTGACACTGAAGCTCTAATTACTGAGCTTTTTAGTAAGTATGTCACTCGGCTTGAGCCATTAGAATCAAGCACATTGTCTGGGCAAGTAAAATATAGTGCCTGGTTAAAGAGTAGTGACGACAAAGTAAAGCTTTGCACTGTAGTTAATCACTTGGCAAATACTGACCCAGCTACATTAGTTGGTGATGATAAAAAGGTATTTTTTATTAATGCTTATAATATTTTAACCATTGAATTAATTTTAAAAAGCTATGCCGATGTTGATAAGGGACCCGACAGAGATAAAGCTGAGTTTCCTGATGCCAAGAGTATAAAAAATATTAATGGTCTTGGTGACGCTGTTTGGGACACCTACTCTTGGAAGATTGGGAATCAATCATTTACATTAAACCAAATAGAAAAAGGGACATTAATACCGATGAATGATGCTCGTGTTCACTTTGCCGTGAACTGCGCTTCAAAAGGATGTCCACCACTTAGGAATGAAGCATTCACTGTAAGTAAGCTAGATGAACAGCTCAATGAAATGTCGGACTTCTTTATATCAAGTATTGCTTACCATGATTTTGAACTTTTTGATGAATATGACCCGGAAAGTGGCAATAACTTTTATTATTTATCTCCTATTTTTCAGTGGTATGCCGCTGACTTTAAAAATGATGATGTAAATAAATACGGGTCAGTAAGAGCCTTTTTAGTTAGGCATTTAATAACGCCAGAAGAAACACTAGGTTTCCCTGTTGCTGATTTATTAAATGAAGACTACTGGGAAGAAGACTTTAGCGGTTATGACTGGAGCTTGAATGAGGTAGGAAATTAAGATGAAAAATATAAGTATAATTTTAATTTCAGTATTTTTAGTATTTGATATTCAGGCAGAAAGTTTGGGGCAAACAAAGGCTGAACTGCCTAAGCAATACAAAACTTACAAAAAGTATTCAAACTTTAACTTAGAGTTAGACCTCACCGGTGGAAGTTCTGATAACCCTGTGCAGTTGTTAACTCAAGATAAGGTTTCGGCAAGCTTTTACGAGTTAAGCCCAAAAATATCTTATGAAAGAGAGTTGGCAAAAAAATTATTTTTAATTACTAACTTTTCAGGAAGCTATAAAGACTATGATAAGGAGCTAGTGTCTGATAACAAAGAAGCAGTTAAGGGCCAGCTAGATATAGGCTTCACATACTTTTTTAACCCAAGCCATGAGGTGGGAGTAACAGCCTCCGGGGTTTATAATAAAAATTCAGGTCTAAGTTTTGATAGCGCTGGTTTAGATATTGAAGGAAGAGATATTGAGTACACTCAAGGCTTCTACGAGTTGTATTATTCTTATAACCGCCCGAAATATAATATTGAGTTATCACTAAACTATATAAATAATAAAAACGACAGCTTAGTACAAGATTTTTTACCGGACGGAAGTATTGATGAGTTTAAAGATGACTTTGATCAAACCGGAGCAAAGTTAAAATTAAACTACAAGCTATCTGATGATTTATCCACTTACATTGAGCCCTCATTTTCTAAAAGAAATTATAAACAAAGAGCAGCCAAGTTTAGTGAAGGTACATCTGGGCAGGGTATTAACCCAAAATTATCAGAAGATCACAGAGGGGTTTCTCTTGGATTTGAATATGATGATGATTTTGTAAAGTCTGAAGTTAAGGGCTTATATGTTAGGGAAAAGGATCTTCAGTTTAAGGCAAATAATGCTATTACTTATGGCATTGAAACTAAACTAAGCTTGCCCATATCAAGCCTTTTTGTTCTGGGTGGGGAGTATAGCTTTACACAAAGAGACTATGATTTCTTTGTATCAAACCCAGAAGTAAACCCAACATCTGGTAACTTAAGAGAAGATGTGGACCAATCATACGGTGTGTCAGTTTCAAAGCAGTTTAATAAGGTAAACCTAAAGTTGAAATATAATGCTTTAAACAAAGACTCAAACTACAAACCATTTGGCTCGCCTATAGGTTCGCAGTATGATGAGGAAATAATTTCACTGGGCTTAAACATAAAAATATAGAGGGAAATATGAAAATAATTTTATTTGTATCAAGTTTATTATTAGCAGCAACAACTTTAGCATCTGGTGGTGGTGGCGGAGGCTCTGGTGGAGCTGCCGGTGGATCAACCACAAGAAGTAAAGAGGCTAGCCCTAAAGCTGTATATGAAGCTAGAGAAGGCTTGCGTGATAGAATGTTAGCAAAGGAAAAATCAATGAAAGCTCCGACAATATCATCTTTTGATCAAACATACTCAACATTGACTTCAATGTTTTCTAAAATTGTCAAAATGGTTAATGGTGGCCAAAAAAGTAAAGTAAATTATAAAAATATGTCTTCTGCGGAAGTCAATAGTGCTGCTAATGCTATGCTAGCCCTTGATAAAAATACAGTCATGAAAAAGTTCAGTAAGTCTGAACGACTTGCTTACTTTATTAATTTGTACAATATTTTAACTGTTAAATTAATTAAAGATAATTATAAAACTGTTAAAAAAGGGAACTCCATAAAAAAAATTGGCAGTATTTTTAAGGGCCCTTGGGATCAAAAATTCTTTACACTATTTGGCAAAAAACACACTCTCAATGATATTGAGCATGGCTTCATAAGGGGTGATAAGTCTGGCTTCCCACAAAGTAAAAAAGAGTATAGTGACCCAAGAATTCACTTTGCTGTTAACTGTGCTTCTAAGGGTTGCCCAGCGTTATTAAATAAAGCTTTTACTGCCTCTGACTTAAACTCGCAAATGCAAACTGCCATGGTTAACTTTTTAAAAGACAGAAGTAGAAATTATGTAAAAAATGGTAAAGAGCTCTATTTGTCTTCTATTTTTAAATGGTACAAAAAAGACTTTTCAAGAGGTTTGAAGGGTTATAGGTCACTTGAAGATTTTGCGGCAAAAAATGCTAAGTATTTATCGGATAAGCCGGCTGAAGTGGCAGCCTTAAAAGCGAAAAAATTATCCATTAGTTTTAGTGATTATGACTGGACATTGAATGATTCGATCTAAATCTGGTAAAACAGCAATAGCTATTTTTGTTAAAACTCCTGGCCTGTCTCGTGTAAAAACAAGATTGGGCCACAAAGTTGGTGAATTAAAAGCTAAGAAGTTTTACGAGTTAAGTTTAAAAAAAATAAAATTTGAGATCAATGAACTTAAAAAAAGCATAGGGCACGATAAGTTAGATGTCTATTGGGCCATTGCTGAGCCGTTAGCTCCTTTTCATACACTTTACTGGAAAGACTTTAATTTTATTCATCAAAAAGGTAATGAGTTAGGGACTAGAATTAGTGGTGTTTATAATCAATTAATAAACTTTGGTTATGAAAAAGTGGTGCTAATGGGGGGAGACTCTCCTCAGTTAACGAGTGATGATTATAAACATTGGTGTGGCTCTATAGTTAAGGGCAAGCAAGTGATCATGGGGCCTGCTAATGACGGAGGCTTTTATACCTTTATAGGGGCAGCTCCAATTAGTCAGAAGCTTTGGGAGGGTGTAAACTATAGTCAATCAACGACCTGCCAGCAGTTGGATGAGCAGCTTTCAGATGATGGCTTCAGTGTTTTTTATTTGAATAAACAGATGGATATAGACTTTTACGAGGACCTAGCGCCATTAAAAGGGGCCTTGCTGAGCTCTAATAAGTCATCTGTTGAACAAAAAGCCCTCATCGACTATATTTCTACTATTAATAACTAATTAATTAATTGAGTGGAGATTTTTAGTTTGTCGCCCGAGCTATCAGTAATTATTCCTATTAAAAATGAGATGTCGTTAGGCTATTTAGATCTAATACTAGAGTCTTACTCGGTCACCACAAATATTGAGCTTATATGGGTTTCAGGCGACAGTGCCGACGGCAGTGTAGAGTATTTGAAATCTAAAAACCAAAATATTATTGAAACTAATATTAACTCAAGGGGCGGGCGTCTTAATAAGGGTATTAATGCTGCAAAAAGTAATTATATACTACTAAACCATCCACGCTCTGTCTTAAGCCTAAAAGGTATAAATAACTTATTATCACAGTTCAAAAAAGAGCCTTTAATTTGGGGAGGCTTTACTCATAAATTCAATAATTTTAATCATTGGCTTTTAAATTTTACATCTTATTACTCTAATGAGGCCCGCTTTGATAAGCGAGGAATAGTATATTTGGATCACTGTATCTTTTTTAACAAAGGTTTATTGGGTGATGATAAAGCACCAGTACCAGAAGTTGATATTTTTGAAGATACATTATTTAGTAAAAAGTTATTAAAAATCAAAAAACCTATAAGACTGCCGCAGTACTCAACAACTTCGCCCGTTCGTTTTGAAAAAAACGGCGTGTATAAGCAGTCATATCTAAACCAAAAACTTAAGTGGCAACTATATTTTGGTAAATCATTAACTCAAATGAATAAAAAATATGAAAAAGGTTTAGATTTAAATTCAAATTATTAATTAAGCTATTTAGACTCTCCATACATATTAAATTGATTTAGGGCTGCACCAAATGGGTCTAAATGTAATTGAACTTTTTTTATGAGGCCTTTATCCAAAAAGCTTAAAATATGAGTGCAGTCTGCAGAAGTGCCATTAGAGAGTTTAACAGATTTTAATCCGCCCACCTTTTTAACGTAAGCAATTGTAAATGACCCAAACTCAGAGTCGTTCCTAAGTGCATAAGCCTCTAAAATTCCCTCTATACTTTGTATTTGCTTTAGTTCGTCATCGCAAGAAGATGGTAGCTTAGCTTCAATGCTGAGTTCAGATGAAAGAGATCTATGAGGTCGAAGACAGAGCACCACGGGCTTGCCCGTGGGTGAATGAGCCCGGCGTCTACTGCCTTGCAGACTGTGCTATAGTGCTGGCATGGAAGTTACAAAATCAGCTCATAGTATC
>Ga0114957_1001037_pt1 | contig 32851 bp, 20 predicted proteins | sample BantaG_FD_87175 | JGI IMG/M metagenome (GOLD analysis project Ga0114957, IMG submission 87175) | Marine algal microbial communities from Bantry Bay, Ireland - BantryBay_4 metaG | ecosystem: Host-associated > Algae > Red algae > Unclassified | place: Bantry Bay, Ireland | collected 2014-11-21
ATTTTGAAATTGATTGAGTTATAAATTTCGCGAATAGCCTTAGCTATTTAAGGAATTTCTAACGAAAAGTAATTTCAAAAGAAGCATTCAAAACGGGCAGAATTTAGATTACAGTGTACTAAGGCTATGCTCAAAAAAGTTGACTCGTATGCACAAAAAATAACCTATTCAACATGTAAGCAACTTAATACACCGTGTACTAAATTAGGTCTAAATCACCCCATTATAAAGGCTCAAGGCCTTGTCCCTGAATAAGTTAAAAGTGTATTAAAACATGTATTTTTCGGTGTCGAAAGTTGTTTAGAAACGTCTTATTGGCAACTGATTTGCATAGAAAGAGGTAAGATGTCGAATTTTTATTTTTGAAATATGATTGAACTGATAGTTTGAAATATTGAAGCTGGCTAAAGTTATTGTCCAGAAGTGAAGCTAACGGCTTGACGATGAAGACGAAGCTCATTTGCTCTCCCATCCGCAAGCGGAAAATGCTTTTCAGAATTTAGGTAGCCATCCGCGTGCCGCCGAAGCTTTTCTTAGGAGCCGAAGCCTTGGCGGAAGAGCAAGCTACGGCGATGAAGCATAGCTGAAGTATTCGGGATCCATGAGTTAGCTCCAAACTTGGAGAATAACTTTAAACAACTTCATTAAGTGAAACAATAATACTATGTCAAGTACTCAAAAAATAAATAACGCTAGCAAAAAGCCGAGGTTTCTTTGGTTTGCCACAGAGGCTGTTCGTGCTGTAGCTGAGTTGGGACTGTCTGTGCCCTATCGTCGACTTTATAAGTCTTGTCAGGAAGGTGATGGACATCCAGTATTGGTTTTACCTGGTTTTATGGCCAGTGATTTTTCTACGGGTCCTTTGCGACAATTTGTTGATAGTTTAGGGTATCATTCGTATACCTGGGGGTTGGGTAGAAATTATGGTCAGGTTTATTTCCTTGATAATTTGGTTGAGAAAGTAGCATCAATATATAAAGAACACAACCAAAAGGTTACGATCATTGGTTGGAGTTTGGGAGGTATTTATGCCCGCCAGTTGGCTAAGAAAAACCCAAAAATAGTTCGTCAGGTGATTACATTTGGCTCGCCGTTTCGCGGCATCACAGAACCGAACAATGCGAGTTGGTTGTATAATTTATTACCCGGCAGAAAACGTGTTGTGGATCTTGATCCGAAATTGTTAAATGATCTTCCAAAGCCAGCTCTGGTGCCAACTACTGCGATTTACTCTAAGGAGGATGGCATGGTTCCCTGGGAGGTTTGTATGGAAGCAGAAGAAACCTGTATTCATCAAAATATACAAGTTCGTGGAAGTCACCTTGGCTTAGGGGTGAATCCTTCAGTGCTGGAAATTGTTGCGGATCGGTTGCTTTATTCGGAGGCGAATTGGGTTCATTTTCGGGCGGCTAGTATTGTTAAGGACCTCTTATTTTACCCTTCTTTATAAGTATTTTCTCTCTGACATGAAGGGACACGTATTTGGCGGTCTCCGTGCTCCTACGCTGAAGCTTCGGCGAAAGCGTTCGGCCAAAGCTTATGGCGGCGGACGATTGAACGGATTCGGACGGATTTTTTCGTGAACGTGAATGTCCAGCTATCGTAGTATGAAGTGAAAAACTGAGTGAATTTGAGTATTCAATCCCGAGCGCATCCCACCAAAAAAAATCTGTGTAAATCCGTTCAATCTGTTAGATGGGTGTCCCATCCCAACAAGAAGTCTTATCTTTGTTTTTTCTCAATACAATGGCGACAAAAATTTACAACTACGCAATTATAGGAGCAGGTGGAGCTGGTATTCATCTGGCTTTGGCCATGATGGATGATGCCTTTTTTTCTGACAAGGAGGTTCTTGTTATAGAAAAAGAGCCTAAGTCGGAGAATGATCGAACCTGGTGCTTTTGGGAAGCGGGTGCGGGGAAGTGGGATTCGTTGTTGCATCACTCGTGGGGGAAAGGGAGTTTTCGGTCTTCAACAACTGATCAGCGGTTGGAGATGGGGGCTTATCGGTATAAGATGTTGCGGGCTATTGATTTTTATGAAAATGCGAAACGCAGGGTTGCGGAAGCGAATAACTTTCATTGGGTGCAGGATAGTGTTGACAAAGTAAATACCGGGGTTCCAAGTGTTTTGCATGGTGAGAACGACAAGTATCAGGTGAAACATGTGTTTGACAGTCGGATTGATGCTGCGTTTTACAACAATAAGGATTCGCATACACGTTTGTTGCAGCATTTTAAGGGTTGGATGATTGAGACGGAGGAGGATGCTTTTGATCCGGAGGAATTTGTGATGATGGATTTTCGGTTGAAATGGGAAGGGAGTACAAGCTTTAATTATGTGTTGCCTACTTCGGCGCGGACGGCTATGGTGGAGTTCACACTTTTTACGGAGGAGTTGATTGGGGATGAGGACTATGATAAAATTTTGCGGCAATACTTTGCGGAGTATTTGCAATTGAAAAAGTATAAGGTAGTGGAGGTGGAACAGGGTGTGATTCCGATGAGTGATTTCCCGTTTCATAAGCAACATCAAAAACATGTTACTAAGATTGGAACGGCGGGTGGCTGGGTGCGACCCAGCTCAGGTTATTTCTTTAAGAATGCAGAGCGTTATTGTCAGCAGGTAATTGGGAATTTGAAGGTGGGGCGTTTGCCGTCCGAGGGTGTTGCGCGGAGTCGGTTTCGGTTTTATGATTCGTTGTTGCTTGATATTTTGAAGAATAGGAATGAAATGGGTGAGGAGATATTTACTACTATGTTTGAGAAGAATTCGGCGGTTCAGATATTTCGATTTTTGGACGAGGAGAGTAGTTTGTTGGAAGATGTTCGGATTTTCTTTGGGTTTCGGTGGGGTGCTTTTTTGCGGGCGCTTTGGCGGTGGGTTTTTGAGCGGTGATTTTCCTGGGACGACGTCCCAGGTTTTGGAACCTCAAGCCTTCAGCCTGACGATCGCGTATTCTTTTTATTTAGGTATCAATTATTAGACGTGATCCGGTATTCGATCAGAGACAACACTTCTTATGCTTCTTACCACTTCCACAAGGACAGGGATCATTGCGACCTACTTTTGGATACATGTTCACGATGGGCGCTTGGTATGGTTTAGCTGATGCTTCGTAATCTGAAAAATCATTTAAGAAACCAGCACCCTCCTCATGATGAAAGTCATCAGCGGCCATAAAGTCATCAATATCACCAAAATCATCAAGCAAACCTTCAGCTTGAATTGCCTCATAATCTAGCATAAAATCTTCTTGAGCTACATTCTTCAGCATGGCACTCACCGCTTGATTTTGAAGTTTTAATATAAGCAGTTCGGTTAACCCAAGGCTGCTATCCAGACTCGCTCCCTTCTTAAAAGTTGCGACAAGACAAATAGCCAATTCGATTAACAATTCATCTTCAGGTATATTTTTTTTGGTCCATATTTGCTTAAATGTATCTATCGCAGTTGGCATCGCAATAGATTCTGCCCTATCAATAAATTCTATGAAAGGCATACCCAGCATCCTTAATTCATGGAGACGCTCAGTCGCCGGGATAAATGCATCTTTGAAAATTTCATAATTCATTGCCGCTTCCTGAAAATCATAGTAATCCCCTGCGAATATTTCATCTGTTCCAAAAAAAAGTTTTGCGTCCCTTGGTTCTCCAAGAAGCTCTCCATATTTTATCATGTCTTCCTCATACTCATTTTCCATCAGCTTCGCAGAAATGACAAACAAATTTCTAGGATCACGATCCAGTATACTCATTAAAATTGCCTCCGCTTTTTCGAATTCTCCTATCTCCAAATAACAGGTAAAGAGCATATTATTGAGCAAGTCTTCTTTCCCATATCGGGGTATCAATTTTTCTAACGCCCGTACCCTCGCTTCCTCCCTCCCATCATATTCAGTAAAAAGTCTTACTATTTTTTCAACCAATGTCGATGAAGGAACTGATTTGTTAGGAATTTCAATCAGCCGAATCCCATTCTTTTTTGAAAGGATTTTCAATGCTTCATCTGTCCATATCTTTTCAGGAATCATATGTTTATTTCTTTTTACAATGAAGTTATTTTGAGTTTAGCAATTGTTGCTTTTTCTATACAACTATTCAGCTAGCAGTTTAATTTCGATTTTTTAATCTAAACAAGAACAATGCTCTTCCCCAAAAGGACAATCATCTGAGTTGTAGTTACAAAACTCAATTCCGCTGCCACCATGTTTCATAAACATAGCAGGCTCCAACATTCTTTGCACTACCAACTCATAAAGTTTTAATGCGCTTGCTTTTTGGGGGCGTGATACTAAAAAATTGTAAGCCGACCACAGTCGAAATATTTGAAAGACAAGCCGTTCCGCTTGTTCTTCTGTCAAGCGACTGGGAGGAGGAAATTCTTCGGGGTATAAACCTCCAAAACCGTCAATCATAGCACCATCCTCTTTGCCTTTCAACCAATTTTCCATTTCCTCCATCATAACATCAGTGCGAATAGGATCAGCATCCGGAGCCTCCCCTGGCTTCCATCCTTTGGGAGCTTTCAAATAAGGATTGGCCACATCTAAACCATAAAAATGAGGTGGTGCGGTCTGCCATTGGAGAAGAGTAATCTCTTCTAGTCTCTCGTGTAGTTGGTCAAGGTATTTTTGCATAAGTATATTCTTTTTTTAGACCGAAGTTTCCTTCTATCGTAGCGCTGCAAACGTTTGCCCTTAGTGGGCAAACTTCCGTCCTCGGCCTTCCCCCTTAGAGCAGTCACCCTGGATTTTCAAATAGATTGAACCAAAAAATTTGATTACGGTGATTCTAAAAGCACTAATTTAAAAAATTCTATCCAAATCAATTAATTTAACCGCCGTAACTATTCAGTGACTCCATTGATGCGTTCGGGTTGGATGTTAGCTATTGGATGTTTTTTTACGAGTGCTTCGCGCCGTAAAGGATGTTGGTGCTCGTCTAACGGTGAAAAATACTATACGGAGCCTGTCAGGCTGGCGCCATGCCAGACTGGTGGTTCACCGATAGACGAGCACCAACATCCGTCACGCTGGCTTTAGCCGGTCGTGACTAACATCTAACATCCACCAATATTATATGCTTAAAGTCATCCAATTCAGGCGTTCATAAAAGCCATCTGAATAGTTATTAAGCGCCTTTAAATGCGCTCTTGCATCACAAATATAAATAAACTATTTTTGTCAAGTGACACTCCAAAAAAAAATATTAGCTAATCTTCTGCTGGTACTTTACCTCATGGTAGGCATCAGTCACAGCCCTTTGCACGCTCATCACAGCTTTTGTGAGAAAAAAACAGAAAACAAATAGAGGTTTTTAGATAAGTCGAGGAGCACCCGGAACCTAATAGCCAGCTATTAAGGGGAGCCTGTCCGGCGGCCAGACGGGCTTGATGCTCAGGGCAAAGCTCATGGTCCTCCCATCCGCAGGCATAGGAAATAACTTTAAACAACTTCGTTAAATACTTTTGTAAATAAAAACAGTATGAGATATTTATATTTCGCTACCCTACTTATGGCAGGGGCTCTTCTGACCATTTCCGCTTGCCACAGTCATGATCACGATCACGACCACCACGATCATGACGGCCATGAGAATGAAACAGCACCACTTTCTTATACCCATTGGTCTGAGAACAGCGAGTTATTTATAACGTTTTCCCCACTGATTGTTGACGCCGAAGCTAACTTAGCGGTCCACTTCACCAATCTAAAAAACTACCAACCAATCGAAACCGGACAGGTGACCGTCACTTTAATGCAAAACCGTTTAGAGCTGGAGAAAGCTATCCTTGAAAAACCAAGTTCACCGGGTATTTTCAACATAAAAATTACACCAAAAATGGAAGGTGAATTCCAACTAGCCATTGTGCTAAATACTGGAACTTTTACAGATTCCATTTTGATAAACGAGGTTCCGGTATATCCTACGGCTGCATTTGCACTGGCAGCCCATCCACATCAGGAAGAAGGTGACGAAGTTTCCTTTTTAAAAGAACAGGCATGGAAGGTTGATTTTGCAATAGAGGCAGTAGCACGAAAAACAATCCACGAAGTCATCCACACCTCCGGCGAGTTCGAAACGGCGAAAGGGGAAGAAAAGATAGTTTCCGCAAAAAGCAGTGGCATTGTTTTTTACAAAAGTAAAAACCTACAGGAAGGCCGTGATGTTCGCTCAGGCGAAACGCTTTTTAGCATCAGCAGCAAAGGTTTGATGCAATCTAACATGGAAGAAAAATTTCAAATTGCAAAAGCCCGCCTCGATAAAACTAAACTTGATTTTGAACGCGCTGAAAATTTACTGGACCAACAAATCATTGGACAAAAGGAATACGAAAATCGCAAGATGGAATTCACCATTGCGGAAGCGGAACACAAAACGCTGACGGACAATTACAGTGGTAGCGGACCATCCGTGGCTGCTTCTATGACTGGCATTATCAAAAATATATTGGTAAGCGATGGACAGTTTGTAACGGAAGGCACGCCCCTCGTGGAGCTCACCAGCAACCGCCGATTGTTATTGCACGCTGAAGTTTCGCAACAGTATTTGCCGCAATTGCGTCACCTACAATCCGCTAATTTCAAAACACCTTATTTGCCGGAAGTCCATTCCATCAAAAAGTACAATGGTCAATTAGTTTCCTATGGAAAAATGCTGGATGGTGGCAGCGCTTTCATTCCTGTCTTTTTTGAATTGGATAATAAAGGAGCGCTTCTTCCGGGTTCTTTCGTCGAATTGTATTTGCTGACCAAGCCGATTGAGAACACGCTGGTACTTCCAAAGTCTGCCTTGATGCAAGACTATAATCAGCATTACGTTTACATCCAAAAAGAAGGCGAGTCTTTTCAAAAGCGCCCCATTAAACTTGGTGTTGATGATGGTCAGCATGTTCAAATCCTTTCGGGTATTAAAGTGGGCGATCGGGTGGTAACGAAGGGAGCTTATCAGGTTAAAATGGCTTCTATGTCGAGTAGTATTCCGGCTCATGGGCATGCGCATTAGGGAATGTGAATTGGAATTGGAATGCTCTTCTAACGTGAACACTCGACCGCGATGGGACACGGATTTTTGCGGGTTGGACTGATAAGGACGGATTTTGCTCGCAGGCTCGTCGTTCGTGTTTAAAAGTAGGGATGTGCTTAATATAGAGAGCAGTCGAGTGAAAATTCCAATTCACATTCCAATTCCTATTCCCATTCAAAGGGCCTTTTAACAAAAAGAAATTATGCTGAATTTAATTATAAATTTTTCATTAAAAAACCGTTTGATAATCCTGGTGGTGTTTGCCTTGATTATGGTAACGGGGGCATACATCGCGTCGGAGATGGACGTCGATGTATTTCCGGATTTGACGGCGCCGACAGTTACTGTGCTGACGGAAGCGCATGGGATGTCGACAGAGGAAGTGGAAAAATTGGTGAGCTTTCCGTTGGAGTCGGCGATCAATGGAGCGCCCAATATTCGACGGATACGGTCGTCGTCTGCGATGGGGATTTCTATTGTTTGGGCGGAGTTTGAATGGGGAACGGATATTTACAAAGCGCGGCAGATTGTAACGGAGAAACTGGCGACAATAAAAAACAAATTGCCGGAAGGCGTGGACAGTCCGATACTTGCACCAATCTCATCCATCATGGGAGAAATTATGTTGTTGAGTATGAGCTCGGATAGTTTGGATGGCTTGGAATTGCGGAGTGTGGCGGATTGGGTAGTACGACCACAGTTGCTGGCGATTGGTGGTGTGGCGCAGGTAGTGGCGATTGGTGGTGGTTACAAACAATACGAGATCACAGCCTCACCCGATCGGATGAAATACTTCGGTGTTTCACTACAGGAATTGGAAGCCGCTTCTGCGGCTTCTACCCGCAATGCATCTGGTGGTTTCATCAACGAATATGGCAATCAGTATATCATTCAGGGAGAGGGTCGAACCAATTCATTGGAAAAAATCGGTCAGATTTTGATCAAACGATTTGGGACAAAACCGGTAACGATTGCTGATGTAGCAGAAGTTCGAATTTGTGCCGCACCGAAGATTGGAGATGCTTCTGTCAATGGGTCACCATCTGTCATTCTCACCGTGATGAAACAACCCAATGCCAACACTTTAAAACTCACTGAACGGATTGACAAGACGATCATGGCAATGGACAAGCAACTGCCTGCTGGTGTAAAAATGAATACACATATTTTCCGGCAATCGACTTTCATTCAGGCATCTATTGACAACCTGCAAAAGACTTTGCTCGAAGGAGCACTCTTCGTCAGCATTGTTTTGTTTTTATTTTTATTGAATTGGCGGACGACTGTCATTTCATTAATTGCTATTCCGGTTTCCTTGTTTGTGACTATCATTGTTTTAAAAATATTTGGTTTTACGATCAACACCATGAGTTTGGGTGGAATGGCCATTGCGATTGGCGCACTGGTGGATGATGCGATTATTGACGTAGAGAATATTTTCAAACGCTTGCGCGAAAATGTGTTGAAACCTGTTGGCGAAAAGCAGACGGCCTTAAAAATAATTTACGATGCATCGAGTGAGATTCGAAATTCGATTTTGATGGCTACGCTGATTATTATCGCTTCTTTTATTCCCTTGTTTTTCCTTAGCGGAATGGAAGGACGTTTGTTGAAACCACTTGGCGTATCCTTTATTGTGGCGATCTTTACTTCGCTGTTTGTGGCGGTTACTTTGACGCCGGTCCTGAGCAGTTACTTATTGACGGATGAGCAGCGTTTGGGTCGCCAGGCGAAAGGGAGTTGGGTAGAGCGATTGGTAGCTAGTGCTTATCGAAAGGTGTTGCAAGTGGTATTAAAAGTTCCTCGATTGGTCGTGTTATTGGCGGTAGTTTTATTTGTTGGTTCTATGTTTTTAATGAAGGGATTGGGTAGAAGTTTTTTACCGGAGTTTAATGAAGGCGCCTTGGTGGTATCTGTGGTCACGCCGCCCGGTACTTCGCTTGAGGAATCGAACAAATCAGGAACACTAGCCGAAGAAATTATTCTGGAAATGCCCGAAGTCAATGTTACTTCTCACCGTACTGGCCGGGCCGAAATGGACGAACACGCGCAGGGTGTCAACTCTTCGGAAGTAGAAGTTCCATTCACCATTAAGGATAGATCGGAAAAGGCGTTCATGGAAGCAGTTCGCGAAAAGCTATCCGTTATTCCTGGTGCAAACATTACGATTGGGCAGCCTATTGCGCATCGGATTGACCACATGCTTTCTGGAACCCGCGCCAATATTGCGATTAAAATTTTTGGCCCTGAGCTCAGCAAATTATTTACCACAGGCAACCAGATCAAACGCGAAATTGGAAACATCAGCGGCCTGGTGGATTTGAATGTGGAGCAACAAATTGAAGTACCACAATTGCGCATTTTACCCAACCGAATCATGTTAGCCAAATACGGAATTAAGCTCGGGGATTTCATGGATTTTATTGATGTAGCTTTTGCGGGTGAGCGAGTCGGTCAGATATTTGAAGGGCAGCGTAAGTTCAATCTGGTGCTTCGCTACAACGAAAAAAACCGCAACCAGTCGGAGGCTATTCGCAACACCTTGGTGGATACGCCTGATGGTAAAAAGATTCCCTTGCATTATGTGGCGACTGTTGACGTCGTTGGTGCACCATACACGGTCAATCGTGAAAATGTGCAGCGCAAGATTGTGGTTTCTGCGAATGTGGCGGGTCGTGATTTGCGATCTGTTGTTGAAGAAATTCAGGCGACAATTAATGACAACATTGTTTTACCGGAAGGCTACCGGGTAGAATATGGCGGCCAGTTTGAGAGTGAGGAGCGAGCTACCCGTTTGCTGATGCTGACGTCGATTGGTGCGATTCTTTTGATTTTTCTTTTGTTGTATGCAGAGTTTAAAAATCTTGGATTGGCGGCTATCGTTTTGATGAATTTGCCGCTGGCATTAATTGGCGGAGTGTTTTTCGTTTACGCTTCGACGGGGATTATTTCGATTGCTTCTACGATTGGTTTTATTTCTTTGTTTGGGATTGCGGCTCGTAATGGTATTTTGCTAGTGAGTCGCTATCAGGTTTTGCAATCGAAAAATCATGGTTTATATGAAACGATTATGGAAGGTTCGCTTGATCGCTTGAATCCAATTTTGATGACGGCCTTGACGACGGGCTTGGCATTGATCCCATTGGCATTGGCTGGTGGGCAGGCTGGCAATGAGATTCAGAGTCCGATGGCGATTGTTATTCTGGGTGGTTTGATTAGTTCTACTTTTTTGAATTTGGCGGTTATTCCTGCTGTTTTTTGGTTGCGGGGGAAAAAGGAATGAATGGGAATTTGAATTGGTGATATGGTGAGCTCTTTTGACGTGTGCATAGGGTAAGGAACCCTATGCAAATGATGTATCCCTTTCAGGGAAACTCCGTTTTTCGTCATCGTATTAGGTGAATTGTCTACATCATTAACGGGGGGCACAAGTCAGGGCTATACGCAGACTCACCGATCCCGAAGGGCTTTGAAAGCCCTGGGGCTCAATGATCCTAGCCTACCTTTCCGCCGCAGCAACAGCCACCACACCCTTCTCCACCAACCACTCCCGCGCATTCACAAAAGCCTCCAACCAAGGAGACACTTCATCCTGTCGTCCATCCACATAATGCGCCCAATTCCACTGGAAAGTAGAACGCTCAATATGCGGCATAGTCGCCAGGTGGCGGCCATCAGGAGAACAAATCATGGCCGCATTATAGGCACTGCCATTCGGATTGGCGGGATACTCCGCGTAGCCGTATTTTCCGACGATGTTGTAATTGTCTTCTGACATTGGTAGGGAGAATTTTCCTTCGCCGTGGGAAATCCAAACCCCGAGAGTCGTGCCTTCTAAAGTGGAAAGCATCACGGAATTATTTTTCTGGATGGTTACAGAAGTGAAGTTGGATTCGTGTTTGTGCGAATCGTTGTAATCCATTTTGGATTTTGTCGTGTGGTCGGGATTGATTAGATCGAGCTCTAAGAAAAGCTGGCAACCATTGCAGATGCCGACGGAGAGAACGTCGTCGCGTTTGAAAAAATGCTCCAGGGTTGTTCTTGCTTTTTCGTTGTAGCGGAAGGCGCCGGCCCAGCCTTTGGCAGAACCGAGTACATCAGAATTGGAGAAACCTCCAACGGCGCCGATAAAGTGAATGTCTTCTAAGGTTTCACGGCCGGAGATCAAATCAGTCATGTGTACATCTTTTACATCAAAACCAGCGAGGTACATGGCGTTGGCCATTTCGCGTTCGGAGTTGGAGCCTTTCTCGCGGAGGATGGCGGCTTTTGGTCGTACTTGATTTGGATCAATCACGGGTAGCTTGCCATCGAAGTGCGTGGGGAAAGTATATGTTAGAGGTTGATTTTTATAATTGTTAAAACGCGCTGTGGCTAAATCATTGGCGGTTTGCTTTTGATCGAGCAGGTAAGAAGTTTCGAACCAAACGTCGCGCAATTCGGGGATATTGAAACTATGTGTTTCGGTGCCGTTATGAATGCGCAATTCGTTGCCTTCCACCACTTCACCCAGATGATGAAATGGAATATTATTTAATTCAAGAAACGTTTTAATGGTATCGTCTTTGGCTTGAATCACGATGCCGCAATTTTCTGAAAAGAGTAACTTCACCGTATCCGACTCAGCCAGCGAATTCATGTCAAGTATAGCGCCCAGGTTGTTATCTGCAAAACACATTTCCAACAAGGTAGTCATCAAACCACCGGAAGCGACATCGTGTCCCGCCACAATCATATCGTCCTTTATCAGCCCCTGAACGACATTAAATGTTTTTCCAAAGGTATAAGCGTCTTTAATATCTGGCGTCGTAGCGCCAATTTTATTTTGCGTTTGTGCAAACGAAGAACCGCCTAAGTGATAGGCATCACCCGACAAATTGATGTAGTAAATAGCACCGCCTCTCTTTTTCAAAACTGGTTCTACCACTTTACTAATGTCCTTGCAATTTCCAACAGAAGAAATCACTACGGTACCCGGAGAGATCACTTCTTCGTTTGGATATTTTTGCTTCATGGAAAGCGAATCTTTTCCAGTCGGCACATTGATTCCTAATGCGATGGAAAACTTAGAAACCGCTTCCACTGCGCTATACAAACGGGCATCTTCGCCTTCGTTTTTACAAGGCCACATCCAGTTGGCAGAAAGTGAAACGGATTTCAAACCATCTTTCAATGGCGCCCAAATTAAATTACTCAAAGCTTCTGCAATCGCATTTCGCGAACCAGCGGCCGGATCAATCAGACCGCTAATCGGCGCATGACCAATTGATGTTGCCACGCCTTCTTTGCCTTCGTAATCCAGTGCCATCACCCCACAGTTATTTAATGGCAATTGTAGCGGACCAGCGCATTGCTGTTTGGCCACACGACCTCCTACACAACGGTCTACTTTGTTGGTCAGCCAATCTTTGCAGGCTACTGCTTCCAGTTTCAAAACCTGTCGAACGTAATCCTGCATATTCGCAACGGAGTATTGCACCGCTTCGTATTTCCGATCAATCGTTTTGTCGGTCATGATGGTTTTTGGAGAGCTGCCAAACATGTCTTCGAGTGCGAGGTCCATTGGTTTTGCTTTGGTTGTTGCTGACTCGAACGTAAACCGATTGTCGCCGGTCACCTCACCTACTTCGTACATGGGAGCGCGCTCACGATCTGCAATTTTCCGCAAGGTGTCCATATCTTTTGCCGCAATCACCAAGCCCATTCGCTCCTGTGATTCGTTGCCAATAATTTCTTTGGCAGAAAGGGTTGGATCGCCGACGGGAAGGTTATCTAAGTTTATTTTACCACCCGATTCTTCTACCAACTCCGACAGACAATTCAGGTGACCACCTGCGCCATGATCGTGAATAGAAACGATGGGATTGATTTCGTTTTCGCACATACCGCGGATGGCATTGGCTACTCGTTTTTGCATTTCGGGATTAGAACGTTGCACGGCGTTGAGTTCGATGCCGGTGCTAAACTCTCCGGTGTCGGCAGATGAAACGGCTGCGCCACCCATTCCGATTCGGTAGTTGTCGCCACCGAGTACCACAATTTTGTCGCCGACAGTTGGTGCTTCCTTGATCGCCTGATCTGCTTTTCCGTAACCGATTCCGCCAGCCTGCATGATCACTTTATCGAAGCCTAACTTGCGGGCGTGCTCACTATGTTCGAAGGTTAGGATGGAACCAGTGATTAGTGGTTGCCCAAATTTATTTCCGAAATCAGAAGCTCCGTTGGAAGCTTTGATCAATATGTCCATTGGTGTTTGGTAGAGCCATTGGCGTTCGGCCATAGCCGATTCCCAGGGACGGTTTTCCATCAGTCGGGAATAGGAGGTCATGTAGACGGCTGTTCCGGCAAGTGGTAGTGAGCCTTTCCCCCCAGCTAGTCGGTCGCGAATTTCTCCGCCCGATCCGGTTGCTGCTCCATTGAAGGGTTCAACGGTAGTTGGAAAATTATGTGTTTCTGCTTTAAGCGAAATGACGGATTGGAAAGATTGCTTTTGGTAGTAGTCTGGCTTGTCCGCTGTTTTTGGTGCAAACTGTACGACCTCTGGCCCTTCTACAAAAGCCACGTTGTCTTTATATGCGGAAACGATTCCGTTGTGATTTTCTTTTGCGGTTTCTTTGATGAGTTTGAAAAGGGAAATTGGTTTTTCTTTGCCGTCGATTACGAAGGTGCCGTTGAAAATTTTGTGTCGGCAGTGTTCGCTGTTGACTTGCGAGAAACCGAAGACTTCTGAGTCGGTGAGTGAGCGACCGATCTTTTTGGCCACGCCATTTAAGTAATCAATCTCTTCAGCATTTAGGGCCAGCCCCTCTGCTTTGTTGAAAGCTGCGATGTCATCTATATGGTGTATGTCTTCTGGCTGTACGTTGATGGAAAAAATTTCCTGGTTGAGTCCGGTATATTTTTGCGAAAGCATGGGATCGAAGGGCTCCTTTTCTTTTGTCGCCTGATACGCTTCGATTCGGAGGATGCCATTGATGGCCATATTTTGGGTGATCTCTACGGCGTTGGTGCTCCAGGGGGTGACCATGGCGGCGCGCGGTCCTACGAAATCACCGGTGAGTTTATCGGCTGTGATTTGAGGTTGGTTACCGAAGAGCCAGCTTAGTTTTTCAATATCTTTGGGTGTTGATTTTTCGGTTACCTGTACGGCAAATATCTTATCGGAAGGCTGACCAAAGAAGAGGATCATGTTGTGGCTTTTTAATTGAAGTTGTTTAAACGACTTCATAGTTTAGAAGATGTGGCGCAAAGGTCTTCTTTTTGTGGGGAAAAGCGAAATTATATTGGTTGGAAGTTGGAAAGGCTGGAAGCGGGAAGTTGAACGCGCTTTGAAGGACCGGAAAGCCGAAGAGACTTCTGAGCCTGGAAGTAGAAGCGGAAAGTTTTAAAAACTCAAACTCAAGTGCAAACTCAAGTTCAGAAGCGAACGCGGGCTTACGTTAGCGGGCAATTTGAGTTTGAATTTGAACTTAAAAAACATAATTTATCTCAACTTTGTCTACGCTAAAGCTTCGACACACAAGTCGGGAATCAGGGAGTCTCTTTACTTCGCGATAGAGCTTCCCGGTCTTTAAAGTGCAACCTATTTCTCCTTATCCATCCGTATCACCTCTTCAATCTGGTTCACATTTAGGTTTTTACCAATGATGATCCGCTCTTTGTTGAGCACATAAACTTCTGGTGTTATATCCACATAATACTTGGCGTAAATGGACTTGTTGGTCGGGTCGAAAACAGCGGTGAAGGGCATACCGGTTTTCTTTACGTAGTCTCTCCATTCCTTATCGTTGGTATCGATGGCGATGGAATAGACGTCGAGATCGGACCTTTTCGTTTTGTTGTAAAGGTTGATTAGTTTAGGGGTTTGCTCCATGCAATGTTCGCAGGTTGGTGTGTAGAGGTAGACGACGAGGTAGTCGGCTTTCATTTCGTAGATGGATTTTACTTGTCCGTTAACATCGGTGGTGCTGACGTCGGGACCTTTATTTCCGGTGAGGCTGTTGGCCATTTCGAAAGCACGTTGCTGAATGCCCTGGATAGATGCTGCGTCTGACCATACCGCACGTTCTTTTGTAAAATAATTTTGCAACATATGCACATAGACCTTTTCCGCATCCATTAACGTCGACTTAGTTGGTTCAAAGGTGAGGGCAATCTTGTTGACAATAAATTTATAAAACGCTGGCTTATCTAACATTTTGCTGACTAAAAAATCAACTGATCTAATAATCGAATCGGGATTCTGGGTGGTAAGTTGTAGTATATATTTATCTAGTTTGTTGTTGATTACCGGCGTGTATAGTAACCGTTCATCGTCAAAATCTACATTATCCCAAAAGGAGGTTCTATAATCATAAATTTGTTTTCCGTAATCAGGTGTCCCATCTGATTTATAAAAATCATTGACTCTCGGATTTTGCCCGGCTCTTTTAAAAGAAGTAAAAAGAGTGTTGGGATATTGTTTAAATATTTTTTCGAGATCCGCATCCCGCTGATCAGCAATGGCTTTTTGTTGTTGTTTCAACGCTTTGTGTTGAGCTGAACCATCGGGATGATTTTTTAATTGTGCATTGATTGGATCGAGTTGTGCCCGATAGTTACTTTCGTAAAGAAAATTTTCATGCAGAAGTTTGGTGTCTATATTGCCTTGTACTACTGTGGTGGAAGTATAATCCTGCGCATTTGTCTTAATCGACATCGTCTGATCCTTGTCCAGCAAAAGTTGAAAATTAGATCCATCTGGCAATACCACAAAGTACAATCCTGGGATATAGGCATCGCTACTTTTAAAATGCAACCTCCCATTAGCATCAATCCTTGTTGAATCTACTCTGTAATTTCGATCTACGTGTGTTCCGATTAAAAAAGCATCTCCAGCAGGGAAGTTTTCAATTTCAATTGTAATGTCTGGACTTTCCAATCCTCCTTTAGAGTCTGGCGATACCGGAGTGGTGGTCTCAGTTGGTGCGGTTGGATTTGCTGCCGGGGTATCAGAGGTACAGGCAGACAGGCAAAAAAAACTGATGGCAAATATTAGATATTTCATATGGTAGATAATTTCATGATTCTTTGAGTATCTTTCTACTGATAGTCAAAATTCTTTAAATGATTCGCAAAGATAAATAACTGCCTGACACATCGTAAGTGTTTAATCAAAATAAAAATTAAAAGCCCTCTAGCGTAACGGGTTGATTAAGAGTAGACGATGCTCGATATAGAGCATTTTTATCTTAATTTGACTAACTGCTTAAATATGTTTGACGGAATTATTTGGTTTTTTTACTTTTAGCACTTTTACAGACGCAGATCCTAACTCCCTATTGGTCAATCGCTTAGAAGAATTTAGCCCTAACCTAAGTAACTATTCAGCGGGGAGTTATTAAGACCGAAGATAAGAGGCGGAAGATATAACAGCAGAGCCTTTCTCTAAGGTTAGAGAAAGGCTCTGCTTAGTTCGGAGACTTACACCAATACGAATATTATTGTCTAGTAAGTTGTTTATAAACCTGCAACGCTTTTGTATCGCCCATCCGTTTTCGTGACAACGACAACCTTACTGCTATATGCTTTTAAATGATTGTCAATGAAAGCCTGTGCTAGTTTTGGAGAATCAAAATGTCCTCCAATTACAATTTTCTTTTTAGCCCATTCGTAAATTTTCACTTCTGATAATCCAACTATTTGAGTCAGGGTTGAAGCTTCTTCGTCTGTTGTTGCTTTGAATCTGATTCTATATTTCCCTTGTGACTTGGCTTCTATATTACTTAGATTTGAAGTGACAGGAGCTTTTTTTTCTTTGATTTGTTTTGCCTCGACCGCTACGGCCTCGACTGCTTTTTCAACTGGTGGAGCAATCGTTTTTTCGACTGTTGGAGTAAGCGTTAAAGTATCAACTGAAATATAGTTGGATAAACTTACTGCAGCGGTTGAAGCATTCATTTCGATGTAATTATCAGGCTCAGGAATTTCAACTGCTTTTTGCTCAAACAATACCATATCAGTTTTCGATTTTTTTGATCTGTAAACTGGTTGAACAATGCTTCCGATAGATTCGGGTTGAGTAGTTGGAATAGCAAAATAAATTGCTGGGATTGGGTCAAGTATAATTAAAGTACGCCGTTCTTTTTCAGAAAGTGCCCGCTTATATTTTTCTTTAAACGCATCTGGTATTTCGTTGGCGAAAGCCACGGATTCATAAACCTCCGTACTTCGTTTTTTATTACCTGTTTGCCAATAGCAATCTGCTAAAATCAGTTGAAGATCAGGTCTTACTTGTTGCCTACCCTTTAAATCATTTATCTTTTTTATGGTCAAATGGTAGGCTTCTGACTGGTAGTAATCCAGAATGCGTTTAACATTCTTTTGAGCATTTACAGAAGTGATGACAAAAAGAATAAAGCAAATAGCAGAGACAAAACTTTTGACTTTGTTCATAGTAGAACGTTTTTCCATTTTAAATAGAATCCTTAGCTGAAAATTTATGTCTGAGTAAGTCACTCTTAGCTTTTTGAGGATACGATTCTCAACATCTTCTGCTACAATCAAAAGGGCAGGTTTCGATATTTAATCTGTTTAAACCAATAAACATTCTTTAAACTACCTTAAACCTATCACAATCAGACACTTACGTATAATCAACAAAAACTGTTCCGGTTAGAAGCCAGCGACAACTAAATGAATGTTAAAGTCATACTTATTTTGCCTATGGTTACTGGTTTTTTAGCCTAATAAGGGCCTGACAGGGCTGGTGATTATAAAAAGAGGCATCCAGGCATCATGCCCCAGGCCTTCGTGCATGGTAAATCGTACCCTTTGTGACCTAAGGCTTCCGACTTATATTAGTCCTTTATAAAAATACTGAGCGGGCACAACGTTATCCCGACCTTTCCACTACGTCAACTCCTTCACCGTATTCCGTCCCAGCTGATACATGTGCACCTCATCCGGTCCATCAGCAATTCGTACAGATCTACCATAAATCCAATATTCGGACAAAGGGGTGTCTTCACTGACGCCCAATCCGCCATGTGCCTGAATGGCACGATCTACGACGGTACAACACATTTGAGGGCAGACAATTTTAATCATACTGATCAAACCTTTTGCTTCTTTGATTCCGAAACGGTCAATTTTATCGGCTGCAGAGAGTGTGAGTAAACGAGCCTGTTCTATTTCGCATCTGGAGCGGGCAATGTCCTGACGGATACTACTGAAGTCTTTTATTTTTCTGCCAAAGGCTTCGCGAGTAGCCACCCGCTTGCACATGAGTTCGAGGGCATGCTGTGCAGCGCCGATTAAGCGCATGCAGTGGTGAATACGTCCGGGACCTAAGCGACCTTGTGCAATTTCAAAACCTCGTCCTGCTCCAAGAATCAGGTTTCCGGTAGGCACCCGAACATTGTCTAACAATATTTCAGCATGGCCGTGTGGGGAATCTACCGTTCCAAAAACGTTCAGGGGACGTACTATTTCTACACCGGGCGTATCAGCAGGAACGAGGATCATACTCTGTTGAACATGACGAGCTGCATTGGGGGCTGTTTTTCCCATTACAACGTAGACCTTGCAGTTGGGATTCATGGCGCCGGTTGACCACCACTTGCGGCCGTTGATGATGTACTCGTCCCCTTCTTGTACAATGGAGGTGGCTATATTAGTTGCATCGGAAGAAGCGACTTCGGGTTCCGTCATTAAGAAAGCGGAGCGGATTTTTCCGTCCAGTAGAGGTTGTAACCATTGTTCCTGCTGGGAGAGGTTGCCATATTTTGCGAGCACTTCCATGTTGCCGGTATCTGGTGCGGAGCAGTTAAATACTTCTGATGACCAGAGGGTGCGGCCCATCATCTCTGCTAGTGGTGCGTATTCGAGGTTAGTCAATCCAGGGCTTACACTTCCATATTCTTTGGGAAGAAAAAGATTCCAGAGTCCTGCTTGTTTGGCCAGGTTTTTAAGTCGTTCCATTTCGGGAAAAACTTGCCAGAGATTGTTTCTGGTAAATGTTTTATAGTCTTTTTCGAGTGGGTAAATATGTTGCTCCATAAACTGACGGAGCTGATCCTGGAGGGCTTTTGATTTATCGGAGTATTCGAAATTCATGGTAGCGTGTATTGATGGCTCTTTGATAAACCCCGAGTTGCTGAGTTATTGTCAAAGAATGATTTTTTATTGCACCCCAGGATAGTTAAGCGATTCATTTCCGGTAGCACCGTTGGTGTCATGCCATCCGTATGGTGATGCCGTGGCATTGTCCGGATCCGCGACAGAACTTCTGCCTCCAAAGTTTGGACTTTCTATCGGCATGGCATAACCATTATAAGTTAGGATAATAGCTCACTTATGGGCAGGGACATGAGGAATTTCAAATAGCACTCGACCGCATATTAGGTGCTATAAGGTTATTCAAAAAGTCAACCATTCCTCCATTCAAAATTCCTTACGGCCAAAAAAAAACTCAGCTCTACGAAGATGGACTTAAAAACCTTCGTAAATCTAAGTTTTTTTGAAAGATGTGCGTCCGATTAAGAGTATGCTCTATCGACGATGCCCATCCCCTTCTTCCATCCCTTCTTCAACAGGCACCTTTGTCACAATCCCCAAAACCTTCATCGCCTTTTCGGAAGCTGTTTGCTCGGCGCTCTTTTTATTAAAATCATCGGCAGTAGCCAGGCGTTTGCCATTGACTAAAACGGCCACTTTGAAACGGTCGCGCTTATCCATCTTGTACTTTGCCAGCATTTTGTAGGCGACGGACTGGCCGCTTTTCTGACACCATTCGAGCAGTTGACTTTTGTAGTTGTCGTCATATTGTTCCAGCTCGTGGATATCGAGGTAGCCGCGCAAAATTCGTTGAATGACGTAGCGCTTGGTCCCATGGTAACCGCGTTCCAAATAAACCGCACCCACCAATGCTTCCAGTGCATTACCCAGCATTGATTTGCTGAGTCGGGTGTTGTTGTATTCATTTAGGAAAACATCGAGCCCCATCTTATCGGCAATCTTGTTGAGCGATTTTCGCTTTACAATTTTAGACCGCATTTTGGTTAGAAAACCCTCATCGCTGCTGGGGTATTTTTTAAACAGATATTCTGCGACTATGGTGCCCAGCACGGCATCGCCAAGGTATTCCAGACGTTCGTTACTTTGAATCGAGTAGACTTTATCGTTAGCAGTAGACTTGTGGTAGAAGGCCAGTCGGAACAAACTCATATTGCTCGGAACGAAGCCAAGTAAAGATTTTAGCCGTTTGGCAAAATTCTTTTCGGGGGAGAAATGTAGGTTATACAACCTTAAGAAAAACTTCAAGATTGGTAAGTTATATAGGAATGATAGAGCACCAGCATGACAGAAGGTGCTTTGCTATTCCATAGTTATCAAATACGCTCAGTTTCCGATTCTGTATAATAGAGTTTCCAGTTTTAAAACTGGTAAAAAGGTTAGCTACCTCCGTGCAGTTACTTTTTACGTTATTAAGAAAGAACCGGAAACTGAACCATTTCTTTAACTAATAACTGCACGAAGCATTAAGCTTCAAAATTTCTTTTTGGAGTTTTAAAGTGGGAAGTTGCAGGTGGGAAGTTGGAAGCTGCCCTTTATCGCGGGCTCCGCGCTCGCGGGCAGCTTCCAACTTCCATCTTCCAACTTCCATCTTCCCACTTCCCACTTCCCACTTTAAAACGCCTTTATCACCACCGAGGAGTTATGTCCTCCAAACCCAAAAGTGTTACTTAAAATAGCGCTTACTTTTCGTTGTTGCGCATGATTGAAAGTAAAGTTCAGTTTAGGGTCAAACTCAGGATCATCCGTGAAATGGTTGATCGTGGGTGGTATAAATTGCTCTTTAATTGCCAAAATACTTGCTATTACTTCAATAGCTCCTGCTGCTCCGAGCAGATGACCAGTCATTGACTTTGTTGAGCTAATATTTAACTGGTACGCATCCTCTCCAAAGACTTTCAAAATCGCTTTCGTTTCTGCAATATCTCCAAGTGGAGTGGACGTACCGTGTACGTTTACGTAATCAATTTCCTCAGGGTTCATTTTTGCCTCCTTAAGTGCTATTTTCATAACATTTCTGGCACCAAGCCCTTCCGGATGAGGTGCGGTGATGTGGTAGGCATCTCCTGTTGCTCCTGTTCCTACGATCTCCGCGTATATGTTTGCACCTCTTGCTTTAGCATGTTCCAGTTCTTCCAAAACCAGTGCGCCCGCTCCTTCTCCGAGGACAAAACCATCCCGATCCAGATCAAAGGGTCGTGATGCTGCTGCCGGATCGTCGTTGCGGGTGGACAAAGCTTTCATGGCGTTGAAACCACCGATACCCGCTTTGGTAACTGCTGCTTCCGAGCCTCCTGTTATCATCACCGTTGCTTTCCCTAAACGGATAGCGTCAAATGAGTTGCCAATGGCATGCGATGAAGATGCGCAGGCCGAAACCGTTGCATAATTGATTCCTCTGAATCCATGTTTTATAGAAATGTGACCTGCTGCAATATCAGAGATCATCTTTGGAATCATAAAAGGATTATATCTTGGAATGCCACTACCAGTGGCAAAATCTTCAATTTCTTTTTCGAGGGATCGAAAACCTCCGATACCAGACCCCCAGATAACACCTGCCATGTCTAAGTTCATCTTCTCTATGTCTAAACCTGCATCAGTGATAGCTTCATCAGATGCAACCAGTGCGTATTGCGTAAACGGATCAAGGCGCCGTGCTTCTTTCCGATCCAACAAGTCATCTACTGCAAAATCTTTTATCTCGCAAGCAAATTGTGTCTTAAAGTTAGCTGCATCAAAATGAGTAATTGGAGCAGCTCCACTTGTACCATTTTGCAAAGCACTTAAATATTCCCGAATATTATTTCCAATAGGAGTCAAGGCGCCAATACCTGTTACTACAACCCTTTTCATATGTTGGTGTTTAGGTTCGTTAGTGTGTGTAAACTGTGAAAACAAAAAAAAGCTTCATCAGTGATTGTGAAGGACATGAAGTTCCCGAAAGAATTTCAAAAAAAATCCACAAATCAGAAGCGGTTACTTCTAATTTGTGGATCAGTTTAACTCAATTATTTGAATATTTGCAGTTCATACTTAAAATTCCATTTGGAATTAATTAGTCTTGAATTTGCGATTCTAAATAACTTACAGCCTGGCCTACAGTCTGAATGTTTTCCGCTTGCTCATCAGGAATTGAAATATCAAATTCTTTTTCGAATTCCATAATTAATTCTACTGTATCCAGTGAGTCAGCCCCCAGGTCGTTAGTGAAACTAGCTTCCGTTGTGACTTCTGAATCTTCTACACCCAGCTTGTCAATAATGATTTTCTTTACTCTTTCCGCGATGTTTGACATAATTAAATTGAACTTTAATGAGCGCCTCTCCCTGATAATCAGTTACTTAGGCACACATGGTTTACAAATGCAGCTACAAAATAAAGTATAAGTCTAGGTATAACCAAGATTTTATTCACTTTTTAAATTTAGTTTAAGCCTGCGTTAACTTACAATCTAAATATTTAAAAGCTGCCTCTGGGGGCTAATATCTGCTTTTTTAACTTAGTTTTTAACGAATTGGGCGAAAAATCCTCGCCACTCCTCCAAAGATTCTCCGTTTAATCCGTACATATTAGCACCATTCCCTTTAAGATTGAGCCGTTTTTATCCTTCAAATCTATCTTTATTCTGCTCAAAACCTATCTTTATTCTGCTCAAAATCTATCTTTATTCTGCTCAAAACCTTTCTTTATTCTGCTCAAAACCTTTCTTTATTCTGCTCAAAATCTATCTTTGGGGCTCGAAATCGCATATATTAAAATTTGTCCTAAGGCAATAGTTATTGTACATTTGACACTCAGCACCCAAATATGGCTGCTGTTAAAGCCAACTCTTTATGAAAAAATTCAAACATCAGAATACTAAAATCATAGCCACTGTAGGCCCTGCATGCTCTTCTTACGAAAAACTTCTGGAACTGGTAGAAGCCGGGGTGGATGTCTTTCGACTCAACTTTTCACATGGCAAGCATCAGGACCATAAACAGGTGATTGACCATGTCAACTATATCAATGAAAAATACAATCAGCATGTGAGTATCCTTGCCGATTTGCAAGGACCGAAACTACGCGTTGGTGAAATTGAAAATAATAAATTGCCATTAAAAGAAGGCGACATCCTCACTTTTACTAATAAAAAATGTGTGGGTACCAAAGAGGCCATCTACATGAGCTACGACCAATTTCCTGAAGATGTAACTCCGGGTGAGAAGGTGATGATTGATGATGGTAAAATTATTTTGGAAGTAGTCAGCACCAACAAAAAAGATGAAGTAAAATTAAAAGTATTATTTGGTGAAGTACTCTCCTCTCGCAAAGGGGTCAACTTACCGGATACAAAAATTAGTTTGCCTTCCATTACTGAAAAGGATCATGCCGACCTTAAGTTTATCGTTACCGAAAAATCCATCAATTGGGTCGCGCTTTCTTTCGTGCGTTCTCCCAAAGAGCTCAAGGAACTCAAAAAGATACTGGCTGAGAACAATCACGAAGCAAAAGTAATTGCCAAAATTGAGAAGCCTGAAGCCATTGAAAAATTAGATAAAATTATCAAAGAAGCCAACGGTGTAATGGTAGCCCGTGGTGACCTTGGTGTGGAAGTTCCGATGGAACAACTCCCCCACTTGCAAAAAGATATTATTAAACGGTGCATCCAGCGCGCACGTCCTGTCATTGTGGCGACTCAAATGATGGACAGCATGATCACCAGCCCCAGCCCAACCCGTGCTGAAATAACGGACGTTGCCAACGCAGTTCTCGATGGCACAGATGCGGTCATGCTGAGTGCTGAAACTTCTGTGGGTCGTCACCCGGCAAAAGTGGTACGAGCCATGAATAAAATCATTGAGCAGGCCGAACAAAAATTTAAGATCGGTGATAACCGTCCTAAACCAAGTCGCAAAACAAGAACATTCTATTCTGATATTGTTTGCTCCAACGCCGCCCGTACGGCTGAAGACATAAAAGCAAAAGCAATTATTGGTATGACCAGTTCAGGTTACACCGCTTTTAAAGTATCCAGCTATCGTCCCAACTGTGAAATTTATATTTTCTCTGACAAGCGTATGATGCTGGCTACCCTCAACCTCGTTTGGGGGGTACAATGTTTTTATTATGATAAGTTTACAACTACTGATGAGACAATCTCTGATGTAAACGACATACTAAAAGTTGCAGAAAAAGTAAAACCTGATGACTTTGTGATCAACACTGGAAGTATGCCTTTGAAGATGCGACATCGGACTAATATGTTGAAGGTGACTAAGATTGATTAGAGAAGGTGGTTCCAAGCAGGATAGAATAAAATTCATCTGATCAGGGATAGTGGGATCTGCGATAGGTTACATACTTTGGTTTCAAATTTTAGGACCTTGGGTTTTACCCTAGGTTAATAGGAAAAATGAAAATTTGACTTATGGAAAACGAAAAGAAGTTTATCTCCCTACTTTCCGATTATGGTTTCAAAGTTGCCTTTGCTGACGAATCAAATACGTTATTTCTAAGAAGGGCACTTCAAGCTCTTATCAAAAGCGAATCACCAATAAAGAAAGTACAGTTTTTGCGCAATGAATTTGTGGGAATCACCAAAGATTCAAGAAGTGGTGTTTTTGATTGATTTGCGAAGATGAAAACCATAGAACTTTTATCGTAGAAATGCAGTTAGGTTACTATAAGCATTTTATCCAAAGGTCGAAATTTTATGCTTTTCATCGATTTAATACCTTGGTTGAAAAAGGTAACTATAAGTTTGATCACCTCACTCCAATCTATTGTATTGGGTTTTTAGCCCAAGGAATTTTTCCAAAATCAAGCGAATATTACCACTTTGCAAGGTTAATGAACCAAAAAGGCGAAGAATTAGACCAACAAATCACGCATATTATTGTAGAGAAGTTGTTTAAAAATGGTTCTATCCTACAAATGAGAGAAGAAGAAAGGCAACAAATTGCTAATGAAACTGCTAAGAATTTAAAAGAATTAGGCGTTAAAATTGATGTAATTGCTAAATCAACTGGGCTTACAATCGAAGAAATCGAAAATCTATAGCAAAAAACCTAGTATCAAGCAAAGCACCCCACCAACCTTCACTGCCGGCCATATTTATTACCTCAACTTATCCCCCCAAAAAGCACCCAATTCCCACTTTCTCCGTATCTATTAAGGCATAATACCGAAATATTAATAGTTTCGCGTATAGATCGTGCAGTTTGACCCATTCATACCTTGCACCATTAAATCGATTTCAAAAGAAAAAAAGAAATACAACATGAAGCTTATTATCCCTATGGCTGGCCGTGGTTCCAGATTAAGACCACATACACTAACTGTTCCCAAACCATTAATTCCGGTTGCAGGAAAACCAATAGTTCAACGATTGGCTGAAGATCTGACCGCTTCTTACAGTGGGCAAGTTGAAGAGATCGCCTTCATTATCGGTGATTTTGGAGAGGCAGTTGAAAAACAATTGATTGAAATAGCAGAGGGACTAGGCGCAAAAGGTTCTGTTTACCGGCAGGAAAAACCACTTGGTACTGCTCATGCGATACTATGTGCTGCCGACAGCCTGTCCGGTAATTGCATCGTAGCTTTTGCAGATACACTATTTAAAGCTAATTTTAGTTTCGATCCTAATGAAGATGGATTGATCTGGGTACAAAAGGTCGAAGATCCTTCTGCCTTTGGTGTTATAAAGGTGGATGAGAACAATGTCATCACTGATTTTGTTGAAAAATCACCAACTTTCGTTTCAGATCTTGCAATTGTCGGTATTTATTACTTTAATGATGGTGAGAACCTCAAAAAAGAACTGCAATACCTATTGGACAACGATATTATGGACCGTGGCGAATACCAACTGACCAATGCCCTGGAAAATATGAAGCAGAAAGGGATGAAATTTAAGCCCGGAAAGATTGACGAATGGCTGGATTGTGGTAACAAAAAAGCAGTTGTATACACCAATCAGCGTGTTTTGGAACTTAAAAAGGACCAAAACATGGTGTCAGATGACCTCAAACTCAACCATGCGATCGTTATTCCTCCTTGTATGATTGGTAAAAACGTAGTAATTAGTAACTCAGTGGTTGGACCTTACGTCTCAATTGGAGACAATTCACAGGTCACCGATTCCGTTATCAGTAACAGTATCATTCAACACAACACAAAAGTCTCCAGCGCAAATCTTGCTGATTCTATGATAGGAAGCGAAAGTGATTATGTGGGTAGAAAATCTGAGATTAGTATTGGCGACTATTCAAATTATATAGTATGATAAAAATTTCTTCTTATTTGACATTTATTTTCTGCATGCTTTGCTGTGCTTCATTGCACGCGCAGGATGCCGTTCGCGTTACGGAAGAGTTTGTCAATACGGAGAAAATTTTTATTGAAGCCAGTCGTGAAAAGATTTTAGGTAACTACGAAAATGCAGCTTTCCTATACAAGGAAGTACTCAAACGCGATCGTAGTAATCATGCCGCAGCTTACGAATTGGCGCGCATTTATGATGTACTTGACAAGGACGACAAGGCACTAAGTTCCATCAAAATGGCTGTCGCGCTGGATAAGAAAAATCCCTGGTACCAGATGTTTGCAGCTGATGTATACGAGAAAAAAACCGATTATAAAGCGGCCGCCAAGGTCTACAAAAAATTAGTTGACGAAGAACCTGACAACAACTATTACTACTCTCGCTGGGCCTTCTTTTTGGTAAAAGCCAAACAACCTGAAAAGGCTTTAGAAGTATATAATTTGCTGGAGCAAAAAATTGGTATCAGCGAAGAAGTTTGCCGAAAAAAGCACACCCTCTATCTTGGGATGGGCGAAGAGGAAAATGCGGCGGCTGAATATCAAAAACTCGTCGAGTACTATCCTAATCAAATTCAATTTCGCCATCAGCTCGCAGAATTCTACTACAGCATCAACAAAAAAGATCTGGCGCTTGGCGTTTATCAACAGATTTTGGACATTGATCCGGATGATACGAATGCCACGCTTGCATTGGCCAATACCGATGCGGGTGAAGGTAGCGATGACGTCAATACGCTTAGACGACTGAAACCAATTTTTGAGAAACCAGAAATTGAAATTGATGCGAAGATCGGAGAGTTGATGCCATTTCTGGAAAAAGTAGTGGAGACCAAAGACCAGGCACTTGCCGTTGCATTGCTCGATTTGTCAACCACTATTGAAAAAATACACCCCAAGGATGCTAAAGGCTACTCCCTTTCTGGTGACATCCTTTATCACACCGGAGACAATACTGCTGCATTGGAAAAATACAACAGTGCCATTGAATTGCGCTCCAACGTATTCCCAATCTGGGAAAACGTGATGTACATTCATGCAGAAAATAAAGACTTCGAAGTACTGCGTACGGTAAGTGATCGTGCCATGGATTTCTTTCCCAATCAGCCTCGCTGTTATTATTTCAATGGCATTGCGAATGGCGAATTACGAAAGCACGAAGATGCTGTTGATGCCTTCAAACAAGCCATCATGATGTCGCGAAAAGATCCTGCCTTGCAACATGATTTGTACTATCGCCTTGGTTTGTCGTACTACGCTTTGCGCAAATTCAAACAGTCCGACAAGGCGTTTGAAAATGCGCTAGAAATTAACCCCGACAATGTTAGCTTACTCAACAACTACAGTTTCCATCTCGCAGAGCGCAATGAAAAACTGGAACTGGCAAAAAAGATGGCAGAACATTGCAACAAGCTACAGCCGGACAACGCAAGTTTCCAGGACACCTACGGCTGGGTACTTTACAAAATGAAAAACTACAAAGCTGCCAAAGAATGGACCAGCAAGTCACTTAAAAATGGTGGCGACAAATATCCAACTACCCTCGAACACTACGGCGATATTTTGTTCCAACTCGGAGACCGCGATCAGGCTTTGCAATACTGGCAGGCTGCTCAGGAGAAAGGTGCTACTTCTGAGATGCTGGATAAGAAGATTTCTCAGAAGAAGTTGATGGAGCAGTAGGGTTTGAAGACGGAAGTTTTCCGCTAACGTGATGGGACACGGATTTTCGCGGGTTGGATGATTTTTTAACTAATTTTTTTCTTGTAGAGATAGAGCCCTCTAGCGTAAAGTGTTGCGTTAGAGGGCTCTTGTTCTTTTCTCTTGAGGCTCCACACTATCTGAATTAGAATTTATAGAATTAAAAGATGATAGGATTCTCCCTAAAGTGGTGCCTGAATACGAAATAGTGGGCTTATGTTTTTTCTCGAAGACCTTTCCAGGAATATGAACTTTTTAAGCATTCCTTAAACCTTTAGTCTGTAACTTTACGTTATCATCTTACGTCCTAGTAAAGAATGATTTCATTTTCATAAAAATAATATTTTGAATAAATACCTTCTTCTCCTTATAGCCATCGCAATCGGTCTGTCCAGCACATCTTGCCGAAGCAAAAAAAATACGGATGGGACTGCTGCTGTAAAAAATAAGTCTGCCAAGTTTTTGGTCAAAAAAATCAAACAAGACAGGATAGACGTGAAATGGCTGGACGCAAAAACGAAAATTGATTTCCAGACAGATGACCTATCTCAAAGTGCCACACTTTATATTCGAATGGCTAAGGACTCCGCGATTTGGATGGTGGGTAAGAAATTTGGGTTTGAAGGTGTCCGTGCTTTGATTACACCCGACTCTGTTTATATGCTGGATCGACTTCAAAATGAGTACCGGGTTTCTGATCTGTCTTTGATTCAGGATCAGTTTAGTTTGCCAATTAATTTTTATGACTTGCAGGATATTATTTTGGGTAACCTAATCCTCGTTCCCGAAACAAAAGACTTAAAGGCAAGTGTTGACAAAAAACAATATCACCTTCAGGAAAAAGCGTCGGATGAAATGACCAAAGATTATTGGCTCAATGGCTATACCTTCGCGCCGGAGCGCATGACATTTAAGATGGCTGTTCAAAACAGGAATGCGCTAATCGAGAATAGCGATCACCGGAAAGTGGATGGCGCTGGTTTGTTTGCGCATGATCGTTATCTCAAATTTCAGAGTCCTCAAACGGGGGAAGTTATTTTGGATATGGAGTTTACGAAAGTGGCGGTGAATGAGCCGGTTAGTTTGAAGTTTGAGGTGCCGGGGCATTATGAGCGGGTGGATTAGAATTGGAATTGGAATGTTCCTTCTAATGCGGATCGCTAAAGCGATTTTTTTGGATGAGACACGGATTTGACCGATTGAACGGATAAGAACGGATTTTTTCTGCGATCGTAAAAAACAAACGCGATAGAGGTAAATCCGTGTTAATCCGTTCAATCCGTCAAATCTGTGTCCCATCGTCCGCCGCCATAGGCTTTGTCCGACGGAGGCAACGTTATCGGGCATTCACATTCCAATAATATTATTCGAAAAAATACTGTTAGATTACCCATAAAATTCCCTATCTTTGGTGGCCGCTGAGCACCTACACACAATCCTTATCTATTCGTTTTCCCAAATACTGCTTATTTAATACCCTCGGGTACCATATATTTCTATGGTATTAATGGTGGGTTCTTAACAATTGCATTGCGATCTGTGTTTTTAGTGTGGTTCTAAGCCATTGTAAAATAGCTGATTTACAAGCGATTGCAGTGGAAGCTTGTTTTTTTCAATTTTAAGAGATCTCTGAATCTATTCTTACAACAAACCAAATTCGTTTTGAATTACAAACATTTTATGATGAAACTACGACTTACTTTTCTCCAGCCTATTCTATTATTTTTCTTTTTGTTGACCGTTGGTGTGCAGGAGACTGTTGGGCAATGTTCTTTTAGTGATCCGCAGAAGCAGGCGGAGTATGATGCTTTGGTGGCTATTTATGAAGCTAATCCGGGGAATACATTGGGAAGTGAATGGGAGGACTTGGTGAATGGGAATAATTGTGATGTTTGTGCTGTTTCTACATGCTTTGGCAATGGATATATTCGCAACCTGTCAATGGTTGCTCGTCAAATTTCTATTTTACCTCCAGAGATTGGTGACTTAATTTATTTAAGAAACCTATCTCTCCAAAATAACCAGTTAACTAACCTACCTCCAGAGATAGGTGGTTTATCCGCTTTGGAGTCATTGTCACTTCAAGACAACAGTATTACGGATTTGCCGATTGAAATTGGGAATATGAATAATTTAAAATTCCTTATTTTAAATTCCAATAACATCACAATTTTCCCTACTCAAATTGAAAACGCACCTAATATAAGAGGGCTTTACTTAAATAGTAATCAATTGGTAAGTTTACCTCCTGAAATTGGAAATATATCCCCCTTGGAGATACTTTCGCTTGAAGACAACAATATTACGGAGCTTCCAGTTGAAATCGAGAATCTGACTAACTTAACAACCCTTTATTTAAGTTCCAATAACATCACAGGCTTCCCTGCTCCAATTCTAAATTTATCTAATTTAAAAGTACTTTACTTAAGTAATAATCAACTGGTGAACTTACCTGCATCTATTGGTGACCTTACAAACCTAGAAATACTATCATTAAGAGAATGCCAGCTCAACTTACTTCCTCCAGAAATTGGAGCCCTAATTAATCTAGAGGGTCTCGATCTATTTGATAATAATCTTTCTGATCTACCATTTGAAATTGAAAACCTAACTAATTTATTTGAATTAAAATTAAGTAAAAATGATTTTGTAAATATTTTACCCCAAATTGGGAATCTAAGCTCCCTAAATAATATTTTTCTCTCTTCCAACGAATTAACGAGTCTACCTCCCGAATTCGGAAACCTAGCTAACTTACGAGGCCTTTACCTCGAAAAAAACTTTGAGCTAAGCACTTTACCTCCAGAGATTGGAAATTTAAGTAATTTAGAAGTCATGGGATTAAGTCAAAACAACTTAACTAGCCTACCCTCAGAAATTGGAAATTTAATACAATTAGTCTCTCTAGATCTATCCTTGAATGAGCTTACTAGTCTACCTTCAACAATTGGTAACCTTTTGGATCTACAATCATTAAGAATAGGTAGTAATCTCTTGACAAGTTTACCCTCGGAGATAGGAAATCTAAGCGCACTAAGCAACTTAAATCTTAAAGAAAATCAGCTTAATTCTTTGCCTCCTGAAATTGGCAATCTAACTGGCTTGTCAGAATTTAAAATTTTCGACAATCTACTAACCTGTCTACCTGCCACTTTAGGAAACCTATGTGGTGTCGATGTATACCAAGGCCTATCCGGAAACCCAATAAACGACATCATCACCTGGGATGAATTCTGCGACAACCCACAAGATATTTGCATTAATAGTGGCTGTACTTTCACCGACCCACAAAAGCAACTGGAGTATGATGCCTTAATGGCGATTTATAATGCCAATCCAGGAAACACACTGACCTCTACTACTGAATGGCAAGACTTTATAGCCAATCTAAGCTGCGACGTCTGCATGCTACCTGGAATTAATTGTGAAAATACTAATGGATACATTACACACTTAACTTTTGCTGGCGAGCAACTAACTGTACTACCTCCTGAATTTGGAAATTTAACCTTCTTAGAGGTTATTGATCTAGAGGACAACCTATTGACAACGCTGCCCGCTGAGTTTGGAAATCTAGACAGTTTAATTGACATAGACCTTGGAGGCAATTTAATCAGTACTTTACCTCCTGAGATTGGAGATTTATATAGTTTAGAAGATATCGCCTTACACAACAACCAGCTAAGCAGTCTACCTCAAGAGTTTTGGAACTTAACTTCATTAAGAGTTTTAATCATTGATGGCAATCAATTCAGCAACCTACCTTCTGATATTGGCGACTTAATTAACTTAGAATTCTTAGAACTTTCCAACAATCAGTTCACTTCTGTGCCCACTGAAATTTTGAATTTAATTAATTTAAAAACTCTTTACATCGCGCAAAACCAGTTGGATTATTTGGCTCCTGAAATTGAGAACTTAGTTAACTTAGAAAGATTAAGAATTAATGACAATCAATTGAACACCTTGCCTCCCGAGATTAGCAATCTAACTAACTTGTCGCAACTACAAATTTCTGACAACGTCCTTACTTGTCTATCTACCACTCTAGGAAACCTATGTGGAGTCAATGTATATCAAGGCCTAAGCGGCAACCCCATCAACAACATCATCACCTGGGACCAATTCTGCACAAACCCACAAGACATCTGCCTAGAAGACAACGACAATGACGGCTACTACTCCTACGAAGACTGCGATGACAACGACCCTACCATCCCAACAATAGAAGGCACCGCCTGTGATGACAACGATCCAAACACAGAAAACGACAGCATCCAAACAGATGGCTGTAGTTGTGAAGGCACCCCTACAAATGGCCCTGATTGTAACAACATAAGTATAAGCACAGCCGCCGACAATATAACCGTAAGCGGCTTGTCAGGTTCACCTGTTACCAAAGTACAAATATTCAACAGTAGCTGGACTATGGTTTTCAACTGCTTTGGCAACTGCGAGGAAACAGAGACCATTACAGTCCCCAATGGCGAATACTTTGTAAGGGCTGGACTTTACAACAGCAGTTGGGATCAAATATGCCAAACAGAAGAATGGATTGAAGTGAACAACAGTTTTGATCCTTGTCTCAACCTTAATGGGGACAATGATAACGATGGTGTTTGCGCTGATGAAGATTGTGACGACGACAATCCTAATGTTCCTACAGCAGTGGGTAGCGCTTGCGATGATGGTGATTCTAATACTGAGAATGATCTGATTCAAACTGACGGCTGTACATGCATAGGAACAGTACCACCTTCATG
>Ga0114957_1001038_pt1 | contig 32816 bp, 27 predicted proteins | sample BantaG_FD_87175 | JGI IMG/M metagenome (GOLD analysis project Ga0114957, IMG submission 87175) | Marine algal microbial communities from Bantry Bay, Ireland - BantryBay_4 metaG | ecosystem: Host-associated > Algae > Red algae > Unclassified | place: Bantry Bay, Ireland | collected 2014-11-21
AAAAGCACTTTTTAAACCTTCCATTTTCTCAGCAAGTTCAGGCATTTGCCTCGCAATGATTTGATGCATAGAACCTTGTTGATCGATATACTCAATTCCAAGTTTTGTATAAACTCTTTCATTGTAATCAACTGTAAAGAACCTATCGGCCATTAACCTTCTAGACGCCATGACAATAAATATTTGAAATGGAGTCTCTCCAAAACCAAAACCTGGAGGTCTTACTTCTTCAGCAAGCGTTCCTACTAGCACATCAATAAGCTCAACGTTATCTTTTCCATCTTCAGTATAACCATAGACAGTTTGAAACTTTTTAAGAATATCTTTTTGTTTTTGTGTTTTTGCAATTCCTCCTGCAAAAAAGTCTTCATACTTTTTAATTTCTTTCAACCCAATTGCTCTTCTGAATTGATTGTAACGAGGAACACCTCTTTCCCTATCTCTTAGAATATCAACTGCGCCAAGGTCCATAAGACCCACTCCTGGGATTTCTAAGTTTTGCATAAATCGTGGAAAGTTATTAAGAATTAACTGACCAGGTTTTTGTGTTCCAAATGAATAGAACAATTCTCCCATCTTATACTTATTGAGAAAGTTATAAGACTTCTCATTTCGAACATCATCAAACTTAACTGACTTTTGCGATGAAACTCCTACAATACTCCCATTGGATTTTTTAACTTTCTTTAATATTAGATTTTCAGGAAGTAATGAGTGAAGCCTATAAACTGAAGTAAACTCTTCCGTCAGACTATAAGGAACTCCATAATCATCAGTTTCACCACCGACAATTCCATTTGCTTCATTTGCATACTTACCGAATCTTGGAACCATCCACTTTGTCTTATTAATGATACTCCCCCATCCAGAATAACTACTTTTATGTTTAAAAGAAATTTTTCTAGAATTTGCAGAAAGAGCTTTAGGATTTAAACCTCCGTACCAATTTGCATGCATTCCAAAGTTAAGTAACTTACTAGAGAGAATTGCGGGTGTCCATTCTACCGTATGAATTTTGGCCATAATAGCAGAATTTATTAAACGGCCTAATTGAAATAAATGTTCATCAAGCTCTTCAGAACTCATTAGATTTAATGAAACCTTAGGTTTTAACGTTTTTCGCCACCAGCTTTTTTGCTCATCCCAGCCCTTGTCTGACCATTGCCATTTTTTGTACTCTGGGTTCCAGCGAACATACTTTTTTGTTAATTCTGTGACAATATGATTATGCTCATTAACAAAAAGATGATGAAGCATACTTAGTCCAACCCACCAATTATCCATAAAACCAGTCAGCGCTCGGCCTTGATTTTGTCTATTATTTTTAGCGTTAAAGTCTTTTCTAAATGGCAGTAAATTGTTTCCAATATTGTTTTTCTTTACCGTCATTTTTCCAAGCTTCAACTTTTCCAGATTGCTTGTTTGACGATTGGCAGAATCAGAAGGACTCACTCTAAGCCTTAACTGTTCACCTCGATTACTTCCATAGATTTGAGATCCGTCCCACCAATGAGTTACTTTATTTAAAGTTGTTTTATGAAACTCTTTTTTATAAGCAGCTTTGTCAGTCTTATCAACTTGTGTTTTCTCAACTTCATAACCATTTTCTAGCTGAAAAGGAGCACTGTTTGGATTTTTACTATCTTTTTTTAAGTTTTTACCATGCGTAATCCAGTCATGGTTCATAAATTGAATCCAACTTGCTGCTAGCATGTTTAAGAAAGGGACTTCCTCATAACTCGAGCCTTTACTTTCTCTTGTGAAGAAAGCTTTTGATACAACACTTGGATCTGGAGACATTAAAGTCCCAGCCGCTTTTTCATCTGTAATAAGTTCTGCTGGCATATTTCGACCAAAGGCCACATTTGATGCACCTGTTAATGGTTTGTCCCAGTTAGTACAAGTTCCATCTGCAGAGCGATAGTATCTTTTTGAATCATCACACTTAACGTCTCTAACCATATACATCCCATAACTGATATAGGGATCGTATAAATTGTTGCTTAGGAGTCTCTTTCTGATTTTTGATAAGCTTAAAGTCGCTTTCAATCCATTCTGATCTACCCAATCAACCCAAGGAGAATCATATTCAGGATCTGTTTGTACATAGTTTGAGCTAGGATTTCTTTTATTGCTATCGTTACCCGTCGAACAGCCCAAGAGCACCAAAGAAAAAATAAATATTTTTAACACATTATACCTCCATGTCTAAATGTCATAATTTTAATTTTGTGAATTGTTTCCATATTCTTCAAAAAACATAAGAGATCCATGTGGATCTTCTGGATCAATAAGTGCAAGCTCTACGGTTGCCATTCCAATATCTTCTGCATCATAAACATCGTGAAAAATGCCGATTTTATCAGAGATAACTTTTGCTCCCTTGCTTGGACCACTAGCCTCAAAAGTGTACATTCCTCTAATAGCTTGGTTTACCCTAAACTTTCCTTCGATAGTTTCACCTTTAAGTGTTTTTGCATTGAACTCAGCAACACCTTCATTTCTCGATTTATCAAAAGGAAAAAGTTTAAGGTTTATGACTTCGCTTTGCTTATATCCCGGATTATATGGCCCATCTACGTAGTCATTTTCCCATCTTGTCGTAATTTGATAATTATTAGGCATAGCAGTAAATCTTTTAGTCGTATAAAACTTAATATTGATATCTTTTCCGTTAATCGCAGTGACTAAGTTTGCAAAAGGACTCCTAAAGGTTGAAGTAATGTCATCTCTTTTAATACTTTCAGGCTCACTATATCTCGATCCAAGCATTAATTTTGTTCGCGAATCAACACCGTTTGAGCAAATTTCTCCATTTTCAACTTTCATTTTAATTGCTCTGTATTTATTTTCACCATCAATTTTTTCAAACTTATAAATTTTCACCCAATCGTATAATTCCGTCAGGTAAGGGATTTTTCTTTTTGAAATAGGACGTGTTTTTCCTCCGGCCACAAAAGATAAACCAATATCGGCTTTAGGAATGAGCTGAGTGATTAAGCCATAATAGCTATCATTTTGTCCTACAATCTTCTTTAAAATGAAAATAACATTCCTTTTTTCATTTTTGTATTTAGGATGATTTTCGTAAGTGACACTCCCAAAATATTTTCCGGCATCATTAGTGTCCCAACCATTTGAGTTAACACTTGCTAAAACCCTTCCTGGTTTTCCAAACTGACCACTCGAGCATGAAAATAAAACTAAGATAAATGTAAAATAATGAACATATTTCATAAAAATTCTCCTTATAAATTAATCATATTAAAACACAGAAAATTGCAAAGACTAATGTAAAAGAGAAAGTCTCAAGTAATAAAAAATCTTACTTTTCTTTTCTATCTAAAGCTCACTCTTGTATAGAGAAAAACTTAAAATACTCTGGTATTATATAGTTTTTTTTATCTATGCCAGTTAGCTTACTTAAGTACGTCAAAGGACTTGGACCAAAGGGTATTAATGAGGGAGTTTTGAAATTTCTTTGAAAGAAGAAATTATCCCAATGCATAGGAATCACTTTTTTAAACTTGAGCCCTTGAAGTGAGCTTTCATCTAATGACTTAGCTGACACACTTAAAATATTTAAGAGCAAAAGGTCAATATCTAATTCTCTAAATTTATTTGGCATCTTTCCTGAAGAACCATAAAACAATATCTTGTAGGGACCAGCTTCTACAAGAAAGTTATAAATGCCTCCCATTTTAAAATCAAAGATATTACCTTTTTTGAAAGGAGTCTTAATAGTTCCACTAGCAAACTCAAACCCTGCAAAAAGCCTGTGACTTGAAGAAAACCCTGTTATTTTAAAATCTCCGACCATGACTTCTGTACTCACTTGCACCTCTCTAAAGTTTTTAAAGCGAGGTTGATAGGCTTCAATTAAACTCTTTGCAGAAAGTGAACCTATCACCTGTGCTTTAGGAAATAAGGAAGAGAAATAGCCTATATCAACAGCGTGATCAAAGTGCGTGTGAGAAACTATAAAAGCATCGACCTTCTCAACATTGTATTTTTTTAAGTATTGATCAATTTTTTTTTTATCTACATCCATTTTAAATAGACCAAATAAACTCTTATAAGAAGGTCTACTTATTACTGGATCAATTAGAATCTGCGAATTCTTATACTTAATAAGGAATCCGCTTGTTCCTAGCCATTGCAGTTGAACACCAGCACCAAGTGAATAAAAAGAAATTAAAAACAAAAAGACAGATACAGATTTCATATAAAAATACTCTAATTCAAGCACTGTGCCCAAAGACTTGAAATTTCATTTTTGCTCATTATTTCCTCCCCACTGTTCCATTTTCTTTTCCTGGCGTTCCCAAATCAAAACAGCAACTGCTTTATAATCCTTCTTGCTAAGTAAAGGTGCAACTTTATATTCTGCTAAATCAAAACGATAAAGAAAGTTAAATAATTCTTGAGGGTTTTTTTCAAATGATGTTTGAATTTTACTTTCGATAAGAGTCAAGATTTCTGATACTTCTAACTCTTTTGATAATTGGATGAGATCAAGCATGAACTATATATATCATGCTTGATCTTTAACTAAAATATATGATTATAAACTTGTTTTATTAGCACTAAATGTAAGCGGTTTCTTTACTTGAACAACTCCCCCACCTTTAGGCTGCGGAAACTGAATCTTAGACAATACTCTCTTTACACAACCTGAGCCACCTGAGCTGAACTTCCCTTTAATATTAGACTTTGAAACTCGTCCACCACTTCCAATTGTAAAGTCCATTGTGATCTTTCCACTAGTGCTAGAATTTTTCACTAGTTCTTGTTGATAACAGTAACGAAATTCAGGTAAATGCTCTCTTAAAATTCTATCAATAATTGCAGGGTCAAGGGCCCCTAAAACAACTGTTCTTTTAGATGTAAACTTAGAATCAAAGCCACGCTTCGCCGCACCTTTAGATTTGAACCCTTTTCCTGACCCAAATTGACTTGAAGTAGCAAGACCAGCAACAGAACTTCCTCCACCAACAGTCGAGAGGCTTCCACTTTTACTTGTCGTAAGGTTCCCAAGATTACTGCCTGTTGATTTACTATTTTTCTCAAAACTTTTCGATTTTACACTTGAACTTCCCACCAACTTACTAAAACTAGAAGCAAAGGCAACTTTTTGAGTTTTTGCTTTCGCACTCGCTTTAACAGACTTTTTCTTAGGTGCTGATTTCTTAGAGTTTGAAATCTTATTCACTTTTTTCGTTTTTGTATTCTCTGATTTATTCTCACTCACTTTCTTAGCTTCTTTTTTCGCCGTCTTATCAATGTCTTTCTTATCATCAGATTTTTGTACTAACTTCTCAGGCTTAATTTTTTTCTTAGGCTTGTAAATAATCACTACTTCTTTTTCAGGCTCAACAACCTCAGTATCAACTAACCTGAGAAGAAGCGTTGGAAGAAATAAAACGAAAATAAGTGAAAGCATCATAAGATACTGTTTTCTATCTCTAGTATTACTAGAGATACTTTGAGCTGGAAGAACTTTTCTTCCTAATCTAAAAAATATCTGATTCACTCCTTTTTCGAGAATGACCATGTCTCCTACTTCAGAAATCATCTCATCTGAATCTTTAGAAAAGCTTAAACCACCACATTCATTAATTTTAAGCTCATTTCTAGTACCCTGAATAAGCCCATCATTAATTTCACTACCAACATAGCTTAAAACTTCTTCTGAAAGATATTTTTTATAATCTTTAATCCCATCTAAAGGTACAGAGTCATAAGAAAGAATATTTCCATAACTTGTAAAGATGACATCTAAAGCTTGTTGTGATGTTAAAGCTTCTTTCCCAAGGTGGAGGTCAAAAACATCTCCAAGATCAGCTGGGATAAAATTATCAGCCCTAATTATACCTTGATCTATCAAAAGCTCTGAGCTTCTTTTGTATGAAGATTCATCCATTTTCCCATCAACGTATTCACCATCAACGTAAATTTGATTTTCAAGCTTTCTACTCTCATTTGGCTTATTGTGTATTGATATAAGATTAGAAGAGTGACTATTTGAACTTCGAGGAATACTAGGTAGAGTTTCGGCAACCATAGAGTCTATGCTAAATTTAACTTCCGCGGCTTTGAAAGTATCCTTGTACCCCAAAATCGCCGACTTGGCGCTCTGCCCTCTAATTGAGAAGTTAACATTCTCATCAAGGTTAAATATTGCAAGAGATTCATTTTGTTTAAGAACAACACAGTGAAAATCACGAATACCGTCTTGTTTAATTGTAATGTCACAATAATCAGAACTTCCAATTAAGATTTTAGCATCATGGCATGGAAAAGTATGTTCCTTGCCCTCAACTATATACTTTAAAACAAAAGTATAATTCTCCTGAAGTTTAAGTTCACCCATAACAATTTCCCTTAAGACCTTTTACTGGCCATTCTTTTTAGCACTTTTGCTGGCTTCATATTGCTGAAGTCTTGTTCTCGCCATAGCGACCACTTTACTCCACTCAGAGTCATTGCCAACACTTGCTACTTTCCTATCGGTAATTATGCGCTTTACCTTAGTAAAATCTTCTACTTTCACTAAAGTATAGAGGTAATGAGTACGTCGAGTTGGTCCCATTTTATATTTTGTGCCTAATAGTTCGAAAAAGCTCATTGCTTGAGTAAATCTGTTCAATGAAGCATAGTTAAGAGCATAGAGATAATTGACTTCATCTGAATGCTTTTCATTAACTTTTGGAATAGAACTTAAGCTCTTAAGCGACTCGTGGTAGTGTCTATAATAATTTTGTAAAATGGCCAATTGCTTAATTGAATTCAAACTCTTTTTACCTTTAATCCCTTTATACATTTGAAAGGCTTTCGCATAATTTCCTTTTTTTACTTGGTCTTGTGCTAATTCTTCTATTATTTGCGGATGATTGTTGTTTTTAGATAAACCAAGCTTGTAATAAAGCATTGCCTTTTTATGCTGAGACTTATTTTCATAACATTTTCCGACTCCGTGCCAATGGTCTGCACTTTGATTTTTAACTCCAGGTGGCGTTTTTAAACATGAATTAACAACCTTTTCTTTAGGAGTAGCTCTTTCTTGTATAATTTCACTTGGTTTCTTTTTAGCCACTATTTTCTTCGGCGCCGATGCACAGGAGCTCAAAATTAAAAATAAGATTAATGATCTTGTACTTATCATTTACTTTCATCTCCTAACATTGATTTCAAGTTATTTTTCCCTAGAGATAATTCAATTCCATCAGACCTTGACTCAGTTGATTCAAATATTTTAGTGAAGTGTGTATTTATAGGTGTTTTCTTTTTAAGTTTGTAGTAACTTTGCTTGTACTCAGACTCTTGAGAAGCGATACCTCTTACAACTTGCTTAAGATTCGCGTTTACTTGTTTCTCTAAGTCTTTATTATCAGTCACAACGACGAATTTTTCTAGGTTTTGCTTAAGTCTACCAAATGCATCGTAAACAATTGCTAAGGTTGCAGCGTAAGTATTAGGTTCTTGAGAGGCATTTACTAATTTGTCTCCCTGTCCTTTTATATCCTCTAGACTTGACATTAATCTTCCAAAGTCCGCTTCAAATGATTTCAGTGAGAACTTCTGCATGGCCTTCACTTCCAGGTTATCAAGTCTGCTTGTTTTTGCGAAATTAATAAATGTTTTAATATCATAGAACTTTTTTCTTCCTTCTTTTGAAAGATATGCGTTATTGAAATTAAACTTATCTAAAACCTTATAAGAAGCGAGAGTTTGAAAGTTGTCATTTATATCGAAATCTGACCAAAATTTTTCAATAAGATAGTCTTGAACTCTATCTTGATGAATTGAGAATTTTGGAGATCCTTTTATTTCTGAAAGTAGGAGTTGTGTTTTATTTTCACTTACAAGATAATCAACATATGAGACCTTTGCCGCCGTTATAGTTGCCTCCGGAACCTTGCATAACTTTGCCGTATTTAATTGATTTTTAAAGCTTGCTATATCTCCAGTTGCAAGATTCACTTCCTGCAATTTAAGGAAATGAGCAGGATAATCCGTTGCTTCAACGCAGTACTTTGACGCAATTAAAGAGTAAATATTTTTAGATTTAGTAAGTCTTTGATTTAAGAATAATTGCTCAGCAACGCCAAGAAGTGGGTTTAACTTCTTTAATAAGTTTTCTTTTTTCCCTTGTTTAATTACTAACTGCATCCATTGATAGGCTTCATCAACTTGCGATCGCTTAACCTTCATGACACCCAGGTTGAAAGCACCGTCAAGTCGGATTTCCATTGGGTATTTAGTATTGTCATAAATACTTTTATACTCCGCTAAAACTTCTTGTTTCTTTCCTAACTTCTCTAACTTCTGCGTTTTTTCAAATACTAAATTTCCAAGAATTTTCACATTTCTATCAATGAAGTCAGGAGTAAATCCTAGGTAACCTTTTTTCATTTCAATAATTGAATCTGCTATCTTCGAAAGACTTTTTAACTTAATATGCTCACTTAATAAAACAGTATACATTTCACGATGAGTCTTGATTTTGTCTGAGCGGTTTTTATGATACTGCTTGATAAGTCCTTCACCTTTAGCAAGGTTCTTTTTTGAAACATAGAAATTAAAAAGATTGTTATAGACTTTCTCACTCTTTTTATCTTTTGGATAAAATGCAATGTACTCAGTTGATGACTTTTCATAAAAAGAATCATTTTTAAATGTTTTCTCATTTGCCAAGGCAAGCATTGAATCAAGTAGCTTAGTCTTAAATTCAAAGATCTTCTTATTATTTTTTACATCTTTCGACTTCTTAGGGATTGTACTGAGTGCCTGCAAATAATACTTCGAAGCATTTTGAAACTTTACTTCTTTATATGAAAGTTCACCTTCTAGATAATTATACTCATGAACCATCACTTTATTTAAAACTTTTAAGTTATCGTAATTAGAGATCAAAGCAAAGTATGTACTTTCTTTACTATTATTGATCTTATATTCACCCTTATAAGCAAATTTCTGGAGAAAACTAGTGACCTCTCCAATGTTATTAATCGACTCATCGATAGTATCTTTTAACTCTTCTTTTTGTTTTGGAGTAAGAGCCAAAAACTCTTTAGTAATAGCACTAACAGTTACTTTGTGTTTAATGTAATCTCGCCCTTCCCTATAAAGTTGTAATTTAAACTCTGAAAGTTTAAATAAACAAGCAGTGTCTTTGTAGCTTTCACAATACTTTCTAGATTTTGATTCTACAATCAATGCTTTTTGGGGAGAAATAATTTTCTGAGAAAGTGTAAGTAGTTCATAATATAGATTCAATAAGTTATTTCTATTATGCTTAGCATGAAATCTAATTGCATCTTCTGGTGTCTTATTATAAACATTGAAATAATTAACCGCTTGGGCAATTCTTTCATTTACATCGAAATACTTAGGGTTTCTTTTCCAGGCTAGGAAGGATTGTTTTAAAACTTTAATAGCTCCATGATAATCACGATTTTGGAACATACTCCAGCCATAATTTAGCATATTCTTAGTGTAAGCCAAATCAACCTTGTTCTTAACAACCTCTTTGTAGTATTTTTCAGCTTGATCAAACTTTTTTAGATTATAAAAAAGTTCTGCCATCACAACTTTTGCTCTATACTGAAGACCTGGTGTTTTACCATGCTCCAATGCTTTATCTAGGTAATGAATAATCGTTTTTTCATACTTAGCCAGATCATTTCTAATCTCAATCACATTCGCGGCTAACTTTAGATACACATCTGGGATGAACCTACTCTTTGGGTACTTCCTTATATAAGAGTGCCCATATTTTTGAGCTTGCAAGTATAGTTGTTCAGATTTTTTATACGCAACTTTCTTACCTTTAGTTCCTTTAATAACCTGATGTGTCTCAAGTTTCCTTAGTAACCTTACCCTTTCAGAGTAGAGTTCGAATAATCGGTAATCGAGTTTATCATTTCTTTTTTTTAATTTTTTGATTGAAGAAATTTCAACTTTTACTAAATGCAATAATTTTTTTTCACGCTTTAAAGCGCTAAAAGAGTTCAAACAAAATGAAAGAACTAAGAAGTTTAAAAATAGTTTCAAACGACTCTCGCCTCTTTTATTCATCCCTAGACCTTACAATGAACTTATAATTGGTGTAATCACTTTGCGCAACTAGATCCATTAATAAGTTTATAGTTTCATATTTAACACTTTGATCTATGACAAAGTTTACAGTGTCTCTCACTTTTACTTTTTCAACCTTAGTACCATTTTTTTGTGAAGCAATCTCTCTAGCATCATTGTCCCTTGCTGCCTCTATCTTCAATTCATTTAAAAAACTTTTTCCAAAACCTGTGTCTTTTACATTTCCCACAGGATTGTTTTTCAAAAAAACATCTAAATCTTTATTTACTTGAACAAGAGTATAAGTTTGCCCGGCCTCTTTTGATTGAGAGGTCATAATCTCTAACGCTGGAGCCAAGTTAATTTCAAGGGGAGATGCACTGTAGTTCTTAATTAAAAAAACTAAAAGAATAACTAAGATATCAAGCAATGAAGTGATATCAACATCTTCAAAGTGAGCTCTAAACCCTGAATATCTATATCTTTTTTCATATAAAGACATATTGTAACGAACTTTTTTCTTCATACAATTTACTCCAAGTTTTCAAAAGCAATACTTCTAAATAATTTGCCTGTTTCCGTGGCTTTAGAGTCAACATACTGTTGAACAAGATCTATAATAGTTACGATCTTGGAGTATTCCAGTTTTTTGTGCGGCTGAATAATCACAGCTGACTCTTTCGGGTTATCTTTCTTAAGCTTTACCAGATACGTTTTTAACGTATCTAAAGAAGCGTCAGACCAGTCTTGCAAAGTTAAAACTTTCTGCTTTAAACCTTCTGTCACAACAATTTTATCTAAATATAGCTTCACTCTAAAGTTTTTACTTTTCAGAGAATCTTGAGCCGTTCCTGAACTCACCTCTTCTATTACTGGCTTCTTTGCATTAATTTCAGAGAACTTTATAAACTTAGCGGAAAGCACTAAGTAAAAGATAAAGATAAATACTGCATCCAAAATTGGAACAACATTTAACCTTTGCATTTGCTTACTTTTTTTCTTACCCATTACGATTTCCTCTTCAGTTCTTCAGTTGGGATTCTTAAGCAGCTTCTTCTTGATCATATTCACTATTTTTCTTAGTTCCAAGAACGTCGATTAGTCTCATTGAGTATTGATCAATCTGAGAGGTAATTTTTTCGACACGCCCAGTAAGGTATGAATGCATGACTAGTAAGCTAATACCAGAAATAAGACCAAGCATTGTAGTGTTCATGGCAGTTGAAATACCTAATGTTAACTTCTCTGCTTTTTCAGCAGGATCCGCTCCAGCTAATGACTGGAATGAAGAAATTAAACCTGAAATTGTCCCTAGTAAACCTAGTAGCGTTGAGATATTTGCCGCTAGAGCAATTGCTCCTAGCCTTTGCTCTGCTTTAGAATTTGCTTCAATAATCGTAGACTCAACAACGTCTTGAATTTGCTGTCTTGATTGATTGGCTCTTTTTAAACCTTCTTTGAATACTCCTGCAATTAATGCTGCTGAAGCTGAGCAAAGATTTATTGCATGCTGAATTTCATTATCCAAGATAAACTTTCTTACCTTGCCCATGAATGAAGGAGCATCTACATCATACTTATTCAAAGCGATAAATCGTTCTGCAGCGACCACCATCGCAGCAATCCATACAAGTAAAATGACATACATAAAAGTTCCACCCTCGTCCATAAACTTGGCTAAACCTCCGAATAATCCTAATTGTTCCTGCGCTGCTGTCTCCATAATAATTCTCCTTATAAGTCCTTATCGGCAGTACTTATCGTAAATTTAGTATATTATTGCGTATTTCATAAAAATAATCTTCTCGGTCATAAAGTGTTCTACGAAATGCCTTCCTATCTTCAACACTAATACTGATATCACTTGGAGCTACAATGTCTCCCTTGATGCTTAAATCGCCCAGATCAATCTTTTGATTCTTTTTGTACTTATATATAACCTGCTCATTTTGTGCATAAGAATATGAGAAAGTTACAAAGAAAAACATAATGATATTAAGTACTTTCATTTCTTCTTCCCCTTCTTTAACTTTTTAACTTCTTTGCCTGCCTCGTTAAAAAGCGGGTCATCTATGACTTTTTGCTTAATTGCCTTACAGTTAGATTTAAGGCCAAAAGAGTAATCACCTAATTCATCCGCCCAAAATGCTCCATTAAAGGTATAGAAAAACTCACTTTCTTTTTGCTGAAGATTTCCATAACTACCTCTTGCTCTCTTAGACACTAGCTTTCGGTTTTCATACAATAAGTCTTTTCTACGAGAAATAATTTCAAGCTTCAGGTTGAACATTTCATATGCAAAGAAATTGATCTGATTCACAAAGTAGTAGTAATACTCTTTAACATGTAAATTAATAATACTTTTCATTTTTTTAACAGTGTATTTCGCAAACTTAATATCTCTTGCATTACCACTTTTCATAATGTTTTCAAGTTCACGCTGTGCATTCTTGTATGAATATAAATGTAAATTCATTCTTATCTTTTTCTTCAATTGATTTCTCAAGCTTAGGATGTACTCATGATTATTGATTTGATCTTTAGGCTTTGCGACTAAATTAAAGAAAAGGTTTTCATTGTTTTTATTTTTTACCAAGAAGTTTCTTAAAACCTTGGCCCTGGGCTTATAGACTTTAAAGAACTTATCAATCAAAGTAGCTGAATCCTTGTAAAGGCATAGTGAGTAATAACTTAAAGCTTGTAATACTTCTGCCTCTGGGAAGAAGTATGATTCCAGAAGTGGGGACTGGTAAGTCATTAGAGTTCCAAGAGTTCTATTATAATCCCTTGTTTTGTAATAATTCCAAGCTCGCTCCAATAAAATATATGGCCAGGAATACGATCTCTTATCAACTTCGAGATAAAGTTCATTTGATTTTTCGTAATCTTTCTTCACATATAGATCACGAGCCATATTCGCAAGGCAACTCTCCTGAATCGAAATATAGTACCGAGCAAATTTTTGACTCTTAACAGAACCTACTTTTGACTTCGCTGAATCCATACAATTTTTATAGTTTTCAGGGTAATCAGTCCATCCAAGTAGCTGTTTAGCACTTCCCATAAGAAATTGGGATTCAGGATAAAGGTTATGACCTTCTTTTATTTCTCCTGCAAACTTTAAAGCTTTATCGTACTGCTTTTTCTTAAAATAATGATTTGCCAAGTGAATTTGAACTGTTGGAACCTTTAGCCCTTCCAGAAACTTGGGATCATAGAAATATAAAGGTAATGATCCTGTTTTTGCTAATAGGATATTAGCAACTTTAATTTTAGATGCATCTATCTCTTTAGGATGCTTCTTGAAATGAGACAAAACGTAATAGAGAGAAAGATTATAATTTTTCTTTTTATACTGCTGTTTTGCAAGAGAATAAAAAGTCTTCACTTTTCTACTGACTTTCTTTTTCTTTCCTTTTGAAAAGACAGAGAAAGATAATGTTAACATGAGAGCTAAAATAATTGATTTCATACTTTCTCCTTCCTTAGAATTTGTATCCAAACCCTAGGAGAAAATCCGTATGAGTATTGAGTTTTTTATCACCTTCTTGTCTAATGTTTCTCACATTATCCAATTCCCCTGGACCAGGTGCTTGATAATGAAAGTTTTGTAACTCAATGCTTATATGAAAGCTTTTATTTATATGAAATTTAAAATTTGTTTTATATGTAATACCAAGATAACCATCTTCTGATACAAACTTCTTAGCTGTATTGTTATCTGTTCCAGCAGTAGAGAGGTTTGTTTCAGTTTTGAGTAAACCAACCCCAACTCCAAATCCCCAATCAAAGTAATATATCTTATTAAAAGTATTAACCTTTCCATAAAAAGGAGTCCACAATAATGTTCCTCCCATAATACTTTTAGCATAACGAACAAATGGTTCACCTTCGTTCAAGCTTACAACACCGTCAAAGTTTCCTGATGGTGACGCTGAGTACATGTTCATGAAGAAATCAATTCCCAATTCTTCAGAGATGTAATAACCAAGCTTCCCACCAAAACCGACAGATCCAATAAAAGGATTTCCTATCGTTTTTATCCCGGAAGCTTCAATAAACAACGAGCCTTTCTTTCTGTAAGTTTTGTTTTGTAAAACATAAACTTTTTTATCTGGATCTAACCAAAGAAAGTCGTAAAGATTATCCTCAGCTGCTTGTACATATTGAAAGCTGCTGAGAATTATTAATAAATAAGATGCTAGTCCTGTCTGCTTAAGGAACTTTGACAACATAGTAATTCTCCATTTTATTTAAGTTCTTGTAACTTAATTATAAAGTGGATGAAGTACTAAATTTCGTACTTGACCTTTATTTCCGCCCCTACTTGAGGTTTATAGTCTCCAATGAAGCTTATTGAATTGCTTGTCTGGTCATATGACCACTTACTATTATCAAGCTCTACACCATCAATTTGAACAGTGATGTTGTCGCTTGTAGGCTCTTTAGTAAGTGGAAAACTTTGTATCGTCGTCACAATGTTGTCACCAATCTTTGCGAGGATTGATGAAAACTCTCCAGTTATCTCTTCATAAAGACCTTTAGTTTTATCAGTGACTTCGATATATCTCTTACCACCGTTGACGTAACCAGAGCTACCTACCTTTTGTAAGTTTTTATCTCTTACGATTGAGTAAGCTTTCAGGCTCTCTCCATTTGGCTTAAAAGAATTATAATGACTTAAATACTCATCTACTGATTTTTCTGATTGATCTTCTTCATCGGAAACATAGATGATAGAAAGATTTGCATCATCTCTTATAAAAGCACTTCCATACTTACCTAGGAAGCTTGATGAAGTCTCAAGTCCTTTTTCATATCCAGAGCCTAAAGTCCCAACTTTAATCATGTCAGAAAAGTCTTTAAAGAATTGTTGTGCATCATCTTGATAATTATCTCTACCAAGACTATCCATACTACCCTCTACTGGTTCACCATTATGATCAATAGTGGCATCAGTAGTGATAATACTCATTTTAAAATCAATTTCATTTTTTACGAACTCTTCGATAAATGATTCAAAGTTTTGTGCTAATGCCTCTTGCTCATCTTTCATTGAGCCTGAATTATCTATTACCCAAAGAATATCGACAGCACCTGCAGAGTCAGGTTTTTTAATGAAGCTATCTTCATAGAACAAGTGTGAAAGATCACCATCCTTACCATCTTTATCTTTTCCAAAATGGTCTGGGTCATCAACCCCGGCCCCACCGGCTAAAACATCAACCGGAAAAAAGTTTGTCTGCCCACAACCTGTTAAAAATAGCTGTAAAACCAATAAACCTAATACGTACAACCTGGTTTTCATAATGAACTCCTTAAATGTCCAATTCCCCTGTGCCCATAAGCTTTCCCAACTTTTATCTGCAAACTTATACGCTACGTTAAAATTATATCCTCCAGTAATGTCAAAGCGAGGTTAACTCGTAAGGATCCGCCCCCAACTATTTGTTTTTATTGATTTTTCATTAAAAAAACTCAACTCATATCACAGATGGTGACAGGTCTTTACTCACAACCAATTCGACAACTAAAAGTGTCGGTTATTTTTAAGCTAAAGCTATCTGAGGAAATAGATTAAAGAGCAATCAAGTGAAGAATAAACGTTAAATAACTGTGGAGAGGGCTATTTTTAAAGTTAATATTGAAAATTTCGACTTACCTACTGTTTTCTTAATAAGGTATTGTCTAATCTAGGTCGTGCTTGAATTTTAAAAACTTTTTTAGAATTAAATCGAACTTAATCCCATAATTGACCTTCGTCGTTAGGTCTTTTTTTTGTAGTGAAGCCAGGCTTCTCTTAGGCTTTTGATATTCAAAGCTCATTTCTTCATTCCAAATCGATTCATTTTTACGAAAAGATGACCCTAGCTTTTTTTCAATTTCTAAGTCTCTTCTTATAGGAATCAATACCTTTGTTCCAACATGCAGGTTATTATTTTTTAACTTTAAATTTGATTTATTTTTTTGGAAAAAACTCTCTTTATATTCACTAAAGCTCATATCTAAAGAGTTTTTAATATAATGATAGCGAATAATACCTTTAAGAGTATCATTAGGCCTTGAAGTATAGGCTTCATCGTATGAGAAACTGTGAATCACTCCTAAAAGAAAAAATAAAGCTAAGTTAAAAAATTTCACTTCCACTTATCGTAAAAGCATCACCCCAACTTTAGTTTGTCTTAAATTCTAGGTCTTCTATTCCCACTATCACTTCGCCTACTACTTCCTGTGCTTGAAGAAGCTTCGCTTCTTGTACCTTTAAACTGGCTTCGGTCTCTATCAGGATTTCTCCTTTTAACTCGTGCTCCAGTAGCACCACCTTTGCTAAACCTTCTACCACCACCATTACCACGTCGGCCTCTGGAATTATTTCTTTTTTGATAGAAACTTTTTCCAAACTCTTGGCCTTCTATTTCGCCACGCTGATCAATAGCTCTCAGTTTTGTTCTGAACTGATAAGTAAACATGACTTTAAGAACTTCATCTTTAGATAAGTCTTCCATACTCCCAGCAAAAATATCAAAAGCTGACTCTGTTTTAAAGTCATCTTTCTTTTCTTTCACTGCTTCTGAGATCCGAGTAATATGCTCTAATTCATTTTCAACTAACTTTTTCTTTATGTTTTTTGTTTCCGGAAGAATATAAGGAGTCATGGACTTTCCTGTTTCTCTTTCCGTCATTTTTAATTCATGTTGGTCATTTGGAGTCAAAAAGCTAATTGCAACTCCAGACTTTCCTGCTCTCCCAGTTCTCCCTACTCGATGAACGTAAGATTGCTTACTCCGAGGTAAGCCAAGATTAAACACATGACTCACGTGAGAAATATCCAAACCCCGGGCTGCAATATCAGTACAAACTAAAATATTAACGTCTTGGTTTTTAAACCTTTTCATAGCAATATCTCTATCACCTTGCCTAAGATCTCCATGTAAACAAGCAACATTCAGGCCCATTTTTTGTAAATACTCTGTTGAGTTAATAACCATTTGTCTTGTTTCGCAAAATGCAATTGCTGTACAGTCAGTTTCACTTTCAATAATCAAGCTCATTGCTCTCAAAAAGTCTCTTCTCTTTAAAATACAATAATGCTGGCTAATCAAGGACTCTGTTTTTGAACTCTCAACTGCCTTAATGATCTTTGGAAAGTTAAACTTCTTATTAATTAAAGTTTGAATTGCTCTTGGAACTGTCGCAGAAAACATCCAACTACTTTTTCTTGATGGCGATGCATCTAAAAGAAATTCAATGTCATCTAAAAATCCCATATTAAGCATTTCATCTGCTTCGTCTATAATGATAGTTTCACAATTTTCGAGCTTAAGTTTCTTTTTATTGATCAGATCAATTGTCCGTCCAGGTGTCCCAACGACAACCTGAGGTCGCATTCGTGAAAGATCACTAAATTGCTTTGTATAAGAAGTTCCACCATAGATACTCATTGCTTTCACACCTGAAAACTGTCCTAGCTTTCTAAGCTCTTCAAGTACTTGCTGGGCAAGCTCCCTTGTTGGAGTCATGATCAAAGCCTGTACTGATTTATTATCCATATCAAGTCGCTCTATTAATGGAATAAGAAATGCGGCCGTTTTCCCTGTACCTGTTTGAGCTTGTCCCAAAAGATCTACTTCTTGATCTAATAATAGTGGTAGTGCTTTTTTCTGTATTTCCGTAGGAGTTTCATAACCCAACTGTGCGATAGATTTCTGTAAGTTTTCTGAGAAATCGTAGTCTTTAAATAACATTTTGCGTCTCCTCGATAGACTGCTCAGCGTCAATATTGATGCCAGGTGCCATAAACTAGCACAGCAAAAACATAATGAGGAGCATTATAATAAATAAATTTAAGATAGTGTAAATAATACAGAGTTGATAAAAATCAGATAGTTATAATGTATAGCTAGGTAAAACTTAAATGAGATTTATTACTATGAGAAAAATTACTACTGCTTTGTTCTTTTTGTGTTCGTTTGCTCATGCTCAAATCTGGGTTCCTGAAAACGCATGGTTTGATAAACTTGAAAATGGTAAAACCTACGAAGATCTCTATTCAAGCTTTATAAAAGACAAGGTTGTTTTCAATGCTGATGTTTATGCCATAAACGGCTTAGAAGTTGACTGCGCCGACCTGATTGCCAGTACCCATATTATATTTGCTGCAATTCACAAGTTGCCTATCATTTTTTATAACCAATCAGGCAAAGAGATCACTAATTTAGACACTAGTTTTAACCATTACCCTCATCTTCAAATAGATGGAGAAGAAAAACTGGTTCATATAGGAAAGCATACAGTTAACTTTTCTCCGCGACTTATCAGTTTTATTAACTGGTTTTCTTTACACTTTTTAGATTCCACTGTTCTTGAAATGAACTCGTTCCCTATTAAGCTCGAAAAACCCTTTATTAAAGAAGGTGTTATTTATGTTCATGGAAAACAAGGAGCATTAGGCAGTGGCCATAGTAAAATTATTTCATCACTAGACTTTGAAAACCCAGAAGTTTACCCCATTAAGATGACAATGGTTTCTGTCCCAAGGGAGATTAAGGAAAAATTTGATACCTCAAACTTTATTTCAAGGCATAAACCTGGTAATAAGACTTTTAATTTCAGAAAGTTTTACCCTAGTATATATGACCCCAGTGCTGAGAAAAAAATTGTTCGTGTTCCCGAGAAAGGCTTAATTGATACTTGGGGGCTAGATGTAAATAATGAACAATTTAGCTATAAGAATAAACTCATTGATTTATTTGCCGTAGACTTGGCTCATTACATCAATCCCAAAGTGGCTCCTGAAACAATTATAGACGCTTTTATTGCAGAGACAAAGCTAAGATTCAGCTCAAGAATGTCGAGCGTTGATCAAGCTTACCAAAAATGTGTTCTTCAAGATAATAACTGTGATAAAGAAGAAAACTATCCACTTTGGGATAGATACAGTTCACCTAGTAGAGACTTGAGAATTGATAACATAGTTAGATCGATCGGACTTCTTATCTCACAGTACGGTATAAAGTTAGACAAGAATTTGAGTTCATACTTTAATTCACAAATGTCTAATCAAACCCTGAGTTTTTATTGGATTCACAAACTCAAATTAGAAGATAAAGAATATATCGATACAGAATTGATGAGAGAACAAGGCTTTGAAATTACAAACTATTCTCATAGTTTTAAAGTGCATAAAGAAATTCCTCTTTTGCAACTTCAGATAAAATGGATAAAGAAGCAATATTCAACAGACCCTGAAGATCATTTTTTAACACGTTGGGGATTTCAGAATTTTTACTACGAAAATATTTAGGCAGGATTTGTTGAATCGAAGAATATGGTTTCAATACCTTTAAAGTTTTCGTTAATAAATTGTTCAAGACTCAAGACTCCAAATTTTTCAGTGGCATGATGTCCACAAGCAAAATAATGGATACCTGCCTCCTTGCTATCATGCCAATTATATTCACTGATTTCGCCAGTAAGATAGGCGTCTAATCCTGATTCCAAAGCCTGGGGCCACTCATTATTTGCACCTCCAGTAATAATTCCAATTGAGCGAATGAGATCACTGCCGGGGTCAGCATGAATAACCTCATGATTGAGCATTTTTTTTAATTTAGCTTTTAGTTCATCCGCTTTAAGAGGGGCTTTGAATTTACCTGAAACTCCTAGCGGGTTTCGCCTATAATCACCGAAAGGTTCAATATTTACTAAGTCTAACTTCTTTGCAATTCCAGCAGCATTTCCATGTTCAAGATGGGCATCTAATGGCAAATGATAGCTAATTAAATTCATCTCTCCATCAATTAAACTTTTAATCCGCTTATAATGAGGGCCTACTATGCGCTTAGCTTTTTGATATCCCCATAAAATCCCATGATGAGTAATTAAACAATCACTCCCCCATTCTAATGATTTCTCAATACTTTCAACAGTTGCTGATACAGCAAAAGAAATTTTCTGAACCTCTTTTTTACCTTCAACCTGTAAGCCGTTGGGTCCATAATCACTAAAGGACTTCGAATTCAGTAGTAAGTCTAATTTTTCGATAATATCATTGATTTTAATCATGGAATATGCGAAGTCCTAAGTATGAAGAGCTCTATTTTCTGTTGCCTGTAAACAAGCTTCTTTAAATGCCTCACTATAAGTTGGATGTGCATGGCAAATACGTGCAACATCTTCGGCCGATGCTTTGTACTCCATCGCCACTACCGCTTGTGCAATTAAATCTGAACACCTGGCTCCTATCATATGCACACCTAAAATTTCGTCTGTTGTCTTATCTGCAATCACTTTTATAAAACCATGAGCTTCAGCACTTGCGCGCGCTCTCCCTAGGGCCTTGAAAGGAAATTTCCCAACCTTTACTTCTGTACCTTCCTCTTTTAACTGTGCTTGTGTTTTTCCAACACTTGCAACCTCAGGGTGAGTATAAACGACGCCTGGAATTAGATTATAATCGATGTGTGGTTTTTGACCTGCAATGAGTTCAGCAACATAAACCCCTTCTTCCTCTGCTTTATGGGCCAGCATAGCTCCCGCCACAACATCTCCGATTGCAAATATATGAGAGTGGTTAGTTCTTAAATTTCCGTCGACTTTTACTTTTGAACGCTTATCAGTTTCAACCCCAATTGCTTCAAGATTTAAAGCTTTTGTATACGCAGTTCTTCCAACTGCCACTAAGCAGTAATCGCAATCTAACTCAAAATTTTCTTTTTTCTTTAAGTCCTCAATAGTAAGAGTAACTTTTGTTTTTGTGGAACTCGCAGACTTTACTGCGCTATTAAAGTGAAAATCTAAGCCTTGTAACTTCATTACTTTTTGCATTTCTTTTGAAAGGTCTTTATCCATGTTAGCAAGGGCAGTATCAGCATATTCAATCACACTAACTTTAGCACCAAGTCTTGCGTATACTGAACCTAACTCAAGTCCGATCACCCCGGCACCTATGATAGCAAGGTGCTTAGGAACCTCTGTTAACTTTAAAGCTTCAGTTGATGTGATAATTCGTTTTTTATCGACTTCAACGCCACGCAAAGTTGAAGGCTTTGAACCTGTGGCAATAATTATATTTTTTGCGCTTAAACTCAAAGTTTCTTTTCCTGAGACTTTAACAGTATGAGTATCAATAAAAGACCCAACACCTTCAAACACATCAATTTTATTTTTTTTCATTAAGTATTGAACACCATCACAAGTTGGCTTTACAACTTTATTTTGAACTCGATCCATCATCGCTTTCAAATCAAGCTCTACTTTACTCACTTTAATTCCATGGTCTATATGTGTTTTTACAGTACTTTCGAAACGTTCACTTGAATCAAGCAGTGCTTTTGATGGAATACAGCCAACATTTAAACAGGTTCCTCCAAGTGTTGGATACTTTTCAATAATAGCAACACTCATTCCTAATTGAGCACATCGGATGGCACCGACATATCCCCCTGGTCCTGAACCAATAATAATCACATCATATTTTTTATCGCTCATAGCTTTACCTAATTTTTAAGATTTAAATAATTCTAAACAATTGACGTGATTCTGGGAAGCTGCGCAGTTATTAATTAATCTAATAACTTAATACTTTTCTTGTTAAATCTAATTTATATACCTTTAAGATACGATTCTGACTCTGCTCTAAACTTGCATAGAGCTTACTTAACTCTTCTTTCCCACACTTTACAATATTTAACTCCTCACTAGTGTGGCTGTTAAAGTCATCTAAATCATCTTTAATTTGAAAGAGTAAGCCTAGTTTTTGACCTAAGCGAAAAATGTTTTTATACAGATCGAAAGTATAATCTTCTTTCAAGTAGACAGCTCCTATTAATGCTGTCTGAATCAGTCTAGCAGTCTTTAACTCATGGGTTCTTAATGTTTTATTAAGACAATTAGCTTGTTCTTGTTGTAAATCTTGAGCCTGTCCTTCAATGAGACCTTTTTCTCCAAGTGCCCAAAAACAAAACTTAGACAGCTCAAAATTTTCAACCCTACTGAGACATTCATAAGAAGCACTTAAGAGAGCATCTCCTGCAAGCACTGCGATCCATTCATTAAATTTTTTGTGAACAGTTTCCTTGCCTCTGCGATAATCATCATTATCCATACAAGGAAGATCATCATGAATCAATGTGTAGTTATGATGAAACTCCAGAAAGCAAGAAAACCAAAAGATCTTTTCTTCATCAACAACCCCAATGTCTTTACAAAGAGATTGAAAGATACTGGGTCTGAAAAACTTCCCCCCTGTTTTTAAAGCATAAAGAATGGCTTCATTTAATTCACTGTTTTTAAAGCGTCTTTCAATGTAGCTAAAGTAACGATCTTTAAAATTGTGCATGTTTTGGGAATCGAGGGAAAGCAATAACATCTCTAATGTTACTCATTCCTGTAATATACATAATTGCTCTTTCAAAACCTAATCCAAAGCCTGAATGTGGCGCCCCTCCAAATTTACGAAGCTCTAGGTACCACCAGTATTCTTGTTCAGAGAGGTTCATTTCTTTCATTCTTTGCTTTAATAGACCTAAGTCATCTTCTCTTTGAGAGCCCCCGATAATCTCACCAACGCCAGGTACAAGAACGTCCATGGCCCTCACTGTTTTCCCATCTTCGCTTTGCTTCATATAAAAAGCTTTAATATCTTTTGGATAGTCAGTAACGATAACTGGCTTTTTAAAACATTCTTCAGTTAAAAACCTTTCGTGTTCTGTTTGCAGATCAGCTCCCCACTGTACCTTATATTCAAACTTCTTAGAAGATTTTGCTAATTCATTGACTGCATCAGTATAAGTGATTTTTTCAAAATCAGAATTTGCTACGTGTTCTAAGTTTTGAATTAACCCTTTTTGATAAAAACGATCAAAGAAAGCTAACTCTTTAGGACATTTTTCTAACGCATGCTTTATTAAATGTTGAAGGAACTCTTGGGCAAGCTGCGCGTCTTGTTCTAAATCCATAAATGCCATTTCGGGCTCAATCATCCAAAACTCAGAAAGGTGGCGTGATGTCTGAGAATTTTCGGACCTAAAGGTTGGGCCAAATGTATAAACTCTTCCCATGGAGAGAGCAAAACTCTCTGCTTGAAGTTGCCCTGAAACTGCTAAAAATGCTTCTTGCCCAAAATAATCTTCACTATAATCAACAAGACCTTTATCAGTTAAGGGAAGCTTTTGAGGATCTAAAGTGGAAACTCTAAACAACTCTCCTGCACCTTCACAATCTGAAGTTGTTATAATGGGAGTATGTAAATAATAAAAAGACTTATTATTAAAAAAATTATGCGTGGCCATCGCAAGCTCATGGCGTACTCTAAAAACATTAGAGAATGTGTTAGTCCTCGCCCTAAGATGAGCTTTCTCTCTTAAAAATTCAACCGAAGTAGATTTTTTTTGTAAAGGGTAAGTCTCATCAGTCTTTCCAAAAATTTCAATACTCTTTGCTTGCATCTCAACATCTTGTTTACCTTGAGATTCAACTACTAGACCTGTAATTCCAACAGCACTACCAATTGTTATTTCATCAACTAGACTTGCGCACTCTTTATCATTGTCGATAATGATTTGAAAATCATCGATACTACTTCCATCATTGATGATCAAAAAACTAATATTTTTCGATTTACGGATTGATTTAGTCCATCCCTTAACTGTGATGTCCTTATCAACATGATTTTTAAAGTTGTCATATAATTCTTTTAAAATGAAGTGTGCCATTTACTTATCCCTTAAATTCTTTTAAATATTTTTGAACTTCAGTCGATTCGAGTCTAGCTCCGAATTTCTGCACTAACTTCGAAGAAAGAAAATTCCCAAGTTTAGCACTAGACTCATCACTCATTCCATTATTTGTTCCATAAAGGAAAGCCCCTGCAAAAAGATCACCGGCTCCATTAGTATTAATAGCTTCAACTTTATAGCCTTCCACGAACTTCTTCTCGCTACCATCATAAATCAATGCACCCTCAGCACCTCTTGTAATAGCAAAACGATTCGCAAATTGTTTTAAACTTTCAAAAGCTGAGTGAATATTATCAGTTCCACTTAAAGACATAGCCTCTTCTTCATTGCAAAAAATCAATTCAACCTTCTCATTTAAGATTTCTAGGAACTTTTCTTTGAAGAAGCCCACAATTCCTGGATCTGAAAGTGTAAGTGAAATTAATTTGTTTTTGGACCTTGCATCTTCTATAGATTTCTTAACCGCGCTAAAAGAAGAATCTGAAGTCACCAAGTACCCTTCAATATACAGATAGTTAGCAGCGCCCAAAGCCTCACTGTTTAATTGATCACTTCCAAAGTTTTGAGTGGCCCCTAAATATGTATACATTGTCCTATCTGCATCAGGTGTAATAAAAACACTGCATGCTCCTGTAGGTGCTTTTTCGCTTTCATCAACAAAGCGTTTAAATTGTACTTTATTATTCTCAAGGTCTGAGCAATAAAAATTTCCTAGCTCATCATTGGCAACTTTAAATGCATAATAACTGCTTCCACCAAGTTGGCTTATTGCAATTGCTGTATTTGCAGCTGAGCCACCACATTGTTTTTTCACAGGAGCTTTATTCACTTTTTCCCAAAGAGCGGACTGTCTATCCTGATCTATTAAAGTCATCAAACCTTTCTCATCACTCATTTGTGCAAAAAAGTCATTTTCAACACTAAACTCAGTATCTACGAGTGCATTTCCAATAGCATAAACATTATACATCTAAGGCTCCTTATCATTTTGTAAGTCTATTTTATTGATTAAGAGCAAAATAACAAGGAGATAAAGCCCTGCTGTAAAATTAGACCCTGCTTGAGGTGCGCTAAATATGTTGTGATCCTATTTCTGAAATTTTATTAACTACAGCTGGTTAAATATAAGCTCATGTAGGTAATCCAAACTAGGATTTGGTGTAAAATTAAAGTCAGCTTTACTTTCAACTCGCGAGGCTTCTCGAAAGCTTTTGTTAAACTGAGCCTTCAGGTTTTTATTAAAGCGAGGATTTAGGGAGTAAAAAGCTTTCTCCACTTCGTACAAAGCCGATCGTGGATGTAGGTTATAACTTGTAACAAGGCTAAAACTATCAGCAACAAGGGCCTTGGTATGAAGTGTTTTTCCTTCTTTTAAATAAACTTCAGCGCCCAGTTTAAATAAGTGCATCAAGCTTTTTTGAATAGGAACAATTACGATAGGTTCATCAACACTACTAAGTGAGTTAGAGAGAACCTTAACTTTAACTCCCCTTTTAATAGCTCCTTCTAGTGCCTCTTGTATTTCTTTTGTTAAAATGACATATGCATTCACTATCTTTATTTCTTTTTGTGCATTATTAATTGCATAGATTTGTAAATCAGAAATAATGTTCAGTTCTTTTTCACTAGGCCGGCTTAATATACTTCCATAGTCAGCAATACCCTTGGAACCAGGATTTAAGGTTTTTATAGTTTTAATGTTTTTAAAGTTAAGTTTTTGAGAACTTACTTGATTGTTCCACAAGCCGCTAAATAAGTTTAAGTTTTTTCTTGCACTAACTTGTCCTTGATAAAAAACATCCAAGTCTTCCCACTGTTCATTCTTTAAATAATGCTTACCTATATTTCGACCACCTTCAATACTATAAAAGTCATCAACCACTAATAATTTTGAGTGCATTCCGTAATAAGAATTCTCTACACCTTTCCAGTAAATAACTTTGACTTCCGACTCTTCAAGCTTTTTCAGCTCTTTATCAAAGCCCGACCTAGAAGAAGTTCTTGCGTCAACAACAACCCTTACCTCAACACCTCGTTTTTTTACATTAATCAGAGCATCTGCAAAGGCTTGACCTGTTTCATCATCGTAAAAACCCCAGGTTAGTAAGTTAATTTCCTTGTTAGCGTTATTAATAAGCTCTAGCCTCTTAGACATGGCGTACTTATTACTACGCAATATCTCTATGTTATCAACTTTAAAAAACTTATGCCCCACTAGCTTCTCTATGTTTAATTTAAACTCATTAGAACCAATTACTGACTTACCTATTTTTTTTATTTTGTTCCTTTGTTTGCTGGCTAACTTTGACCAACCCACAAAGTTATAATCCTTGTTAATAAATCCTCGCATATAAAATTCAGACTTTATTACTTCTAGCAGTTGCTCAACGATTTAAATTGTTTCTAATTTTAAGAAAGGTGATGACTTTGCTTCTTTTTTTAAAGAGTTAATTGTTAAAGTTAACTTCTGATAAAGATTTCCTTTCTTTTCAAGTTTCCACAAACTTTGGTAAGTATATGCTTCCCTAACTTCAGGATTTAACTTGGCATATTCTTTTAACTTTGGAAGTATCTCTGAGTATATTTTTGAACTCTTAACACTATCTTTAATCTTAGCTTCAAATAAATCATTGCAATTATAGCTAAAGGCATAAAAAGGAAAAAATATTAAAATGATAAAAAGATTTTTCATTTTAATTTATCGGATGAAAGTCCGCAGAACTTGAGCACAAGGCCATAGATCTATCTTTACTCTACCCAAGGTTACTTAAAAAATTCTTCTCAACTATCAAAAGAATAGAGTTAAGTTCTAAGTATCTATAGTTTAGGAGGTGATATAAAGATCATACCTAATCGACTTACCTTTGTAACTTTGTGAGAGGTTCGATTTCCAAATTTGAGGAGCCTTTAAAGGTCTCTTTACCAGAACTTTTAAGCCACTTCGCTTGCAATCCGAAAGACGAAGATTTTCCTCTAATGAATCTAAAAACCTAAGTACTTGAAACTTTCCTTTTGGCTTAGAGCTCGTCTCTTTTTTCCTGAAATATGGGTCATAGATAATCACACATTGCTCATCAACTTTTTCTAGTACATCCCAAGAAAACCTTTGCGGGATAAACTTCAAACGATCTAGTTTTGTTTTTTGAAAAGCCTCAGTGATGAGAGTTTGTAAAACAAAGTTTTGTTCAAAGGCCAAGACATTGAACCCAATAGACCTTAACCTTAAACTATCTCCTAAAAGCCCTGCTGTTGTATCAATAATGAGCTTATTTCTGTCATTTCTGAGCGCCAAAGAAAGTGGATCCTTGCGTTCAATTAATTGAGTTGAATCTAAATTAATAGTTGTTGGTGCAATACCACTTAATTCAGTTGAATAAAGCCCTAGCTGCCCTTTATAGCAAACAAAGCATAAATGATCACTAATTGGTGCTGCATCTGCTGCCCCCTTTTCAAAGAAGCTCTTACTAATCTTTGTTTCTTCAAGAAACTCTAAAAGCCCAATACCTTTAATCAGATTCGATATAGGGTAAGTAGACCAAAATTTCTTATCTTTAAGCTTAAATTCTGCTGACATTTCACCCCAGTTTACACCATAATTAGACATAGATCATTTTCGTCAAATATTAAGGGTCCATACTATGACTACTTCATCTCTTTCTTACAATCCAAAAACTTGCAATAAAAGAGAGCTTGCTCCCTTCTATATTCCTACAACTGACTCAGAAATCAAACAGATGCTTAAGGCCAGTGAGTGTTCAAGTCTTGAAGATCTCTATTCTCATATACCATCTAATTATAAGTTTACTCAAAAAGAAAACTTCATTGATCCTATTGTTGATTATGAAAAACTTCAAAAACATTTAGAAGAGATAGCACAAATGAATGAGACCACAACCTCACTTATTGGTGATGGTTTAACTCATTACTGTCCATCGCCTATTGTCTCTGATATTTGCGCCATAAGAGGACTCACAACGGCTTACACTCCATACCAGCCAGAAAAATCTCAAGGAACACTGCGATCTCTGTGGATATACCAAAGTATGCTGAGCGAACTCACCGGCTTCGAAGCAGTTAATGCTTCTCTTTATGACCGATCAACTGGAATCTTTGAATCGATTAAAGTTGCTAGTAGGATGAGTAAAAATAAAAGTAAAAAAATTCTTATCATCGACTCTCTTTTTGAGAATGATAAAGAAGTTCTTAATACACTAATCAAACACACCAACATAGAAATTGACTACATACCTCTTTCACTTCCTTTAGGAAGGGCCAACATTGAAGCACTTCAGTCAATTTGTATTGAAAATTATTGTGCCTTGGTCTTTTCTCAAACAACAAGCCTTGGAACCTTAGAGGATGTTGATTTGCTTACGGATTTTTGTGAAGACAATAAACTTGTAAGCATTGCAGTTGTAGATCCAATTTTATTATCAAATGGCGGATTAAAAAAACCGGTCCATTTTGGAACGCAAGCTCAAGGTGTTGATATTATCACAGGTGAAGCACAGTCACTGAGTATAGATAAAAACTTTGGCGGTCCGGGACTTGGTTTATTTGGTGTCCGCTATAATGAAGAAACAAAACTAAATATTAGACATACCCCAGGGCGCTTTGTTGGAAAAGCCAGTGATATAAAGGGTAATGAATGTGAGGTTCTTATACTCTCCACGAGAGAGCAGCACATAAGAAAAGAAAAAGCGACTTCTAATATTTGCTCTAACCAATCCTTCCTTGCAACATTGGCCGGCGCGAACTTACTGTACTGGGGAGACTCTGGTCTTTCTCAGAAAATCAAAGCGGCTAAGAGTAATTGCGATTACTTTCTAAGTCATATTTTAAAGTTTCAAGAAATCGATCTTGCTTACCAAGCACCTTATTATAATGAAGTCAGTTTGAAATTTTCAAAAAGCTTAGATGAAGTTTATGAGGCATGTGAAAATAAAAACATTGAGTTAGGAGTCAAGCTTGGCCACGACACGCTTAAACTTTTCTTTAACGATGAGCTCAATCGAGATGATTTCAAGGAGATCCTTGAGATATTTGAAAATATATTCACAAGAAACAAAGAAAAAGAAGGTCCCCTTCCCACGATTGAAAGCAAGCTCTTAAGTCAAAACGATGTACAGATTAAGTCTCATCCAAAAGAAGAAGTTATAGCATATTACCAAATGCTTGGGAGCCTAAACTTTAGTCCCGACGATGGTGTCTACCCTTTGGGTTCTTGTACTATGAAGTATAACCCTTTTTTAAACGATTATAGCGCATCTCTTGATGGATTCACTAAAACTCACCCTCAAACAAATTTGAAGTTTGCCCAAGGAAATCTTAAAATATTGTATGAAATCCAAGAGTTTTTTAGAAAGCTGACAGGACTCGCAGCAGTCACAACTCAACCAGTTGCGGGAGCCCAAGGTGAACTTGTAGGTTTAAAAATGTTTCAAGCTTATCACGCAGATAAAGGCGAGACTCGTAAATACATTCTCATTCCAAGATCTGCTCATGGGACAAATCCTGCAACGGCCAATGTCGCTGGCTATGAAATTCTTTACCTTGAAGCTAATCAAGATGGTCAAGTTGATATGGAATCTTTGTCAACAATGATTCAAACGCATGGAAAAGAAATCGCCGCCATCATGATCACAAATCCAAACACATCTGGAATATTTGAAACAAAATTTAGAGAAATCTCAGATAAAATTCATGCTATTGATGCTCTTGTCTATATGGATGGTGCGAATATGAATGCGATTGCGGGTCACATCGACCTTAACAAGCTAGGAGTAGATGCCGTTCATAATAACCTCCATAAAACATGGACAATTCCTCACGGCGGGGGTGGTCCAGGTGATGCCATTGTTGCTGTAAGTGAAAAGTTAGTTGATTACATGCCAGGAAAGCAAATCACTTCGAACTCTGAAGGTTTCAGTACTTTCATACCGAGTAAAAGCATTGGTTCATTTCATAGACATTGGGGAAATTTTGCTCATAAAATTCGCTGTTACACTTACATAAAGTCTTTAGGTAGTGACGGAGTAAGGAAAATGTCTGCTTGTGCAACTCTAAGCTCACGCTACTTATTTTCTCAACTTAAAAGTCATTACCCCATTCTTCCTGCAAATACAGAAGATGTTCCTAGAATGCATGAGTTTATAATTACAATTACAGATCAAACATTTAAAAATATTGAGTCTGTAGGTCTTAAAAAATCTCAAGTCATTGGAAGAATTGGAAAGCTTTTTCTCGACTTTGGCTTTCATGCTCCCACTGTTTCTTTTCCTGAAGTTTACGGATTAATGATTGAGCCAACTGAGTCTTATAATGTCGAAGAGCTAGATCGTTTTGCCCAAGCCGTTATAAAGATAGGTGAAGTCATTAATAATTCTCCTGAAGTTTTACTTGGAACCCCTTACTTTACGCCTATCTCTAGAGTAGATGAGTTAAGGGCAAATAAAAAACCTATTGTTCATGAAGCCAAAAAAGATGGAACACTCTTCAATGAACTCCCTAAAATTGCTCAACCTATCGAAAACGATGATAGATTTAAAAGCTTGAATCAAATTAAGATAGATTTAGAGAAAGCGGCTCATCAAGCAGATTTGGGATAAGTATCATCTTCGTCTTTTTCACTAACTCGTTTATAAGACTCAATAATTAGAGCAGGAAGCTCTTTGTAGTAATCATTTTCTCTGAAAGTCAGCGGAAGAACCTCTTGTTGATCGCCTACTTCTTTAAAATAATTCATCAATTTATCCATTGGTTCAGTCACTCTTTGGATTAAAAAATAATTCGCTAATCCAAATATAATTCCAAAAGATAAAGAAACAACTCCAACTCGGTCAATCAGCAAGTCATGCCTTAAATCTGAAGCAGAAATATTAGATATCACTAAGTAAACTGTAAAAATGTATATTCCTACTATAGTTAGATTTAAGCCTAAGCTGCTAATAAGAATTCGTTTTTTAGCTGAATTGAGCTTTCTGGCAACTCTAAACCTTCTTTTTTCCATGTAGGGCTTCTCGGTAATAAATACTAAAAACTGTAGTAAATCGAGCTAGCATCACACTTTTCTAACTAATAAATTCTCACTTGGCCTCTAAACGTAATTTAAGCTAGGATATAAAAAAGTAAAGGACTCAGACAATGCACTCTAACCACCAATTTAAAGCAACAGAAATTCCCCAACTGTTTGAAAATATTCAAGAGTACCTCGAAACTGATAACTTTATTACTAAAGACCAGTCTCCAGAGCAAATTCGAAAGAAAATGTCTCTTAAAATCTCTGATAAACCTGAACAAGACCTTGTGACTCTTTCAAAGCAATATCTTCAAAACTCAGTAAAAACGTCTTCACCACAGTTTCTAAACCAACTTTGGGCAGGCTTCTCTTACCCATCTTTGATTGCTGAAATTGTGGCCAATGTATCAAACAGCTCAATGTTTACCTATGAAGTTTCTCCTCTTGGAACTCTGATTGAAAAAGAGATGATTCAACTACTTATGGATTACGCTGGCTTTAAAGATGGTGAAGGAATTTTCACAACAGGAGGAACAGCTTCCAACATCTCAGCATTATTGGCCGCAAGAAACAGTTTCAGTGAAAAAAACCTTAAAGAAGGTGTTAAGCAAAACTTTCATATTTATGCCTCTGAACTTTGTCACTACTCATTTATTAAAGCAGCTAATATTACAGGAATTGGGACTGAAAACGTTATAAAGGTAAAAGCCGACGACTCCTTCAAAATGGACCCTGAAGACTTAGAACTTGCAATCTTAAAAACAATTGAGCAAGGTTCGGTTCCTTTATTTGTAGCTGCAACTTCAGGAACAACAGTAGAAGGTGCTTTCGATCCTCTTGTTGAAATATCTAAAATATGTAAAAAACATAATATATGGTTTCATGTAGATGGAGCATATGGAGGCTCATTTCTCCTGAGTGAAAAACATCGAAAATTGCTAACTGGTATTGAGCTTGCAAACTCTCTCACATGGGATCCTCATAAATTAATGAGTGTTCCCCTAGTGTGTTCTGTCCTTCTCATTAACCAGAGTAAAGAATTAGAAAAAGCTCACTATCATGGTGAGAAAGATGGATACCTTTTTCACGACGACGACACTCAGCACCTTGATATTGGAAAGAGCTCAATACAGTGTGGAAGAAGACCTGATGCACTTAAACTTTTCTTTACCTGGAAATATTACGGGAAAATAGAAATGGGTGCAAGAATTGATAAGTTAATAGAACTTGCCAAGTATGCCGAGCAAAAGGTTAACTCCAGTCAAGAATTAGAGCTATTCGGCCCTCGAGAGTCTATAAATATTTGTTTTAGGTACAAGCCTAAGAATTCATCGATAGACATAAATAAATTTAATATTTCAATTCGTGAAGAACTAATTAAGCAAGGACTCTCTATGGTCAACTTTGCTAAGGTCAGAAAGCAAACAATTATCCGCCTTGTAATTACTAGCGCTGACATTCATAATAAAGACATAGATAATTTTTTCAGCAACTTCATGAAAGTAGCTCACCAATTGGATGTTTCGGTTTGAAAAATTTTTTAAATAAAATGATAAAGTCTTATAATGATAAAGAACAACTCTTTATCCTCTTAGAAGAGTTTCACTTAAGAAACCTTGCAACTTATGAAAGCTCTGAAAAAGAGTTTCAAAAAATGGGAACATACCTCAAGAAAAGTCTCTACTATGAAAACTTTAGAGGCTACCATATCTGTTCTTCTTACCTCATATTCCAAGATAAAGACTTTACAAGAGTTCATAAGCACCCTGAGTACAGTATCCAAACTTTAATCTCTGGAAAATTACAGGAAAAGAGATACACTAAAGTTGAAGGTAAGTACCTTATCAATGAACTTGATACACAAGAAGCGCCAAGTACACAAAAGATTTTTGATCTCGATGGACACCCTCACTGTGTAAAAGCTCAATCAGGAACTTCTGAAGCACTCATTACATGCTTTGGGAAAAATCAAATGGCCT